>ENA-OWPJ01000101-OWPJ01000101.1-human-gut-metagenome-genome-assembly--contig:-NODE-101-length-111863-cov-115.36_pt1 | contig 111863 bp, 91 predicted proteins | sample MGYA00248264_ERZ651846 | MGnify/ENA primary metagenome ERZ651846 (study PRJEB26924, sample SAMEA4378271) | human gut metagenome | biome: human gut; feature: human-associated habitat; material: faeces...
GATTTAATTGAATATTCAGCATTAAATTATGCCGCAACACAGACAAATATAAGCTACAGGCAGTCCTGCATACTATGCGAAATGCACTTGAAGTTTGATTGTGATAGTTCTTAGTCTTTCCCTTAGTCAACCAGCTAGCTTCGTACATGGATGTACGAAGCAGCGAAGCCGCGCCATGGACGGCGCGTCTGAGCGGTAGCGTCAGTTATCATAGTTTATATGGAAAGACTTAGAAATATCCAATCAAAGCTTCTGGCATTGAACATAGTGTGCAGGACTGCCTGTAGCTTATATTTGTCGTCCGTTCGTCACCAACTAATATTCAATTAAACTATATAATTTTCTTTCCAGTCACCGGATCTGTTAATCCAAGAAGTGCCATTATAAGTGCCATTCTCACATATACCCCATTCTGTACCTGTTCAAAATATGCAGCTCTTGGATCCTTATCAACATCCGCAGCTATTTCAGTTATTCTTGGGAGTGGATGAAGTACTGGCATATCCTTAGGTGCTTTCTTTAACTTTTCCGCATTAAGTATATAACAATCACGTAATCTTATATATTCATCCTCACTAAAGAATCTTTCTTTCTGTACTCTCGTCATATAAAGTACATCAAGCTCTGGCAGCACACTCTCTAACTGCCTTGATTCCTTATATACATCTGTGTTGTTATCAAGAACATCCTGTATCATATAATCAGGCATTTTAAGCTCTTGTGGAGATATGAATATATATTTGTTTCCTTCATATCTTGAAAGGCTTTTCACAAGTGAATGTACTGTTCTTCCGAACTTAAGGTCTCCACACAAACCTACTGTAAGGTTATCAAGTCTTCCTTTTCTTGATTTTATAGTCATAAGATCTATCATAGTCTGTGTTGGATGGCTATGTCCTCCATCTCCGGCGTTGATAACAGGTATTCTCGAATAAAGCGATGCCAGCATAGGTGCACCTTCTTTAGGATGTCTCATAGCTACAATATCTGCGTAGCAGCTTATTACACGGATTGTATCTTCAACTGTTTCTCCCTTGTTAACACTTGATACATCAGCAGATGGAAAACCTATCACAGTACCACCAAGATTAAGCATGGCTGTCTCAAAGGAAAGTCTCGTCCTTGTACTTGGTTCATAGAATAATGTAGCTATCTTCTTTCCCTTAGCCACTTCACTATATGCTGGCATATTATCACGTATTCTTTCTGCCAGTGCAAGTATATCCCCTGTTTCCTCTACTGATAAATCCTTTGGGTCAATCAAATGTCTCATGTCATATTCCTCTTCTTTCATGCAGTTTATATCGTCAATATATTTATTATCATTTCTTATTCCATTAATCTCGCAGCATTTTATTATAGATCCTGCATTAAGCATCAATCCCTTAAAAGATATTCTTCTCTCTCTGCCCCGGTCGATACAAGATGTATTTTATGACTGATAAGCTCCTCAAGCTTAAGAATATAATTTTTTGCATTTTCTGGAAGTTCATCCCAGCTTCTACAACCGGATATATCACATTTCCAGCCTGGAAGCTCTTCTATAACAGGCTCAGCCTTTTCTAACCTGCTGTCTGTTACGAAATCCTTAGTTATTGTTCCATCTATGCTATATGCTGTTATTATCGGTATTGTATCAAAATCACTCAATACATCTAACTTTGTAAGCGCAATATCATCAACATTCTGACACATTATTCCATATCTGCTTGCAACTGCATCAAATGGACCGACTCTTCTTGGTCTACCCGTTGCTGCGCCATATTCTCCTCCAGCTTTTCTTAACTCTTCCATCCAGCTTTCAGGCATAGCTTTTTCTGCTACGAATCCACCTTCACCAACACATGTTGAATATGCTTTCATAACACCTACAACCTGTGAAACATTATATCCCATAAGGCCTGTACCCATAGGTATATATGCCGCAAGTGTATTAGAACTTGATGTATAAGGATATATGCCATAATCTATATCCCTCAATGCACCAAGCTGTGCCTCAAACAATATATTTTTATTATCCTTTGCAGCATTTCTTAAAAGTGCTGAAGTATCGCATATATAATCCTTAAACATATGTGCCTGTGTCTTACACCACTCAAGAAGCTCATCATATGAAACTGGTGGCTGATGATATATGTTTTCAAGAATAAGATTCTTGCTCTCGACTATAACGGAAAGGCGGTGTCTTACTGATGGCTGGTCTATGTTAAGCAAATCTCCTATCCTAAGTGTTTTTTTCATATATTTGTCACCATATGCATAAGCAATTCCTCTTCTTGTTGAACCATATGCAGAGCCTGACTGTGACAATCTTTCCTCCTCTAACACATCCTGACGCACATGCATAGGCATACATATAGTTGCTTTATCCGATATCTTAAGATTATCTGGTGTTATTTTCACATTCATCTGCTGCATTATAGATATTTCGTGACGAAGATGATCCAGGTCTATAACCATACCATTTCCGAGTACACACACTACATCTGGATGAAGGATTCCTGATGGCAGAAGATTAAGCACATACTTTCCTTCCTGGGTAACTACCGTATGTCCTGCATTATTTCCTCCCTGATAACGTACAACATAATTCGCTTTCGCACTCATAAGGTCTACTATACGTCCCTTACCTTCATCTCCCCAATTAATACCAACTACTGCTTTTAACATACGTACTGCCTTCCTTTCATTTACATATTACCATTCAGAGCCATGTGGAATTCTCCCTGAAATACTCTTGATTTTTCTTATCAAAAGCATTATACTTTGCGTTGAATAAGATGTAAAACATATATTTGATATATCTGTTATATCATAATCATATGTCATCATGCCACGACTGAAGGGTACTCTGTTATGACTTTTTATGACATCTGTTCTGACATTTATCATGACATTACATAAATAATATGATGTGTCATAATATTTCTAATACACATAATGAATCTATAATAAGACATTTAGAATAAACATTTAGAATAAGATATTAAGAAAAGAGACATATATGATAAGCTACGATTATTACAGGATATTTTATTATGTTGCACAATATAAAAGCTTCACTAAGGCCGCAGAAATGCTTGATAATAACCAGCCTAATATAACACGCTGCATGAATAATCTTGAAAGTGAGATAGGCTGCAAGCTATTTGTACGTTCCAACAGGGGAATCACACTCACACCAGAAGGTGAACGATTATATGAACACGTTGCTGCCGGATGTGAGCAGTTTTCAGCTGGTGAATGTGAACTAGCCAAAGATAAAGGACTTGAACGTGGACTTATTAATATCGGTGCAAGTGAAACTGCACTCAGGCTTATATTATTAGACAGGCTTGAGACATTCCATGAAACTTATCCACACGTCAGATTAAAAATATCTAATCACTCATCTCCACAGGCTATAGCAGCCCTTGAAAACGGACTGGCTGATATTTCTGTTATCACTACGCCTGTAACTATACCTAAAAACTATCATAAGGAATCATTATATTCATTCAGGGAGCTTCTTATAGGTGGAACTAAATATGCAGACCTCGCATCAAAAATGCGAAGCCTGCACGACTTAAATAATATTCCTTTTATATGTCTTGGAAATGATACCGCAACAAGAAACCTGTATATAGAATTCTTTCTTAACCATCATCTTCAGTTTGCACCTGATATGGAGGCTGCAACAACTGACCAGGTTCTTCCTATGGTTGAACACAACCTTGGAATAGGATTTTATCCAGAAGACCTGTGTGCTGCTTCTATCACCAGCGGTTCAATATATCCTATAAGACTTGTGGAACCTCTTCCCGAGCGTGAAGTATGCCTTGTATGGGATAAAGGCAGACCATTAAGCATAGCTGCAAAGAAGCTGATTGATACATTAAAACATTCCATACTCTTTTAAGCTGACTTTTCCATTAATAACTTCTATACCATCTGCCTTAAGAAGTTCCTCCTGCCTTTCTGCACCACCAAAGGCAAATGCACCAGACAGTTCACCCTTAGAGTTAACGACCCTGTAGCATGGTATGTTATCAGGGTCTGGATTCTTATGAAGTGCATTACCTACTGCCCTTGCCATACCTTTATTTCCTGCCATCTGGGCTATCTGTCCATAAGTAGCAACACAGCCCTTTGGTATTTTTTTAACTGCCTCATATATCCTTTTAGATGGATTATAAGTAACAAGCTCATAGCTTTCCTTAATCATAGTCTTTATAGCATCATCTGGAACTGAACCATCAAGTATGATTGTATTCCAGTGCTCTTTATTCTGATGCCATCCTGGTATTACTGACTTAAATGCACTTCTCCAGTAATCTCTCCATTCAAGGTCTGCCTTTACATTTAAATTTATATAACCACCCTTCTCATAAGTCCATAAAAATGCCTTTTTACTTCCTTTAACTCTTACAAGCTGCCAGTTAGTATCGTGAAATGGTGCTTCTACATATGTATCTGGAAATGATAAACCATATTCAAGTACTTCATCTCTGCTTTTCATAACCTGCCTCTTTTCATACACTTCTGCTTTTCTTCTTCGCATTTAACACAAGAAGTCCTGCCCCACATATAACAAAGAAAATGGAAATAAACTGTGATGTCGATAAGAAGCCAATCTCCCCTCGATAATCATTTCTTAAAAACTCTATAAGAAAACGTCCTATTCCATAAAACATCATATATATATATCCTATACCGCCTGCTGGAAGTGACCTGCTCTTTCCCTTATTCTTTGCAACCGTATAGCTGAAGCTGCCGGCTATTACAAGAAGAATAATCACATGGATAAAATCAGCACCTGCTGATATAAGCTGGGTTGGTATAAGCTTCACACCAGCTGGTGCCTGTGAACCTGCTGGAAACACAACACCAAACAGGCTTTCTGTTTCTCTTCCATAACAGCAGCCTGCAAGAAAACATCCTATACGTCCAAAGCCCTGTGCCAGTGCTATTTCTGGCATAACCAGATCGAAATACTCAAGAAAATTAAGTTTCTTTATCCTGCAGTAAAACATACAGCACAACACACCAGCTATTATTCCACCATACACAACAAAACCTGCTGAACCAAGTACAGCTTTAGGATCCTTAATAAATGTATCAAATTCAACTATGATATATAAAAGCTTGGCACCTAAAAACCCACTTACGCCTGCTATTATAGTAATATCAATGATTGATTCTTCACGCAGACCAAGCTTCTTTGCCCTGTACTCTGCAAGCAGCATTGCCAGTATAAAGCCTATTCCTATCATAAGTCCATAACCATGTACCGTAAAGCTTCCTATACTAAATAAATCCGTCTTCACTCTTTTATTCCTCCTTATTTAAACAACAAAGCACTCTCTTTATTAAAATACCCTTTTCTAATAAACTTCTTACTTTTCTTTTACAAGCCAAACATATTTTCTGAGCTTTCTATCCTTTCTGCCACCTCATCATAAAATGTATCTTCCGACTTATAACCAGTTGTATAGAATGTTTTAAGATTATATATGTTAAGTGTTCTTATCTGTTCATCTGTTAAGCCTGCCATGGCTCTTTGTATTTTCTTAAGATACCTGTGCCACATTATTATATATTTGTTATACTGCTCTATATCTGATATTCCCAGCCATTTTTTCACCTTGATCTTTGTCAGATTATCCTTATTACACTCACCCTTCTGTAATATATAATGAAAATGCTCATCGTCCTCCCAGTATCTTCCAAGTGGGAACATGCGGCATATGCCGGGTCTGTAGCCATGTATACTGCATTTGTTATCCTCATTAAGAAACGAACAGCCATCCGTGCTCTTTAACATTCTGATATTGGGAAGAATACATCCATCCACAACATTAAGCTCTATATTATTATCTGAAAGCTGCTCAAATGTTTTTCCTGTTCCAACTGATAACATAAAACAATCATATGGATCTAACACTATTGTCCTTCCCATACCTATACAACATATCTTCTTACAATCCTTACAGTTATTCGTATCCGTTTTTACAAGATCATTCTCCGAATACAATCTTCCATCTGATATATCTTCTAACCCTACATTTCTAATCATACTATATAAACCTATATAATCCTTTCACTTCACGCAGACACAGAATTTCTCCCTTATATTATTATGCAAGTGTCCAATTTTACTTTACATCATTATATGTCTTCACATCATTATACTTTAAATATCAAATAATGTCGATATACTCCAATCTTAAGTTTTCACAGTTTTATCCACAACCACATTATTACCCATTGTTATTATCAACAGCTTTCAAATAATCAGTATTTTCGTGCCTGTTATTAACTATATCCATATATGGCTTAAATATTAAAGGCTATTACAAAATATAACAAAAAATACCAAACTTATTTTAAAAAGACATTACTTTTTTATCAAAATATGCTACAATACGTTACTGTATAGTATTATGATGCAAATGTATAAATAATGATTGGAGACAATGATGAAACACAAGATTATAACATTTGGTGAGTTAATGTTAAGACTTTCACCTGATAACAATGAAAGATTTACCCAGGCACACTCTTATGAGGCTGTTTATGGCGGTGGTGAAGCTAATACTGCTGTATCACTTGCTAACTTTAATGTTGATACACGTTATGTAACCAAGCTTCCTAAGCATACTATTGGTCAGAGTGCTGTCAACTCCTTAAGACAGTATGGTGTTGATGTCAGCAGAATCGTCCGTGGTGGCGACCAGATTGGCATATATTTTCTTGAGAAAAAGACAAGCCAGCGACCAACCAATGTTATATATAATAGAAATGGTTCCGCATTCGCCCTTGCTACAAAGGGAGATTTTGACTGGGATTCTATATTCGATGGTGCAACATGGTTCCATTTTTCCGGTATAACTCCAGCTATAAGTGATAATATGGCTGAAATCACTATAGAAGCCTGTAAAGAAGCTAAGAAACGTGGCATAACAGTAAGCTGCGACCTTAACTACAGAAGTAAGCTCTGGTCAAGTGAAAAAGCTAATAAAGTCATGAGTGAAGTATGCAGATATGTAGATATATGCATAGCTAACGAAGATGATGCAGTTGGTATATTTGGCATGGATGCATCTAAGTCTGATAAAGAAAAGAATGCATATATTGCAGAAGAACTTACAAAGATGTTCCCTAACTTCAAGATGGTAGCTTCTGTATGGAGAACAGAAACCTCCATAACTACATTCAAGCTTCAGTCAATGATATACACAGAAGGAAAGGCTTACTACAGCCAGGAATTCTTTATGAATATACTTGATTACATCGGTGCTGGTGATGCCTACTGTGCAGGTATAATCTACAGTCTTATAAACGACTTTGACCCTCAGAAGGCTGTCGAATTTTCTAATGCAGCAAGCTGCTTAAAGCACACTGTAAGCGGAGATTTCAACCTTGTATCAGTAGATGAGGTGATGAAGCTCGCATTTGCCAAAGCTGGCAACGAGGTTTCACGTTAATATTAACTACACAGCGGTCATGTATTGTTTTTATCGATATATGACCGCTGTTTTTTTATTTAGATATTTGAATATTAAAATATTCACTTTGCAAAATAACCGATATGTTCTTTATCCAAAACAACAATATGCACACTTTTAATAACATGTCACAACTTTTTTAAATAATTATAATGCATTTTTTCTTAAAGTATGTTATTATATAAATGATTTTTTTCGTGATTATTTATTATACATAATATGAATAAGGGGATGTAAATTATATGTTTGTTAAAAAAAAGGAGCAGCATGTGTTATCTGACCATGATGCGCAGCTATTATTAGATTCTATTGATAATATTATTTCAGGAGATTTTGACGATATTAATCCAGCAGATTTTGACAGTTCTGTTATCGGCGGTAAGCTTAACTCTATGCTTTTTTCCATGAAACAGATAAACAATCCTGTTGTTATGCGACTGAATGAAACTATGAGCATCATAGGTGATAACAGTCTTATGAAGGATACATTTGAACAGGTTGAATCGCAGACCATGTCTATAAAGCACATGGAAAATGCCAGTCTTAATCTTGAAGATTCTATTGACAATATCTCCTCTGCCATGGGAAATATCAGAGATAACACGCATAATATCATTGAGGTATCACAAAATATAACTAACGATATGAATGACAGTATTACTGCCGTTAATCAATCATCCAAGCGCATAGAGGTTATTAACAATCGTGTACAGAATTTTAAAGGCAAGATTGGTAAGATTGAAGAAATCGTGGACCTTGTAAAGAAAGTTGCCAACCAGAGTAACCTTCTTGCACTTAATGCATCTATAGAAGCTGCAAGAGCTGGTGAAGCAGGAAAAGGCTTCGCTGTTGTTGCCGACCAGGTACGGCTTTTATCCAGTAACACATCGGAATCTGCTGAAGATATAGTAAAGTATGTTACTGAACTTAAAGAGAATATAGATGAGCTGGCTCTTGCCATGGATGAAACAACTGTCAGCCTTGCAGAAGGGAATTCAAAGGTTGAAAAGTCTATTGTTTCCATGCAGCAGATGAATAATCAGATGATAAGCATACGTGAAGGTGTTGACAGTGTGTTTAACGATATAGATACACAGACTAAAGTAACCCGTTCTTTCTCCAAGCAGATTGAAAACATATCACAAAGCTATAACACTTTATCGAACGACTGCCTGCAGACTGGACGACGTGTATTTAAGATTGGACGATATCTAGATAAAACAAGAAGTGATCTTGTACGTGGATGCTCAAAAATAACTGAGCAGGACTGGGTACGTGTATTTGAAGTGGATCATTTCGTACTCACATGGCGTGTATATAACAACATTGTAGGCTTTGAGCATCTTCAGAAAAAACAGGTTGATGATCCTGGTAGATGTAAGCTTGGAAAGTGGCTTAAACAGGTATCAGATGAACGGCTTATACACAGCAAGGAATATATATCCCTTGCCAAATCACATGAAGACCTTCACAAGTATGCCACTCTGTCATGGCAGGCCAACGAAGATGGAGACCATAGCAAAGCTATTTCTTATTTTGATGATACATATCGTTCATATCAGGAATTCGATGAGGCACTGCATCGCTTCCAAAGCAAGATGCATTCTCTTGGCTACAACGATATAACCCAGATTGTTAAATTTGAACATTCTTAATAATAGTAGTCTGTATATATTATATACTATAATATACACTATATAATATATAGTGTATATTAGGCAGCTTTAACTTTATCAGGACCCAGAATAACACCTTTCATGATTTCATGTCAGGTATATGATTCTTGGTCCTGTTTTGTTATTTACTATTATATCTGTTAATTACCTACTATATCAAACCTGTTATACTTAACCCGCTATATCGAACCATTATATTTAACCTGCTATACCGAACACGTTGGACACTGTGGCAGATTCTCTTCACATACTGGCTGACATCCCTTATCACAGTCATTTTTAAGACTGCCCTCACAATGTGGTGGACTAAGATCAAGTGGCTTAATAGCAAGATTTAACAGATTACCACATACGAACTTCATCTCATCAGAATTCTCCTGTGACACTATACTGCCCTTTGGAGTAACTATCTTTCCAGCACTTGCAACTCTGTAGCCCGCATAATAAAGGCTCTGCAATATAACTGAAAGACCTATAGTTACCTCATCTGACGCTATGTCAATATCTAATACCTTAGGTATGGCATAAAGATTAAGCCCCTGTGTAATTCCATTATCACCTGATAAGAAACCTGTATAATTCAAAGCTGGCTGGAAGCTTTCCCCTTCCCTGTTGTAAGATACGCCATACGGTGCAAATATTTCAAGCTCAACTGATGAAGGATTAACATCTTCATCATATGTTGCTGCCGTTGTATCTGATGGCAGATATTCAACTGTTGGATATATAGTCGCCACAAGTCTGCAATTTTCATCATACAGATTAAGTGCAAATGTTACTTGAAGATTAGAAAGCTTGACTGAATAGCAGTTTGGTCTGCCCGGTATCTGGTTTATCACAACATTGCCCGCGCCATACTCGTATGATATTTCAACAACACTTGCTGCTGCGTTGGTAACAGTGGGATAATTAGCCGATATATCCACACCCGCAGCAGCTACAGCACAAAGGTTAATACCAATCTGATCATATATAAGCGGTGCAAATAAACTAAGCTCGGAAGGTGATCCACATATCGGATTCGTACAAACATCAAAACAGCCATTAGGCATATTAGATACAATATCACTTACAATCTTTGTACAGCACCCACTCTTTTTGAATTTACATCTCGCCATATCATATTCCTTTCTTTTTATAATTCTTACTACATTATATGTTCTAAAGCTCTTTATGCTACCATACATTTTAATAAGTATTATAAATGAAGGTTATTATGTCTAATGTATATTCTGTTGGAAACAACCGTCAGCTTATTATATATGCCGCCGGTTCTAATATATTCTTAAGAATCGCTCATTTTGGAGGACTTGAACGCCCCATAGTACTTGCCACTGACTATAACCATGGACTTAATGAATGTGTTTATAACGACACTTTATACTATACATATATCTCAACCGACAATTCACTTCACATTAAAAACATAATGGAAAGCCAGAGTATATATACAGTAAGCGGCAATAATATTCCTGAGTTATATAATCCATCTATCTGTGTATGTAATCATTCTCTACTTCTTTTTTATCTTAAGAACAACCCTCTTTTAAAACACCTCTGTCTTCACTGTCTTTCTTTTGGCGATATACATAACTGCACGGAAGCTTTTCCTGTTCCACTGCCATCCTGTGTGACAGATATATCTGATTATCATATCTTCAAGGCTGGTAATACTCTTTTTCTATATGTAAATAACCGAATGTTTTTTATTGAAGAAATCGGACATATTAAAGAAATGAGACTTGTCTCTGAAATAAAAGAAAACGATAATAATAAGAATAAATTAGCTGCCTGTCAGGCAAAAATTAACGAACAGGCAGCTGTTATTAACAGTATCAGACTTCAATACGATGAACTTATGAATGTAGCCTCCCAATACAGAGAGGAAGCACTGAAATGGCGTTCTAAATTCATGTAACGATAATAGTTATAACCGGTACAATTCATCATATTTATGATATTAAAGCTTCTTATTATCTGGCATAATGTACCTTTAACAGACTAAGTCCCTTTGCCGGTGCTGTTGCACCAGCAAGGGCTCTGTTTTTTGCTTCTATTAACTCTATCATACTTTCTGGTGTTCTCTTATGGAATCCTACCTCCAGAAGTGTTCCCGACAAAATCCTTACCATATACTGTAAAAATCCTGTGCCATGATATGTCATATTAAGATATGCACCTTTTAGGGATATATCTATCGAATATATCTCCCTGACTGTTGACTTCTTCATCTTAGGATTACCACAGAAGCTTGCAAAGTCATGTACTCCAACAAGATATTCCGCTGCTTTTTTCATAGCCTCAACATCAGGCATCGCACCAGTTATATGTACGTATTTTCTGTTAAACACGGGTTTTTTATCCCCAACATAGCATGTATAACAATAAGTTTTCCCCATAGCATTGTATCTGCTGTGGAAACGTTCAGAAGCAATCCTGACTTCCTGCACACATATATCCTCTGGCAGATACTTATTCATATAATCACATATCTGGTTTTCTGACATATCAGTATCCATATGTACATTAGCAGCCATTCCCTTAGCATGTACTCCTGCATCCGTTCTTCCTGCACCTATAACTTCAACATCTGCACCTATCATCTGTGAAAGCACATTCTCAAGCTTTCCCTGAATCGTCATATCAGTATTAGGCTGATGCTCCCATCCATAATATCTTGTACCATCATAGGATATTATCATTTTATAGTTTTTGGTATTTCCCATATTAATCTCCATTTCTGCACATGCTTTTCACAGTATGTTAAACTCCTGCAAAACGATGCGGCTACAGCATTTTTTTACATATATCACAAAGACAGCACTTATCACAATGAGGCTTTGTTCTTGCTGTACAGACCTCTCTTCCATGTATAACAAATCTGTGGCATAAGTCACTTCCTTCTTCTTTAGGCACTATCTTCCACAATGCCATCTCTACCTTCTTAGGCTCTTTTTCATCCTTTACCAGTCCTATCCTGTTACACAGCCTTATACAATGTGTATCTGTGACTATAGCTGGCTTTCCGTATACGTCTCCCATAATAAGATTCGCACTTTTCCTTCCTACGCCTGGAAGCTTTAAAAGCTCTTCCATTGTATCTGGAACCTTATCATTATACTTTTCATGAAGCATCTTCATGCATGCACTTATGTCACGGGACTTACTTTTACCAAGACCACATGGACGTACTATTTTCTCTATATCATCCACATCTGCATGTGCCAGTGCACTAACTGATGGATATTTGGAAAACAAGCCCTGTACAACTATATTCACTCTTTCATCTGTACACTGTGCTGCAAGTCTTACGCTTACCAGCAGCTTCCATGCCTCATCATAATCCAGTGTACATCCTGCATCAGGATATTGCTTTTTAAGCCGTTCTATAACCTCTATTGCCAGCTGTTTTTTTGTCATAACATTTCTCCTGCCTGTATTATATTAAAAATGACATATAAACTGTCATAATGATAATATCATATACATTATTTCAGATTATATGTCAGATTTTACTACTTATCAACTCCAATATCCGAGTTCTTTTCCTTTTTCATATATTCCCATGCCTTTTGCATAATATCCATAGGCATTAAAATGCGTCCAGTCATATCTTAACTGCTTTGATATATTACCACGCTTGAAGTTTTCAAGATCCTCTGTTGTCGTCTTCAATCCACATACATCCAGTCCATACTGTATTATATATGTTCTGGTGTTAAAGAAATGAGCTCCATATGCTTCTCTTAATGCTGCCTCCCATGATGTATCACCTATACCAACATAAGAACCATCTTCATTATATTCACCCTGGTTATCATCACCTATGGATGTTCCTGGATCATCTGTATCACCAACTATTATATAATAGTCACAGCCTGAATTGATAATAATGTTGTCATACTGAAGTATGAGTGTCTGATAATCGCTTCCCCAGCCTCCATTACTTCCTATCTCTAGTATGAGAATATCCTTCTGGCTATGGTCTTTTGCTGCCTTTGGTTCAGCCAATGAGCCTTCTGGAATATCTACAAGACCTATAGACGGATTCGTTGGTGGTTCTGTTGGTTTTTCTGTTGATTTTTCTGTTGTCACTTCTGTTGGTGCCTGTGTTGATTTTTCCGTTGATGTTTCTGTTATATTTTCTGATGGTTTCTTTCCTGTTGTTGCATTCTCTGTTATTTTTACACCTGCTGGTTCATCCGTCATGTCGTTATTTACTGGTTTTATATTGCTGTCAGCATACTGCTGGGCCTGTATATGTCTTACACCTGTATCAGCCGTATCCATACTATATGCTGCATAACCTTTTACAAGCTGTATACTGACTTCGTTATAACCTGTATTCATAACCTTACACAAATATCCATTAATATACATCGTATCTGGATATGAGTTACTCTCAACTCCATAACCACTATAATCATCACATGTGAATACATCTCCATCTTCATCTATAAGTCTGACTATCGCTGAAACATCTTCACTTATTGTCACACTTCTGTCTGTATAAAGCTTTACTCCACCTGCCCTGTAAGCTATCTCGTAAGAGGTCTCACCCGGAACACCGAAATTATAAGTTTCAATGCCTGTAAGATATGATATAGTACGTGGAGACGTCCATCCTGTTATATTCATTCCATTAACCGATGCGTTGACCGAACCGCAGCCTACACCAGCTACCATACTATCTCCAAAATATGAAATATATCTTCTGGCACCATCATATGGACGATTCTCTACATTCAGCCTTCTTGATGGAAGTTCTAATGCTTCCTGGTCTTCTGTTGATATCTCATTCTCAAAGAATTCTTCAACAACATAGTCTTCTACAACCTCTGCTTCTGTTTCTTCCTCTGTTTCTTCTTCTGTAGCTTCTGTTTCTTCATTCGTTGTACCAGTTGTTATGTCCACTACAACACTTGTATCTTCCTGCCTTTTGCTAAGCTTTTTCTTTTTAACAGCACCTGCTGTTACTGTTGTTACCACTGTTGCTAAAACTACAAGAATTATTGCCATTGTACATATGGAAGCCTTCTTATTGTTTTTTATAAACTCTTTTATAAGCTCTGCATAATTTTTATTTTTTTTACCATTTCTGTTCATTTATATTTCTACTCCTTAAACTGATGCCCCTATACATCATTTCCAATATCCTAGTTCCACCCCCTTCGCATAGATTGCCAGCCCCTTCGCATAATACCCATACGAATTAAAATGTGTCCAGTCAGACCTTAGCTGTTTGGATATACGCCCCCGCCTGAATCCTCTGTAATCAGCTTTAGTCGCTCTTAAACCGACATCTGACAGACCATTTTCTATAAGATATGTTCTCATATTAATGAAATGCTCTCCATATGCTTCCCTTAGTGTTGCTTCCCATGCAGTATCACCAACTCCTACATATGTTCCATCATCATTCCTGAACCCCTGCGCAGTATCCGCTATTGACGTTCCAGGATCATCTGTATCACCCACTATGATAAAATAATCACAGCCAGCATTCTGAATCATGGCATCATACTGGCTTATAAGCTGCCTATAATTATCCCAGCCTCCATTACTTCCTATTTCAAGTATAAGAATATCATTCTTACGTTCATGGGAGGCTTTGGTTACAATCTGCGTACCCTCATATACAGTTGTAAATGCATCATAGACATCTTCTTCTTCTGAATACCGGCATATATACAGTCCGGTTTCTTCTGTTCCTGTTATCTTAAACATATCATCATTGATATATACTACATCTGATTCATGTGGTTCCACATATCCATATGCACTAAAATCAGCCATATATACAGGATTGCCATATTCATCTATTATACTGATTTCAACACTGTCGTCATAACCAACTTCAAATGTGTTATCAGCATACATTTTTATTCCACCTTGTCGAAGTGCTATCTCGTTCGATGTTTCCCCCGAAACACCAAGATTATACACTTTAATGCCAGTCAGATATTCTAACGTATATGGTGTAGTCCAGTCTGATATATCAAGTACGTTATCTTCACCGAAAACATATGCTTCCCCAGCTCCTATACCAAACATCATGGAATCCCCCCAGCATGATACAGTCCTTTCTTTTCCATCATAAGGAATAACTGCTGTGTTTAGTGTTCTTGGTGGAAGCTCATATGCCTCTTCATCTTCTTCAGGAATAACACTACTGTCATCCTGCTTTGATTTTTCACTGCTTTTATAATTATTTATCCTGCTTTTCCCAGCAAGCGTTACTACATATATAACTGTAAAACATACAACAACCATAACAACAGCTCTTATAAGCTTTACATAGCTATTATAATCTTTAACCGATTTCATTCAACCATCTGCTTTCCATATTATGATGATGCCATGATCTAAAGATCTTATTCTGTAGGCATCAATTCGTATCTTACTGTAATTATAATATCCAGAACCCTCTATACCATACTATTGTTCTACCACCATAATACAAAAAGAATGTTACCACCGGCTTACATTTTTATATTAACAGACATTATTCCGAATAATTTCTGTTAACATAGTTACCTATCTCTATGCTATCCTCTGGCATACGGCATCCTACTATGTAGCTGCCATCACTATCTGTACTTCTTATTGCAACACCCTCAAGATATCTTCCCTGTTCTATTGGGAAATCAGGAATGTTTACTATCATATTTTTGCCATTACATTCGGCAAACTCTGCTGCCTTAGACATAAACGCAAAACCATTAGCGCTTATATTAACCATCTCGCCTGCGAATGTTGTTCCGGTATCATCCGAAAAAATTATAGTACATTTGTTATGTATCGGCATTCTTGTATACTTTCTTCTGTTAACAATGCTTGGAAGTGTTGATACAACAAGCTTGCATACATCTTCTTTATATTCAGATGCCCTTTTAGCTGATACATCACTCCAGCGATAAAGAACATTGCCTGCCACAATCTCTATTTCATATCTTAAAGCTGTATTATCAACATCAACATCTTCCTTATCGAATCTTACATATAAAGCTCCATCCTTCTGTGAAATTATCTCACCACTATAATCTTTATCAGAAGGCTTTCCTGATATAAGCTGTCTGACTGTACATCTCATACCATGCTTTATATCCTGGATTCCCATGAAACCACCAACTCCGAGCTTTTCCATCATAGCTCCGACTACGCTTTCAATCTTATTGACATTACGTGCAGATTCCTCATACTTACTAAGCATAATCTTAGTACTTTCATCTGCATTAGTTATACAGTCATTGATAACCTGCATAACACTTTCTATCTGCTTCATATTATCGACCATATTGCGGTTAGAACTCTCAACCTCCTGCATGGCAGAATCGACAACTCCTATATGCTGTCCTATCTGGTTAGAGTCAGCTGCTATTCCGGAAACACTTTCGTTAACCTTTATAACCTTGCCCTGTGTCTCCTGTATGATTGATAACATACCCTTTACTGAATCAAGCATTTTACCTGATGTGTTGCCAAGATGATTAAGTGCAGTCATAATTCTATCTGATGATTCCTGTGTTTCATCACTTAAGTTTCTTATCTCATCAGCTACAACTGCAAAGCCCTTGCCAGCTTCCCCAGCTCTTGCTGCTTCTATGGATGCATTAAGCGCTAGAAGATTCGTCTGTGAATTGATTTCTTCAATAGTTCCTGTTTCTGTCTTAACTTTTTCAAACTCCTGCTGGAATTCATGTAATATATTATCTACATCACCAGATAATCTTGCCATGGTATTAGTACTTTCAACTACATCAGAAAGCTCCTTTGTACTCATATCTGTATGTTCAACCGATTCACTTACAAGCTTTACTACATCATTAATAAGTGAAGCTACATTCTCTACCTGGTCATTAATCTTAGTCGTCATGTCAGTTGATGAGTCTGTTCTGTCACGGAGTATAGCGTTATTCTGTGACAGTTCTTTCATACTTGATACTACGAAGTTAGCACCCTGTTTGTTTTCTTCTTCAAGTTCACGTACAACTGTGATTCCATCAACAATCATATTACTTGAATCCTTAACCTGTTCAACTGTCTTAACAACTCTATCAAGATCATCCTTGATTGAATCTGTAAGTGCACCATCTGAAAGATTCAGGTGATTAATAGACATAACATAACAAACATAGCTTAATATTATACAAGATATCTGTAACATATAGTTATCAACATCAGCGATGGTACTCATGCCCAATATAGCAAAGCGGTATATTGATGCCAATATTAACATAATACAATTAAACACACCGCATCGTATCATAAACTTCCTATCCTTAAAAAGAATAAACATACTTGCAACAGGGAATATATATGCAAAAGAAAGCATAGTCTGGCTTGTACATACTATAAAGCCATAAAATATTCCATACCCAATAGTTATTGCAAACTTATAAAACGGTGCATTCTTTCCCTTAATCTTAAGATATATAGATCCTGATACATATGGCACCCAGCATAGCAGTAAAAATGGGACTATATATTTGGAATCATAAGTTCCTTTTGTAACATTGGAACAATACTGTGCTGTCAATAACAGATTCAACAAAAACCATACATTCCTTGTCTTAATATTAGCCCTTGCTTTGAACTCTTCTGCATCATACGCTTTACTCATACGCAATACCTACCTTCTACACTTTAGTCACATTCTTACAGTCTTTATGACACATAAATATAGTATATATCTATAATCAACAAAATTCAACATAAAAGCAGTATTTAAGAAATGCACATTTTTATAATCACATAAAATGATGTCGGGGTCAAAAGCCCCCGACTTTGATACCTACGAATTGTTCCGTGCTACGCACTCCCACAATTCTCCCCAATATTCGCATATCGTGGGATTATCATCCCACTTTTATGCTCATATCGGGGCGGGTCCCAAGGTCTTTCACCCACCTATGAGCAAGCTCATGTGGGTTTAGACCTTTTGACCCTGGTATCATAAAATCATATTAAAAGCATAAAAAATTGTACAAAAATCGCACAAAAATCCGGTATGCATGACTTGATACATACCGGATTTATAAATGCTATATTTTAACTTTCAGAATCAGAAGTCCTTATACTGCAAATACTTCCATGCACTACCTAAGCTTCTGTTGTTTCAGCTGCTTCTGTGTCATCTGCATCTGCTTCAGCATATGTCTGTTCTGTTACACTGACAACAACCTTCTCTAATACATCTGGTGAGATTGAAACATCCTTATCCTTAGCGATATCAAGATCTTCTACCTTAATACTGTCGCCAGGCTTAAGATTACCAACATCTACACTGACTTTTTCAACAAGTGCAGACTTGCCTGCCTTATAAGGAATCTCTTCCATATGCTGTTCAAGTACTCCCTGTACAAGTTCATGATTAACAAGTACAATCTCTGCTACAGAACGAACCTTTTCGCCTTCTGTAAGAACCTGAAAATCAATCTCTAATGTCTGTCTCTTGATAGGATCATAATCTACTTCCTTTACAAGGACATCATACTGCTGTCCTTCAAGGGAAAGCTGTGCTTCACTACCTCTGCCACAGACTGAAAGAAACCTTTCTGCTTCCTTTTTCTCAATCTGTACCGGAATCGATTCAGCAATGCTTCTGCCAAACACATTACCTGTTACATAACCTTCTCTTCTTAATTTCTTTGCTTTGTCATTCATGCTTCTTTTTTCAGCTTTTAAAGTATTCATTTATCTTTTCCTCCAAAAATCTGATTAGCTTAGCAGGCCTTCAACAAAGAGGTGGTGTTAAGTTTATCTATTTCTTTTTACGGTTTGTATTATAGTACTGTATGCAAAAACAGATTAACCAAAAATACATTTTTTATTCATGATTATTTGTGCAGCTTTATATACTTATAAGTGATATAATAGTTGTGAATCGCTTATTAAATATTATGATGTTAATATAACAATAACATTTGTTTTACCTGTTTTTCCTTTTTATTTTTATATAATATCTTTCTTGCATTTGTAAAGATAACTTTACAAAACTGGCAATCAAAAAATATTTTGACTATTAAATCACATAATAATCACGATATTTCCAATAATTATATTAATACAATCACCTAACATATCCAAGTTTTTAATAATTTTATCATAAATATTGCATACCGGTGTACCGATTTTATATTAATTTCATTGACCTATAGTCAATTATCGACTATTATATGTTAGGTAAATTGTATTTTTTATGTTTTTTTATTACTTTTTCATTTTTGTTACTTTTTCATTTTTAGTTACTGTTCATTAAGATTTTATAATATATTATGGACATAACTATTATCAGGCATTTATACAACGGAGGAATATATGCAGCTTATGTCGTCATTACAGCTTGAGGCTTACAACTATATCAAGAATCTTATTCTCAGCCACAAGCTGGATGCTAATACCCTTTACTCAGAAACTAAGTTATCCAAAGAACTAGGAATATCAAGAACTCCCATGCGTGAGGCTCTCCAGTGTCTCAGCCAGGATGGTTATATAACAGTTATTCCAAGCAAGGGCTTCAGAATAAGACAGTTAAGCCAGAAGGATATGAAGGAAACTATACAGATAAGATGTGCCATAGAAGGCTTCTGCACACAATGTCTTGCTGACGAATACAATACACCAAAAGGTCAGCGGACTATAGAAAAGCTTGGCGAAATTCTTGATAAACAAAAGGAAGCTATTAATCTTGATGATGATTATGAAAGCTTCATCAACTATGACCACGAATTTCACCTTCTACTCGTTAACTATATAGAGAATGAAGAAATCAACCATATGTTCCAGCGTCTTATGTATCTTATCAGACTTACAACGCAATCTGCTCTCCAGGTGGATGGCCGAAGCATCGGAACCGTTGATGAACATGAAGAATATTTTGAAAAGCTTAAAGCTGGCGATGGAAATGAAGCATACCGAATCCTCATAAACCATCTTATGATGCCACTTAATATTGTTAAACCAGAGATTTAGCTCTGAAAACAGCTCTAATCTAATTTTTTATCTTGATTTTCTCTTAATTCCTGCTAAATAACAGGACTTATAATGAATACCTATATAAAATCATATTAAAAACTCCACATCCCTGTCATGTAAACAGAGTATGTGGAGTTTTATTTATTAATATTAAACTACAATCCGGTATATATCCCAGTAATCAGTTTTTATTAATGTAACTTAATTATAACTGAGGGCCAGCAGCTACTAAAGCCTTACCAGCTTCGTTGCCTGTATACTTAACAAAGTTCTTGTTAAATCTTTCTGCAAGATCCTTAGCCTTTGTTTCCCACTCAGAAGCATCAGCGTATGTGTCTCTAGGATCAAGGATACCTGAATCAACACCTGGAAGTTCTGTAGGTACTTCAAAGTTGAACATAGGAAGTGTCTTTGTAGGAGCTGTCTTAATAGCACCTGAAAGGATAGCATCGATGATACCACGAGTATCCTTAATAGAAATTCTCTTACCTGTTCCATTCCAGCCTGTGTTAACTAAGTAAGCCTTAGCTCCGCTCTTTTCCATCTTCTTAACAAGCTCAGCAGCATACTTTGTAGGATGAAGCTCAAGGAATGCCTGTCCGAAGCAAGCTGAGAATGTAGGTGTAGGCTCTGTGATACCTCTTTCTGTACCAGCAAGCTTAGCAGTAAATCCTGAAAGGAAGTAGTACTGTGTCTGCTCTGGAGTAAGAATAGATACTGGAGGAAGTACACCAAATGCATCAGCTGAAAGGAAGATAACATTCTTAGCAGCTGGAGCTGAAGATATAGGTCTTACAATATTCTTAATATGGTCAATTGGATAAGATACACGAGTATTCTCTGTTACGCTCTTATCAGCAAAGTCAATCTTACCATTCTCATCAAGAGTAACGTTCTCAAGAAGAGCATTTCTCTTAATAGCATTGTAGATATCTGGCTCTGATTCCTTATCAAGGTTGATAACCTTAGCGTAGCATCCACCTTCAAAGTTGAATACGCCATTGTCATCCCAGCCGTGTTCATCATCACCGATAAGAAGTCTCTTAGGATCTGTAGAAAGTGTTGTCTTACCTGTTCCTGAAAGACCGAAGAAGATAGCTGTGTTCTCACCATTCTTATCTGTGTTAGCTGAGCAGTGCATTGAAGCTATTCCCTTAAGTGGAAGGTAGTAGTTCATCATAGAGAACATACCCTTCTTCATTTCTCCACCATACCATGTGTTGATGATTACCTGCTCGTGGCTTGTGATGTTGAATGCTACACATGTCTCTGAGTTAAGACCTAATTCTGCGTAATTCTCAACCTTAGCCTTAGAAGCGTTATATACTACGAAATCTGGCTCGAAGTTTTCAAGTTCTTCTGCTGTTGGCTTAATGAACATGTTAGTTACGAAATGTGCCTGCCATGCTACTTCTACGATAAAACGAACAGCCATTCTTGTATCCTTGTTAGCACCACAGAACGCATCTACTACGAAAAGTCTCTTGTTGCAGAGTTCTTTCTTAGCAATATCCTTAACCTTAGCCCATACATCTTCTGACATTGGGTGGTTATCATTCTTGTACTCATCTGAAGTCCACCATACTGTGTCCTTAGAATTCTCATCTACTACAATGTACTTATCCTTAGGAGAACGACCTGTATAGATACCTGTCATAACATCAACAGCACCAAGTTCGCTTTCCTTTCCTACTTCGTAACCTTCGTTAGAAGCCTTTGTTTCTTCTTCGAATAATAATTCATAAGAAGGATTGTGAATAATTTCTGTAGCGCCTGTAATACCATACTTGCTTAAATCAACGTTTGCCATTTTACATTAAACCTCTTTTCTTTAATTGTAGTTCCTTAATACCTTTTATAAGTATTATAGTAATTTACAGAAAATGGATTTAACCACATTCTTTTGATAGTATACATAATCAGTTAGCAAAAAGCAACCTTTAAATTGTTAAGTTTTTAACTTTTTCTGTCAATTATTTCTAAGAAATATATTAAATTTTCATAAGTATATATGAAATATATCTTATTATTTCTTATTATTATGGTTATAAGACTTATTTTATATAGTTCATATAAGAATTATTTTATATATTAATCCACTTACTCCTCCAACATATACTCAAACATCTCATACCTAAGCCTGCTGCCCTCATTAACCTCCATTAAGCCATTTTTAAGTCTTTCAAGTCCATCCTTAAGAACACTCTCCGGGCACGCTATATTCAACCTTAAAAATCTCTCTCCACCTTTTCCATATACACTTCCTGCCGACAGATAAAGTCCTGTCTTCTTTCTTATATCTGCCGCAAGCCTTCTGCTGTCTTTCGTAAGTTTTGAGCAGTCTATCCATAAAAGATATGTTGCATCACTCTTAACCACATTTATATCCGGTATGTTAGCTTTCACATAATCATACACGATTTGTTTATTATCACTTATATACTGCCTTAATTCATCAAGCCATTCTGCACCATTCTTATAAGCTGCTATTGCTGCTGATATTGCAAATGTGTTCGGCTCAGCAACCTCATCTGTGTTAAGTGCACGCCATACCTTATGTCTTAAGTTCTTCTGTGGAACAACAACTGCTGCTGTCTGGATACCTGCCATATTAAAAGTCTTTGTTGGTGCTATGCATGTAATACTTATATCCCTGCATATATCAGACACAGATGCAAATGGAATATATTCCTTGTCCGGGTCAGTTATGTCGCAATGTATCTCATCTGAAACTACTGTTACATAATATTTCTTACATAGCTCACCTATTCTTTGCAGAGTTTCCCTGTCCCATATTTTTCCTGATGGATTCTGGGGATTGCACAATATCATAAGCGATGTCTGTGGGTCTGACAACTTACTTTCAAGGTCTGTCCAGTTTATGCTGTATTCTCCATCTTTGTATACAAGCGGACTTTCAAGTACACGTCTGCCGTTATTTACTATCGAATTAAAGAAAATGTTATAAACAGGTGTCTGTATAAGCACATTTTCATTAGGTGTTGTGAGCTTTCTTACCACACTCGATATAGCAGGAATAACACCTGTTGTAAACACAAGCCAGTCTGTGTCTATATCCCAGTTATGTCTGTTTTTCCACCATTCCTTGTAAGACTGTCCCCACTCATCCGGCACTATGGAATATCCGTATATTCCATGCTGTGCCCTTTCTATAATAGCTTCTGTAATAGCCGGTGCTGTCTTAAAGTCCATATCGGCAACCCACATAGGAAGTTCATTTTCACGCACATCCCACTTAAGTGACCCTGTGTTTTTTCTGTCAACTACTGTATCAAAATCGTACTTCAACCTTAATCCTCCCATATATAAACAAACTCTTTAAATCACAAGATATGCCTATTAGTTAAACATTACTTATTCTGCCATCTTACCTCACCAGTAGTTATAATAGGATATCTTATAAGCTGTGAAGCATCCAGATTTTCTTTTCGCATATCTACTGCTGTTATCTGGTGATTATCATAGGTTGTATAATAATATATTCCTTTGGTCGCATTACAACACGATGTATATATAGTTATCTCAAACTTTCCATCTGCCACCTCGCAGCAGCCTCTCTGCTGGTCTACTGAACCAAGTATATGGAAGAACTGGCTTACACTCTCCATCTCGTCACTTCCAGATACTGCATTAAGCTTTGTAAATGCCACTTTAACAAATCGTGACTGGCTTGAAAGATCACCTGGTATTCCCATTCCACCCATACCTCTGCTATATGCATTAAGCTTAAGCACTCCTGCAAATGTGCTTTCTGGCTGTTTTCTTGATACTCCGGCATAGTTATTAAGCTCAAACATCTGCATAGGGAATGGTGGATTGTTTGTAAGCACTCCGACAGGATTATCATATACATGCAGTCCATCCTTCATAGATTCTACAACTATGCAATCATCCTTATCTGCTATAATCCAGTGGAGCTGTGCTGCTGGGAGCTGCTTACTGAAAGGTGTTTTCGTAAGCCTCATCTGCGAGAGCTTTGTCCTTGCCTCAATAACTGATGAGCACTGGCTTAGTATCCATGGTATGAATTCAAACTGTGCAACCTGTATGGCATCTGACTCATCATCTAATATAACTTCCTCATAAGCTGCATTTCCAACAAAGTTAAGTCCTGCCATACCTACACCCTTTTCGTTGACAGCATCATAATAAAGAGGATATCCACCTGCCACGAAAGCCATTCCTATAATCGCATAGTGTGACTTTAACTGTCCTGCATGTCTGAAATTAAATTCATAGTTTCTTGGAGTTATAGTTATCTCCTCACCATAAGAAAACTCATAATCAAGAGTTCTTCCCATATAAAAATCTTTGGTTTTATAAGTTGCTGCTGTACACATAAAAACACCTCATTTCTTTCTTATTTTTTGCTCATTTAATTTTAAACAATGAATAATTTTGTCCGTTATTTTATTATTGTATCATTTTATCAGCATGTTTTATATTAATTTTCCATTAATTATGACATTTATCATAGCTTTTGTGATAGCATTTATTTACACCTTGACAAATAATGACGATAATCTAAAATGTTTGTGTACTAAAATAATTAAGAAGGATTAATTGTTATGAACTTTCCTAATGATGAAGAATATATAATAAGGCCTCTTACAACAGATGATGCCGAACAATATAATGCACTTTTAAGATATGCCTTTCAGGTAACAGAAGCTGAGCTTGCCGAAACTGGCTGGAAAGATGATGAGATAAAGCAGTCTAAGTTCCCGGTTCTTCAAAGAGCTGACGTTCTTGGATGCTTTGATAAGAATGAGCTTATCGCTCAGTTTGCCGTATATCCACTTGATATGAACATATACGGCATACGTTATAATGTAGGCTTTGTAACAAGCGTATGCACATATCCTGAATACACTGGCCACGGAATTATGAAAAAACTTATGATACAGTGTCTTACACGTATGCGTGAAGGACACAAGTCATTTGCACTGCTATATCCTTATTCAATACCTCTCTACCGCAATCTTGGCTGGGAAATCATATCTAACAAAATGACATACACTATTAAAGACCGACAGATTCCAGAAAAGTTACACGAACCTGGATATGTACGAAGAGTATCATGGGATGATGAGGAATTTCACAAGCTTCATTCCAAATTCGCCGAAAAAACCCATGGCTGCCTGTACCGCAACAACCTTGCATGGGAAGAATACTGGCGCTGGGATGAGGACGACACTATGGTTGCTATATATTATTCAAGGGATGGTGTTCCTTATGGATATATGGTGTATATGATAAGCTCCGACATTATGCACGTTAAGGAAATGATATATCTAAACCGTGAAGCCCAGCTTGGACTGTGGGAATATATACATGCCCACGATTCTATGATTGATGAAGTACGTGGTAACAACTATTACAGCGAACCGATAGCCTTTGAGCTTGATGACAGTGATATAAAGGAAACTATCAGACCTTATGCTATGGGAAGAATTATCGATATCAAGCAGTTTTTTGGAAAATATGCCATCGACCCTGATGAACCTGCATGTGTCTTTGCTTTCGATATCGAAGATGAGCTTCTTTCCTGGAATAACGGAAGATTCATTGTCATGTTCAAGGACGGACACTGTAGTATAACAACCGGTACTCCCGACTATACTATGAAAATGTCAATAGCTACCCTGACAACTATGCTGCTTGGCTATAAAAGTGCTGAAAAGCTTTACAGTATGGAACGTATTGAAACTACCAAAGAGGCTGTGGAAAAGCTTGATGACATACTTTTCCATGCTGTACCATATGTGTCAGATTATATCTAATCAGATTATTGATTGACAAGTGATTATCTCAATGATATAATCCGCATACATTGTTTCTACACAAAGTAAGTTTTACTACAATTTATTTATAAAACACATGTGGATTTTTCTAGATGTTTCTATTTTTCGCCACATAGCTTACGAGCTATGTGGTTTTTTTGTGCTTATAATACTGTATTATGCTATTTTATAAGCATTAATTAAGATAAGATAACGTGATTCTTTAGAATTTTCACCATAAAATATTAAAGAAACGAGGACTATTATGGATCAGACTTACATGAAAAAACAAAACATACTAAAGCTTTTATTAACCATGGCTCTTCCCATGGTTATATCTATGCTTGTGAATTCCCTTTACAACATTGTCGACAGTTTTTTTGTTGCTAAGATAAGTGAAAATGCCATGACTGCCATATCACTTGTATTCCCTATGCAGAACTTTATCAACTCTGTCATGATCGGCTTTGGAATAGGTATCAATGCTGTAATAGCATTTTATATGGGAGCTTCTGATAAGGAAACCGCCGATAAAGCTGCAAGTCAGGGCTTATTCTTAAGCACTGTCCACGGAATTGTGCTGATGGCTGGCTGTATTATACTCATAAGACCATTTCTTAATATGTTTACTAATGACCAGACTGTTATTGACCTTGGTATGAAATACTCTGTCATCGCATTTGCATTTTCACTAATGCTTGCATGGGAACTTGTATTTGAAAAAACATTTCAGGCTGTCGGACGAATGACTGTTTCTATGACCGCCATGCTCACAGGCTGCATAACCAATATTATACTTGACCCTGTACTTATATTCGGACTTGGCATATTTCCACGTATGGAAATTGAAGGCGCTGCACTTGCAACTGGCATAGGTCAGACTGTAAGCCTTATTGTATACATTATAATATATATTGTCAGACCTATCCCTGTACGCTTCACAAGGAAACATATGAAACCTGAGAAGGTGCTTTGCGCAAAAATGTATTCTATCGGAATACCTGCATGCCTTAATATGGCGCTTCCTTCACTGCTCATATCTGCGCTCAATGTCATACTTGCGGCATATTCACAGGTGTATGTGTTCGTGCTTGGAGTATATTATAAGCTTCAGACGTTCCTGTATCTTCCTGCAAATGGAGTTGTACAGGGGATGCGACCTCTTATAGGATACAACTATGGTGCTGGCGAAGCAAAACGTGTTAAGAAAATATATGCAACTGCAACAGGCATAGTTCTTGTTATTATGTGCATCGGAACTGCTGTATGCTTATGTATTCCTGAAACACTTATTGGATTATTTACTTCCAACGAAACAACTATATCTGTGGGAGCTGCTGCCTTAAGAATTATAAGTGCCGGATTTATTGTATCCTCTGTATCTGTCACAGCCTCCGGCGCACTTGAGGGACTTGGCAAAGGAATTCCCTCTCTTATTATATCTATATTCAGATATGTTGCTGTCATCATACCTGTAGCCTTTATTCTAAGCCGTATATACGGTGCTGTTGGCGTATGGCATTCATTCTGGATAACAGAGATAATAACAGCAGTTATCGCTTACTTTACTTACAGGCACGCATCAAAGTAAATGTCTGCTTCGCAGCCGCTTCCTTTTCTCTTGCGCTCATTATATCATAATTTACTCTTTATCTGCCCCACAATTACGCCACATTTTTAACCCACTCTTCCACCTTCCCTGCAAGCCTCTTATGACCTTCCTCGCTAAGATGTTCTCTGTCGGCAGTGCTTGGGGAGGCAACCTCTGAAGCTGCTATAAACCCAACATTTTCCTGTGCTGCAATCTTTTTATATACATCTGAAAGCTCTTTTGACAGGCTCACTGAAGCACTAGAGAATTCAGGGTCATAGTCTGACTCCCAAACGCCCTCACCAAGATGTATAGGCGATATTACAAGTATTTTACTATCTGGTATGTAGTTCTTTACCTGTCCGATAAGTCTTTTTACGCCCTGACCAATAAATTCTGCTGATGCATTGTAAACAGTCTTGCAGTCGTTAGTTCCAAGCATAATTATCACTATATCAACTGGATTGTGGGTTTCCAATATAGTTGGCAGTATCTTTACACCATTTCGTCCATCTCTTAACGGGTCGTCAAATACGGTTGTCCTGCCACACAAGCCTTCCTCTATAACACGATATCCACCTTCCTTTTTATCATTCAGACTTTCATTAAGAATGCTTGTCCACCTTACGCCCCACTCATATCTTTTATTAGTCTTAGGGATAAGTCCCCATGTATTAGAATCTCCAAAGCATAATATCTGTTTCATATATTCCACCACTTTCTCTTTCTTTTAATATATTCATATATTTCTTGTATGTTTATGTGGTTATTATATAATAAAACATAACATATGCATAATCCTAATAAAATATATGTAGTCATAGTTTTTTCCTATAATCAAATCAATACTCTGGGATTGATAATGTATACTTAGTTACAATACACTCTGGGTCTGGTGCAATCACTTGTCTTACAATATTAAACATCCCTTTAGCATCACACAAAAGACTGTCGGCATCGCCAAACTTTACCTTTTTAACAACTCCACTGTCAAGGAATATCTGGTTCAGCTTGACGAAATCCTCAGATATATGAGGCTGCTGTGCATTGTAATGCTTTCTTACATATACCTTCCTGCATAATTTGTTTTTATTATCATGTCCCCCATTACTATCAATACATTTTTTCCAGCCATCAGCCATGTTATAGTAAGGAAGCTTCTTATTCTTATTATCTTCATCTTCCTTAGGAAGTTCTATAACAAGCTCCATAGGCATATCCGACAGTCTGTTAGGCACATTCAACACCTCTTCAACACTATGTATATAGGTGTTTCTTTCATGACCAACCCCTACAAGCAGCACTTTGCCGCCTGCATCCTTAAGCCTGTCATAACAGCCACCAGGAGTACATGGTGTATTATTATATTCCTCACCTGCCAGATATTCTGCAGCATTTTTCCCATAACCTGCCATACTGTGGGTTGGATGAAGCGAACGTATAACCCCATCCCTTTTCATAAACATATTCGTAAGAAGTCCTACACATGATGGAGTTGTCTGTGGATTATATACCGGATTATCCGCATTTACAGTCTTCCATGTATGTGTTGGCAGAAGTAAAAGTCCATCCTTAAAATATTCCATCCACGCATCAAGCACAGTATCTGCACCACCATCAACCTCACCTATAGACTTCATTGATGAATGTATAAGTATAGTTTCATCACCTTTAAGTCCCATAGACTTAAGCTGATCTTTTAACTGTTGTTTATTATAATTACCTATTTTGCTATTCATATTTTATTAATTATCACTCTTTCTTTATTTTGTTGTGTTATTTCTGTCACTTCCTTATTTTCCTTCTTACAAACACAAGGCATATTGCCTGCATGACTATCGTCAATCCCCATGAAACTGGATATGACATAAACAAAACATACAATGACCTGTGCTCTGGGAATACTCCATATATCCACACAAGCCTTGTTCCAACTGTTCCGATTATAGAAAGTATCATAGGAACTGCTGAATAGCCAACTCCTCTCATAGAACCCGGAATCATATCCATAAGACCACACAAAAAATATGGAATGGTTGATATGGAAAGAATCTCCATACCACATTGTATTACATCTTCCTGCTTAGTATATATTCCTAGTATCTGATGTCCTAAAAGATATGAGCCGCCACCTATAACTACAGATACTATTATTGACAATATTGCACAGTCAGCAAGCACCTTATCCATTCTTTTAAACTTGCGCACACCATAATTCTGGCTTGTAAAACTCATACATGCCTGTGTAACTGAATTAACTGATACATATAAAAATCCAAGTATATTGTTGGCTGCCGTGTAACCAGCCATAGCTATTTCTCCAAATGAATTAACAGATGACTGTAACAAAACATTTGAAAAGTTAATAACTGTACTCTGTATACCTGCTGGAAGTCCTACCTTAAGTATCTGGATAAGATAATACTTCTTTATTCTAAGCTTTGATATGTATAACTTATATATGGCATCTGTCTTGCACAGGCACCTTATAACGAGTACACACGAAATAAACTGCGATGTTATGGTGCCTATGGCTACACCAGCTACACCCATTTTAAATATAATTACAAGGATGAGATCTAATACTGCATTCGCTGTACCAGCAGCTATTAAGTACATAAGAGGTCTCTTGGTATCACCAACCGCCCTTAATATTGCTGCACCATAGTTATATAACATAAAAAATGGCATGCCCGAAAAATATATCCTAAGATATAATGCTGCCTGCCCGATAATATCATCCGGCGTTGCAATAAGCACAAGGGATTCTCTGGCACACAATATTCCTATAACACTCATGGCGATACCACTTATTAAAGCAAGTAATATAGCTGTATGTACTGTTTCAGACATTTCCTTCGTCTTTCCTGAAGCATAGAACCGTGCAGCAAGCACATTAGCTCCAAGCGATACACCTATAAAAAGATTAGTGAATGTACATATAAGCGCTGTCGTCGAACCAACTGCTGCTAACGCCTGACTTCCTGTAAAACGTCCTACAACTATTATATCAACAGCATTAAACATAAGCTGAAGCATTCCTGATATCATAAGTGGCAGTGCAAATGATATGAGTTTGTCCATTATTGTGCCGTTGCACATGTCTATTTCATACTTATTATTTTTCATCTTTATCTCCATTCATGTATCCGAAAAACATATTTTATATTTTCATTACACACATCACAATATTCGTTATCCATATAAAAGGGAAAGAAACAACTGCCAGATTACAGTTTTTCCTTCCCCCATTACATTCATATGCTCAATAATAATATTATCAATAATAATATCATAATAATATTATTATTATTAATTTTAACAATATTTCTTTCCATTCACTACAATATCTGATATTGTTTCAGGACGTCCATCCAAAGGCTCTATCTTAACAAATTCCTTACAACCCAGACATGTTATGTTTTCCATATTCATATTCTTAAAATATGGAATATCTTCTTCATTGTCCATAGCATTAGTCTCATCACGGTTAAGAAGATTAAGAACATAAGACATTGTAAGTATTACGCCCTCACCCTTAATATTTATCATATTAATGTTACGGATTGTTATGTTCTCAACTACTCCGCCTCGTCCTAATGCACTCTTCACCCTCACACCAACATCAGTACCTGTAAATGTACAGTTCTCAACAAGTATATCTTTAACATCTCTTGACATTTCGCTTCCTATTACAAAGCCACCATGCCCTTCATTTACAATACAGTCATGAACATATATGTTGCTGCATGGACCTTCTATGGTTCTTGCAACTGCATTCTTTCCTGATTTTATGCATATTGCATCATCACCAGTTTCAAACACACTATGATGTATATGTACATCTGTACATGATTCAACATCTATTCCATCACCATTCTGTGCATAGTATGGATTACGCACATTTACATGATCTACTGTAAGACTCCTGCAGAAAAATGGATGAATATTCCATGCTGGTGAATTCATAAATGTAACTCCATGTAAAAGAATATTCCTGCAATATCTTAAGCTTATCATAACAGGTCTGTAAAAATCATAATATTCAGAAGCTTCATCTATAATATACTCTGTATCACCCTGGATATTCTTCTCGTTTCCAGCAAGGCTTGACTTTGATGGCATCCACACTTCTGTTTCTTTTGTTGCAAACACATTATCACTCTTCTTAAGAAGTGCTTCCCACTGCTTGTCTGTTACCTTGAATCTCTTGACTGGACGCCACTCATCTCCGCTTCCATCTATGATTCCTTCACCTGTTATAGCTATATTTTCTGCATTCTCTGCTGTAACTGGTGAAACAGCACGTATACACTGCTGACCTTCATAATTAGTTATTATTAAAGGATAGTCTTCCTTTGACTTTATAAACTTAAGCATAGCCTGGCTCTCAAGGTGAAGATTGATTCCAGACAATATTCTTATAGGTGCACATGCCCATATTCCAGCTGGTACTATTACAGTACCACCACCATTTTCAGATAAGCTTCTTATTGCATTATTAATAATAACTGCATTATCATGTCCTGTTTTAACATCAAGCTTTCCACTCACTGCACCAAGCTCATCTATTGATACCTTAACCTCCTTAAACTTTGGAATAACTACACTATAATCTTCTCTATACACAATAATCCTCCATTTCCAATGCCTTAAAATATTAATTTGATACATTCTGGTACTTGAATTAAATTACAAACTTATGCTATAATATCCAGGTTTGTGGGTAATTAGTACTATTATATAGTACTAAAGTGATATTTTAACATAACCATCAAAATATAATCAGAAAGGATATCAACTAATTATGCAGAATATTTTTTCAAATAAAAAGCATTGCTTCGCTAATAAGTTTAATATAATTACAAATTCATCTGCTGTCAATATAAGTATGTGTTTTATCCTTACTGTTTTTCTATTCTTAGGTATAGCTATATATTGCAATACAAGGATAAATGGATTATGTCTTAACAACGAATCAACCAATACCATAACTGATAATTATAATATAAGCTTCAATAATACTAATTCATCCATTAATCTTCCTGCCAGACTCAATGAAAAAACAAAGTCAGTAACTCTGACACGTTTTATTCATGGTGATGAATTAGCAGGTAATTATATTTCTTTTTATGCGTACAACTCTGCAGTTAATATATATATTGATAATGAACAGGTGTACAACGAAAATGATATAATCGATTTTGCCGGATTTGCAAGACCTTCTCACTGGTATTTTGTTAAAGTCCCACAGCACGATTTTACTCTTACTATAGATATGAATTCACAGATTGATATTACGAAGCTTCTTCATATCTCAACTGGTACTAAAAGTGCCCTTATATTTGATATATTATGCCGGCATGCATTTCAGCTGATAATAGGTTTTCTTGCCTGCATATGTGGCATTATGCTTTTAATAACAGCTTTTATAATAAAAACTGATTTATCTAAAAGACTTTACTGGTTTGGACTTACATCTATGTTTGCTGGTATATGGACAATCTGCAACTCTACTGTAATCCAGCTGTTTTTCAGCCATGGAACTTTTACATCATATATAGGATATTGCTGTTACTTTTTATTTCCAATCGCAGTAACTGGTTTTCTTCTTACCTTTGACCATATCAAGAATGAAGCTTATATGTATATAGTATACTGGTGTGAAATACTCTCAATCGCTGTTATATTTACAATGCAGCTTATGGGATTGATAATTGTATCCAATGTCCTCTGGATTGTTCATATTGAGATACTCTCTATTACATTGGCAGTCATAATAACTTATATTAAAAACTGGAAAACAAACACAATCAGAGAGTTTAATATATTTATATCTATTATGATAATATCATTCTTTCTTATTCTTGATATTATACGCTACTATTCAAACCATTCAACTTTTGAAAGAATAAGATTTTCTGTATATGGTATTGCTTTGCTGCTTGTATATTTCAGTTTTTCGATATTTCATGTTATCAAAGAGAATTTTATACAAAACACACGTAATAAAATATACAAGGAACTGGCATTCACTGATGCCATGACACATATAAACAACCGTTCTGCCTTTGAGCTTGCCATGGAAAAAGAACGCTTAAGCGTAGAATCACACAGATATATACTCATTGCAGACCTTAATAATCTTAAGCATATCAACGATACATACGGACACCGTTTCGGTGATGAAGCTATTAAGAATACTGCAAGGATTATGCACGAGAATTTCATGGAAATCGGTCAGTGCTATAGAATCGGCGGTGATGAATTCTGTGTCATAATCAACAATACAAGCCTTGATATCATCAACAGATGTCTTAAAACATTTCATCAGGCTGTTAATGATATTGCAGCTACAACTGACTATCCATATTCTGTTGCAACCGGATATGGTGCTATAGACGAAAGTGGTATTGATAACTGCTTTAAAGCTGTAGATTCCATCATGTACAAGAATAAAATCAAAAGCAAAAAAAGCAGAGACAACCAGACTCTGTCAGATGGATGAAAGGTTCTTATGTAACTCTTTCATCCCATCTATCTCATCACACAGCTCTCTGCTCTTACAGGATGAACAATCCATAACCAGTCCGTTAAACATATGATTAAGCGAATCTGTAATCTGTTCAATTCTATGTGCCTTATCATATAAAAGCTCATAATCCGCTGTTTTACTTGTCAGAAAGTATATCTGCACTGCTTCAACTTCCTTACGTTTCCTATATGCATTTATCATCTCAGAGCCTATATGTGAAAATGTCATGCCATCTGCTATTGCCTGTTTTGACACTCTTACTGGTTCTCTTTCCTTTACTGATGATATTCTCATCATATATCCTTTAGGAAAATTATGATATCTCACATAATCAACGGCACGCAGGGCAGCATGCAGTGCTTCTGCATTTTTTTCCTGTATATCCTTAATATAAGACTCATTCAGCCGTATAAAAGTGAACCTTGCATATGATATATCTTCCTTTATATCCTGAAGATCTTCTCCCATAAGATATACTCCGTCATCACTAACACATTCACATGATGTAGTAAAGGCTATTGAACTAATGGCTTTATTCATGCCTCCACCAAGCTCATATGCCATATCACGTTTTAGAACCAGACTTTCCTGTGCTGTAACCTCCCATGATTTATCTGACGGAAGCTTTTTAATATTTCCATAAGCATCAGAGTTAAAGCACTTCTTTAACTCTGATATATCTTTATCATAAATACTTAGAACCTGCATATTACATTCAGCCTTTCTTATGCAGCATCATCCCTGCTGCTTTTCCTTTTGCTTTTCTTTATGCTTTTTTCTTCTGTTTCCCGACCAGTTATAATAAGCTGTAAGCGGTTTTATAAGACATGCGGCAAACTTCATATCAAGATTAAAGAAATATATGATCAACGTGAGTACAAATAATATAATCAGAACTATGGCTGTTATTGCTGCTATTTTTAATATTATCACTGCTTAACTCTTCCCTTCTGTCTTGCATACTCTGCTGCACCAAGTGCACCCATAAGCTGTGGATCCACTGGCAGCTCTACAACCTTTACCTTAAGTACCTTCTCGATTGCCTGTTTTAAACCTTCATTCTTTGCACAACCACCTGTAAGTGTGACTGAATCTACTACTCCGGCTTTTTTTGCCATAACAAAGCATCTTTTAGCAACTGAAAGCTCTATACCTGCCGCTATTTCATCCATAGGCTTTCCCTCACCTACAAGCGATATAACTTCACTCTCTGCAAACACTGCACACTGTGCTGTTATTGGAATAACATTTTTAGCTGATAGTGAAAGCTTTGAAAAGTCATCAAGGCTCATCTCAAAGGCTCTTGCCATAGACTCAAAGAATCGTCCTGTTCCTGCTGCACATTTATCATTCATGGCAAAGTTAAGGACTGTTCCATCAGTATCTATCGCTATACCCTTAACATCCTGTCCACCTATATCTATGATAGCTTTAACAGAAGGGTCTGTCACATGTACTCCCATGGCATGACAGCTTATCTCCGATATATTCTCATCGGCAAATGGTACCTTATTACGTCCATAACCTGTTCCAATAAGATATGAAAGCTCCTCTGCACTATTTAATCCATCCACCTGGCTTATCGCTGTATCAAGTGCATCTTTGGCACTCAATACAGGATTAATTCTGCTTCTTTTTGTAACATTTGCTACTATTTTTCCATCTTCATTTAATATTACACACTTAGTATATGTACTTCCGGCATCACAGCCACCATAAAACTTACTCATATGTCCTCCATACTCTGCATATGCTTACCTGCTGCGCAATCCACGCAGCTTCCTACCAGTTCTGCTTATCATCGAAATCTTCAAGTGTAGGGTCTAGCGGTTCTTCTCTAAACACTGTTCTCATATATCTGTTTATCTCTGTTCTCATATCACGCCTGCTTCCATCCTCTGGACACATAAGATTATGAGTTACCCATATAAGATGTACGCCATGCTTTCTTGCCTCTTCTTCAAAAAGTCCATGATATCCTGACATAGACTTACATCCCATATGTACATACATAATAACTATATCTATACGGAACATTTCACAGAATCTCCAGAGTGCCTCAACGCCTGTTTCATATCCACCGTTAGAACGGTTTCTCATAATCATATTCTCATATAAATATGCCAGGTCCAGCATAGCCTGATGCTTATCTTTTGTATTAACCTTTTCTGTTGATACCATACTAAGCATATCTGTTATTGTCACAACTCCCCAGCAGTTAAGAAGCCATATAGGAAGCGCTGTATAATATGCTGCCTGAACGCCCCATGTCATAGCACGGTGACGATATTCCTTAGCAGCAGGCAGCTTCTTTTCATAGCCTTCCATCGCCATACGTGTAAGCTTCTTATCCATATCAAGAAATGCCTGGTTTCTTCCACCAGCAGCCTGATAAACACCATACCTGTAAAGTGCAAGTGTAACTCCCATAACCTGTGGATAATCTGTCTTTGATATTTCCATCCACTCAAGGAACTCGTCAGTTTCTGCGTTAAACCTTTCCATGCTTTTAAAAAATGCATCCCAGTCAAACTTCTCACCTGTCTGTTCCTCTATAAAATGTATGGCATTAAGCACCTCTTCTGCTGCATACTCCTGAACACTTTCCTGTCTGTGTCTTATAGGAACTGCAAGCTGGAATGTCGGTATCTTAAAAGATCTTGCCTCTATACCATTACCCATAAGACTTCCATCACATGTTGTGTTACATTGCACTGCACAGCATCCAATAAGAGGGAAATCATCTGCAAGCGCAACACCAAGCTCAGCTGCTGGCATAGGACATACATCTGATGGCACCCCGTATTCATGTGTCACATCAACATAATAGCTTACACCTGTCTGTGACATCATTGAACTTGTATACACCGCTGGAACCTCTACTGACAGCCATACAAGATTCGGAAAGCCTCCCATAAGGGTACTCATCATATTCTCATCAAATAGCACGATTTTTTTATTAAGTTCTTTATCATTTCCTATGGCTGGATCTGCCTTAAATATCTGTCCTAACATACCACATATATCTGTTACTATGAGTCCAAGGGCATTGTGTGCCATCCGAAGCTGCAGATCTCTCATACCCTCTGTATGCCTGTCCATAAAATCAGGAAGTGCCAGATAATTCATCATCCAGCGGTATCTGAAAAATCCTTTCATATTATTGGGCTTTATTATAAATGTTATTAATGTTTTCCAATATCCAAGCCATCTTGTGTAATCATACCAGGTATCCTTAAGTCCACGCCATTCACGCCTTTTCTTAGGCTTCTTACCTGTGTAAAACTTTCCAAGCGGCTCGCTTCCAAGCTTACTTGACATATATTATTCTCCATCCTGTTTTGTATATCTATTTTTTTTAGTATATCTTTTAATATTGCATTAAATTCAATTTATGGTCTAATTATTTGATGTCGGGGTCAAAAGCCCCCCGACTTTGATACCTACGAATTGTTACCTGCTCTTATTGATTTTCTTTATCTCAAGACTTTCAACAAATGCCTGTATTCTTGTTCTTATCTGTCCTGAAGAACCTACTACATATGGCCTGTCTATAGAAAGAACCGGATACCCATACTCTTCCCTCATAACATGAAATGCTGATGCTCTCTCATAGCCCCAGTAATCACAGAACTTTATCTGTTCATATATAAGACCCTCTGCCTTATATTCTTTAGCTATATAATCAACATACTCCTCACGTTCCCTTATTTTCTCTGTGTTCATATATCTTGGGCATTTGCCCCACTGCATATACTGTCTGCATATCTGATATAGAACATCCTCTTCATCATTAAGAATAATCTCACTTCTTCCTGGAAGTGAACCAAAACAGAAACGGTCAGCAACAACAAGTGCACCTGCTTCTTCTGCAAGCTTTATAAGTTCTGGATTATCTATCTCAGAACCTATAAGTGCTACTCTTGCCCTGTAGTTTTTCTTAATATCCGGCTGTCTTACCTTTAACTCTTTAGCTGTATCCCTTAACTTATCTATAAGGTACTCCTTAGGACAGCAATATGTCGCCAGACATAGCACAGCGAACTCATAGCCTGTTATTCTTGGATTATCCTCTTTCCTGTAATCTCCAATCTCTGTTATAAGCCTGCTTATCTCATTCTGTTCATCTACAGCTTTCCTCAATGCTTCATCTGATATATCTATTCCATATGTATTGTGAAGCGGCTCAAGAACATGCAGCCTCATCTGCTTTACATAATGTTTTAGTGCTGACTCATCTGACTTCATAGGAACATCTGAATATTCCACAAAAAACTTTTCCTTAGTAATCAGCTTCTGTCTCTCTATATTTTCAACACACCTGTTCATCTGTGCACATGCATCAGGTGCTATTATACAATCAAGAAAGTTATATCCACCTTCTATAGCACGTTCAAGTATTGCCCTGCACCCCTCACATAGCATGCTGCTCATATAATATGTGCCCATCTCTATAGAACCTGTCCTTGGTGCACGCAATCTCACTGAAAAGCATCCCGGAAGGTTAAGCAGTGGTTCAGGAATCTGAAAGCATACAGCTCCAATGGCTATATCCCCCTTTTCCTGTGCCTTTCTTACAAGTTCATTATTCACATCTTCAAGAAGCTTTTCAAAATAATATAAATGTTGTAAATCTTTCAAGTTGTTATCCTTTCTTTAACGAATCAGTTTTTCACCTTCGACCTTTTGACCATTATATTATGATGTACACGAATTACTACATTGCTTTACAATTTTCGCAATCCTATAATATCCCGATATTAGCAAGAGCTTCTCTTGCTCCTCTAACTATCTTTGTATCATCAGAAAGTTTTAATACATTTTCACCTAAAACATCTGCTCTTGCAAGCTCCTCATCACTCTCTATAGCCGCAAGAAGCTGCATATCACCTATATCCATAAGCTCTGTCACCTTGCTATCCGGAAGTCTGTTTGCAATAACACCTATCTTATCATACATAACAAGTTCATCCGCTACGTCCTTGATAGTTTTAACAACCTGACATCCCTTTTTACTTGCATCTGTAACAAGCAGAAGGTGTGTCACCTTCTCCATAACTCTTCTGTTTATCTGCTCAATACCTGCCTCGCCATCTATGACAACATAGTCAAACTGGTCTGAAAGCATAGTGATAACTTCTTTAAGATATGAGTTAATCCTGCAATAACAGCCTGCACTTTCAGGTCTTCCTATTGCTATAAATGCATAGCCATCCTGCTCCTTTAATGCATCATATATTTCATACTTAGCCTCTCCTAAAAGTTCTACTGCCGACTTGGTATCACCATCCTCAACATTCTTTATAACTTCTTTTCTTATATCATCTATAGTTTTATCTACGTCTACATTTAATACTGTTGACAGACCGACTGCCGGGTCTGCATCTATTGCCAATATCTTCTTATCAGGAAAGCTTTCAACAAGAAGCTTCACTATAACTCCTGCAAGTGATGTCTTTCCAACGCCGCCTTTGCCTGCGACTGCTATTATCTTTGTTTTATCTTCCAACTTTATATCCTCCATATCAATATCTGTAATTGTTCCGTGCTACACACTCCCACAATTCTCCCCGATATGAGCAAGCTCATGTGGGTTTATACCTTTTGACCCTGGTATCATATATATCCAATCCACTATATATCAAGTGTAGTAACAACACCTGGATGCTCACTAACAAACTTATTGATTTCCTCTGTAAACCTGCTTCCATACTTCATAAGCTTATTCTGTCCTACACCAGATACTGATAGCATAGTGTCTGCATCAACCGGCAGCTTTTCACACATATCTATCAGCGTCTTGTCATTAAATATAATGTATGGAGGCATGCCTTCTTCTCTCGCTATAACAAGTCTTAATGCCCTTAACCGCTCAAACAGCTCATAACCTGCAGCAGTAAGTGAATCTGTACTCTTCTTTCTTGTCCTTGAAGCTGCATTGTTTCCTTCTGTAGCAGCACTCGTATTTCCTGAAGCAGCCTTTCTGCCTGTCTGTCCTGCCATATTGAGCAGCTCACCAGCATATGTTTTCTTGGCCTTCTTTATGTATACATGAGTATTTTCATCCCTTAAAGGACTTATATCACCCATTCTTAAAACACTGTACTCTCCATCTGTCTGTATAACATATCCAGCATTTATCATCTGGTCAATAAGGAGCCTGAGTTCTGCTTCTTTTCTATCAGACAACTTTCCATAAGACTTATAGCTTAACGCACCTACTTCCTTAAGTCTTGCACGCTTTGCGCCAAGCAGTGTTCCAAGCACGATACTCAAGCCGAATCTTCCATGTGTTTCTGCCAGACAGTTAATAACCCACTTTGCATCCGCAGTCATATCTATCTGTTCATATTCATTGTTACAGTTACCACAATTACCACATGGCTCTCCTGTTTTTTCACCAAAGTAAGAAAGAATGTAGTTACGAAGACATTCCGTGGTCTTACAATACATTTCCATAGTATGAAGCCTGTGTAAGTCGCGCTCTTTTATTATGCTTCTGTCCTCATCTTCAACACCCTCAAACTCCTTACTGTCAAGAAGAAACTTATCTATAATGACATCCTGTGCTGAAAACAACATTATACACTGCGATTCACCACCATCTCTTCCTGCTCGTCCTGCCTCCTGATAGTAGTTTTCCATGCTCTGCGGCATATTGTAATGAATAACATATCTTACATTGGACTTATCTATTCCCATTCCAAATGCATTGGTCGCTATAACGACCTGAACCCGGTCATATATAAAGTCGTCCTGATTCTGCTTTCTTGTTTCATTATCAAGTCCTGCATGATACTTTGTGACACTTATCCCCAGTGAACCAAGCTCATCATATAGCTTGTCCACATTTTTTCTTGTAGCGCAGTAGATAATTCCACTCTCATCCATATGCTCTTTTATATATCCGGCTATGTATGCATCTTTTTTCTTTCCTGAAAGATGCTCTACACTATAGTATAAGTTTTTCCTGTCAAAACCAGTAACAACAACCCTTGGAGCTTTTAACTTTAATATGCACTCTATATCTGTCTTTACTTCACTTGTCGCCGTTGCCGTAAATGCACTCACAACAGGTCTTTCTGACAGGCTGTCTATAAAATCAACTATCTTTAAGTAGCTTGGTCTGAAATCCTGTCCCCACTGTGATATACAATGTGCTTCATCAATAGTCACCATCGATATATCTGCTTTTTTTGCAAATGTCATAAAACTCATGGTTTCAAGTCTTTCCGGTGCCACATAGATTATCTTGTACTTTCCATTTGCTGCATAATCAAGTGCTTTATACATCTGTGATTCTGACAGGGTTGAATTAATATAAGCTGCATTTATTCCCGCTTCATTAAGTGACTTGACCTGATCCTGCATAAGTGATATAAGCGGAGATATAACTATGGTTATACCCGGTAACAGTAATGCAGGAACCTGATAACACACTGACTTCCCTGCTCCGGTCGGCATAATCGCAAGTGCATCATGTCCCTGCAATATGGCTTCTATTATATCTGACTGTCCTTTTCTGAAGCTGTCATATCCAAAATACTGCTTCAATACCTGACTGGCATCCATATTATATCTCCATTTCTATTTTCATATTTAGTATTAAGTGTAACACAATTCTGCAATTTTGAAAATTACTCATAAGCAGCTTTGTCATTACTTAAAATATCTTTGTCATCATTCAAAAAACATCTTCGCTACAGCTATAAGCAGACTTCCGTTACCTGGAAGATATAGTGGCAGATCCTTTCGTGAATTCTGCCTGTTATTTCCACTTGCTACATATTCATTTTTAGGTGACTTTATAAGAAGCTGCGAAAGTGCCTCACTCTTAAGACCAAGCTTGTCTGCTGCCATAGCTATAACTGCAAAATCCCAGCCCCAAAGTGTAGAATAATCCCATACTTTCATTACCTTATCGAGAGTTGCCCTATATATATTCATATCAACAATATCTTTAGCACCATAACCATCTAACATACCATATACCTGCAGCATAAGCGGATGATCAATAGCCTTGTTAACATATGTATCCGGACAATTCTCTTGTGATATGTATAAGCCATCATAAACCGGAAGCGGTGCTATTCTGTCTGCTATATTGTTCCATTTCTCTGAAAATGTTACATATCCCAGCTTATCAGCCCACTCTGCCGCTATCTTTAAGCCGTATCTAAAGTATGCAAGCTCAAACACAGGATTTCTTGTATCCTCTGGAAGATGTCTTTCCTGTACTGGTATGACAGGTGCTTCTATGTTAAATGTATCTGAAGCAATATCATATACAAGATAACCTTCCATGAATTCGGCAGTCTCCTTTACCAGAATCCAATACCTGCGCATATATTTGTCCGTTTTTTCATCAAAATGCACGTCGTTATTGTAACAATCCAGCACCATCTGCAGCATATTTATTATATGAGGCTGCTGCCATATAAGCAGTGGTGCAATCTTTGATGGACAATCCTTTCCTGTATATGATACCATCTTCGTCCACCTTGCACCCCTATAACCATTTCTTGCTGCATTTTTTTTAGCTTCTGGAAGTATGCTTATATACCAGTCAAAGCTTTTTTCAAGAAGCTCTGGGTGTCCCCACAAAGCAGCCCACGCCATATGCCAGTAATGCATCTCAAGATGTGCTTTTCCATACCAGCTGTTACATGTAAGGCCTGTTTCTGCTGGTGGTATATAACCACTGTCATTAACTATAAGAAGATATTGCGATAATATAACTCTTCTCATAAGTTCTTCATTTTCATGGTAGAGAAACTTTCCGCTGCTCCAGTAATTATGCCAGAATGTATATACATTTTCTTTTATTGCTGCAAATGTATCTGCAGCACACTCATTATCTGCATTAGCCTTGTTATTATCTACACACATATTACTTTGAACATTATTATATATACTGGCATATATTCCATCTTCATCCTCAAACCCAACGCATAGATAAAGAACATTGTCACTATCTGCCTTATTTATACGATATCTGTGTTTGTCTGCCTTTTCCAACTGTCCGTTAGTCTTTATATAAACTGAATAATGAGTATCATCTATCTGTCTTTTTATCTTATATATCTTTTTATTCTTTATCTCTGCACTACCATCAGCAGGAATTTTATCTGATATCTTACAAGTCTCACTATTATATTTTTCACTTGATATATTAACCAATTCATTATAATTTATCACTGTAACTTTATCATAGTGTATTTTATCATCCAACCAGTCAGAACCCGTTATATCACATGATGCATATGGAAAATGTGTATCCACACAAAGCCCTTTATTCAAGAGATCAGACTCCACCCTAAAAGCCACAGTATCTGACTTATTATTACATACTGTTTCAACGCTTACCTTATACTCATGTGAAGCATAGCTTACTATAAAATCACTTTTTAACACGCCTGTTGTTATATCAAGGGTCTGGTTTATATCTGATAACATATCAGAAGTCAGATATGTACCATTAACTGACAATGCAATCCTTGCAAGATTAAACTTGTGTGGATTCATTCGTACCCAGTCGTAGGCTGCCTCATTTCCTTCATATTTTACACGTGGATATGACACTTTTCTCCCAAGAAAATCATATTCAGTCATACACACATCATCCATAGTATAGCGATGTCCAGGATAAGTGTGCCACGCCCACTCTGCCATAGTACACAGCGGTGTTTCTTCCATATATTCATCATAAAGTGTCTGCATTCCTGTAACATCTGCCGTGAAACAAAACCTGCCATTACCAACTGTCAGTGGTGACTTTGCATCCGCATTACTTAAATGTGGATTGTATTTTTTTACTACATCTAGTCTATTAATCACATCATCATTATTCATATTTTTATTATTACTTTTGTTCATCTTCATATTCCTCACATTTGATATTAGAATTTTTTCTCAGCTAACTTAACAAATAATTAGATATATTATGTACATTTATAAAATTATACCACTATATCCTAGACTAAAAAACGCTGAAAGTATCTCTTATTACCAACAAAAAACAGAAAAAGAGTTTGTATATAACAGTTTCCCATTAATACAAACTCTTTTTTTACAATGCCTATGGATTAATAAGTTTCTTTACTATCCTCTGAAAGTTCAGACTGACATCATTTTATTTTTTTATTAAGCCTCTTTTTTTAGACTCTTTTACTGCGTATACACTTATACCTGCTAATCCGCCAGATACTGCAAGTACAGCTGCTAATAAGCCAACTGGTGCCTTATCACCTGTCTTTGTATTGTTATCTGATACTTCTGCATTTCCTGATTCTGATGGAGTCTGTGGTGTATCCTTATTCTGTGAATCATCTGCATTATTTCCATTATCTGAACCACCATTATTATCAGGTGAATCTGCTGGATCCTTAGGTATTTCAGGGAAACCATTAGCAAGATAACTCTTCCACTCATCATATCCTGTTGCAATAAGCTCATCTGCAAGATTATTATCATAGTAAGAAACTGTTGTTCTTGTTGAATAAAGAATCAAATCCTTATTGTTAATCTTATTATTTCCAACACTGTTACCATCAAGATTGTAAAGCTCATATACATTTACATACTTCTGGTCTGCCCTTGTTGGATCCACATCTGAATACAAAGGTCTGTAAGAATCAGTGGCTTTATCATATACATAATTAGAAGCCCATGTTCCGCTGCCATCAACAAGATATACATCAAAGCCATTATTCATAGATGTATCTTTTACAACTTTCTGCTCTTTATCAGCTATTTTAACATCCTTAAGCCAGCTGTATGCACTTTCAACAGCATCCTTAATATCCTGTGAAGGATTATGTATAGTCATAAGATAGTCGATAACATCCTTTGTTGTATAAGAACTGACAGACTCTCTTTCATATGTATGTCCCATAGTTACATTTCCAGACTTGTCATACTGTGTTGCCCAGCCAGACTTTTTATTGTTGTTGCTGATCTGCGATTTTACAATAAAATCATTTCCTTTTTCTACTGCTGACTTTATTTCATCAACATTCATCGCTTTCCTTGCAAACACATAATCCTGATTGTTAAGTATTGCAATATCACTAAGAAGTGTAAGTACCTCAGTCATAGCCTTGTTACCCACTTCTATATTAGCATTAAAGCCACTTCCACTACCTGGATTCATACTCCATCCACCATTATCATGCTGTGTTGTAAGAAGGTACTTAATACCTTTTACAAATGCATCCTGATACTTTGAATCTTCTGGCTTATTAGCTGTTATATACTTTGCAAGATACTTTAATTCTGATGTTGTTGCACCATTGTAAACACTTGAAACATCTTTCATGCTTCCAAGTCCTGTTTCCTTCTGTGACATTTCATAATTATCAGGAAGTACCTGGAATCCACCATCTTCGTTCTGTAATGCTACAATAAGATCTGCTACTGATGTAATAACATCAAGTGTTCCCTCAAGCAATGCATCATAACGCATGCCATATCCTTTTGAAGATGTTTCATATGAAGGAACAGACTCTGTCTTCATAACTGGAACCGCTGCATAAAAGCTGTCTGACATTTTGCCATCCTTGTACATATCTGCACCAAATATATTAAGTACATATGCAACTGGAAGATACACAACATTATAATCTTCTGTTAAAAATGTGTTATAATCTGCATACTTTTCTTTAACATTGACCTTTGCTGGTATCTGCTCATCTGTTAATGCACCTGATGTAACTTTGCCATTAATCTCAACATCTGAAGAACCAATCTTAAGCTTAACTGTTGTGTCATTCATAGTGATAGTTATGTTATCACCATTTTCCTTGTAATCAGCACCTATATAAGCAAACATATTTTTCATAGGTGCCATAAGATTACTTGTTGTCTTAGCGTCAGTTGCATTGCCTGTAGCTAATACATTAACATTATTATCAAGCCATACTCTTTCATAATCATCTATTAAAAATACTGGATCATTTGTATTAAACCATACTCTTCTTACAACCATATTAGAAAAATCATAACTTCCTCTTGTTACAGTTGCTGCACTTACTGGTAAAACAGATACAGGTGCTGCCATAACTGTAAGCATTGTAGCAGCCACAATACCTATAGCCGCTTTTTTCATACCTTTTTTTATATCTCGTCTCATATTTATCTCCATTCTTACACTGCTTTACTCTAGGACTATTTATTCACCAAGCGCCTTTTTCCATGTATTATATACCGCTGTAGCATTAACATCTGCCTTAGTTTTTACATATGAATATCCTATTCTTCTTTCACCCATACCATAGTTCATGCTAAGCTGCGCCACTGAATCTCTTCCTGCAAATATTTCATAGAACTTACTGTCTGTCATCTTATTTGCCATCTGTGCTTTTGTGAATCCATAATATTCACCTGTTGTATCAAGTCCATAGAAACGTCCAAACTGCTTTGTCGTACTTCCATCCTTTAATATTAATCTGTCAGTTCCAAGCTCTCTTGTTCTATCAGCTATATTATATACACCATATCCTGTTATACCAACTGAATTAATCCAGTTCACATAACTTGTAATCGCATCCTTCACCTCTGCACTTGGATTGACTATGTTAGCAAGTACCTTTACCATTGTAAGACTTTCATCCGGAGATACAGAAGGAAGCTCAAATGCTCTTCCACCTGCTGGAACAGGATTTTTTTCATCTGGATCATACTGCTGTGCCCAGCCTGTTTTTATTCCATCGATTACCACCTGTGCCCTTATTACAAAATCAAGACCATTATCCCATACTTCTTTTAAAGTATCATGTTTTATTCCAAGCTCAAGCACATACGGATTAGTCTGTGCCTTTATTTCATCTCTTGCCCACGCATAGTCCTCACAAAGTTCATTATCAGTAAGCCCTTTATCGTTTGAAAGTGCGTATATTGATTCCATAAGGTCAGGCATGGCATTATCGTTAAATGTTATATTTCTGAAATAGCCAACACCATATGGATAATACTGTGGCCATCCACCATTGTTATTCTGCGAATCGCACATATACTTTGCTGCTTTCCAGAAGCCCTTTTCTATCGCAGAAAGCTGTGTTTCATATCCTGCAAAAAGCTCAGGATTTTCTTTTGAAAGTCTTATAATCCTTGATAAGAACTTCATGTGTCCGTGAGTTGCTCCATTATCTACTGTTGAATATCCCTTTGTATATAATCTTGCAAAAGAATCCTCAAGCAGATCATACTCTGTATTTGTCTTAGCCCATCCACCATCTTCATTCTGGTAAACAGGATTTACTACATTAAGTCCAGCTTTTATCATATCAGCAACATTAGCTTTTACCGCTGCTTCGTCAAGCTTAGTAACATCAATTCTTCCTTTCATTTTGCTGTATGTATTAGAATTGGACTCCATTTTCTTTGTTGTATAATCAGACTTCGAGTTAACAACCGGTGAAGCTGCCGCATCAGATGCATAGAATGCAAACGCCATCTCTATTCTGTGCATTGCATCATTCCATATTACATTTCCACCAAGTGCTTCCGCTGTAAACTTAACTGGAAGATAACATGCATAATAATCACTTCCATCAACATTTTTTTCTTCATCTACTTTTTTAAAATATGGTGCTATCTCACTTCTCATAGTAAGTGTAGTTTTTTCTTTTCCATTATCAAGTTCAGCTGTTGTACTGCCTGCTTTCATAGTAAGTGTAAGCCCGTTATAAGTAATGACAATATTTCCTGTATTAACATCCGCATCAACATGTCCTGTAATATCCTGTAATGAATATTTCATAGGTGCCATCATACCTTCAACATTGCCTTCTCCAAGAACCATATCTGCTTTAATAAGAAGTCCTTTTTCAATCTCTTCCGGTGCCCATTTGCCACCATCCTTTTTTGTATAACGGTTAGGCTCATATTCACCTATAGCAAGAAATCTAAGCACAAGATCTCCCAATTCTACCTGTTCATTATCTGCCGCATATACATTCTCTACATTACCTGCCTTTAAAAGACTAACTGTCGGAACACCAGCCATCATTCCAGACAGCATTGTTGTACACAACCCAAGCGTAACCAGTGATTTTGTAACTTTTCGCATTCCACTGCCTCCTTAACATTATATAATTTGATGATTGTATTATAAAATCAATATTAAAAACAGACTACCAATTATCGGTAAAGTATCTTATAATTTACATAAAATAACTACTTTTATAAAATATCATTTAAAAAGCAATTACCTTATACAATATATACATACTAAGCGAGGAATCCATATGTTATCAAACGTAAGCAAAGACTTTGTAATAGACCATAGAATCCGTCATGTTAATAAAAATGTACCACTTACACATTCCCATCAATACAATGAAATATATTTTCTTCAATCTGGAAAATGTAATGTATATATAGATAATGAAACATATTGTCTTGAAGATGGAAGTGTTCTTTTTATACCTGCTTTTAAAGAACATACTTTTATATACCCCTTTACTCAGGATGTCAAAAGAACTGTCCTGTATATATCTACTGAACAGCTAAACTGGTATTTTAACAAGGATTTCAAGGATGAAATAAATAATCTTTTCATAAATAAACATTTGCAATTATCAAGAAAAAGTTTTTCAAATCTATCTAATATATTTGAGAAAATACAATTTGAAAAATATAGTCTCGACAATATGTCTGAGTCACTTACTAAAGCTTATTTTTTTGAACTGATTATATATCTTATACGATATCAGCGTTATACACATAATATAAATCAAAAGACTAATTTATCTAACATTACAATAGGTGAAATTGTGAATTTCATAGAAAACAACTATGGCAGACAGCTTACACTGCCAGAAACTGCTGCCCAGTTTGGTATAAGCGAATCCAGCCTTACCAAAAAAATCAAAATATTTACTAATATGACTTTCAAGGAATACCTTACGAAAACAAGGATAGAGGCAGCCAAATCGCTGCTTATATCCTCCGAAAAAAGTATTACAGAAATAGCATACGAATGTGGATATAATAACAGCAATTTTTTTGGTGATGTATTTAAAAAGGCTGTTGGTATGTCACCAAGCAGCTATCGTAAAATGCTTACAAAACAATAATAATTAACAACAAAAAGACTGTTATACTATAAGAGTTAAATATCACTTTATAGTATAACAGTCTTTTCTGTTCTTTATCTATGATTCTATATTATAAAATCTATATATTTAATAAAATTTCTTACTTCCTCTTACCGGTTCTGATGTAAGATTCACTCCTAATCTTGCAAATGTCTTAGTGTCTACCTCAGATAACATAACTGTTGTATGAACCTGGCAGCCCTTAAGCTTAGGAAGCTGCTCCATAGCTTTTTTCGCATTCTCATTAGTTACTGATGTAAGTGCAAGTGCTATAAGAACCTCATCACTATGAAGTCTTGGATTCCTTCCACCAAGATGTTCCACCTTCAGATTCTGTATCGGCTCGATAAACTCTGGCTTTATAAGCTTCTCATCATGCTCTATTCCAGCAAGATATTTAAGTGCGTTAAGTATGAGTGCTGATGATGCTCCTAAGAAATCTGTTGTTTTTGAAGTGATTATTGTACCATCTTCAAACTCTATTGCAGCACATGCAACGCCAGTTTCCTCAGCTCTCTTCTTAGCTGCTACTGTTACTTTTCTGTCATCAGTTGTAATCTTGGCCTGCTTCATAAGAAGCTCTATCTTGTATACTTCACTTTCAGATGCTTTCTCTTTAGCTACCCTGTTAACTGCATCATAGTATCTTCTTATTATTTCCATCTTGGATGCCTCACAGCATGCCTCATCATCTACTATGCAGTTACCAGCCATATTGACACCCATGTCAGTTGGTGACTTATAGTAAGTGTTCTCACCATATATTTCTTCTAATATAGCATTAAGTACAGGATATATCTCTATATCACGGTTATAATTAACTGCAGTCTTTCCATATGCTTCCAGATGAAAAGGATCTATCATATTCACATCATTAAGATCTGCTGTTGCAGCCTCATACGCGAGGTTGACCGGATGTTTAAGCGGTATATTCCATATAGGAAATGTCTCAAACTTGGCATATCCTGCTTTAACACCTCTTTTATTCTCATGGTAAAGCTGTGAAAGACATGTTGCCATTTTTCCACTTCCTGGACCTGGTGCTGTTATGACAACAAGTGGTCTTGTTGTTTCTATATAATCATTTTTTCCAAAACCATTATCACTTACTATGTTAGGAATATTAGATGGATAACCTTCTATTACATAATGCTGGTATACCTTGATTCCCTTCTTTTCAAGCTTTTCTTTAAACTGGATAGCTGCACTCTGTCCTGTAAACTTAGTTATGACTACACTTCCAACAAACAGACCTTTCTTTTCAAACTCTCCTATAAGGCGTAAAACATCAACATCATATGTGATTCCAAGATCACCTCTTACCTTATTCTTTTCGATGTCTGCTGCACTTATAACTATAACTATCTCAGCCACATCTGATAACTGCATAAGCATCTGCAGCTTGCTGTCTGGGTGAAATCCTGGAAGTACTCTTGAAGCATGAAAATCATCAAAAAGCTTTCCGCCAAACTCAAGATATAACTTATCTCCAAACTTTCCTATTCTCTCTTTTATATGCTCTGACTGAATCTTAAGATACTTATCATTATCAAAACCTATTCTCATCCTAACTTGTTCTCCAATCCTTGAAACGCTTTAATGTCATTACTATTCAAAGCCAATCCTGAAAATATTACAGAAGCCCGAATATTAACATTTTATCAGAATGACTCTTATTTATCAATCTTATTTATGCTGCAATGTTTCACACCACAATGATTCACAACGATTTAACACTTATTTATGTCACAATGTTTCTTTAAGCGGAACCATTTTTATAGAAACACTTCCATCTGTATGCCTTGTTATAAGTGTCCCACCTCTTTGCGTATGCCTATTCATTATCCCTTTATAGCCAAGATAATCTATAGACATTCCATATGTCAGCTGGATACCTTTATACACAAGAGACAGCGTATTAAGATGGTCATGTCCACAAAACATCCATTTTATAATACCATTATCCACTGCTCTGTTAAAAAAAGTGCCCTCAAATTTTGGAATCCCGAAATGGTCATCAGCTTCACCTATATTGCCATGCTTATATACAACTGCTTTATCTCCCATTTTCATTTTTTCATAGGCCTCTTTGAACTCGTTTACAGGAATGTGGAAAAATGCCATCGCCCTGACATCACTATTCTCTTTTTTTAACTTACTTAGCTTATCCATACACCAGTCTACCTGGTCTTCATGTATACAGTCAAAACCACTGTAGAACCAGCCACCCTCTCCATACATATTAGAGTCAAGGAAAACAAGCGGAAGTATAACTTTTCCATCGCTGTCTGTAAGATTAATGAAGTAGTTACCCATTCCATATATGTCTTTTCTACCCTTTGTAAATATACTGTATTTACCTGAGCTGTATACATCTGAAAGCTTATCCTTGTTGTATCTTGCAAACATTTCACAGTCATGATTACCATAAACAAGTGCATATGGTATACCAAAGCTGTCCATAAATCTTATAAATATTTCTGCCTGGCGTTTATTGTTCATAGTTCCGGCTTTCGGAAAGAATGGAAATACCGAATCACCTGTGATCACAATAAGATCAGGCTTAGTCCTTTTTATAATCTGACTTACAGCCTTAAGTGCAAGCCTGTCTTTTTTCTTTGAAAATATACCAAATCCAAGATGCATGTCTGTAAGCTGAAGTATCTTATAAGCTCTGTTTGTATTTATCTTAAGTGCAAATGTTTCATTATCCAGTTGTTTAAATTCGTCTGATTCGTACATAGTAATCTCCATTCTTGCGCTGCTTCTTTGCGCTGACTTTTATCAGCTGAGTGGTATAAGTGCCCCGATTGCAGATATTATCGTAGATATAACCATAAGCACCTGGAAATATACTGTGCCAAACACACCACATATAGGACTGTTTCCAGCCTTTTTCCTTGACTTTCCATAAGTCAGCACAAGCATAATACTGACTAGCACAACTACACCGCTCATTATCCTTGTAAGGACTATAAAACTGCTTACACCAAATATAGCAAAAAGTATACATGGAATGGTAGCTATAAGCCAGCTTATCCTGTTTCCTGTTCCTATCTGCTCATGAACTACATCTCTTAATGCAAGTGTATTAGACCAGAAGGTAGTAAGCAGAGCAAACAAAGAAAATACACCTGCAAGAATCATAGCCCAGCTTCCTATGCTTTTACCAAGCTGCATATAGGCAAGCTCCTTATCGAGTGTTCCCTTAGTTCCAAGAAGCACTGTAAGTGTTACAATAAGCACGAAAAGAGAAGATAATCCAAAACCTGCAAATATTGTCTTTCTAATCTTTCCCGCATCTCCATCAAGTCCCTTAACAACCTGTATAACTGCCTGATTAGCAGAGGTTGCAAAAACCACCATACTATAAAGTGCAAGCAGATTGTTCAAATGAAATGGTGCTGTATACAAAGCATTAACAGGATGCATAAATGTACCAATCGTCATAACTGCAACTATAACCATGAGTACCGCAACTGCATACTTCTGTGCTATTCCTACAGCCTTCATCCCTATAAATACTACTATTCCAGCTATCACATAATAAATAAGCTGTGCTGCCCACAACGGAATATTAAAGCAGTTCACAAATATCTGCGCCCCACCATTGATATTGCCACTCACACCTATCATAATAGCCAGCCCATATACTATAAACATTATCCAGCTGAACACCTTTTTCATCCTGCCAGTAAAAAGTTCTCCCTCAAAGCTTTTTACAAGCTGTACACCTCCATTATTGTATGAAAGCTCAGCTATTATTAAATGCAATATTACATTGACTATATAAGCAATAGCAACCATCCATATAACATCAAGCATACTGTTTTTTGTTGCAAGATATGGCACTGCTATAATACCTGTTCCTATGCTGTTGCCAACTATCATACATATTGCCTCAAAAGTAGACAGCCTGGCCTCTGAATTAATCGTTCCTGTCATATAATATCCTCCGCTATAGTAAGAATTATGCTATATACTATTCCCCATATATTGCATAAAAACTGCTGGTCATTAAAAACCAGCAGTATTTATGTTCACAGACACCGCTCAATATATACATAATAACACTTATTTATGTATGTATAAATAGCCTGTCCTATTAATTCTATATTTAATTCTCTAATTTATTAATTCATCAGCATTATTGTCAGTGAAAATATCTTATATAGTTTTTATATTTTCACTTTACATCTCTTATATGCAGTGTTATCGTTATCCAGTCAAGCAGTATTACAATAATAGCGACAAATGGACACCATATTGCTTCTCTTACACACTCAAGCATACATATTCTTACAAGTACTGTATCTTTAGCCCCTGTCCTTTTTATGATTCTTAATCTGCTTTCATATTTCTCACATCTGTTTTTTACTATAAGAACAGATACTGCAATAACAACAAACACAGCTGCTAACAGGGATATTCCATATAGCATCATTGTTTCAATAGTTTTCTGTTTTAAAAGATCCTTTTCTTCTGAATAACTTTTATAGGAGAAACCACTCTGTCCAAGATATGAGGATACTATGTTACCAGTTGACACTAAAGCTGAATCTATGCCATAGCGTATATTTACCTGATTATATTTAAGTTTTAATGTAAGTTCATCAGGAAGCTCATCAAGAAGAAAATATTGTTTAATATTTTCATTCTGATTATCCAATGCCTCCTGTAAAAGAGCCGTTGTAGAAATCATGGTAAACTGTCCAAATTCAGGTATATATTCTTTAAATGCAGCATTAATCTCATCCCTGTTTTCATCAGTAATGTATATGACTGCTGCCACATTTGTATCAGCTGCTGGTGTATATCTTGTTTTATAACGATATCTTCTTTCAAGCTCTGTGTTGACATATTTTCCAAGAAATCCCCGATAAGCCTCCTCTGATATGACTCCCTCATCATATTTTTCACGTCTTTCCTGTGTAGTCTTAGTCTGTGATTCAACATTTGAGCCAGAAAGACATGTTCTTGATATAAGATTAAGCTCTTCAAGTCTATCAAGTGAAAGCTTATTACTAACATATTTGTGTGCACGGTTCCAGCTCCATGTTTTATGATTAGCTATTACATCTGCTGTGTCAGGATCATCTTTTACGTTAACATATTTTTCCCATACATTATCCATATAATATCTTATGAGTGCATCCGAATATTCACTTTCACTTCCATCCCACTGATGATATACAAGCTGGTCGTTTCTCATATTATCAGCATATCCATATAAGTTCAGTGTCATACCAGGCTGTAATGTATCATCATACTGTCCTCTTATATTGGTATCCTTAAAAACTACCGAAAGCTCGCCAGCCGCCCATTTTTCATAGTCTGGTGCATTATCGCCTGCATATTTACATATAATATCATATATACTGCTATCTGGTTCTACATACTCTGATGCATACAGGTATTTATAATTCTTTTCATCAAGCTTTCCATCACTATCTGATATATAATCCTTTGCGCCTATCTTATTATAGTCCATTCCATCCCAGTACCAGCTTCTTCCTGTTTCGAAATATCCAAGGCGTACTTCTTCAACTCCATCTATATCTTTAATAGCTTTTAACGTATTCTCATCTATTCCTTTATAAATGTATGTATCTGCACATTTAAGATTGTTATTTAATGTAAGCTTTCTGTCTATTCCAAAAATATACTCAGTATCAGCATTATCCAGATAATCCTGATAAGAACTTATATTTATCCTGAATTTATTATATATCTCAAGCTCTGTTGGTTCTTTATAATCTGTTGCTGCATACTTAGATGCACTTTCTTTTCTCTTTTGCACCTCTTCCTTATATTCATTAATATCTTCATTATAGTAATATACATATGCTGATGTATTGTTTTCCTTCTTATATGCGACTATATCATCTTTACCTGCATTTTTTTCATATGCTTTGTATGCAGTGTGCATATTAATAGCACATAGCACCATCACAGCTGTCATCACAAGTGTAAAAAGTCTTATAAACATATTAGGAATAAAACCATTTGTATGCATTAACCTTATGTGTGTCTGATATATGAAATTCCTGTTATTAATCTCTTTTCCGTTATTTTTTTTATTATTGGATGACACATACCTTTCTGCATTATCATTATGATTTTTGCCTATCTTAATATTAACAGATTTATTAATCACATGTGATATATTCATATATATATTAAATATGATGCTTATTACAACAGACAATATAAGTGTAATAAGCATTTTAATATATGTACTGCTTCCTATATAAAAGAAGCTTACACCCATATTTTTTCCTATAGCGCTGCATATAAGCCTTGCAAGCTGGCATGCTGTAAAAAGTCCAAGAAATGATGACAGAAGCAGTATAATAAAATTCTCGCACATATACATTCCTGTTATCTGGCCTCTTGCTGCTCCTTCCCTGATATGTATATCCATCGTATATTTCCTGGTCATATTATATGCCATCATCTGATAAGTTATAGCTGCGATACCAACAAGCATTACAAGAATAAATATATAATTGTATACAAGCTCATTACCCCATGGTTTATATGCATAGACACTACTGTTAAACACCATTTCTTTGTCAGTGTCCTTCTGCATTTTGTTAAACATTACTTCATAATCAGATTCTTGTATTATATTTTTCATCCCATATATTGCAATGTTTTTTTGTTTAATATCATTGCTATACTTAATGTTTCCACATTCATTTTCTGTCAGTATTATACCTGGAAGATTCCCGCCTCCCTGCCATATGTTTGTGTAACTATCTATTATCCCCGACAGTCTGTAGGTTTTTGTAACTTCATTTTCCTCATCTGTTGAAGGTCCTGTGTATGTATGGATGGTGATTATATCCCCTATTTCATATCCCTGGTTTAGCTTTAACAGTGTATTCCAGTCAATTGCAACATCAGTGTCTTCCTTTGGCCATTCTCCCTTATCAAGCTTAATATTTCCTGCATGTATAAAATCCTGTGTAAAGAAACCTATCTTTTCATCTGTTTCCTTATCATAATCATATATACTATTTACCACATAAGCGAGCTTAGGTTTTTCAAGATAAATGTGTTCACCTAATACATTATCTTTCTTTGCATTGTAATATGGATTCATTATAAACCAGTCGCCAAAATGTTTCTTTGCCACTGCTGTCTGATATTGATACATATTTTCCTGAAAAAGAAGCATACCTGCCACAAAAAGAAATGCGATAAAAACTGTTACTATTGTTCTTAATACTCTCTTCCATCTTCTAAGCATACTTTTTAAACAAAGTAATATGAGTCTGCCATTCATAAAAAGCTCACCCCCTGTCATTACTTTCAGCTATCGTATCATCTACTCCCATGCTCACATGTCCATCAACTATCGTAAGCAGCTTATCTGCATATTCTGCCATCTGCTTATCATGCGTAACCATTATTATAGTCTGATTGTATTCATTGGAGGCTTCTGCCAACATCTGTACAACTGTCTGTGCACTAGCCACATCAAGGTTGCCTGTAGGTTCATCTGCGAGTATAACTGCCGGATGTGCTATCATTGCCCTTGCTATGGCAGCTCTCTGCTGCTCACCTCCGGACATCTGCGATGGAAGCTTTCTTAAACAGTGTCCGATGGATAATATATCCATAAGACGGCTGACCTCATCTCTATCTGGTTTCTTACCATCAAGTATAATGGGAAGTATGATATTTTCATAAGCTGTATATTCTGGCACAAGACTATAATCCTGATATATAAAGCCTATCTTTGTGCGCCTGAACCTGGCAAGTGATTTATTATTAAGCGTGCTTATATCTGTATCATCTATGTACACTTTTCCTGAATCAGGCTTATCTATAGTCCCCAATATTCTTAAAAGAGTGGACTTTCCAGAACCACTTTTTCCTATCACAGCTGTAAAATCGCCTTTCTGAATGTTAATACTACACTGTTTAAGTGCCTTCACTTCAACGCTTCCTGTCTGGTAAGTTTTACTTATTCCTTCTGCTCTTAATATATCCATAGCATATCCTCCTTTAATAAAGTCTGTATATTATTTCAGATATCTTTAATACTTTATTCCTGACTTTAGTTACTTTCGTATCTGATATGCGGATTATATTGTTGTTAACTTACCTCAGACTTACATTCACAAGTTTTTGACCTTTTGTTTCTTACATCTTATTATCTCTTATCCTTAAGTCTATATCTTGGAAGTATTATCGTGAATTCTGCTCCTCCATATTCTTCACTGTTACCTGCTTTTATTATGCCATAATGTGCCTCTATTATAAGTCTTGACAGATTAAGTCCTAATCCTACATGCATATCCGAAGCACTGTTTCTTGTTGTAGAGAACCTGTCAAATATATCATCCTGATCTTTAACAGTTAATCCTTTCCCATTATCTTCTATTCTTATAACAACCTTTCTTTCATCACAGCCTGCAGTTATATACACTTTACCATCAGGAATATTTTTAATATAGTCTGCACTGTTTCCTATAACATTAGCTATTGCCTCAACCAGCCACATTTCATCTGCATATATAACCGCACTTTCGCATTTATCATCATATTGTACTATAAAAATATCATTCTGATTTTCATGTATAATACAATTCATACAATTATTTATGCTATCTGTTATAATTGAACCTATGATTACTTCATCAGCCGCTATTATTACTTTCTTATTTTCAAATCTGCTTATGTTAAGAAGTGTTCTTATAAAGTCCCGTATTCTGAAGGCACTTCCCGCACTTTCATCAACAAGTCTTCCCATACGCTCATCCATGTGCAATTCCTGCATAAATTCAAGATTTAAGATTATCGCTGCAAGCGGAGTTTTTATCTGATGTGCTATATTTTCTATAAAATCCTGCATTTTTCTCTGCTGTTTTTTGTTATATTCGTTTTCCTGTTTAAGCCTGTTTTCTAATATTACATTCCGTTCTTTAACTGCTAAAGCATCAGCTATAACACTGTGAGCTGTCATGCTTCTGATGCTTACCATGCCACATATGAATATAACTGATAATATAAGTAATGCAATTATATATATCCATATTTCCCCTGATAAAAGAAATATATAGCTATACCCTTTACTTCCATATCCGATTTTTTCAATAGCTGCATTTCCTTCATTAACATATCTGCCTACAGCCTGCGTGATTTTCATCTTAGAAAGCACATCAAGATAATTCTCTGCTGCTGTTTTATCATACAAATAAAGAGCCCCTGTAAGAGCTCTTTGCTTAAAATTATAATACAGGCATAAAAGCATTACTACAGCTGCATTTACTATAAATGAAGCTGCAATAAATAATGTCTGTTTTTTTCTAAAATCCATAAATTTCTGTTCGATATCGTCCTGATTACCCATAAACACTCTTTACCTCTATATTTTATCTATCCACCTGTATCCTACATTTCTTATTGTTTCTATATAAGACTGATGCTTTTCTCCATATGTTCCAAGCTTTGCTTTAATTCTGCTTACAGCAACTGTGAGTGTATTATACTCAACATAATTGCCATGCATGTCCCATATTCTGTCATATATGACCTCGCGTTTAACAACACAGCCTTTATTCTGTATAAGTATTTTTATTATATTAAACTCTGTCGGGGTTATGCCTAATTCTACACCATTTTTTAATATCTTATACTTATCAAAAAGTACTTTAATATCACCAACACTATATGAATTCTCCTTGAATCTTGCACTTCGTCTTAGGTTAGAGCTTATACGCGACAGAAGCTCTGCATTGTGAAAAGGCTTTGTTATATAATCATCTCCGCCTATATCAAGTCCTTTTACTACTGACTCTTCATCATCACTTGAGGTTATAAATATTATAGGTGCTTCTGTCTTATCTCTTATATTCTCACATATATCATAACCACTTCCATCTGGAAGAATAACATCTAAAAGATATGCATCGTATGTTGTTTTCTTAATACTCTCATAAAACTTCTGCACACCTTCCACCGCTGTTACTGTATACCCCTTATATGTGAGCAGCTCCGTAAGGCTTTTTCTTATCTGCTCGTCATCTTCAACAAGAATAATATGATACATATGCTCATTCTCCGTATTATATTCATATCTACATTTTTTATCTGCTCATTTATAATATCACATGATAATATACATGTTAACTTACACCAGACTTACTTTTTATAAAAATATTTTTATAAAAATATATGTTATCATCGTAACAACTTAACCAGTTTCACATACCATTTCTATACTTATATGTTTACTCCCAAACCGACATCTTAAAATGCTGATAATCTTACAATACCGCCGAATTCCTGTACATCATGCAGTTTCTGCTTTTCGCTGTGTGCACCAGTTATATATCTTATCTATCAACCTGTCACATAACAATGTATATGCCGCTCCTACTACATTTACACCTATTCTAAGTAAAACAGCATATTTAAGTCCGAACAATTCCGCCGCTATTGAAAGTGCACCAAATGTATTAAACACTGTCTGCCACGAATAACCAGCTGAATATCCGACACCTATTCCACCTATCATACCAATATATGGATACATTGACTGTGGAAGTACTGTGTATAATATTGAAAAAATCAGACATCCAATAACATTAAACGCACCTCTCTTGCCTGCCCGTCCTTCTATATCCTTTGAAAATGGAAGGCACACTGACATGCACGCTATACCTATCCACATCGCTCTTGGAATATTAAGCAGGTTCATGACAAACATTGCACTTGATACTATAAATGTAAGCTTGATATACCATCTGTTCCTTGCCGAATTAATATTGAATTCATAGAATAAATCCTGGAATGTTCTTTTATATGGTCTGTTCTTCTGGTTCTTATAAAAGATAATCATACAGATTACCATACCACAAAGAAGTCCGATAACCCTTAACACATAGTCCTGTCCTGTAACGTCATACCCCTGTAATAACAGATAACCAAGCACAAATGTCGAATGATTATACATAATTACATTATGACAGCCCATTATCATAAGAAGCATTATACATACTATATTAATAAGAAATGCAACAACTGGTGGCACCATATTACTAAGCCTTGGTCCTGCTATCAATATAGCATATATTCCCATAATTGACAAAAGTCCATGTGATGTCTTTATTCCAAAATCCGCCTGTCTTAACACAAGCACTGCAAGCAGTACTGTAACACCTACTACACTGTTAGCACTTCCTAGAAGCTTACTGAATATTGTAACAACTGCTACACAGAATACCATAACAAGGTAAACCTTGAAATTATATATTAATATATGTTTTCTTTTCTCTTTAGCATCTTTTGTGTTCTTAATAAGCTGTTTAGAGCCTGCAGAACTTAACTGTAATTCCTGATAAAATGTCATAAAACCACTCTGATCCTTTCATCCCCATATATTTATTGAACTACATTACATATGATTTGTACTCAATAATCATCTTCTTTTTATATTTTTAATGATGATAGGGTGGAGTAATATAACACTATTCGTTGTTATTGTCAATTATAAGCTTATAACCCTGTCTGGCATCTGTATTGTTGATGTCCTGTGTGCAATCATTTGCTATTTAGTTTCTTCACTTTGCAAAATATCACTTAATATTTTTATCTGCTTTACTATATTATCCTTTATACTGCCCTTAATATAGACATCATTCAAATCATTTTTACTATACTGTAAATATGTATTATTGGTTAATTCTACTAACAAAGCTGTAAAATATCTTTCCCAGCTCATATACATACTGCTGTCCACATAATCCCACGTATTTTGTAATATTGCTGACAAATCTGCATTTTTAATAACACCTGATTTCAATATCAGCCATTCAAATGACTCTGGCAGATATAAATAACAATTATTATTCTGTCTGGCATATAATTCAATCTTTTCTACTTCCGAACCAAATGCAGCTCCATCTGCAACTACAAGTACATTTTTATCTTTTTTCAAATGCTTATATATATTCGATTTTCCATCTGCTGATATACACTGTAAATGTTCTGATGAATATACTTCTTTGAAAAACTGGTATCCTGCCTTGGAGTCTTCTGTTATAATATAATCCACTTTAACGCTTTCATTTACATTAACATTTGTATATATCTTATACATTTCGTTATATACATTTTTTAATGTTCCATATTTACCGGAATTTCTTATGCCATATATCTCATCTACACTATATGGAAGTGTTTCAAGTGTCTCTCTTGTTATTATAACGAAATAATTGTCTGACTTTTTTACTTCTTCTGCAAACTCTACACTTGATACGAACTTATTTCCCTCATCTATAAAAATTATGCTATTCTTCATCTCTGCCAATAAAGCTTTCCAATATCGCCCCTGCAAAGTATGACATTCCCTGTCGCATGCTAATCTTATTCCGCTATCAGCACCATTTTCCTCATACTCTGCTATCATATCTGCCAGTGTTGTCTTACCGGTTGCACTATCACCTTTTATTATTGTAATATTACGTTTTACCTCGAAATCATATCTTATTTTCTTATTTTCTACTATTATTCTATACTTTCCTTTCATATATCCCCCTAGACATATGCCATAGCCTCATCTAATAATTCGCTCATATTGTGAACTATCTTATCTGTATTAAGTACTTTTATGTTAAACCTTCCAGCTCCAAAATCCATCAAATGCCTCAGATTAATAGTTACATCTTCATTTTCAGATATTTTTAGAAGCCACTTTGCACAGTTATTACCACAGGTTGAGGCATTAAATATTTTCTCTTTATCATTTATTATTAATATTAAGGTTTTTGTTCCACCAGATAACGCAAGTGGTGATATCTTACCCAACACTGGACTTTCTATAAGATTACTGTCAATAACTTCTGATTTATCCACATCTTTTATTATATCCCTGACTATAGGTTCTGTTATCCAGTTATCCTCATATGTATTTTTAAAATATACTGCTGTATTATATACAGCTTCTTCCATATCTCCATAATATATATTTAACATATCCTGCCCCTTTCCTATAAATTAAATATATCTCATCAATATATTCTAATTATCGCAAAATATATCAATATCAATATCAATAATATGATATATTACTAATAATGTATTATTATATCAAAGCATTTCTATAAAGCAAATAATCTATACTTTAAATTAAGATATCTGCAAGCTTATAACCCTGTCCGCCATCTGTATTGTTGATGTCCTGTGCGCAATCATTATAATTGTCATTCTACCCTTTAAGTTCTGTAATGTTTCGTTTACAGCACGCTCCGACTCATTATCAAGTGCGGAGGTTGCCTCATCCATAAGCATTATCGGAGCATTTTTAAGGATTGCCCTTGCTATGGCTATCCGCTGTCTTTGTCCACCTGATACAGACATCCCCTTTTCACCAACAACTGTGTCATAACCATCTGTAAATTCTGTTATAAACTGGTGAGCATTAGCCATCTTTGCAGCTTCAATAATCTCAGCTTCCGTGGCATCAAGCCTTCCCATTCTTATATTATCCATTATACTCATATTAAAAAGTATTGCATCCTGTGGAACAAGTGCAAAAAAGCTTCTGCCAGCCGACAGACTTATATCATCAAGATTATTGCCACACACTTCAATCATTCCACTGTCCGGCTTATAAAATCCCATAAGAAGCTTAGAAAGTGTTGTCTTTCCTGATCCAGAAGCACCAGTGACAGCCACGAACTCGCCTGACTTTATTCTTTCATTATAATTATCAAGAACAACAACAGGGGCATTATTTTCATCTTTTATATATGAAAATGTTAAATCACTTATATTTACTGAATAATCAATATTATTAAAAATATTATTATGACCGCAAAAGTTGTTTATTTCATTAATTACAACATTCTCATTTATATTTTTATGATTTAGAATGTCCGATTTATTCAATTTTTCACTTTTATCCTCTGTTTCCTCATCAAGAAAATCAAATATATTCTGTGCATATGTCAGATATGCAATAAGCTCAGGAATATACTTTCCCATCTGCAAAAATTGCCTTGAAAAACGTCCATACATTGTATATATAGCTGCAATAGCACCAAGTGTTGTGTAACCCTTCTGCACAAACAATATGCCTAACGCCAGAAAAACAAGATTACATATAAGGTCAAAACCTGTATTAGCACATTCAAGCAAAGATGAAAACATATTTCTTTTATCAGACTTTACAGCATATACATCTGCTTCTTCATTGTATCTGTCAACCGTCTTCCTGCCTGCCTCAAACATCCTTACCTGTATAATTCCCTGAATAAGATCTGTTATATGCTTTGTCATTATGCTGTTTGACTCAGACATTTTCTTACTTAAGCTTTTAAGCGGTCCAGTCAGAACCATCGTAACTCCTATCAGCACTGTATTTACAGCCACAAGACAAAGTGTAAGCTGCCAGCTGAGTGCAAACATAGGCACTAAGAATACAACTACCATTATAAATGGCATAACAACTCTTCTGAATCTTGAACCAAATATATCACCCATTCTTCCAAGGTCGAATGATACTTTTGATAACATTTCCCCACTATGGTGATTTTCATAATATTCACAAGGCAGCTTCATTTCGTGACTTAACACCTGTTCGTACAGCTTTCCATATATTCGCTTTGCTTCCACGTTATATCTTATGCAGGCAAATCTATATCCTAACAACACTATCACGCCTGTTATGACTATTATTACAACAGAACTTATAAGCCTGTCCCACTCGCCTTTCTGTGCTATGTCAACAACTATCTTCATAAGAAATGCTTCCATAACTGAGAACATTGCAAATGTTATGCTCATTCCTAATATGGAACCATAATACATAAAGCGTCTTTTTCCCATAGTTCTCATAGTCCGTAAGAATAACTGCCATATTCCGGAATTCTTCTTATTATTATCCTTCTGCGTACATTTCTGCATATACCCCTCCCATATCAAGCAACTGTTTATGAGTTCCAGCCTCAACTATCCTTCCATGCTGAAGTACAATTATCCTGTCGGCATCTTTTATTGTAGACAATCTGTGTGCAATCGTTATACTTGTTTTTCCCTTGCATAACCTGTCAAGAGCATCCTGTATAAGCTGCTCTGTTCCCTCATCAATAGCAGATGTAGGCTCATCTAACAACAAAATTGGCGTGTCTTTTAATATTGCCCTTGCTATAGCAATACGCTGCCTCTGACCACCTGAGAGCTGGCTTCCACCCTCACTTATCACAGTTTCATATCCGTCAGTAAGTCCTTCTATGAAGTCGTGAATTCTTGCATCCTTACATGCATTAACAACTTCATCGTGAGTTGCATTAATATTTCCATACCTGATATTTTCCTCAATAGTTCCTGGAAATAAAAATGTATCCTGTGAAACAAGCGCCATATTTTCTCTTGCGCTTTCAATATTCCATTCATTAATATCCATTCCGTACAGCTTATATGTTCCATCACTGGCATGATATAAGCCGCATAACAGTCTGAAAATAGTAGTCTTTCCACCACCTGAGCTTCCGACTATCGCTATATTTTCGCCATTTTTAATCTTAAAACTGACATCATTAAGAACATTTTCGCCCTCTTTATATGCAAACTTTATATTATCAAATTCTATAACGTAATCTTCATCTAAGACATTCTCGTCAGATACACTATTAGCTATATTCGTTGCCTTGTAAGTCTTGTCCCCAAAATGCTCATCTTTAGCCGAAAGTATTCCTTCAAGCCTTCCTATACACACCATACAGCCTGTAGCGTCAACTATGGCAAAAGGAATTCCTATAATCGACTCAACAAACTTTTCAAGAATAACGACAAAACCAACAAGTTCTCCAACTGTAAGCTGTCCATTTCTTACAAGCCATATGCTTAAAAATGCACATAATATAGAAGGAATCCATTGTATGAGTCTTCTTATAACTATCGCCGTATTGCTTATGCCTGTTCTTATCTGCTCTGTTTCCACAAGCTCCTCTGATGCCTTATGCATTCTGTTTTCAAAATACTTCTGTAATCCAAAGGCTTTTATTATCTGATACCCCATTATAGCTTCATGATCAATCCCAAGCATTGCATCAACCTTTAAACGATATACCTTTGACACATCACGCATTTTCTTCACAAGAATATTTGACAGCCATATTACAAGTGGATAACTCACAACAACTGCAACAAAAAGCACTACATTTATCCTTCGCACATAATTGGCATATATAAGTGCTGCCGTAATATTTGTTATAATTGTTGCAAAATGCTCTGTCAGGAAGTTTTCGGCTTCTGCTATATCAGAATTCACCTTATTAATTATTGTTGCTGTACCTGCATTATCATAATATGAATAATCTATCCGGTATAACTTGCTGCTTATCTGTTTTCTGTATGAATTAATAACCCTTACCGCATATTTAAGTGAAAGCCTGCTTCCTGCAAAGGAAAGTACAAAGCCTGATAATGTCAGATATATAAACTTCTCAATAATACTGCCAATATCAACAGCTTCGCCTGACAGCATATAATCTATGTTGACACTTATTATCTTATTGGCACTCACAATTATCTCATTCACAATAGCATTAAGAAGCAGTGCTATAATTATCAGATACGAATACCTGAGCATATTTTTTATAAAATTATTTGCTTTAAGATTAAACTTCTGATTCATATGTTATCAACCTCTTATTATGATTTAACTATAACTTATTCTTGCACAAAATTTTATTTTTTTCATTAAATATTATTGCTTTTATGACATATAATTTATAAAATTATGCTATATCAATTATAACTTGATTGAACCACTCAAGAATGGAGATTACTATGCCTCTTCCACTTAAACCCGGAGAAAATATTTATATAGACCACAAAATAAAAGAAGCAAGCTACACAATGCCAGCAATGCAGGCAGCACATGACCACTACACCATCGGTTATATGGTATCAGGTGATCGAAGATGGATTGCAACTGATAACATACGTGTATGCCACGCCGGCGATTTTGGGATTGCTAAACCTGAGGTTTATCACAGGAACTGTCCTATATCGGATGTTCCTTATGACAGATATGTAATAAAAGTTCGTACAGAAGTATTTGAACCTATTATTGAAATAATCGGACATACTCAATTAGATATTCTTTGTCGCAATTATCTACATTTTACCAAAGCTTCACAGAATGAAATACAAAAAATGTGTGATGAAATGTTATACGAATACGAACGAAATTCTGACCACTCACAACTGCTTCTTCAGGGAATGTTTTATAAACTATTCTTCTATGTATATGAGCATCACATTTCAAGTGACTCAGATAACAATACTTTATATCTGAAAAGATTCGATGACAGAATTCAGAAGGCTATGATATATGCTGAAAATAATCTTGAATATGGTGCCAGCCTGCAGAATGTGGCAGACTTTGCCTGTCTTTCTCCATCACATTTTTCAAGACTTTTCAAAGCTGTAACTGGTTCATCATATACTGAATATATAACAGCGGTTCGATTACAACACGCAAAGATTCTTTTAGAAATTGGGGAAATATCTATAAGTGCGGTTGCAAACAAAGTCGGCATATCTAATGCAAGCTACCTTAGTGCACTGCTTAAGAAGCATTATGGTATCACACCGACACAGATAAAAAGAAATGCATATAGAAACGATTGCACAAAATATAATAACAGAATTAAAAATAGCTGATATCTTATAAATGTAACTATCCACATCGTCCAATCTGTAACCTGACTTTGTAAACCATAACATCTTATATAAGATACCAGCCATTTTCAATTAATTTTCAGCTATAATTATTGAGCATAATTATTCATTTATAACACTTCTATAATTATAGTAATTTTCTTTAAATTAAATTATTTCTTCTATATTATAATGTATTAATCAGAAGTTAAAATCTATCACTTTCCAATACATCTACATTATAACGCATCAACCTGCTTAAGCAGCCTTCTCTGAGTTCTTCTCACTCTTTGCATAGCTCTTAGCTGAGTTAACTACAATGATAAGACCAAGTACGATAAGAAGAATTGCTATTATAAGCTGAAGTCCATTTGCTATGAACACCTTACCCCATGTAGTAGTACCTGCTGGGATTGTAACTGATGCTGCGTTCTGGATAGCCTTAACCATAGCGATAAGTCTCTGTACAAGTGCTGTAAATGTTACACAAAGCATAATGATAAGAGGTGGGAAGAGCATCTTGTTGCTGCGTCCTGTAACCTTTAAGAATACGCAGAGTGTTATAAGAACAAGTGCACTTAATAACTGGTTAGCTGAACCGAATAATGGCCAGATGTTAGCATATCCAATCTTTGTAAGTACGAAACCACAAAGAAGTGTTACGATTGTTGAGAAATATGTATTGCAAAGTAATTTTCTCCAGCCTTCTGCATGTTCCATATCATCTACGCTGAAAAGCTCCTGGAAGCTCATACGTCCGATACGTGCAACTGCATCAAGTGATGTAAGGGCAAGTGCTGATACACACATTGTCATAAATACTGTTGCGAAATGTACTGGAACACCAAACATTTCAAAGAAACCTGCTACACCACGGCTGAATATCTGGAATGGAGTACCTGCTGCAGCTGTACCATCAGCGGCTGCGGCTGCACCTGCTACACAAAGAGCAAGAACTGCAAGTAAGCTTTCAAGTACCATAGCACCATAACCAACCTTAAGCATATCCTTTTCATTCTCTACTGTCTTAGAAGATGTACCAGATGAAACAAGGCTATGGAAACCTGAAACAGCACCACATGCAACTGTTACGAAAAGGATAGGGAACATTGTTCCAAGCTTTGCATTGTTAAATCCTGTGTATACAGGAAGGTTCATAGATGGATGGGCAACTACAAGACCAAGTGCTGCTCCAACTATCATAGCGATAAACATAAATGTTGTCATGTAATCTCTAGGCTGCTTCATAAGCCACATTGGCATAACTGCTGCAAAGAAGATATATACGAAAGTGATATAGCTCCATGCATTCTTACCTAAGATTATTGGACAGAAGTTACCAATTACAAATGAAGCAACAATAAATGCAATACCAACTACTGCTTCTTTCCAGCCTGAAAGATTAAGCTTCTTCTGGATAAGACCAAATACTACTGCGAATACCATAAACATAATTGATACTGTACCAGCAGAACCATTAGTTGAAGCTGCTGGTGCTAACTGTGATGCTCCATCAACTACTGTATATGCATTAAATGTACCTGCAACCATATCAGCAAATGCTGCAATAACGATAAGTGTAAATAACCAGCAGAAAAGTAAGAAAATCTTACGTCCAAACTTACCGATATATTTCTCAATGATCATACCCATTGACTTACCTTCGTTCTTAACTGAGGCATATAAAGCTCCAAAGTCTGTTACAGCGCCAAAGAATACACCACCGATAAGAATCCAGAGTAATACTGGTAACCATCCAAATGCTGCTGCCTGAATAGCACCTGTTACAGGACCTGCACCAGCGATTGATGAGAACTGATGACTAAATACAGTCCATCCTTTGGTTGGAACATAATCTTTTCCATCATTGTACTTTACGGCAGGTGTTTCTGCCTTAGGGTCTATGCCCCACTTGTTTGCTAACCAACGACCATATACCATATAGGCACCAAATAATATAACAGCCGCGATTAAAACGATTACTAAAGTGTTCATAATATCACTCTCCTATATATAATATTAGCTGAGCAAGATAAATATTCCCAGCCTATTTCACTAGCCAAATACAATGAACGCAGAAAACTGGAAATTAAAAATAACTAATTTCATAATGCAAAAAACCTTCGCCTCTGCACATATCTTAACGATATTGTACAAAGACGAAGGTAAATTACATTACTTCCGCGTTACCACTTTGCTTGCCGGATAAATCCGACCTCTCTACTGCCACATATATGGCATGCCCTGTTAACGATGGGTACCGATTCTGACTACTAAATTAATATCTTTCACCAGAACTGCTTGCAGGTGAGGGCTTATCTATTCCTTGCTACCGTTTCTCATCAACCAACGGCTCTCTGTAGGCGGTGATATAAATAAATCATTTCCTGTTCTTCGCATTTGACTATTGAATTAAGTAATAAGATAATCTCTTAGTTTTAATTTGTCAATAAAAAATTTAATTATTTTTTTGTATTTTTAATGTATTTTTAATTTGACTACATTTCTACTATATCTTTACTGTAACATTTATTATGTCTGAATGTCTTTAAAACATCCATTATCTGCTGTATAAGGTTGCCCCATTATCATTGCCACCATAAACATAGGCATAATTTGTCATAAAATATTGTGCAAAAATATAAAAAAGCCACCTTTAACGGTACAACCCGCTAAAAGTGGCAGCTTTTTATACTACTTCATAAGCTTAAATGCACTGACTAATTCTTTTAATCTGTCCGCCTGTGAAGCAAGTTCCTCACTACTTGCAGAGCTTTCCTCAGCCATAGCTGTATTCTCTTCTACTACAGCTGCTATCTGGCTTGCAGCTTCTGATACCTGCTTTAATGATTCAGCCTGCTGTTCTGAAGCAACTGAAATCTGCTCAATATTCTCGACAAGTTCTTTAGTCTTATCAACTGACTCCATAAGCTTAGCAGCTGCATCATCAACCATTCCCTTGCCTTCTTCAACTGCATTAATTGCCTGAACTATAAGTTCACCAGAGTTCTTAGCTGCCTCTGCACTCTGTGCCGCAAGATTACCAACCTGTGTTGCAACAACTGCGAAGCCTCTTCCTTCTTCACCTGCCCTTGCCGCTTCAATCGAAGCGTTAAGTGCAAGAAGGTTAGTGCTTGAAGCAATCTCATCAATTGTATTAATGATACTGCTAATATGCTTAGAATTCTCTGTGATAACTTCCATAGCATGAACTATCTGCTGAACCTGATTATTACTTTCAATAATCTGGTCACCAACAGCTTTAGCCATTTCATTAGCCTTATTAGCATTATGTGCATTCATATCAACCTGATCTGCTACATTAGCAATTGTACTCTGTAATTCCTGTACTGAACTTGCCTGATCTGTTGCACCCTCTGTAATTGCCTGTGCACCATCTGAAAGCTGGCTCGCATTGGAAGCTACCATATCTGCAACACCATTAATCTCTGAAAGAGTTGATGAAAGATCTGTTATAACCTTTACTAAAGCAACTTCTATATCCTTAAAGTCACCGACGTGTTCTACATTAGGTGATATATTAAAGTTACCACCTGCCATCTCTTTTAAACCTCGTGTTAAATCTTTAATTATTGCACTTAATCTTCCCGCCATATTGTCAAACGTCTCAGCAAGATGACCAATTTCATCATTATAATTCTTCTTAATATTAACCGAGAAATCTCCCCTTGCAAGCTGGTCAGCTACTGCAACTACATCATCTATAGGCTTAATATATTTCTTAATAAGCTTATTGCTGATAACAATTATAATTGCCAGAGTTATAAGAGAAATAACAATCATAAACACTACAAGAATAATCGTATTACGCTCAAGATCTGTCTTATTTAATGCACTTGCTGCCCACCAGGTCTGGTTAACAGCTTTAATAGGCGCATAATATCTTTCAACCTTAGAACCATCATCCTTCTTAGTTGTTACGCTGAAACTTTTTCCTGTATCAATGCCCTTCTGTATCTTGGCATATTCTTTAGCTGGTAAAACATCGCTTAACTTCCTGCCAACATATTCATCTGATTCGCTGTCATATATAAATGTACCATCACCCATAAGTACATCTACATACATTGTTTTGTACTTATCGTCTGTTGAACGGAGTCCGCTGAATGTATCAACATTAATATCTACAAGAATTACCCCCTGTGTCTTACCATGATATACAATTGGAAAAGAGGCACTTACCATATTGATGCCCTGATCCTTATATGGACTTGTAAAACTGCTCTGCTGTGATGCTGCAGCATTCTTGTAATAGTCCTTTGAGCCATAGCTTGAATACTCACCATAGCTTTGTACCTTTCCACTCTGTGCATCTGATTCACTTACATAGATTGTATAATCTTTAATAGCAGGGTCAAAAGCGTTAGGCTCAAAAAATACACCAACACCTGCAATGCCTTCACTAGATGTTACAGATGTATTGGCTACACTGATCATAAACTGCTCAATCTCTTTGTTCATCTTCTGTAACTGCACATCATATACTTCACTCTTAACTGTCTCTCCAGTATATCCGTTCTTAGCATAATCATCATAACGTTCAGTAATATAATTCTGAAGAATATTAGCAGCATCTGAAGCTCTGTCAAGTACCTCCTGTACCGATATACCATTCTGCTGTGCAATTCCATCAAACTCACCACTTATACTACTATTCATAAACTTAGCTGCAATTGTTGCACTAATTGCAATCATAACTGTAAGGCAGGCTACTAATAGTATACCCACTGCTACTGAAATCTTATAGGTCAGCTGTTTATTTCTGAACCACTCGACTGCAGAATTTTTCTCTGTGTGATCTTTGCTCATATTTTTCCTCCGTTCTTCGACACATTAAATATTCAATTGTTCGTATCTTATTAGATATATACTATCACTATGCATTTACAATATCAATCTATTTATTAAGTTTTTCTAAAATTTTGCTAAGATTCGCTAAGATTTTGTAAATTTTAAGCTTTTCACTACTTTTTTGCAACACTTTTTATCAATACATAAATTGCTTAGCAAATATAGCAATTCTAGTACATCAGTAATTGGCAAAATTTAATTTTTATGTTTATATCATTATATTTTTTTAGTTTTTTAATGTTTTTTTAATCATATTTAGTGTTTCTTTATGTCTTCATTGACATCTCTCTTCTATAAGACTATAATTTTTATTAATAGAAACGTGAATATATATTTTACGATATCATTATTTAAGGAGCGTGATTCCAATGAAAAATATTAAGGTTCGCACAAAGCTTACTATTATAGTAGCTTTAGTACTTGTGCTTGTGGCTTCTGAAAGCTTTATATCTATTCAGAATATGAACCAGTTAAAAAACAAGGCACTTGATACTATGGACACATCATCAAGACAGAACTATGATGATTCTATTAAAGAACAGGTAAGTGTCGTCATCTCTCTGTTATCTGAAATCAATAATGAGTATAAGGCTGGCAGATACAGCCTTGATGAAGCTAAGAAGATAGCTGCTGATGAAATACGTCAGATGCGCTACGGCAATGGTGGATATTTCTGGGTTGACCAGTCCGATGGTAAGAATATTGTTCTGCTTGGGAATTCAACTGAGGGTACTAACCGTATGAATACCAAAGATGCTGAGGGTTACCAGATGGTCAAGGAAATAATACGTGTTGCAGTCCAGGATGGTGGTGGTTATACAGATTATGTATTTCCTAAAGAGGGAGAAACAGAACCTTCACCAAAGCGTTCTTACAGCGAATACTTCAAACCTTTTGACTGGGTTGTTGGTACTGGCAACTATACTGATTACATAGACACTGCTATTGCACAGCAGGATGAGGAATTCACCAGCTATGCTTCAAGCAAAGCTATTTCTCTTATTTTATGCAGCGTATGTATGCTTATTGTTGTTGCTATACTCGTTGCCCTCATCGCAATTGATATTACTAAATCATTAAGAAAAATAAAAGAACAATTCGAAGTAATTGCTGGCGGTAATTTTGCCACAAAAATGCAACAGCCTATGCTTAAGCGTAAGGATGATTTCGGACAGCTAGCCAGTGCACTTGAAACCATGCGCGAATCTGTACGAAGCCTGTTAGCTCAGGTAAAAAGCGAGGCTGCCAATATTGATAAGGTTGTAGAAACAATTGATACTAATGTATACAATCTTAACGCAGAAATTGAAGACGTATCAGCAACAACAGAAGAGCTCGCTGCAAGTTCAGAGGAAACTGCCGCATCTGCTGAACAGATTAACGGAATGACACAGCAGATTGAAGAAGCTGCAAGGGAAATTGCCATAAGGGCACAGGATGGTGCAACTGAATCCCAGGATATCCATAAACGTGCTTTAAAGACTAAGGATGATACTGTAGAAAACCGTCAGAAGATTAAACAGATGATGGCTGACATCAGAGTAAATCTTGAGCAGGCTCTTGAAGATGCCAAGGTAGTTGACCAGATTGGTGTACTTGCTGACTCGATCCTGAATATTACTGCACAGACTAATCTGCTTGCCCTTAACGCTTCTATTGAAGCTGCAAGAGCTGGTGAAGCCGGTAAAGGCTTTGCAGTTGTTGCCGAGGAAATCCGTGTATTAGCTGAACAGTCTAAAGATGCTGTAGCCAACATTCAGGCTGTTACAGAAAATGTAAACAAAGCTGTAGGCAACCTGACCAACGATTCTAACCGCCTGCTTGATTTCGTTGATACTGATATTGTTGAATGTCTTAACGGATTTGAGAAGATGGCTGATGACTATAATATGGATGCTTCCAACATTAACGATCTTGTATCTGATTTCAGTGCAACATCAGAAGAGCTCGTTGCATCTATAAGCAATATCACTCAGTCTATAGAGGGAATCACCGCTGCTTCTAATGACAGTGCAACTGGAACAACCAACATCGCACAGAAGACAGTCGTAATCGTAAAAGGCTCAGAAGCTGTTATGAATGGAGCTAAAACCGCAGAAGCCTCTGCTGCTGAACTTCGTAAGAATGTTAATAACTTTGTTATTGATTAAACAGATATTATGATGTCGGGGGCAAAAGTCCTCGACTTTGATACCTACGGATTGTTCCGTGCTATGCACTCCCACGTCTACGCTACGCTTCGGTCCGTGCTATGTGCTACTGGCACATAGCACCCTGGTATCATCATAATATATAATAGTTATTAAACTTAGTTACCTTTTCCTTCATAATCAAGTAGTATTACCATCGCTGTTGCAGGCTTTTAAATATTTCAATCTGGCCAGAAACGGTCTAGCATACGATACATATTTTCTCTGCCAACAGGATTGGCTGTATGTATCTCAACGGGATAAAAAGTTTCCCTTTCTGCCAGATAATCCAGCAGTTTTATTGCATCTCCACCATCATAGGCATAATCACCCAGATCGTGATCTAAGTCAAGAACCTCTATTAGTTCATTGTTTTTTTCACATTTTTCTATTAACTCTATCGCCTAATTAACTGATTCTATCTTAACAAATCCTGGTATATTCTTTCAACAATATCATAAGCCTGCATTTCACAAGTAATAACCTGTTCATCAAGAACCGAAGAAAAATCTTTTTCTCTCCACCAGCCGCGCATAGCTTCTTCACCAAATTCCTGACTTTTATTTCTCATACTGTGACGTCGTAATGTCTCTTCAAATGGTATGTCAAAATAATATGCGTATATATTTGATTCATATAATTCGTTTGCCAGTTTAAATAACGGACTATACCACTCATCATACATAATTCCTTCTAAAATCGTAAGCTCGCTATGAACCTTTCCATATTTCAATAGTTCCGCCATAAGAGGTAATGCCTTTGTATCTATGCCATCTTTAACCCATAACATATTCCTTCGGACTTCATCCTGTGATATACGCATTGTATTATATCCAAACTTTTCCTGTAACGCTTTAGCCACAGTTGTTTTCCCACTTCCAGAATTTCCTCTAAGAATTATTAATTTACTCATGTGTTATTCTCCTGTGCTTCTTTCTCTAATGCCATCCCCCATTCAATGTAACCATAATTTATTGGATAATACATATCCTTATATTCAGGATGATAACTTCCTAATGTTTTATCGACTAAATCATAAAATTCAACTTATAACAATCGCTTTTCCCTTCTTTCATAAATCAAATCTGCTTTGAAACAAAATGTACAATTTCTTTCCCTGGCTCAAGGATATATGGTATCAACTCTAAAGGATATACCTTAGTACCCTTCTTTAAATCTTCTAGTGAAACCCAGCAGAAATCCAAATCAATTCTCTCATTATCCAGCTCATCATATCCATGAAACACTCCATCTAATGGAATATTATCATCGACCAGATGAACATTATAATATAAGCATATCTGATGACAGGGTCTTTTTCCCCATGGAAAATAAATTTCTCCGATTGCTAACAGATTATCTACCTCTATCTTAGCATGAAGCTCTTCTTCAAATTCCCGTTTAAGAGTTTCCATACTTGTCTCCATAGCCGCAACATGTCCGCCAATAATGGCATAATCATCATTCTTCGGATGCTGTAACAAGATTTTACCATTATGTTTCAATATACCGCCAACTCTGTATGAAAATACAAAATCATCATTTTTAAATAAAATATCCACTTAACCACCTCCAACCTGTTCATAAAACTTGTAGTAAAAATATATTTATAAGATCATAAATCTCCTGGTGCAAATGTATCTTTCTCACATATAAGGTAAATGTCTTTATTCATTTTCCCCTCAAAATATTGCTTCAAATTCATATTGGAATTCCACTTGTCCTGCGGATAAAAGCCATACCTTTTCTTTACGTCATTCATCCTATTTTCTATATCAAGAACTCCTTCCGCTCCTGCCAAACAATCGCACAATTGAATTAACCGGTCATATTCATCATATATGGTCTTTGCTAATTCAGTTTTTATAATTGTCAATTCTTCATCTGTAACATCAAATTTTCCGATGTATTCATCTATCGTATGATTATTAAAAGAATGGGTTAAACATATCTTTGCTACTTCATCATATCCCAATGATTTCATATATACGTATCCATCATAAACATGTCCAAGATGTCTTACACCAAATTTTCTTCCTATATCATGTAGTAAACCTAATATATATGCTTTCTCAACATCCATATCACCACATGCACTTGCTATTTTTTCTGCACAGTGTGCTGCTGTTAAACAATGTTTTCCCCAAGGTCCCGGATTAAATAATAACCCATCACGAATTAACTTCAGTGCTTCTTCTCTTGTTGGCAACATAGCTTGTACCTTCTTCCTTTTTTATTTACCTTTTCAAAACTGATAACTTCATTACTCCCCCACAAATAGTCCCATCATTCTCCATATCATTCATCAATTTATCAAAGTCGTTATATAAAACGCTCTTGTCACCTGTGAATTCTTATCATAATCAACTGCTGTTGCATATATGTCTGTAATTTTCTGGTAAAATCTTCTCTCACTTGCTCTGATTTCCTGAATCTCAGCAATAAGATGCTCAAAATAATCTTCGTCGAAAATCTGTCCATTAATCAATCTGCTTTTATCAAGAACATAACCCTGCTTTGTAAATGTATCCAGCACTTTGGTTGCCCATGTCCTGAACTGCATTGCCCGCTCTGAATTAATGCGATAGCCCACAGCAATAATTGCAGCTAATGAATAAAATTTGTAGTTGTATGTTTTTCCATTATCAGCAACTTGTGCAAAATTTGCACAAGTTGAATTTTCATCTAATTCGCCTTCTTTAAAAATATTGCTCAGATGTTTTGTAACCACACTTCTATCTACATCAAAAAGCTGTGAAATTGCCTTCTGCGTAAGCCATACATCGCCATTCTGAACCCTGACCTCTATTCCGTCTTCTCCTGCATCTCGTGTGAAAACTAGAAAATCCACAGTGCTATTTCTTATCTGTAATTCTTTGCTCATAAAAGTGTTCCTTCCCAATCAGCTTCCTTAAATCCAACTAACACAATATCATGAGTTATCACCATTGGACGATTTACCAACATTCCATGCGTAGCAAGCAACATTAACTGTTCCTCTTCACTCATTGATGTTAGCTTATCCTTTAATTGCATTTCTTTATAGACCAAACCACTTGTATTAAAAAACTTCTTTATTGGCAGACCGCTCTGTTGATACCACACCTTTAATTCATCATATGTTGGATTTTTCTCCGCGATGTGACGTTCTGTATACTTTATACCATGTTCATCAAGCCATTTCCTCGCTTTCTGACATGTTGAACATTTTGTATAACATAAAAATAACATTTTGAACCTCCTGTTTATCTTACAATTTTTCATTCATCTTATTGTACTGAATATTCCCTGTTTTTCTTAACTATCTGGCCTGTTCCTTTTTCATGTCAATATATATTTTGCAATATCTGATAAATTTAGGACGTGCATCCTTATTTATGTAATCTATCTCTTTTTGTATCTCTGATATAGCTTTATTCATTTCCTCTAATCTCAATTTTGATTTTTCGAGATTTTTTATCTGTTTCTTAATACTCTGCAACAGGAATTTATCCTCTGATAATCCCTAAAGCAAAATGTGAAAACAATCAATCAGAGGCATCACGTTGATGCCTCTACACAACAAACAAATATAAAATAGAAATCTGAAAAGGAAAAAGTCATAGTGTCCTTGACAAAGGGTACACTTTAAAAGGCAAAATCCTTTATCCTCACCTATTTTCTCTTTCAAGGCATTTTAGGACTTCCTTCAATGTCTTGGCTTACTCTCTCTTTCTTCTCTCTTATCTCTCGATATTCCTCTATTTTCAAGGCTTTCTCCATGGTTTTAAGTAAAAGAAAAAGACCTCATAGAACGGTTTTTCCGCTCTACAAGGTCTTTATTTTCTCGTTATTTTATTCATTCTCTAGGCTAAAGATTTTTGCCCCTTGAGGATAAAGGGCGTTGCCTTGAGATATGGAGAATTTGACCTTGTATGGGTATTATAACGCTGCTTTTTCATGTTGTCAGCAAATATTCCAAGACATTATCAGCTCGTTCAAAATATTTCTTTCATATACTAAAATATCTACTATACTGTAATATGATATAGCTTCATTTTTCAAGCTTTGTTTCGAAAAAACATTACTCATAATCATAAATACAATACATATTAAAGCCATAAAAATAAGTTCTATTGTCGAAAAAAACTGTCCATTTGCTAAAGTTGTATCGATTTTTCCTAATATATAACCCCCAAATATAGATATAATAAGTTGCATCCACTCTTTTCCAATTATTCTAGCACTATTAATTGCTGGATTATTTATGGCATCAATTCTTTTTTCTATATATGCTTTTCTTTTTATAAAATCAGCTTTTTTCAAATTATGATACAAAAATCCATCATTTTTATTAAAACTGTTCTTAAAATAAAAATTGTCTATTACTTTCATTGCATTTTCAAATTGTGCTTCATGTTTTTCCAAATTTTCTTTCAATTCATTTTCAGTAATCTTTTTCCCTGTTTCAATAAGAGCTCCTACCTTATTTGCATTATCATACTTCTCTACTTGGTTCAAGACTTTATCAATACATTCAAATTCTTCTGCTAAAAATTCTTTCTTTATATATTCCTTTTTCTTTTCAACTATTCCCTGTTTTCGCTCTCTTCTATAAGTTATAAATGGAATTCCAAATATATACATAATAGACAAGCCGCCGAAAATAAATAACAGATTTAAATTATCACCCGTAATCAGATAACCGATTAACATAAGTATTGTTAAGCCTACCAAAAACTTCTCATACTCTTTTTCTTTCGAATATTGTTTCTTCACATAACACAAATAATCTATCATAAGTACCTCCATTTAGTCACATGCAATAATATATCTATATAAATCAGCAACATCTATTTATCACTTAATCTATATCTGATTAAAAATATTCTAATATCCAGAAATAGGAAAAGCAACCTCAAAAGGTTGTACAAGCCATACGCCATCCTTAACATCGCTCCTGGAAACGCTGGTCGGCTTTCGCCGACGGTATGAACTCATGAACTGATTATACTGCATACTTCTCACGGTATTGTTTCGGTGTCAGATAACTGAGCGCATAAGCAGGGCGCTCCTCATTGAAAAATTTAATATATTCATTCACTTCTTCGTAAACTGGTCGTTCACCTGTGACATGAAAATCCATAAATAATTCTGCTTTGATCCATCCGTTGATGGATTCCATCGCACTATTATCAGTAGGTGTTCCAGCTCTGGACATGGATCTTACCACATACATAGGAAGAAGATCATTGTATGCCTTTGAAGCATAGAAGGATCCTTGATCTGAATGAAGAATCATTTGATATTCTGGATGTTGCTTCTTTATTTCAAGAAGATTTTCCAGGCCACTTATATAAGTCATTCTATCACCACGTTTTGATGATAGAGAATGACTTAGGATTTCATTATTCCAAAGATCCATATATAAAGTAAGTTCATAATAGATACCTTTTACCCAAAATGCAGTCATATCGCTTACAATACATTGAAGTGGACCATCAATCTGAATCTCTGACATAAGAAGATTTGGAAAAATCTTAAACGGAGCACCAGGTTTTTTGTATTTATAATGTTTAGCTTTACTCTTGATACCAGCAGCCTTGCAACATTTATGTGCATAAGGATCAGACATCTCTATTCCTTTATCCAGACGGATTTTAGCATTTAACCATCTATATCCATGGGATGGATATTTTAAATGGTATTCCTGGAATAACTGGATATTTTCAATCAATGCCCTTGTTCTTGGAGCTGGATTGCTGAGCATCTTCTTCCAATAATAGAAGCTGCTTCTATTGATGCCCATAGCATCAAAAAGAAGATTGACCGGAAACTCTCCTGAGAGTTCCAGAATCACTTGATATTCTTGCTGCTGTAATGAATTACCGAACCATCCCCCTTCACTTCGTAACCTTTTTTTAATCGTGCTTCTGTGATACGTGCCTGGATAAGCGCTTGAATTAATTCTTCCTTTGTCATGGATTCATATGATTCAAAATCAGGTTGTTTTGCTTCGATTGTTTGTGGAGTTTTGGAAACATACGTTGTTCTTTTCCTTCCAGCATTTTTAGGTGGAAGATGGTTGGTATCTCGATATAGCCACATATAATTGCGAGCCGTATTATCATTGATACCATACTCCTCAGCTGCTTGAAATCTTGTTAGTTCGCCTTCATAAATACGGCGCCCAATGTCCAACCGTTGTTCTAAAGTGTATTTCATGGTAAACCTCCTGTTAAACACGAAATCAATTAAGACTAAATATGAGAATTCCTTGTTTGAATTATAATTCATTTATGTCTAGAAATTGACCCCTCTGTGTCCAAAATTAGTTTACCACTTCACTGTGCATCGCACTTAATCTTAGTTGTCATAACATATGCAACCCCTAAACCAATGAAGGCTACTGCACACGGCCAACCTTCAAGCGAAAAATTGATACTCATATTTTTGCATAATTCCTTACCTACTTCTTGTGTTCCAAATTTAATAATATCTTCCTTCATATGAACCACCTTTCTTGTTTTGTTAAGAAAAGAATAATCCCAATCAGAAAAGTAATCAACAAAACCAAGTCCGCAAATCGCATACATAAAAAGATTACATACTGTCGCTTGTTTCAAAAAAATCTAAAGAATATTTATTTCCAACTTGTGAAAAGGCTATAAGCATCTGTGTTCCTATAATTTGGTTCATCTCATCCGAATATCCTGTATCAATTAATCCTAAAACATATCTCAATGCTAAATAATAATCACCAAGTTGTGACCATTGCTCAGTTAATTTAAGTTCACTAATCAGTTCAATTAGCAAATTATCAATTTCACAAATAAATTCTTTCTTTTTTGATGACGTCTTTTTTGCATCTTTTTGATATTCATATCTTAACTCTTTTAAGTCAGTTTCCCCATTGCATATACAGGTTTGAAGTTTTCGCATTTTCTCTAAATCTGTGTACTGCTGTGTCCATATGAAAAATACGCACCAAATAATATTAGCAGCAGCCTCAATGATATTATCCTCTACTGCTGATATAAAGTAATCAACAATTTCTGAAATAATTAATCCCTGTACCTCTATACCATGTCGAAATGCATCTATCATGTTTTTTATTTCAGTAACACCTTTCAAAAATGATTCGTTCTTGCAGGCTTCATCAGTTTCAATAACAGGCAGTATATGTAAAAAAGCATCTATCATTTCATCCATATTTACTGTTTTAGTGGAATCAAATTCTGCATATTCATATAATTTATTATTAATCATCTCATCAACTGTTTTTCCGTAATATTCAGCAATTATTTTTATGGTAGCAATATCTGGTATACGTCTTCCTTTCTCATACCCTTGAACCGTGCTTTTTGATGCACGAATAACATTCCCCAATTCATCTAAAGTTTCTCCATGCAGTGTTCTCATATGTTTTATATTTTTTCCAAGAATATTTTCATCCATTCGTCTTTCTACCTTTCATTTTATGCCATCAATCATTAATTATTATACTTTATTTCGTCAGATTCTCATATCCATTTTATGTCATATTTCTGCAATATAAAAGGTCAAACCCGTCAATCCCGATGGTTACTGACGAATCTGACCTTTTATAATCAAATTTTTATATTCACTTGCACCAGACACCTCTTACGTGAGTTTTACATTATTACTATTTTGCTCTTGTATTATTTTCTTTAGTTGCTCTGGCGTTATTATTTCATTTTTCTTTCTATGAATCATCCTATGACAATTTGAACATATTGTTACAAGATCCATTTCTGGATTAGGAATCATTTTTTCGTCTAGCGAAAATAATGGCTTTTTATGATGTACCTCGATATAATTTTCTCCAATGTATCCATACTTATCCTTAAAATCAAAACCACAAATTTGACATTTCGTTCCGTGTATTTTTATAGCCGCTTCTCTATATTTTAAAACTCTCTCATATCTTGTGGTATAATACTCAATCCTATTTCCTTCTGCCTTATTAATAACAAACGATTCGTTACTTCCCAATATGGGAATGTGTGCTTTCTCCCTTTCTTCACACAATTTGTTTATATCATCCATATACATCTCTGGAACATTTTGTGCAACAGAGTTAAACTTCTTAAACCCTTTCCAAATTTTCTGAATATCTAATTTCGTGATCGGTTCTTCAAAGACCATAATGTCCTCTAGGTAATAAAAGGTTTGTTCTCCCCATCCTCTATTTTCCCATTTTAAGTAGATAATTGCCTTTCCTATAATTTTTCCTTTATATTGAAACAAAAATAGATTTTTTCTACAAACATCCATTCTCGAATATGAATTAAAATTTAAATTTGAAATATGATTACCACTTTCCAACCCATTTGCAAGTTCTAACTTTGCAATATATTCTGTTTCAAAATCAAACATAGATAATGGAAATATTCTGATATTACTCAATTCACTCATAGGCATCTCTCCCAGTATTATATATTCAGTCCCAACAATACACATCTATTATATCTTATATCGGCAGATTCTCATATTCATTTTATGTCATATTTCTGCAATATAAAAAATCAAACCCGTCAAGCCCGATGGTTACTGACGAATCTGACCTTTTATAATCAAATTTCTGAATTTTTTCTTCTATTTATAATATGTGTCAAATCAGGATTTAATTTATCTCGTTTTTATTTCAAATCCGTTCTTGAAGATGAATCGTATATCGTCCTTGGTATTTACCACCACTTCCCGCACCAGACTACTCCAAAGTCCCTCATCAAATTCTTCTACCAAAGCCCCCTGCTTTTCCAACGCACGGATGAATCCCTTGAATAATTCTCTCTGAGCCTTTTTACTTTCAATCTGTTCTGAAATCTTGTTGTCAGGGGGGGGGGAAACCTATTTTATTAAAAATGGCAAAGAGAAACTTTATTTTTCCATCCTCTCTCTTCTCTCCTGACACATTACATTTTATAAAATATATTCTACTGTCCCGTTCAAATCCTTTATTTATGCCACTGTCAGGTCATTAAAAAAAGAACCCGACACAGTATGTGATATGCTCCCTTCTAGGTAGACAAGTAAAATAATAAAAACTTGTTGCCTGGAAGGGAGCTTATTTTATTGGGAAGAAGAGTAAAGTATAGTCCAGAAGAAAAGATATGTGCCGTGAATGAATATCTTGATGGTAAAGCAAACATACAATCTATTGCTGATAAATTAGGTATTGATTTTATGTCATTAAAACTGTGGATTAACAATTATGAAGCTATTGGAGCTGAGGCATTCCACACGCCAACAAACAAGCATTATTCGAAAACAGAAAAAGAGCAGGCTGTTAATGCGTATCTGGCTGGCGAAGGATCTTATATGGAGATTTGCAAAAGATTTAAAATTCGTTCAACAAGGCAACTACGAGACTGGGTTAAGAAGTATAATAGTCATGAGGAACTGAAATCTTCCGGAACAGGAGGTGCTGTCATCATGACTAAAAGAAGAAAAACCACTTTTGAAGAACTATTGAAATAGCATCATATTGCATTTCTCATGATTATAATTACGCTGAAACTGCTGAGAAGTTTAATGTTTCCTATCATCAGGCACGCAATTACACAATCAAGTATGAAGCTAAAGGAATTGCGGGACTACAAGATAATCGTGGAAGATGCAAGCCAGAGGATACCCTTTCAGAAGTTGAAAAACTAAAGGCTGAATTAAAGCTGGAAAGAGCAAAACGAATACAGGCTGAAATGGAGGCATCTTTCTTAAAAAAACTCGACGAAATAGAGAGGATGCGGGGCTGAGCCTGCTGAGAAATAAACATATTTATCAGGCTATTAAAGAAGAACATTCCAAATTTGTTAGTTGGTTGCTTGCACCTGTGATATACTTCTTTCTGTAAATATTCTATGATATCAGTTCTCATTTTTTATTCCTCTGAAATTCACATATCTGTTAATAGATATCTCTATGTCCCTCTATTTTTTTATACTTTCAGTTATATCTTTGAAATAAGAAATCATATCTACTACATTGCCCATCTTTCGTATTTTTTTCCTTGCTATTCTTCTAGAGTCTCCTGATATGGTTGAAAAATCATATATGAATTTTTCAATAATTTTCTTAATTACCCACACAACAAGAGCTGTTGTCAAAAACGGTATAATATATGGCATAAATATAATAATTGCTTGCAACATTCCATCCACAATCTCTTTATTCATCATTTCTCCTATATTTACCAAATCTCAATCTCCTCTCTTCTTATAATGTATCATCAACAAAATTTTTCATCTGTAAATACTTTTCTATCAATTTCGGCTGTATCAAAGGGTATGTCCAATTCTCAGGCAACTTATCCATTAATATAACCTTTTCCATTTCACTATGTAATTCTTTAACGAATTCATTTATCTCCGCAAAATAAAGCATTCCAAAGGTTTCCTCGCCTGTATCATTTACTCTTGTCTTGCCTATCACTGAATATACACAGATTGGCTTTATCTCATATTTTACTGCTCCTGTTTCTTCCTGTAGCTCCCTTTTAGCGGTTTCGAGAATATTCTCGCCTGCTTCTCGATGCCCTCCCGGCACTTCATAGGTATCTCTTTCTTTATGCTTACAAAACACCCACTTGCCGTTGCTCTGTGAAATTATTACTGCAAACTTCAGTAATGAATCGTCTACTGTATCATAAAATTTAACTTCTAACATATTTCTTCTCCATCGACACCTATAATCTCATCTTCTAAATTTGCTTTGAAACAAAATGTACAATTTCCTTCTTTGGTTCAAGAATATAAGGTACCAACTCCTGCGGATATACCTTTACATCATTCTTTAAATCCTCAAGTGGAACCCAGCAAAAATCTAAATCAATCCTTTTGTCATCCAGACCATCATAACCATGAAATACTCCATCTAAAGGAATATCATAATTAACCAGATGTACATTATAATATAAACATATCTGATGACATGGTCTTTTACCCCATGGAAAATATATTTCACCAATCGCCAGCAGATTATCTACCTCTATTTTAGTGTGAAGTTCTTCTTCAAATTCCCGCTTTAAAGTTTCTATACTTGTTTCCATTGCTACTACATGTCCACCTATAATGGAATAATCATCATTCTTAGGACGCTGTAATAGAATTTTTCCATTGCGTATCAATATTCCACCAACTCTGTATGAAAATACAAAATCATCATTCTTAAATAAAATATCCACTTCAAACTCCTTTGCATTTATTTAAACTATTTCAACTCTTCTATCCATTTGCCATTTTCTTCAAAAAAGAAATATTCACTAATATTGTCATTTAAAAATACTTTCAACATCTTATCCATGCCATAAGCAAGTTTTCTCTGCTGCATTTCATCTAATGTCAGCCAGAATACATCCCCTTCTTCAGACGAAGTAACTATTCCTTCAAACTTATCTGTCTTATATAATAACACTATATATCTTGTTTCCTCATCCTTCATCCAGTCTTTTATCCCACAAAGTTTTGGTTCTGAAATTTTCAATCCAGTTTCTTCCCACACTTCGCGTATCACAGCATCTGTAAATGATTCTCCTCTTTCCACATGTCCTCCCGGAAATGTTATTCCAGAGTAATCGTCATCTCTCTTATCTTGGACAAGTACCCTATTTTCACTAAACACCATACACATATTTGTCATTATCACTTTTTCTGTTCTTGCCATTCGTAATACCCTTATCCTTCATTTGCTGAATCCATATATATCATTTCAACAATACTGTCTGCATCAATGTCAGATGTAATAATTTTTTCATTAAAAACTGATGAAAAATCCTTTTCTCTCCACCATCTACGCATATCTTCTTCACCAAATTCCTGTTTTTTATCTCTTGTATTATGCCGCCTGACCGTCTCTTCAAATGGTATATGAAAATAGTACGCATATATATCCATTCCATACAATTCATTTGCCGTTTTGAACAAAGGACTATACCACTCATCATACATGATGCCCTCTAAAATAACCACATCACAATGCTCATACCCATATTTCATAAGTTCTATCATAAGTGGTAATGCCTTAGTATCAACGCCATCTTTAACCCACAAGATATTTCTCCTAATCTCATCTTGTGAAATCATCATTGTATTGTATCCAAATTTCTTTTGCAACGCTCTAGCTACTGTTGTTTTTCCACTTCTAGAGTTACCTCTTAATATGATTATCTTTTTCATAATTTCTCCTTAATCTTGCTATTACTCTCTCCACAAATAGAGCCAAACTAGAGCCATTTGAGAAAACAAATGCCGAAAACCCGCATAAATACAAGCTTTCGGCATTTCAATCCGTTATTCAAACACGACAAATTCAAAGATATTCTTAAATATATTTATTTAAGTTTTATGTCTTTTTTGCCGTTATTTTATTTCTGTTACATATATTATTTTGGCTCGCTGATTTTCTGTTGCCAATTTGTTGCCATTTCATTATAACTGTTAGGGAAATACTTGACAACCTTTATTTTATTCTAACGGAGGTATGCTGCTATCACATCTTTGTGCATTTGCATGGGCTAATACAGTTCCAACAGTAGTTATGTCAAATGCCATTGGAATATCATTCCACCATTTTAGTAATAAACTGAGTGTTTCTCTTTTTTTCCATTCTAAAGAAAAGTTCTCTGTTACCATTTTCTTCTGTTCTTCATTCTTATCATATAAGTCATATATTTGCTCAAGAATACTTCGTTGTTCATTTGAAATTTCACTAGGTAGCTCTACTAACTTTCCAGAAGATATTTGTTTGTTCACTAATTTCAAGGAACCTATTTGTTTCTTATTAATAACAGGCAGTCTAACATACCCTTCTAATAATTCATGATCACATAACAATTCTCTTGGCAAATTGCCACTACTCAATAAAGATAACGCTTTCTGATAATCCTCAGATTCTTTTTTTATTCCTACGCATACATAACCATCTAATTGTTCCGCATAAAATAAATCTAAATCTTTCAATGAACTAATATGGTCTAATCTCACTGCATCTAAAATTTCTAAGTGATCTAACCACTCTTTTCCTTGACACAAATTTGTATAGCACAATTTTGAAAATACATTCTCTAAAATATTTAATCCTCGTATGATTGATCCCGTCGCTGGAAATAATCGTTCTATCGTATACGCAACAGTCAAAGCACATAAAGCATCATCATCTACTTGATCAACAATTTCTATTGCTTTTTTTATGCCCACACGTACTTTTCTATCCTTATCCTTTTTTACTCTATGTAACAGTAATTCAGAAAGTAAGTCATAATCTGCTTCCCTTTCTGTTGATGCTGCTGTTTTATGTGCCTCTGTTATAAGAAATTGAAATGAAGGATCAGAAAATTTTTGTAATGCCCCTTCTACTTTTAACATTTTAGGCATAAGTGCTTCTTCAAATTTTGCAACTCTTTCGTTTGCACATTGATAGGCATCTTGTGTAAAGTCCTTTCTTGCTATAGCATACATTTCATTAAAAATCTCGCGTGCTCTCTTTTCATCTATACCAGAAACATTCGTTATATTAATTATTTCAGCCTGCATCTGCTGTGCATTGTTTCCAGCCTTTTGTACTTGTTTATCACTCATTGACATTAACTCTCCCTATTTGTGTTTGAGAAGCCTCATCCTTTGCTTTTTGTTCTTGCTTAATTTTAATATTATTAACATTGAAATTATTTTCATCTAATACAATTGTTTTATCACTTTCGCCTATTTGTTTCTGTTTAGAAGCAGTCCCAGCTTTCTGTTTTTGTTTCATACTTTGCTTATTTACCCCTATTTTATAACCAATTGTTCCTCCTGTCACCGCCCCCAAAATTACACCTATAATTATACTAATCAACTCAGTACCCAAACCATCAAAAAACCATTCCATTTATTTTGTCCCTCTTCCTTATATCTTTAACAGCTCTGTGTAAATCTTTCTCCTAGCAGTATTTGATTTATTAGTAAATTCAACGCCATTATACCAATTTATCAACTCCTCCTTTTGCTTATCTGAAATATCTTCTCTATGGAACACAAAATATCCAATAAGATAATTCACATAATCAGAACGATTATATTTTTCCAAATCATTATTTTCTATAAACTTCAAAGCCCTTTCCAAAGCCTCTAATGTCATTTCAAAACATTCTTTTAATTTATCTGGCTCTAAGTTACAAAGCTGATTTTCTTTTGTGTCAGATGAAATAGGTGCAAAATTATTCGAATGCTTACCAGAAACAAGCACTTCATACGCTGGATTTAATGCTGCAATTGAATATGAGACATTTGTCTTCTGCGGTGTAAAGAAATCATATCCATATTCCTGTACCTTATTACGATATACATGCGTATATTGTGTATACACATCAATACCATGTGCTTTCAATTTAGAAAATCTCATTTGGATAATACTTACACGACTTCCTGCATTATTCAAAACCTCAAACCAGTTAATCTGCTCATCTTCAGTAAGATCTGTTGCAAAATTAATTGTATATTGGTAAGTCTTTATTTTATTTCTAATCTGCAGTAATGCATTTACTACCATTGGTGATGCCAAAGCTTTATTTTTTTCTGTATAAGCAATTAGTTTGTTATCATCTTTATTCAAAAGCACACCAACTGGTACCTGATTTTTCCGATATGCCTCTGCATTTATAACAAATTCTCCTTTCCCTAAATCTAACACTACACTTTTTAAATCTGGATGATTGCAATATGCCTTATAATTTGTTGTTAGCCTCTGCTGCCCATCCACAACAGACATTTGCCCTCTTACAGTTTCAGAAAGTAATTCCCTTTCTATAAAAGAAACTTGTGGTACTGCAAATTCCTTTTCTGTATTATTTATTATGTTAATGGAGATTGCAGATATGGGAGATTTACTTAAAAGTTGATAATTTAACAATTCAACACATTTTGCCAATGTCCAACTAACATCTCTTTGATATAAAGGCAATGTTAATTCATTCTTGTCTATATACTCACATAACGTAAAAATATATTCTTGTCTACTATTTTTTGTTGGATTAAGATTTGCAGCCTCCAACAATTGTTTGTTAATATTCATTTCGTCTCCTTTCTAGCTGCTTTTTTTAGCAGCTTCTCTATTTTTCATTAAATTTATCAATTTTTATTCGTTTTGTCAATAGCTGCTACAATATTTCAATTTATATGTCAATACAATTTGTGACTTATAATCCGTTGTCTTATAATCTTCTTAATTTTATGATAAAAAAGAGGTGACAAACTATAAACAGTCAAGAGAATTTTGAAATTTTTTTGAATTATAAAAATAGGTAACTTTAATAAGCCATCTGAATACATCGTATTTCAGATGGGAGAAATTAGTATTAATCCACTAGAGATTAACGAAGTTTCTGTGCATTAAAGTCGATATCTTGCCTCTCCAATGCGTAGATGACTCTAATAAGCTTTTTGGCTACATGAGTAATGGCTACTCGATGTGGTTTGCCTTCTCCGCGTTTCTTGGCATAGTAAGTTGCAAATGTCATGTCAAAGCGGATTAACGGTAGACAACAATTGATAAGTGTGTAGCGGAGCTGGGATGATCCACGCTTAACCATCTTACCTCCGTGAGATTCAGTACCAGATTCGTTGATTCCTGGTTCTATTCCAGCAAATGCAAGCATTTGTCCTGGATTAGTGAAGTTAGATATATCGCCGTATTCAGAATAGATTACAGCTGCTGATAATGGTCCGATTCCAGGAACTGACATATAGTGAGGATGTACTTCTTCAATTAGTTTGTTGATTTCTTTTTCAATGGTATTAATCTCTTTTACAAGGGATTTGTATAAAGATAAAAGACTGTTTAGCTCTACATCAAAAATAGAGTTATTTACACCAACAGTATTGGCAGCAAGTTCTTTTAGTCGTAGGAATTGCTGTGGTGAAAACTTCCCCCGGGATAAGGAACGTAGCTTTTCATAAGAGGCTGAGTTCATACGAGCCATCTTTTCAGCAGAACCATAGTTTTCAAGCAGATATAGAGCAGTTTTGGATAAGCGCTCATTAAAGAATGGTTTAAACTCAGGGAATGTATGATCTAACACATTTGTGATTTTAATAAGATAGAAAGAACGCTGTCGGATAAGTTTATCGCGTAAACGAGTTAATGACTTTAAAGAGTAAGCGTGGTAAAATCATTTTGAATGGGGTTTGTATTCAACAGTCATTAACCAACGAGCTATTGATTCGCAGTCAACAGAGTCGGTTTTTGTACGCCTTAGTGTCTTTGATTTCTTGTATTCGCTGATAAGCACAGGATTTACTTCCATGAAGGTTAGGAGAGAACTTTCAAGGAAGAGTTCAAGATTGAGAGCATAATGGGCAGTTGATTCAAACCCTATTCTTATGTCCTCAGGATTAGATAAAGAGTTAATGATGGTGAATAGTTCATCAAAGCCGGCTTTATTGTTTTTAATAGTGACTTTAGAAACTACTTTTTGATCAACTGCAGAAATGATGCAGCAATCATGTTTGTACTTGGAAATATCAATTCCAATAAAGTACATTGACATAGGTTTATACCTCCTGATAAATATTTTGAGCACTGCTGTCTTCCACAGAGAATTCGGCTGTGTAATCACGTAAATAGAAACGTCGATGCGTTAACAAACTAATTAACAGTAATAGACGAAAAGCTGTGGTCTGAGTCACCTCGTACCAGTCAAAGCTGTAATTAAATAGATACAGATCCACAGTGCCTTTTCAAAATATATCAGAGATGGAAATAAATACCCAGTGTTAACTGGGAGAAAGGAAAAATCCAATTACCATCTAAGATAATTGGATTATACGTGACATTATGAAAAGAAAAGACGTAATATTGAATAACGAAATATCGGAATTGTGTGTATTTACATTGAATGGATATGAACAAAAAGTGTTGATAGAAGGAAAAAGAAAAGATTCTCCAATCATCATCACTTTGCATGGAGGACCAGGAACACCAATCCCATTTTCTGTTGGATGTAGAGGTTTGTTTCCAGCATTTACCGACATTTTTATAATGGTTTATTGGGATCAACTTGGTTCTGGCATTAATAATTATGTGATTGATGATACTTTTTCCATAGATTCGTTTGTGCAAATGACTGAAGAATTGGTAGCGCAAATTAAAAAGAAATTTCCAAATAATAAAGTGATGATATTCTCAACATCGTGGGGCTCTATTTTGAGCACTAAATTATTAGAAAGAAATCCCCATGCTGTTGATGCGGTTATAGCTTGTGGTCAGATAGTAAAAAATGTGTTTATTTGCGATGAAGTGAAGAATACATTATGTAAAAGTGGTATTTCTAAAAAGAAATTGGATCGAATTAACAATGTAACAGTAGAGAATTTTAAAGGTAAAGATTTACAGTTAATATCAGATTCACTTCGAAAGTATACAAATGCCTATCAGAATAAGATAGGTGCAAAAGCACCTATGGGACCAATAATTAAAGGATTATTAACAAGTCCAGATTACAAGATGAAAGACTTTAAGGCAATTATGGTTAATGGCTACATAAAGAATACATCGCTATGGAAAGAGATATTAAGAATCAATCTTACTGAGCAGCTGAAAAAAGTTGAAATTCCTTACATTATTTTACAAGGAGATACAGATATAGTAGCATCAACTCAAACGGTTCAAGAATTGGTCTCTACTAGTAGTAATACAAATTTGAGGTATAAAATTGTCGCCAATACAGGACATTTGCCAGGTGTTGAGATGATGGATACATTGTTGTCTGTTTTGCAGGAGACCAGTCGGATGTTGTAGAGTTATAAATTGATATTTTCAGTTCAAAAGGAGGACTTGGAATTGATAAAAAACTATAAATTGGGGGTTGATATATACAGCCTTTTGCTTTTCCTAATAATTATGCTTCCCAATTTCATATGGTTTGCGAATCCTGCTCCAAATGATATTCTGCGAACAGATTCCGTTACGCCCATAGTTGATGCTATCGGGAGCTTTTGCCAGATATTTTTTATAATAGCTCTTTGTATTTTACAGAGGAAAAACACACCTAAAATACAAGTAAATCCACTTATCATCATGGTTATAGAATTAGTGCTTTTGTATTTTACAGGTTGGATATTCTATTATTTCGGAGTAACTAATCCATTAATCATTCTACTATTGACAATACCACCTTGTAGTGCATTCATTTTTCTTGCAATAGATAGAAAAAATATTATCGCTTTGATACCTGCTATTGCTTTCACTATTTGTCATGTAACATATGCAATAATTAATTTCATCATTTAAAATTCCAACTGCCACTAAAAACTGCAAGCATTTTGCAAGCACAGAAAACGGGAAACCGCATAAATACTGGTTTCCCGCTGTTTTCACATCATTCAAACTCTACAAAGACTAACGCTTTTTGTTTAGGAATTATTCTCTGTAATGTTTCTCGTTCTTTTGATTATTTGATATATCCATATTATCCTGCCTATACGAGCTAATGTTATCATTTTGTTATCGGCATTGATAACACCTACTCGATAACTGTGGATAATAACTATATGTAGCATGTCAAATTATAAGCTATTTTGCTTAGAGATTCAACACAAAACTGAAATTTTACTTTTCCTTATATTCATCTGGTATTGCTATTTGAAATGTTTCACACAACAGCATCACATCATGCACATCATTTTTATCGTGTTCATATCCCAAATGAAGCATTACCTGACTCAATGGTTCAATACAAGAAACAGTTATATCTCCAACTTTTCCAATACCGGAAAAAGTTTTTGATGGAAATATATCTCCCTCATAAACAATTCCGTCATCTGTAAATTCAAAACAATGTAAATCAATGATTCTTTGTTTATCATCTTTCCAGACAGTATGACCATCCGTTGTATAATCAGTATTTACTTCCTCAAATCCATGCTGCTTAATCACATAAATATAATCATGATAATGTTTCAGTTCAACAAACAAATCAATATCATTGTGTATTCTTGATTCTCTTTTAAGAAGTGCATCAACACCCCATCCGCCATCTAAATATACTTTAATTTCGTTTTGCAAAGCATATTTTATAATTTCACATGCATCTTCTGTACGTACCATAATCTATCCTCCAAATTCAAATCTTTGTATGCTTTCCAACTCACTAAAAGCCTGAAATTTGTCAGTCTTTCATCCTTTTTGTTATCAATCACCAATTAGCTGTAATCCATTAGGATTTAGCTGATATATTTTATCGCACACCTCTTCAATATACTTTCTATCGTGAGAAATGCTAATGACAGCCCCCGGAAATTCTCGGAGCATTTTTCTTATTACCGGACCGGACAATGGTGAAAAATTTCTTGTCGGTTCATCCAGAATAAGAACATTTGCACCACTTAAGCTCATCCTCAAGAGAAGCACTTTCGCCTTTTGTCCGCCTGATAACTCCCGAATCGGATGCTCCATTTCATCTGGTGTGTATTTAAGTGAACCAAGGTATGTTCTAATTCTTGTACGCTCTTCTTTATCTCCTGTTTTATCAAGGTAATCAACCGGTGTAACATCCAAATCCAGCAGGTCTTCATAAGTTTGAGGCATATATTCTGCTTTAATGTCATTCCGATTTAGGAGTTCTTCCGCTATCTTTTTTAGAAGAGTCGTTTTTCCTGCCCCGTTGGCTCCTATCATACAGATTTTTTCTGAACCTTTTATTTTTAAATGAATTCCTTCTGCTAAAATTCTTTTGCCATCCGGAGTCACAAGCTTTGAAAGTTCATATTCTATGACCGTTTTTCCTGCGGGAATGTGTGAGTTTTCATCCCCTAATTTGACAAAGATTGCTTCTTCCTGTTCCGGCATCTGAGTCATATTTTCATCTTCTTTTTCAAATCTTCGTTCCATTGCCTTAACCGTATGCATTTTGTCCTTTAAGTTTTTGGCAACAGACGGTGCTTGTCTGGTACAACTTCTTAATGCACCTTGTACACTCTGCATAACTCTTTGATATTTTTCATCGCGAATCTTTTTCTCCCTACGGTCACTCAGTGCCCGCTGTTTTTGGATTTCAAATTTATGAAGCCGTTCTTCCACATAGCGTCTATAGGGAAGCTTTGCCACGGTATATCTCGCCTTTGTTTTTCGTATAATCTGCTCGATATGTATCACCATGTTGGCAGTACGCTCTATCAGCGTTTCATCGTGTGAAATAAAAAGCACAATGTGCTTCCAGTCATTTATGATTTTTTCCAGTAATGTAAGCGTCGCAATGTCGATGTCATTGGAAGGTTCGTCCAACAACAGCACAGAAACATCGCGAATGAAAAGCCTCATAAGTTGTGTCTTGACTTTTTCGCCTCCTGAAAGACTACCCATTGTCTGGTTACTGTAGAAAAAATCATTTTTCATTCCAAATTTTCCCGCAATAACAGACAATTCTTTAGGCGTTTTCTCCCAGAATATTTCCTCTTCAGAAAAATATTCGTATATTGTTTTTTCCTTATCTTCATCGAGCATCTCCTGCGGAAGATAACCAAGACGTTCGTGTCCCATTATCCTTTCCCCATCTGCTTCTATATAGTTTTCTACAAGCGACGGATTGTATATCCACTTCATTAATGTCGATTTCCCATTTCCCTCTTCTCCAATAATAACTGCCTTATCTCCATCATTTAGCACAAGGTTGAAATCATTAAGAATTATTCTCAGGTCTTTTTTATGTGTTAAATTTAATTTTTTTATCTGCAACATTAAAGTTTCTCCTTTTCGAAGTCTGAGCCAATTATTATTTTGAACACACAAAAACGAGTCTTTTTTGCATACGCAAAAATAGACTCGCTAAATAGCCCCTTATTTCTTTTCCAAAAGGAAAACAAAGGAAATGCCTCTTGCGATAATCCAACTTAAGCGTACACAAAACAAACCTATTCTCTACAGGCTCAATAACTATATGTGTCTTACTTAAATCAAATTATCTATTAATCATTTCCTCACCTTACACAAAATGTGCCTTTCTTTCTTCTAATGGCAATACTATCATACTGTATTTTTTGTGTCAATACATTTCACCTTATGGAAGTGCAAATTAAAATTTTCACTTCCTAATTATACATCCAACCATTACGAAATTCAATCTTTCACAACCTCTTTACAACCACAACCACAGCACTCCAGCAAACGCAGGAGCACCATACCGTAAAACGCTTATGTGTAAATCAACTCCGTTCCTACAACTTCCCTCACACAAGCCTGAATATTATTCATTCTTCCAATCCATTCGTAGGGATTATCTTTCTTTAATTGTTCCGTCACATCTTGTCTGTCGGCATATTCCTTTACCAGTCGAAGAAACATATCCTCTGCTTGCTTATCGACTTCTGCAAGATAACTATGCAGCTTTCCGCTTGTCAGCAGGTTCATATATAACACTTTATAGTGTTCCTTTAAATGCCTTGCATGTCGTTTCCCCCATAAACCAATCGGCTCTATTTCTTCTTCGGCTGGTACTGTGATGTTCGGCAATAAATAATCACCCACCTGTCTATAAGTTCCGCCCATTTCTTCAAAAATTGTCTTTGTCATTTTCCTTTTCCTCCTGTGATTTTTGTCTATCGTGATCGTGTATTATCACGCTTGCGACCTTTAACTGTTCTTGCCTGCTCCAACAAATCATCTATCTGTTTGCGACCAAAAACCTTACGGAGCAGGCTGTAATCTTTATTTTCTGCTTTTAGGATTTTGTTTTCTTCGGTCAATCTTTCATTGACTTTCTCCAAACGCTGATTGGTGCGGTATAACTGTGCATTCGCTGTATTCAGCCTATGATAGTTGTCCCACCCCTCAAAGCAGCGGGCAAGCACCGTTTTGACAAGTTGCTTCAATTTCCTTACAACCGGCTCTGCCATTTTGGTTTTATATGCCTTTGCAGTCATAAATTTCTCTGGTTCTGGCAACTGATATTTCGGTGCAGTATCAAGCTCTATTTCAAGATTTGACAGCTCGTCTTTTGCCTTATCATAGTTCAATACTCGTTCCGACAACACATCAAATTCAATCTGTTTCTGCTCGATTTTCGCACCTAATGCCGCCACTTCTTTTTCTCTTTCCTGCTTTTTATAATCCAAAACAGAAAGATGTTTTTCGTGTGTGCCTAAATGTTCCCACTCAATCCCATAACGTTCCATCACCGCCGCAAGCTGTTCTTTTTCGGACTGTATCCATTGCGACCACTCCGTATCGCCACGACTGCCGCCCTTAAAACCTTGCGTTGCAAGAGCCTGCTTTAGTGACACTCTTGTATCAAGTCCACGCTTGCTGCCTGTGGTAAAAGGTACAAAATCTATGTGCAGATGTGGTGTAGCTTCATCCATATGCAGATGAGCCGAGAACACCCGAAGCTGTGGATTTCGCTCCTGAAAACCCTGATAGTATTCATCTAAAATCTGCTTTGCCAGTTCTCCGTTTTCCGTATCGGCGTTCATATTTCCCTTACCGCCCACCTGTAAAATGATTTCGTGGAACGGTTTTTCCTGCTTGGAACTTCGGATTTTTTCATAATAATCTTTTATCTTTCGGTCTGACCTTATCTGCTTGGCATTGTATCTTTCCAATGCTTCATCAAACAATTCGTGATAAACTGTCTTTATATTTTCATTGCAGTAGTCGATATTGAGATGAGTACGAGTTCCGTCTACATTTTCTGCTCGGAACTTTCGGCTATTGTGATTGACCGAGCCTTTACCGACCATTGCACTTATCGTTCTCTGCATTTTTTCATCTCCCATCTGTAAATTTCAACATTCTCAGGTTTTGTTACTTTTGTCAAAAGTAACGCAAAAGCACTTTTGACGGGTACACCCATCAAAAATGCGACCTGTAAACAGGTTTTGCGTTCTCCGAAGGCTCTCCGAGGGGTGAGCGTGTGCCGGTGGCACACACGCCTGCGAACCGACCGAGCCAGCAGGCGAGACCAAAGAGCCGCCTTTGAAAAGGCACTCTCTGCACACTCCCCTAAACTTTATCCGGTGTCAAAGTGTGACGATGGTGACAATGTTTTTCACAGCGTGCTGCTCTCAAAAACATTGACACCTTTGACACCGTTTGTCACGCCGTCTGCTCGGTTTCTTTCCAAAGTGAAACCTTTCTTCCGTCGTGTGTGCGGCTGTTCTGATAACGGATACCGTAATCACGAAACAGCCTGCTTGCGTTGATACTGAGCCTTAAAGAAAGTACATTCGGCTTTATATCCACCGCAAGCCTTTCGCAAAGTTCCGAAGCAGTTCCTTCCCATCTGTCACTTTCCGAAAAGAGCGTATCCGCTATCTTCTCAAGCAGAGGTTCGGGCGGTTCTTTCCACATCTCCGTTTCCGATTTTGCAAAGTTCCACACCAATCGCTCGCTGTCCCTTACAAGATGGATTTTCATATCCTGCTGGTCTCTGCCAGCAACATCAAGTGTGGCATTGTTGGAAGTACGCTTGTCCTTACTGAGAACAAATGCACCGTCTGCCGCACCCATCAGACCATTCGTGCCTGAAATCATATCGAATATATCTTCCGATTTTTGTTTGCGTGTATGATGAACAATAAGCATTGAAACCTTGTAACTGTCTGCCAACGCTTTCAGCCTTGCCACAACATCATAATCACTTGCGTAGCTGTAATCTGCTCCGCCTGCTTCACGCACACGCTTTAAGGTGTCTATGATAATCAAGCCTGTGTCTGGGTGTTCCCTCATAAACCCTCTTATCTGTTCTTCCAGTCCGCCATTGACCGTTTTACATTCCGTTGCGAAATACAGATTGCCTGTCTCCTTTGCACCGAACATCTGAAACAATCGCTTCTGCAAACGTGGGTAATCATCTTCAAGGGCAAAATAAAGCACCGTTGCCTTACGCACCTTATACTCCCAAAGCGGTGTGCCTGTGCTGATATGATAGGCAAGCTGTGCCATCATAAAGCTCTTTCCCACTTTCGGGGAACCTACGAAAAGGTAAGTTCCCCTTTGGAGCAGACCGTCGATAAGTGGTGTCTGAACCTCAAACACCGTATCATACAGCGTTGTCATTGATACTGTTTTCAGATAGGAAGGGTCTAACTGTCTGAGTATTTCCCTTTGCATTTCTTCAAAAGATTGCTCGTACCCCTTGAAATCCGTATCCTGATTGACTATACTATTGTCAGTACATTTGGAAAGTGACTGTTCCGCATCTGTTGCCGCAGATACATTTGGAATAGTCATTTCTTTTTTATTCTCCATTCGCATCCTCTCCTTTCAAACCGCCGAGAATAATGGAAATCAGTTCTATTACACTCAGCAGTTCATCATCCACACCTTTTCCTGCTTCAATCCTTTTCAGTTCCGCAAGGACTGTGGCAAATTCCGTTTTCAACGCCTTATACACTCTCGGATTGCCCTGTACCACCACATCCTGATTTAAGCAACGGCGGTAACAATACTCCTGTTTTGGCAATCCTGATAGAGCTACAGCTCTGTTAATGAGTTCGTTTTCTTCGGGCGATACTCGAAACCCTACTGTGATATTCCTCCAACGATTTTTGTTATCTCTGTTCTTAGCTGACATTTTCAAAATCTCCTTTCCCTAAATCATCTAATTTTTCTGCCATCTCAATCTGCTTTGACGGAAAGAGGTGTGCGTACTGATAAGTAATATCAATACTTTCGTGACCAACTCGGTCAGCAATCGCCACCGCAGAAAAGCCCATATCAATCAAGAGTGAAATGTGGCTGTGACGGAGATCGTGAATGCGGATACGCTTCACGCCTGCCGCCTTTGCCCCTCTGTCCATCTCGTGATGAAGATAGCTTTTCGTCACCGTAAAGATACGGTCTTTCTTCTTCAATCCGTAAAGCATACCGAGATATTCTTTCATTTCCTCACACAGAAACTTCGGCATTTTAATCGTGCGGTTGCTCTTTTTCGTTTTCGGAGAAGTAATCACATCCTGCCCTTTCAAACGCTGATAGGATTTATTGATTGTGACTGTTTCCTTATCAAAGTTGAAATCTGCCGGAGTCAAAGCTAACAGCTCGCCCTCTCGGATACCGCACCAGTAAAGCATTTCAAACGCATAAAAGGAAACAGGCTTGTCCATCATCTCAAAAGAGAATTTCTTGTATTCTTCCTTTGTCCAGAACAGCATTTCCTTGTGTTCCTCACGTCCCATATTTCCCACCTTTGCCGCAGGATTGGAACGCAGTTCATAGTAGCGGACAGCGTGATTGAAAATGGCGGACAACTGATTGTGCAGCGTTTTCAGATACGTCTGTGAATAAGGCTTTTTCTTCTCATCACGATAGGCAAGCATTTCATTCTGCCAAGTAATAATCTCCTTTGTGGAAATCTCGCTGATTTTCAGTTTCCCGAAATACGGAAGTATCTTTGTGCGTATGATATGCTCTTTGGTAAGCCACGTGTTTTCCTTCAAACGGTTCTTCACATCATTGATATAAAGCTCCGTAAAGGCTTCAAAACTCATATCAAGGTCTGAAGAAGTCTGCAATTTGAACATTCTTTCCCATTCCTGTGCTTCTCGTTTGGTAGCAAAGCCACGCTTGCATTTCTGCTTGCGTTCCCCTTTCCAGTTCACATACCTTGCCATCACATACCAAGTACCGTTATCTTCATTCTTAAATACCGGCATTTACATTTCCCCCTTTCCTGCTCCGTAGAGCCTTTCGTAAAAATACTGGCGATTTACACGCCCTGCAATCGTAATAAAGCCCTTTGCTTTCAATTCCTCATTTAATTGTCTGATGAGTTTATATGCATAAGGTTTTGATACGTTTAGTTCCTGAGCCACATCTTCGGCTCGGATAAATCTGTTTTCCATATCCTTTTTCTTCCTTTCTTAAAATAATTTTTTGCTTGCCGCTTTCTCCGTGTTAAAGTTCCAACAGGCACTCCTGCTTGTCGGCAGGCGCTGTGCTGTCCCAATGCACCGCAGTACATCAGGCGCTCGCTCGTATAGGGGTTCCCGAAAAGTCGGAGACTTTTGGGGAAGAGGAGGAGCAGTGCAGCGAATGAGCTTTTGTGCTTGCACACAAGCGAACGATACGGAACTTGCTCCGACGAGGTCTTGGCGGTTTGGCTTTTCGGACGGTCATTCAGTTGTCGCATTAAGCATATTTGTTTAATTCGTAATTTATTTTACTAAACATATTTGCTATTGTCAAGTGGTTGCAAAGAAAATATTAAACATTTTTGTTTCGGTTTTTCTTGACTTCCACTAAACATTTCTGCTATACTTATTTCACTAAATATAAAAGGAGCGTATCATTATGGCTATCAGCGAAAGAATACATTTTTTCAGACTAATGCGTGGTATGACACAAAAGTATCTCGGTACAGCAATCGGTTTTCCAGAAAAGAGTGCTGATGTGCGTTTGGCACAGTACGAAACTGGTACACGCAAACCGAAAGCAGACCTTACAAATGCATTGGCACAGGTGCTTGATGTTTCTCCACAGGCTCTTGATGTTCCTGACATAGACAGCTATATCGGTCTTATGCACACTCTGTTTACCCTTGAAGATATTTACGGTCTTACTGTCAGTGAAGCAGACGGAGAGGTATGCTTAAAGGTCAACAAGGACAAAGGCAGAGAAGCATATGAACTCCTCAAAATGCTGTATGCTTGGAAAGAACAGGCAGACAAGCTATCTTCCGAAGAAATCAACAGAGAAGAATACGATAACTGGCGTTACCATTATCCAGAGTTCGACACCACACAGCGTTGGGCAAAAGTTCCATCACAGGAATTAAGTGACGCTCTCGTGGAAGCATTCAAAGACCACTTGAAAGATAAATAAGCACCTACAGGACCTGCCACTGGCAGCTCCCTACAGATGCTTTGGCAACGACAAAAAAGCCCTTAACTATGGTTATTAACCACAGCTAAGGGCTTAGTTTATAATATGGAATTTGTTCAGAGCCAAGCTCCGAACTTTAGTCTGCAAGCCACCTGTTAATTGTTCCGTTACCCATAAACCACTGGATAACAAGAATAATGGCACTTGCTATGACTGTTATCAATTTGTTATCAAAAGACTAATCGAAATCGCTGAAACCCGCATAAACACTGGCTTTTTTAAGCAACTCGATTTATTCAAATTCAATCGTTCCCGGTGGCTTACTAGTCAGGTCATAGAATACCCTATTAACCCCACGCACCTCGTTTATAATTCTACTCATAACTGTCTGGAGTACCTCAAATGGTATCTCGGCACTTTCGGCTGTCATAAAGTCAATTGTATTGACTGCACGAAGTGCAACTGCGTAGTCATAAGTTCTTTCATCACCCATAACACCAACTGAACGCATATTAGTGAGGGCTGCAAAGTACTGGTTTGGCATCCAGGCTGGTGCCTTGCCATTTTCTTTCTTGTAGGCTTCTACTGCCTTGTCTACTTCTTCACGGTAGATGTAATCGGCATCCTGTACGATACGAACCTTGTCGCCTGTTACTTCGCCGATAATTCTTATTCCAAGTCCTGGACCTGGGAATGGCTGACGGAACACAAGATGTTCTGGTATGCCAAGTTCAAGACCAGCCTTACGTACTTCATCCTTGAATAAGTCGCGGAGTGGCTCAATAATCTCCTTGAAATCAACGAAATCTGGAAGACCACCTACATTGTGATGTGACTTGATTACCGCTGATTCACCGCCAAGTCCACTCTCTACAACGTCTGGATATATAGTTCCCTGTGCAAGGAAGTCAACTGCACCAATCTTCTTGGCTTCTTCCTCAAACACACGGATGAACTCTTCACCGATTATCTTTCTCTTAGCTTCTGGTTCAGTAACACCTGCAAGCTTAGAGTAATATCTTTCCTGTGCATTTACCCTTATAAAGTTAAGGTCAAACTGTCCTTCTGGACCGAATACACTTTCAACCTCATCGCCCTCGTTCTTACGAAGAAGACCATGGTCTACGAATACGCATGTAAGCTGCTTTCCGATAGCTCTTGAAAGAAGACCTGCTGCCACTGATGAATCAACTCCACCAGAAAGTGCAAGTAATACCTTACCATCGCCAACCTTTTCACGTATTTCCCTAATAGTATTCTCTACAAATGCATCCATTTTCCAGGTTCCAGCACATCCGCATACTCCACGCACAAAGTTGTGAAGCATCTTTGTACCTTCCTGTGTATGAAGAACTTCTGGATGGAACTGGATTGCATATAGGTTCTTTTCTGAACACTCTGCTGCTGCCACTGGACAGTCTGCTGTATGTGCAATTATCTTAAATCCTGGAGCAACCTGTGAAATGTAGTCAAAATGGCTCATCCACACGATAGTCTTTTCTGAAACATCTCCAAATAAAGCACTGCTCTTATCAACAAATGTCTCTGTCTTTCCATACTCTCTTACTGGAGCTTTCTCAACCTTGCCGCCAAGAACGTGCTGCATAAGCTGAGCACCATAACATAATCCAAGCACTGGAACACCAAGTTCAAAAAGCTCTTTAGTACAAGTAGGTGAACCTTCTTCATAGCAGCTATTCGGGCCACCTGTAAGGATAATTCCTTTAGGGTTCATCGCCTTAATCTGCTCAAGAGGTGTTTTGTAAGAATATATCTCACAATATACGTTACATTCACGGACACGACGTGCAACTAACTGATTGTACTGTCCGCCAAAGTCAATAACTATAACCTTTTCCTGATTCATATTGTCCCTTTCCTAATCATAAGTTTGCGCTGAAGATATATTTTATATGCATTTCTATACTTTAATCAGCCAATCATAAAAAATATCCAGACACAATATGCATATATAAATAACATGATGTAGGGGTCAAAAGCCCCCGACTTTGATACCTACGAATTGTTCCGTGCTACGCACTCCCACAATTCTCCCCAATATTCGCATATCGTGGGATTATCATCCCACTTTTATACTCATATCAGGGAGTGGGTCACAAGGTCTTTCACCCACCTATGAGCGAGCTCATATGGGTTTAGACCTTTTGCCCCTGGTATCATAATATACATATATATAATATACACATATATAACATATACATATAACACACATATATTAATTGGATATTTTACATAACAATTTCTGTATAGCAATTTACTGCTTTTATTGTCTTATATTTTCTCCTATTACTTTTAAAGTATATATCAGTATATATAACACATCTACAACTCATATATACATTTATTATAGTAAACAAGCGGTATAATGACAAGCATATTCTTCAATCTTTATTACAATCCCATACAACACAACCTCCTATTATTAATCTGTTGTATGCTTATACCGCTTAATTTCAGATTTATACAGCTTTATATTTCCATAAGGAACTCGTCTACATATTTCCTCATATCGTCAAATTCTGCATTAACCTCAGGTACATCAGACTTAAAATCCAGCAGTTTATATACATAACCTTGTTCCTTGGCCTGTCTATAACTTTCTTTATACACAAGTTCAAAAAGCAGTGATATATGCCCTACTATATGGTCAACTGCACTCCTTCTTACACTTTTAAGTACTGTTTCCTTCTTATAAAAGCTCTCAAGTACCTCTTTGGTTATAATTCCATTCTTAAGTTCCTCTGTTGTTACATCATATATAATCTCCATAGGAATATCTGCATTTACCTTAAATATGTCAACCTTATCTGCATCACGCAGTATATCACAAAACATACGCTGTCTTTCGGTGAGGTCTTCTTTTACACGATACTTATTATGCTGTCTTATCGCCAGTTCAAGAAGTCCTGTATCTTTTTTGTGGTACTCATTATTTTTTATTATCTGCTCATCATCGACAGTCGTTGCATCATTATTAACTAAGAATTCTTTAATTTTCCGTTCTCCCTGACAATAATCAGACTGATTATCCGATTGTGCAAACTCATATTCTTTATAATATCCTTCTGCAAACTTCCTTATAAGACCTTCCTTAAACAGCAGATCTGCCCCGAATCCTGCATGGTCTACTGACTGGGCATCATTAAATGTACCGAAACGCCTTATCTGCTCAAATCTTCCTATATCGTGTAACATTCCAAGAAGCCATGCAATATCTACATCCGGTTCACTTAAGCCTAATGATTCTGCAATTCTTTGACACAGTCCTGCTACTCTGTAGGTATGATCTATCTTAAGCTTTATCTTTTCATCTGATGGGTCATAATTTCTTACATACTCTGCAAATGCATTGATAACATTTTTCCTGTTAATAACTGGTTTGTTAATACTTTCCACAACATCAATAAGTCCATTAAAGTCAGCACATACCATATATGTAAGTTTCCTGATATCATCATCTATTGCTATTGTATCAGGAATATGGACAACTCTCATATCTGCCGCATATCCAGCCTTAATGCCATTAATGCTGTCCTCAACTACTACTGCCTCTGACGGATTTACGCCTATTGCCTTAGCCGCACGAAGGAATATATCTGGTTCTGGCTTTCCATGTTCGACTTCATCTCCATATACAACCGCATCAAGATAATCCCACACTCCTATTTCATGAAGTGTTTTCTCAGCACTTTCACGCCTTGTTGATGTAGCAACTGCACACTTTAGTCCATTATTTCTTATATATTCAAATATGTCCTTTACGCCCTTTTTAACAGGAATACCTTCTGTTTCCCTTATCTTGTATACATGCTGTGTTCTAAGCTCCTTCGCTTCCCAATAATCTATCACACCCTTGTAATAATCATCAAAGAACTTGCAGCAAAGCTCTGCCGGAGCACCCTTAAAGCTGTCTATAAGCCACATGGGCATATCCACTCCAAGCTGCCCTGCTGCCCATAGCCAGCCCTCATTAGACTGTCTTTCTGAATCTATAAGAACGCCATCCATATCAAATATAATGCCTGATACCATTTTTCTTCTCCTAGCAATCAAATGTCGTATTTTTACACTTTATATTATTCAAAATAACTATAAAAGATATGTTTTTATAATTTATAACACTGACCAGCACCTGCAATTTTCAAATTTGCCAATTTAGAGACTTTAAACATCTTCTATCATTGAACTTTCATCCACAATGCCGTCATCTGCACCATCCTTATAAATACTTCTTAACATACTGTCCAGTATAAGACTTCTTAACCCTGGCAACCTCTTCTGGTGTACCCTTTGCAATAACTGTACCACCTCTGTCGCCGCCTTCTGGTCCCATATCTATAATATAATCGGCTGTTTTGATAACATCAAGATTATGCTCAATAACAACAACAGTGTTACCGCCCTCTGCAAGCTTATGAAGTATATCAACAAGCTTGTGGACATCTGCAAAATGAAGTCCTGTTGTAGGCTCATCAAGAATGTATATAGTCTTTCCTGTACTTCTTTTTGAAAGCTCTGTAGCAAGCTTTATTCTCTGTGCCTCTCCACCTGAAAGCTCTGTAGATGGCTGTCCTAACTTAATGTATGAAAGTCCAACGTCATTAAGAGTTTCTATTTTTCTTCTGACTGATGGCACATTTTCAAAGAAATCAACTGCATCCTCAACTGTCATATCAAGCACATCATATATGCTCTTTCCCTTATACTTAACTTCAAGTGTTTCCCTGTTATAACGCTTTCCGTCACACACTTCACAAGGCACGTATACATCAGGCAGGAAATGCATTTCTATCTTGATAATACCATCTCCGGAACAAGCCTCACAACGTCCTCCCTTTACATTAAAGCTGAAACGTCCTTTGTTATAACCTCTTTCCTTAGCATCTGTTGTTGAAGCAAAAAGATCCCTTATCATATCAAATACGCCCGTATATGTCGCAGGATTAGAACGTGGAGTTCTTCCTATTGGCGACTGGTCAATATCTATAACCTTATCAAGCTGCTCGATTCCTGTAATATCATCATGGTCACCAGCGATACATCTTGCACGGTTTAAAGACTTCGCAAGGTGCTTATACAGAATTTCATTCACAAGGGAGCTCTTTCCTGAACCCGATACACCTGTTACACATGTAAATACTCCAAGTGGTATATCAACATCAATATTTTTAAGATTATTCTCCCTTGCACCCTTAACAGTTATCCAGCCTGTCGGCTTTCTTCTCTTAGCCGGCACTGGAATCTTGATTCTTCCGCTAAGATATGCACCTGTAAGCGAATCCTTGCATGCCATAATATCAGCCGCTGTTCCTGTAGCAACAACTTCTCCACCATTACGTCCGGCACCCGGTCCTATATCAACAATATAATCTGCGGCACGCATAGTATCTTCATCGTGTTCAACCACAATAACTGAGTTACCAAGGTCACGCAAATGTATAAGTGTCCCAAGCAGCTTGTCGTTATCTCTCTGATGAAGTCCGATACTTGGCTCATCAAGTATATAAGCCACACCAACAAGTCCTGAACCTATCTGTGTCGCAAGTCTTATTCTCTGTGCCTCTCCTCCTGAAAGTGTACCTGTAGCTCTTGATAATGAAAGATAATCAAGTCCTACATCCATAAGAAACTGTATTCTTGCCTTAATCTCCTTAAGTATATCTGCACCGATAAACTTCTGTCTGTCTGTAAGCTCAAGCTCATCTAAAAACTTCTTTAACTTAACAATAGACATATCTGTAATCTGATATATATTCTTATCTGCTATCGTAACAGCAAGAGATGATGGCTTTAATCTCTGTCCGTGGCAGGACTTACAAGGTCTTATGCGCATGAATTCCTCATACTGCTGCTTTGCATTGTCTGAGTAAGTTTCCCTGTATCTTTTCTCCATATTATGGATAAGGCCTTCAAATGCTATATCGTATTCTCCAACGCCTCTCTGTCCTTTGTAATGCACTTTAACACTTCTGCCCTTAGTACCATTTATAATCATATCCTTAATATCATCTGGATAATCCTTAAATGGTGTTGATAAACTGAAGTTATATTCCTTTGCAAGTGCACTCATAATTGCCCTAGAAAAGCTGCCCTCATCCTTTACAGACTGCCATCCCATACCAACTATAGCTCCCTCATCGATGCTTAATGAATCATCTGGTATAAGAAGCTCTGCATCAAAATTCATTGTATAACCAAGTCCGTAACAATCTGGACACGCACCAAATGGATTGTTGAACGAAAAGCTTCTTGGCTCTATCTCATCTATGCTTATGCCACAATCCGGACACGAAAAGCTCTGTGAAAAGTTAATCGGCTCACCATCTATAACGTCAACTGTCATAAGTCCCTCTGCAAGCTTAAGTGCTGTTTCTATTGAGTCTGTAAGTCTTTTGTTAATTCCATCTTTAACTACAAGACGGTCAACAACAATTTCTATATTATGCTTCTTGTTCTTATCAAGATTTATCTCATCTGTAAGCTCATACATATTGCCATCAGCAATAACTCTTACATAACCGCTCTTTTTAGCCTGTTCAAAAAGCTTCTTATGTTCACCTTTTCTTCCTCTTACAACTGGAGCTAATATCTGTATCTTTGTTCTTTCTGGAAGCTCCATAATAGTATCAACCATCTGGTCTACAGTCTGCTTGTTGATTACTTTGCCACACTTTGGACAATGTGGAGTACCTATTCTTGCATATAATAATCTGAAATAATCATATATCTCTGTAACAGTTCCAACTGTTGAACGTGGATTTCTGTTAGTTGACTTCTGGTCTATGGAAATAGCTGGTGAAAGTCCTTCTATACTCTCTACCGCCGGTTTTTCCATCTGTCCTAAGAATTGCCTTGCATATGAAGATAATGACTCCATATATCTTCTCTGGCCTTCTGCATATATAGTATCAAAGGCAAGACTTGACTTACCAGAGCCAGACAGACCTGTAAGTACTACAAGACTGTCCCTTGGTATATCTACATCAATATTTTTAAGATTATGTTCACTTGCACCTCTTATTCTTATATAATTCCTGTAATCGCCTTTTTCCATTTTTTTCTCCGTTATTTCTTCTTTCTTAATCCTTAACCGCCTCAATTAAAAAGACTTTTTCTGTAAGCAGCAAATGCTTTTATACATTTGACACCTACATCATATAATACCATAATGATAATATCTGCCTGCCATTACTGACTGCATAACATTACTTTTGAACTCGTAGCTTAATCTGGCTTAATTGATATCAAGCTATAAATGAGCAAATTTAAAATATTGTACAATTATGTTCCTGTTATGAAGATATATTTTACCTAATCTATTGAAATGTATGTCAACCACAAACAAAAACGATTATTTAAAAAACTGTAAAATATATCCTCTTATCACTTGCCTGACTTCTTATCCTCATAAATATACTTATTAATCTCAATCATCTTATCACGAAGCATAGCCGCCTGTTCAAAGTCAAGCTCTGCTGCAGCCTTACGCATATTTTTCTCAATCTGCTTCTTAACCTTTTCAAGATCTTTAATGCTCATAGATTCATAATCTACATCAAGCCTTCCATTTGAATTATCTGCTTCTGCTGCCTTAGATATACTTATAAGATCTCTTACTGCCTTCTTTATAGTCTGAGGGGTTATTCCGTGTACCTCATTGTACTCCTGCTGTATCTTTCTACGTCTTTCCGTCTCAGATATAGCCTTTTCCATAGACTCTGTTATAGTATCTGCATACATAATAACGTGTCCCTCTGCATTTCTTGCAGCTCGTCCTATCGTCTGGATAAGTGAAGTCTCTGTTCTTAAGAAGCCCTCTTTATCAGCATCAAGAATAGCCACAAGACTTATCTCTGGAATATCAAGTCCCTCTCTAAGCAGATTGATACCAACAAGCACATCGAATCCGTCAAGTCGCATATCCCTTATAATCTTCTGTCGCTCTAGTGTATCAATATCAGCATGAAGATACTTGACTCTTATGCCGACTTCCTTAAGATAATCTGTGAGATCCTCTGCCATACGCTTGGTAAGTGTAGTTACAAGTATCTTGTTCTTTTTCTCAACTTCCTTATTAATCTCACTTATAAGATCATCTATCTGACCCTCTATTGGTCTAACTGTTATCTCTGGATCAAGAAGTCCTGTAGGCCTTATAATCTGCTCTGCCCTCATAAGCTCGTGTTCTTCCTCATACCTGCTAGGCGTAGCAGATACAAAAAGCATCTGTGATATCTTGCTCTCAAACTCCTGAAAATTAAGCGGTCTGTTATCCTTCGCTGAAGGAAGCCTGAAGCCATAGTCTACAAGTGTCGTCTTTCTTGCCTGATCGCCTGCATACATTCCCCTTATCTGTGGAATAGTAATATGTGACTCATCGACAATAATCATAAAATCATCTGGAAAATAGTCCATAAGCGTATATGGTGGACACCCTGCCGGAAGCCCTGCTAAATGTCTTGAATAATTCTCAATACCTGAACAGAAGCCTGTTTCCTGCATCATCTCTATATCAAAGTTCGTTCGTTCTTCTATTCTCTGTGCCTCAAGAAGCTTATCCTCACTCTTAAAATACTCTATTCTCTCTGCAAGCTCTTTCTTTATATTCTCAATCGCCTTTTCCATCTTCTCTTTTTCAACAACATAATGTGAATTAGGAAATATAGCAACATGGTCAAGGTTACACCTAACCTCACCAGTAAGAGAATCAATCTCGCTTATCCTGTCTATCTCATCTCCAAAGAACTCAACCCTCACAGCATCTCCACTAGAAGCTGACGGATATATCTCTACAACATCTCCCCTTACCCTGAATGTTCCTCGCTTAAAATCCTGGTCATTGCGCATATACTGTATATCTATAAGCTTTCTTATCATTTCATCCCTGTCTTTTTCCATACCTGGACGAAGTGAGATAACCATATTCTTATAATCAATAGGCGCACCAAGACCATATATACACGAAACTGACGCTACTATAATAACATCATCTCTCTCTGACAGTGCCGCTGTTGCTGAATGTCTTAACTTATCTATCTCGTCATTAATCGAAGAATCCTTGGCTATATAAGTATCGCTCTGTGGCACATAAGCCTCCGGCTGATAATAATCATAATAAGAAACAAAATACTCTACTGCATTCTCAGGAAAGAACTCTTTCATCTCAGAGTACAGCTGTGCTGCTAATGTTTTATTATGACTGATTATAAGAGTAGGCTTCTGTACATGCTGGATAATGTTTGCCATAGTAAATGTCTTACCAGAGCCTGTAACTCCAACTAAAGTTTCAAACTGATTACCTTCATTAAATCCTTCTACAAGTTCCTCTATAGCCTGGGGCTGGTCGCCTGTTGGCTCATATGGGGCATGTAACTTAAACTCCATAATGCCATCTCCTTCCTGAAATAAGATTCCTACAAAATGTTTCTAAAAAAAGACAAAGTCAATATTTCATAGTATGCACTTACATGCTTAATTCTACTACAAAAAATAGACTTTGTCTATCTAATACAGAACATCTGTTCCTATTTTATTAGTGGATAATCCATTAACATTCCTTTTATAAACAGAACATTTATCTGCACCTGTTATTATATTTCGTTTTCATTCAGTATCATGCAAGGCCTGAATACTACTAACAATACTAACAATACTAATAATACTAACAATACTAATAATGCTAATAACAATATTAATAATACTAACAATATTAATAATAATACAGCTTAATTCATAACTGCCTTCAGGCTGTCTATGGCTGCGTTAAACTGTGTATCCTCATCAGCATTCTTATCAAATTCCACAACAACATCCGGGGTAACACCATTTCCATGTATATCCTGTCCCTTAGGTGTAAAATACTTGGCTATTGTAAACTTAATTGCACTTCCATCGGTAAGCGGCTTTAGTGTCTGTACAATACCCTTTCCATATGTCTGTGTTCCAACTATGATACCTTTTTTGTAATCCTGTATAGCACCTGCAAATATTTCTGAAGCACTCGCACTATTTCCATTGACAAGTACTGCAAGTGGAATATCCAGTTCTTCATTATCACTATCGCTGTATTCTTTTCTATTTCCTGCCTTATCTTCTGTATACACAATAAGACCATTTGGAAGTATATATTTAAGCATAGTAACTACAGTTGTAAGCAAGCCTCCTGGATTATTTCTTATATCTATAACTATCCCTTTAGCTCCCTGCGCCTTAAGGTCTTCAATAGCTGCCTTAAACTGTTTTGCCGTAACACTTTCAAACTGTGAAATTGCTATATATCCTATGGAATCATCTGTCATTGCATAGTTTACAGTCTGGATTTCAACTTCGTCCCTTACCACTGTATACTCGCATGTAACCCCTTCTCTTACAATACCAAGTCTGACTGTTGTACCTTTCTCACCTTTGACAAGTGCAACTGCCGAGGACAGATCCATATCAGTAACATCTGTATCATCTACTTTGACTATCCTGTCTCCAGTTCTTAATCCAGCCTTATATCCTGCACCATTATCATATACATCTACAAGCAGGATTCCGCCTTCTTCACTTAACTGACAGACAGCTCCTATTCCGTAAAATGTACCATTTGTAGTTTCCTTAAGTTTATTATACTCATCAGCTGTATAATAAACAGTATATTTATCTCCATAAGAACTAAGATAAGCTTTATATATGTTATTCTTGGCCTTTTCCTCATCAACTTCGTCAAAATAGAAAGAATCCAGGACAGAATCTATAGCATTCAGCTTAGCCTCAACCTCACTTCCTATTCCACTCCCATCTGTAACTGCATCTGACTGGATATATACATCACCATTAACACCTATATGAATATATCCCTTCTGTATACACACACCAGCCACACTTACAACAATTATAACCATTACAAGAAATGCAGCTACTATACCAAGCAGCAATCCATTCTTAAAATAATGAGACCTTTCTCTTTTTTTCTCATACTTTGCTGCTTGTTCAAATATGTTATCTTCATTTGCTGCTATCTGTTCTTTTGTATGGATTGATATATCATCTTCCTTATTATCCATAACAACCTCCATTATCATATAAATGATGTCGGGGGCAAAAGCCCCCGACTTTGATACCTACGAATTGCTCCGTGCTACGCACTCCCACAA
>ENA-OWPJ01000107-OWPJ01000107.1-human-gut-metagenome-genome-assembly--contig:-NODE-107-length-110869-cov-25.5617_pt1 | contig 110869 bp, 108 predicted proteins | sample MGYA00248264_ERZ651846 | MGnify/ENA primary metagenome ERZ651846 (study PRJEB26924, sample SAMEA4378271) | human gut metagenome | biome: human gut; feature: human-associated habitat; material: faeces...
AATGTTACATTGTGGAAAACCCTATAAAAATTTTATTTAAGCTGTGAATAGTAACTAAAAATATAATCAAATATTGATTTTAATAAATTTGTTCTTTATTTTCTGTATTTATATGCGTTATAATATTCTTTGTACAAAAAAGGAGTAGAAGTATGAAGCTGTTAGAAAATTATATTCAAACATATGGCGAAGCAATCAATAAAGATGTTTTAAAAGTAGATGCTTTTATCAACCATCAAATAGACCCAAAACTAATGATGGAATTGGCTAAAGACATACAAAATCACTTTCAAAATAAAACTATCACAAAAATTGTAACTATTGAAACTAGTGGAATTGCACCAAGTTTATTTTTAGGTTATTTACTTAATGTTCCTGTTGTTTATTTGAAAAAAAATCCATCTAAAATAACAACTGATGAGTGTTATCAAACACTTGTCCATTCCTTTACAAAAAACAAAGACTATACTGTCACATGCAGCAAAAAATATTTACACCAAGATGACAAAGTTTTATTTATAGATGATTTTATGGCGAATGGCGAAGCATGCATTGGAGCTATAAAAATTATAGAGGAAGCCCAAGCTGAATTGTGCGGTATTGCTATTATTATAGAAAAAGCATTTCAGAGTGGAAGAAAAAAAGTGGAAGAACTCGGATATAGTGTTTATTCCCTAGCTCGCATTCAGTCTTTAGATAATGGTAAAATCACATTTATAAGTGAATAATCCTAATATCTTTTATAACCTTTACACAGGCCTTTAGGCCTTTTTATTTACAGAACACTTGTGTTACACACATAAAAAGGATCTGAAACAAATCCAACTAATTATCGTTATGCTTTACTTGTAAATGCTGTATAACTTTAACAAGCATTGGTATTAAAATCAATTGTAATACAATACCTGGTATCGCTTTTACAAAAGCTGTTGTTAAAAATATTTCCAATGCATATGGTTTCCCTAAATAATCTAATAAAAGTAAGTTTGCAATACCGCTCACAGCACGTCCCAACAACATTGTTATTGGTAATGCGATATAAATATTAATCTTTTTCAAGAGCATTCCACTTATAAAACCATACGTCATCAATTCAAACATCATCGCAACGCCAGTAGGCATTAAAACTGGCATTCCTGTTAAAGAACTACTTATCAAAGGCGTGATTGCTCCTAATAAAGCTCCATATGTTGGTCCACAAATAAAGCCGCATAACAAAACAGGAATATGCATAGGTAAAAAAACAGAGCCGGCTGATGGACCAAATATGTGAAATGCACTTGGCAAAATTAAACCAAGAGCTAAAAATAAAGCTGTTAATGTTAAGTTTCTTACTCTGTTATTCATTATTTATCCCCCTTTAATACAATTTTTTTATAAATCTGCATAATCTCTTCTTTCTCTTCCTCATTCATTTTTCTTTCATGAGCATCATGACCCTCTACTGTCCCCAAATGACCATCCACCACTTTTCCATTTTCAATACGAACAACAAGTGGCACATATAACTTCAAATCTCCACTTTCATCTTCCTTCATATAATCCTTCAGATATAAACTTAACTCTTTTCTTTCTTCATCTGTATATAACAATTCTTTTTGACTGTCTCTTGTTTGCACATAGTATATCTTATCATGAAATTGTTTAGCAACTTCCTTTAAGATTGGAACTGCTTCTTTGCACCATGGACAATCTGGATAACCAAAATAAAATACAGCCGTTTCTTTTTCAAACATTTTATGAATCGCCTCTTCCATAGAAATTTTCATCATAAAATCCGTATCCACTAGATTGTCATTCTTATTTTCAAAGCCACAGATTCCTGCACTATCATCACAATAATTGTTTTTAGAAGCTTCATCTTCTCCTTTTGAAGAGCAACCACTAATTAATATACATAACAATATCATCAATACTATTCGTTTTTTCATAAAGCACCTCTTTTTTTATGTATATTTTATTGCTTTTTCTCTTATTTGTCTATTTTCTTTATCTGTAAATAAAAAATTTTTAACCTTATTCTTCAAACAAAGACATTATCTGTAACCCATTATAAAACTATAAATTGGCATACCACAGCGTAAAACAATTTATGTTTCAATAGCAGAATCTATTGATTAAAAGCCCTAGTTTTAATTTCAAAATTATCAATATATTCATCACAAGTGCAGAAACACGTAAAAAAGAATTGGCAATCCTGCAGGCAATTGGAATGACAAACAAACAACTATTTAAAATGTTACTATATGAAGGTTTCTATTACGTTTACATTTCTATTCTTTTCATTTCAAGTATCGGTACGATGATTATCAAAGCACTTTTGAATATCATTCCTAACACCCTATATTATTTTATATATGTCTATCCTTTAAATAGTCTGCTGCTTCTAACTATCTTATTAATTTTCCTTTGTACAATAACAACAATGCTCATCTATAAAACATCACAAAAGAATCTATTAGTAAAAATATAAATATCAACATAAACTAGAGTTAAAAAAAACACATCCTTTTCAATTCCCGATGTGTTTTTTTGATTTTTGCTTTTTAAGCTTCCAGGCGTAAAATATCTTGTATACATTCTTCAACAGCTTCTTCTTTCGTCGCCCAGGAAGTCACAAAACGAACCGCAGTATGTTCATTATCCAGCTTTTCCCAAATCTGAAATGCGTATTTTTTTGAAAGTATATCCATTTGTATATTAGTTAAAATAGGAAATATCTGATTTGTTGTCGTAGATATAAACAAGGGTATCTTTTTTTGTATAAATGCATCTTGCAACTTTCCAGCCATGTTATTTGCATGCTTTGCAGCCTTTTCAAAATTTTCATTTTCAAAAAGGCCAAGAAATTGAATCCCTAAAAGTCTTCCTTTTGCAAGAAGTCCTCCTCTTTGTTTGATCATATAACGGAAGTCTTTTTTCAATTCTTCATTTACAATTACAAGCGCTTCTCCAAAAAGTGCTCCATTTTTTGTTCCACCAATATAGAAGACATCACATAATGAACAAAGATCTTCCCATTCGATATTATTATTCTGTGCCATTAATGCACTGCCAAGTCTTGCTCCATCCATAAACAAATAAAGACCTAATTCTTTGCAGGTAGCATACAATTCCTGCAATTCCTCTTTTAAATACATCGTACCTATTTCTGTAGCATTTGATATATAGACCATAGCAGGTTTCACCATGTGTTCATCTTCATGATCTAAAACAACTTTTCTGACTGCTTCACTTGTTACTTTTCCATCTGTACCTTTTACTGTTAAAACTTTATGTCCACTCGCTTCAATAGCTCCTGTTTCATGCACATTAATATGTCCTGTATCTGCTGCAATAACAGCTTCATATGGACGCAATGCACTTGCTATAACGGTAAGATTTGTCTGCGTTCCTCCTACTAAAAAATGTACATCACAAGCTTTATATTGCAATCTGTCTTTTATTTTCTTTTTTGCTTCTTCACAAAAATAATCTTCACCATATCCATTTGTCTGTTCAAAATTGCTTTTATTTAACAATTCCATAATAGCAGGCAGTGCACCTTCACTATAATCATTTTTAAAACTATACATCATTTCCATCTCCTTTATAGGTAATATTATACGTGAAATACATAAAAAAATACAACTGTCGTTTTCTTTTCAACAGCTGTATTTTTCTTTGTCTTTTGTTTCTACATGCAATTTGTGAAGCATTGGGAAGTATTTATTTTCCAAGATACAAAAGACGATTGACTTCCAAAACAAATCTCACAGATTCTATATCTCCACTTGTTTTTTCCATCATATATGACATCATATGTCATATCTTACTTATATAATAACATTTTCTCTAAAATACAAAATAGATTTGTCTTATTTAGCAGATAAATGGAAAAGACAGCATTATCGCTGTCTTTGTACCTAATTTTCTTTTAATCCCATAATTTCTGGAGCAAACAATCTTGCGTCCATTTCTTTCAAATCCTCTGCAATAACAGGCTTGAATTCCATATGAGCCAATACATCTTTTTCAAGATCAATTCCTGGCGCTATTTCCGTTAACGTCAACACTCCATTTAATAGTTCAAATACAGCACGTTCTGTAATATACATAACTTTCTGTCCTGTTTGTGTCGCGTATTCAGCCGCAAACGTAATTTGTTCAACATCATTAATAAATTTCTTTACACGACCTTCCTGAAGAATATGCAGTTTTCCATCTTCTACAGAAATTTTTAACCCACCTGCAGTAAATGTTCCACAGTAAACAACAACAGGTGCTGTTTGTGTGATGTTAATGAATCCTCCACATCCAGCAATCTTAGGTCCGAAACGAGAAACATTGATGTTACCAAAACGATCACATTCTGCAAGTCCTAAAAATGCCTGTCCAAGTCCTCCACCATCATAGAAATCAAACTGATATGGCTGATCAATAATAGCATCTGGGTTTGTACAAGTACCGAATGCAGTTCCAGCCATTGGCACTCCGCCAATTCCACCAGCTTCTACTGTAAGTTTCAAACCAGGAAGTCCTTCTTCATTTGCAACATTGGCAATTCCTTCTGGCATACCAATACCAAGATTAATGATTGCATCTGGATCTAATTCCATTGCGGCACGACGACAAATGATCTTTCTTTCATTTAATGCCATAGGTGCAATAGAATCTACTGGTACTTTTACTTCCCCACACAATGCAGGATTGTATTGTCCAGCATATGTCTGCCAATGATTTTCAGGACGAGAAACCACAATACCATCTACATAAATTCCAGGAATCTTTACTTTTCTTGGGTCTAATGTACCATTCTGTACTACTTTTTCTACCTGCAGTAATACAATACCGCCTGAATTTTTAGCTGCCTGTGCAATAGACAAAGAATCCAAAGTAGCAGCTTCTTTATCCATAGTTGCATTTCCATCTTCATCACAATATGTTGCTCGAATCAAGGCAACATTAACAGGGAATGGTTTATAACGAAGCCATTCTTCCCCATCAATTTCCATAAGTTCAACTAAATCTTCTTTTGTTCTTTCATTCATTTTTGCCCCTTCCAAGCGAGGATCAATGAATGTTTTTAACCCTATCTTTGTAATTGTTCCAGGACGATGTCCAGCAATATCTCTAAACAACAAGGAAATGGTTCCAAGTGGAAGATTATATCCTTCTACTTTATTTTCAAATACAAGTTTCTGCAATGCAGGAATCAATCCCCAGTGTCCACCGATAATTCTTTTTAACAAACCTTCATGCCCTAGTTTATTTAGACCAAGTTTGTCAGTTCCATCTCCAATACCGGCTGAAAACATAATGGTTAGATTATTGGGATGTCCACTCTTCAAAAAGGATTCTTCAATACCTACTGAAAATTCTTGAGGGTGTCCTGAACCAATAAATCCACCAATACCACAGGTAGCTCCATCAGGAATCATAGAAACAGCCTGCTCCAAGCTAATTACTTTACTCAAAATGATTACCTCCTAACAATGTATAAGTATATCTATATTAAATACTATTTGTTAGAGAAAGTCTTTTCTTTTGCTTTTTCTAAGAAACAAGTCATTCCATATGTCTGATCTTCCGTAGCAAAACAGTTAGAGAATTCTTCTACTTCAATGGCAATACCACTATCAATGTCAGTCTGTAAACCATTGTTAATTGCTTTTTTAGAATAAGCTACTGCGATTGGTGCATTTGCCGCAATACCATTTGCCATTTTCACTGCAGTTGCCATCAATTCTTCAGCAGGTACTACTTTATTAACTAAACCAATTTCATAAGCTCTAGGTGCTTTGATGTTACGTGCAGTATAAATCATTTCTTTAGCGATACCTACACCAACAGTTCTAGCTAAACGCTGTGTTCCACCAAATCCTGGAGTAATTCCTAAACCAACTTCTGGCTGTCCAAAAACAGCATTTTCACTTGCTAATCGAATATCACAACTCATTGCAAGTTCACATCCACCACCTAATGCAAATCCATTAACAGCGGCAATCACTGGACATCTGAAAGTTTCGATTTTACGGAATACAGCATTTCCAAATCTTCCATATTCAGCAGCTTCTTCTACTGATTTATCTTTCATTTCTGCAATATCAGCACCAGCTACAAAAGATTTTTCTCCTGCACCTGTGATAATCACACAATATACATCTTTATTTTCATTTACTTCATCCAAAGCAGTATTTAATTCTGTTAATACCTGTGTACTTAAAGCATTCAAAGCTTTTGGACGGTTAATTGTAATCGTAGCTACATGAGCTTCTACATTTACTAAAATAGTTTCCATGTGTATCTTCCTTCCTTAAACATTTTTAAAAAAGTGAACCCACAATTTCAATGGTAGTCATGTGAAATTATAGATTCACTTTCGTTACTTAAAAGACTTCTTATTTAGAATAGTCGTAGAATCCTACACCAGTTTTCTGACCTAGTTTTCCACCACGAACCATTTTTCTTAATAATGTACAGCAACGATATTTGCTGTCGTGAGTTTCAGCATATAAAACATCCATGATAGCAACTACAATATCAAGACCAATCAAGTCACCTAAAGCCAATGGTCCCATTGGATGATTAGCCCCAAGTTTCATAGCAGTATCGATATCTTCAATAGAAGCAATACCTTCCTGTAAAATAGTAGCAGCTTCATTGATCATAGGGATCAGGATACGGTTTACTACAAATCCTGGACCTTCTGCAACTTCAACTGGAGTTTTTCCTAATGATTTAGAAATTTCAATGATTACTTCTTTTGTTTCTACTGGAGTGTTAATTCCAGAAATAACTTCAACAAGTTTCATACGATCCGCTGGGTTAAAGAAATGCATACCGATAACTGGGTGTTTAATTTCCTTAGCAATTTCAGTAACTGATAAAGAAGAAGTGTTTGTACCAAAGATACAAGAATCTTTGCAGATACCATCTAAAGTAGAGAACAATTCTTTTTTCGTTTCCATAATTTCAAGAACAGCTTCAACTACTAAATCACAGTCAGCTAAATCACTGTATTCACCAGCTTTTAGATTTCCTTTGATTTCAGCGGCTTTATCAGCAGTCATTTTTTCTCTTGAAACTAGTTTGTCAAGTTTTGCACCAATTTTGTTAATACCATTCTGTGCCCATTCCAATTTAATATCGCATACAGTTACATCATAACCATTTGTAGCAAATGCATTTGCGATACCTTGTCCCATTGTTCCAGCACCAATTACACCAACTTTTTTCATGTTCATATCTCCTTTTTTTTATTATACAGAAAGGGCAATGCCCTTTCTGTTTCAACTAATCTTATGCTTTTTTAGCAGCAATAATTTCTTCTTTCAATAAAGGAAGAATTTCTTTTACATCTCCTACAAATCCCATGTTGGCAATAGAGAAAATTTCAGCCTGAGGATCACGATTGATAGCGATGATCATATCAGATTTTTCCATACCAGCTACGTGCTGACAAGCACCTGAAATACCGCAAGCGATGTATAGAGATGGACGTACTGTCTTACCAGTCTGTCCTACCTGAATATCTTTAGATGCAAATCCATCATCAACTACTGCACGAGAAGCACACATAGCTCCACCTAATTCATCAGCTACAGCCTGTACCATATCTAAGCAGTCTTCAGCACCACGACCAGCACCTACAAGAATATCGCATTTTGTAATATCAATACCTTCTACCACTTTAGCGATAACTTCTTTTACAACAACTTTTGCATCTGTATTTTCGAATTTTGGAGTAAATTCAATAACTTCTCCACTTCTTGATGCATCTGGAGCATCCATAGAGAATACGTTTGGACGAATCGTAGCCATTTGTGGACGAGTATCTGGACAAATGATTGTACCAAATAAGTTACCACCAAATGTTGGACGAGTTACTAAAAGTAAAGCTTCATCTTTCTTTTCAGGGTCCATTTCAATTTTTGTAGCATCTGCAGTTAAACCAGCATTCAAACGTGCAGCAACACGTGGTGCTAAATCACGCCCTAATACCGTTGCACCAGTTAAGAAACTATCTGGTTTAAATTCATTGATAATCTGCGTTAATGTATCTGTATAAAACTGTGTAGAGTATCCTTCCAGCATAGCATCATCAGCTACGATAACTTTATCAGCACCATGTGCGATAACAGTCTGCGCCTGATCTTTGATGTTATGTCCAAGTAAAACACCAACAACTTTAAATCCCATGTGAGGAATGGAAGCCACTAATTTTCTAGCTTCGGAAATCAATTCGTATCCAACATTGGCAATAACGCCATTTCTTTGTTCAACGAATACGTAAATATCTTTGTATCCTTCAAATTTAGCCATTGTTCTTCTCCTCCTATTTTGTAATAATCTGTTTTTCTTTCAATGTTTTCGCAATTAGTTTTGCAGCTTCAGCAGCTGGCAGTTCATAAGTTTCAGTTTCTGCAGTTACATCTTTTGTAAATGTGTGATGTACTTTTGTTGGAGAACCTGCAAGACCAACTTTTTCTGCAGCGATACCTAAATCATTGAATGTCATGATTTTTACTTCTTTGGAGAAAGAATCAACGATGTCATTACAGTTCATGTAACGAGGAGAGTTCATTCCACTTAAAGTAGTTAATAGACATGGAAGTTTAGCTTCAATGATTTCTTCACTTTCTTCCAATGATTTTCTTACTGTAATTTTTTCATCATTGATATCAATGATTTTATCAACATAAGTTACCTGAGGAATGTCTAGACGTTCTGCAGTCTGAGGACCAACCTGTGCAGTATCTCCATCGATTGCCTGACGACCTGCAATAATCAAGTCATAACCAAGTTTTTCGATTGCAGCAGCAAGTGTACTAGAAGTAGCACAAGTATCTGCACCAGCAAATGCACGGTCAGTAATCAATACACATTCATCAACTCCACGACCATACAATTCTTTCAACATTCCACTAGCCTGAGGTGGACCCATAGAAACTACGGTAACTGTTGCACCAGTTGCTTCTTTGATTTTAAGTGCTTCTTCAACACCTGCCAAATCATCTGGATTGATGATACTTGGAACACCGGCACGAATTAATGTACCAGTTACTTTATCAACACGGATTTCAGTTGAATCCGGTACCTGTTTTACAAGAACGATAATTTTCATGATCTTCATTCCTTTCCTACTATTTCAACATTGCTCCAGCGATAACCATACGCTGTACTTCAGATGTACCTTCATAGATTTCAGTGATTTTTGCATCACGGAACATTCTTTCTACTGGGTAATCACGAGTATAACCATATCCACCCATTAACTGGATAGCTTTTGTTGTAACTTCCATAGCTACTTCAGAAGCAAACAATTTTGCTTTTGCAGCTTCTACAGAGTAAGGTTTTCCTTCCTGTTTTTTACATGCAGCATCATAAACCAGCCATCTTGCAGCATCTACTTTTGTCTGCATATCAGCTAACTGGAACTGTGTATTCTGGAATTTTGAAATAGCACGTCCAAACTGTTTACGAGATTTTACATAAGGAACAACTTCATCAATCGCACCCTGTGCAATACCTAATGCCTGAGCAGCGATACCAATACGTCCACCATCCAGTGTCATCATGGCAATTTTAAATCCTTTTCCTTCCTGACCTAACAGGTGATCTTTACTCAAACGCACATTGTTGAAAATCAATTCACTTGTTGCACTACCACGAATACCTAATTTCTTTTCGTGCTGTCCAACGGTAAATCCTGGCATACCTTTTTCTACGATAAATGCAGAAATACCATGGTTACCTTTCGTTTTATCTGTCATCGCAAAGATAATATATACATCAGCTTCACCAGCATTTGTAATGAAAATCTTTGTACCGTTTAAGATGTAGTCTTCTCCATCTTTCACTGCAGTTGTCTGCTGACCAGCAGCATCTGTACCAGCATTTGGTTCTGTCAATCCAAAAGCAGCTAATTTTTCACCAGTACATAAGTCTGGCAAATATTTCTGTTTCTGTTCTTCAGTACCGAATGCAAAAATTGGCCAAGTACCTAATGATGTATGTGCGGATAATACAACCCCTGTTGTACCGCATTTTTTACTTAATTCTTCTACTGCAAGAATATAGCTTAAATAGTCAGCTCCAGCACCACCGTATTCTCTTGGGTATGGAATACCAAGCATTTTACATGCTTTCATTGTTTCTACGTTTTCACGTGGGAATCGTTCATCTTCGTCAACTTCTGCTGCAAGAGGTTTTACATCTTTTTCAGCGAATTCAGCGAATAGTTTCTTCATCATTTGTTGTTGTTCTGTTAACATGAAGTCCATAAGTGTTCTCCTCTCCTTGAATTTACTTGAACTAGTATAGGATTTATAAATGTAATTCCTGGAAGGAACCCATAATCCACTTCTCATTGTAGTCCTTTATCTGCCAGTAGTCAATACATTTGTTAAAAATTTAACAAGTTTTCTTTTTTTTAAATTCTTACCGTGTAATTATTGTTTTCTATATAATTTATAATATAAAACATAATGAAATCTACTTTTTTATAACAATGAAAATATATGGAATTTCACTAATTATTTTTTTCACAAGATGTTGACATACAAATCTTTTTTCGCTATCATAATGGTGTGAAATACGTAACAACTACGTACACATAAAAGAAAGACAGGTAGAAGAATATGAAAAAAACTTATGTAATCAGTGCTAAACGTAGCGCTATCGGTAGCTTTCTAGGATCTTTAACAACTGTATCTCCTCTTGATTTAGGTACAACTGTTGTTAAAGCTTTATTGGAAGATGCCAAAGTAGCTCCAGAAAACGTTGACGAATTAATTTGCGGTAACGTTTTAGGTGCAGGACTTGGACAGAATATTGCTCGTCAGATTTTATTGGAAGCTGGTATTCCTGAAACTGTATGTGCACATTCTGTAAATATGGTTTGTGGTTCTGGTTTAAGAACAGTAATGGAAGGTGTTATGTCTATTCAAACTGGTTTTAACGATATCGTTATTGCCGGTGGTGTTGAATCTATGTCAGGTGCTCCTTATCTAATTCCTGCAAATACTCGTACAGGAAACAAAATGGGAGATTTCAAAGTTACAGACCACATGATTTATGATGCATTAACAGATGCTAAGCACAAAATCCACATGGGTGTAACTGCTGAAAATATTGCGAAAAAATACAATATCACTCGTGAAATGCAAGATGAATTTGCTTATGCTTCTCAGCAGAAAGCTATCGCTGCAGTAGATGGCGGACGTTTCAAAGATGAAATTGTACCAGTGGAAGTAAAACTTAGAAAAGAAACTGTTATCTTTGATACAGATGAACACCCTAACCGTAAATCTACTCCAGAAAAACTTGCTAAACTTCGTCCAGCATTCATTAAAGATGGTACTGTAACCGCAGGTAATGCTTCTGGTATCAATGATGGTGCAAGCTTTGTTTTATTAGCTAGCGAAGAAGCTGTTGAAAAATATAATCTTACTCCAATTTGTGAAATTATTGGAATTGGACAGGGTGGTGTTGATCCATTAACAATGGGATTAGGACCTACTCCAGCAATTCGTAATGCTTTGAACTATGCTGATTTAAAATTACAAGATATTGAATTAGTAGAACTTAACGAAGCATTTGCTGCTCAGTCATTAGGAGTTATCCACGAATTAGTTGAAGAACATGGCATTGACCGTGAAGAATTCATGGCTAAAACAAATGTAAACGGTGGAGCTATCGCTTTAGGACACCCTGTTGGGGCTTCAGGTAACCGTATCCTAGTATCCTTAATTCATGAAATGGTTAAACGTGATGTTAAACTTGGACTTGCTTCTCTATGTATTGGTGGAGGTCAAGGTACAGCAGTTATCGTTAAACGTCCTTAATAAAAAAGAAACTGTGATGAATAAGAGAAAATTACTTCTCTGATAAATCACAGTTTTTTTATTGTATTCCATATAAAAAAACAGATGGTAATGGAACTAGTTCTCATTGATCATCTGTTTTTTATCGAAACATAGATTCATATCAATTTTTATATCATTAATGATTGCATGTATACATACATATACCTGCCGCAACTGCTACATTTAAAGATTCAAAAGTTTCCATTTCAATTTTCACAAGTTTATCACATCTATTTAAAATCCCTTGACTTACTCCCTGTCCTTCATTGCCAAAAACAAAGGCATATGGTGTTTTAACTTTAAGTTCCTGTAAATCTATTGCATTTTTTAAAGCAGTTCCATAGACTGCTATGCCCTGCTGTTTAAAATCAGTAAGAACTTCCTGTAAGTCTTTTCGAAATACCGGAATATGGAAACATGCACCTTGTGTAGAACGAATAACTTTTTCATTATATACATCTGCACATCCTTTTGACAAGATAATACTATCATATCCAAAAGACAACGCACTTCGTATGATTGTGCCTAAATTACCAGGATCTTGTACATCATCTAGTATGATAATTTTCTTTCCGTACGTTTCTTTTTGTTCTGAGTAATGACATAATGCCATAATATTGCTTCCAGAAACACTAGAAGATAGTTTCTTCATTATATCCGAAGTAATTTCATAGTGTTCATACATATCCCACGAAGTATTTTCTTCTACACTTATTACACACTCAATCAAACCTTCTTTATGTGCTTCTTGTAAAAGATGTTCTCCTTCAATTAAAAACTTTTTATCAATTTCCCTATATTTCTTTTCTTTATATTTTGACCATTGTTTTACTTTGGCATTTGTTAAAGATGTTATTTTCATAAACTTCCCTCTTTCTATCGTAGCTATTGTACTTTAATTTTTAAAAATATTCAATTTTTATATGAGAGAATGTTAAAAACAGTGAATATCTATTTTATTCACTGTTTTTATACTTTATTTTAATACAGATGCACAACGTTCACACAATCCATCTTCTGCTGTAGAGTCTGTGATATTCCAGCAGCGTGGGCATACATGACCATTACATTTTTCTACACTTACCTGACATACATCATATGTTTTTAATTCTTCATTGCAAAGTTCAGCTTTAGAGACAATTAGCCATTGGTTAAAGTGAGCACCACAATACTTATTAATTAAAGTAGATAGCTCTTCATTCACATGCACTTTCACATAAGCTTCCAATGATTTTCCTATGATTTTATCCGCACGTGCTTCTTCCAAAGCCTTAAAGACATCGCTACGTACTGCCATTAATTTTTCCATCTCAGCTTTAATTTCTTCATTTTCCTCAACATCAATAGATTCCAAGAAGCTTCCCAAGTGAATACTTTCATCTTCTGCGTGGAAGAAATCATTTACTTCTTCACAAGTGTGAACAAGAATTGGAGCCCATAAACGGACAAGTACATTTAAAGCATGATATAGAACAGTTTGTACCTGACGACGTTTTACATCATCTTTCTTTTCAATATACAAAATATCTTTTGTATAATCTAGATAATAAGAAGAAAATTCATTTGTCATCAATGTTGTCAACATACTTGTAACATCTGCAAAACGATATTCTTTATATGCTTTTTTAGCTTTTTCATTTACTTCATATAAACGAATCAGCATATATTTATCTAATAAACTTAACTCTTTTACATCTACTAAATCTTCTTTTGTAAAATCTGTTTCAGGATTGATGTTTGCTAGCAGGAATCTAAATGTATTACGTACTTTACGATAGTTTTCACTTACCTGTTTCATAATCTCATCAGACATACTGCAATCTGCCTGATAGTCTACACTAGCTGCCCACAAACGAAGAATATCTGCCCCATATTTCTTTGTGATTTCCCCAGGTGCTACTGCATTCCACTGAGATTTCGACATTTTAACCCCTTTGCCATCCATAACAAATCCATGGCTTAATACTTGTTTATATGGAGAATGTCCATGCACTGCAGTACCAATAATCAAGGAAGAGTTAAACCACCCTCTATACTGGTCGCTTCCTTCAAAATATAAATCAGCAGGATATCCTAAACCTCTATCCATCATAGCACCAGTATGAGAACTTCCTGAATCAAACCAAACATCCATCGTATCTGTTTCTTTACGGAAAATGTTATTTGGTGAACCAGGATGTGTATATCCTTCTGGAAGAAGTTCATTTGCTTCTTTTTCAAACCAGATGTTAGAACCATGTTCTTTAAATAATGCAGCTACATGTGCAAATACATTTTCATCCATAATTGGAGTATCATCTTCAGCATAGAAAATTGGAATTGGTACACCCCATGCACGCTGACGTGAAATACACCAGTCTCCACGATCTGCAATCATATTATGCATACGCTGTTCGCCCCATTTAGGAATCCAATCTACTTTTGCGATTTCATCTAACAACTGTGTACGAATTTTATCAATAGATGCAAACCACTGTGTTGTTGCACGGAAAATAATTGGTTTTTTTGTTCTCCAATCATGTGGATAGGAATGGGTAATAAATTCAAGTTTTAATAATGCTCCTAGTTCATCTAATTTCTGTGTAACTGTTTTATTCGCATCATCCACGTATTGACCAGCTAACCATTCTCCGCATTCTTCCATCATACATCCATGTTCATCAACATTACAATATGCTGGAAGACCATATTTTTGTCCGATAAAGAAGTCATCCGCTCCAAAGCCTGGTGCTGTGTGAACACATCCAGTACCAGCGTCAGCTGTAACATGATCTCCAAGAATCACTAAAGATTCGCGATCATATAAAGGATGCTGGCAAGTAATCATTTCCAACTCACTGCCTTTATAAGTAGCAATTTTGTTTTTTACTGTCAATCCAAATTTTTCCCACAAAGAATCAACTAATTCATCAAGAACGATCAATTTTCCCTTTTCACTTTCTACAAGTGCATATGTATAATCTTTGTTCAAACAAATTGCCAAGTTAGCAGGAATTGTCCAAGGTGTTGTAGTCCAAATAACAAAAGATGTATCTGTATCTAAAACTCCTTTTCCATCTTTTACAGCAAATTTAACAAAAATTGTAGGTGATTTAATATCTTTATATTCAATTTCTGCTTCTGCTAAAGCTGTCTCACTAGATGGACTCCAGTACACTGGTTTTAGTCCTTTATAAATCAAACCATTCATTGCCATTTTACCAAAAATATCAATTTGATGAGCTTCAAATTCCTTCTGCAATGTAATATATGGATGATCATAATCTCCTACTACCCCTAAAGATAAGAAACCAGCTTTTTGACGTTCTACCTGTTCCAATGCATAGTTATAGCATAATTTACGGAAATCAGATAATTCCATTTCTTTGCGGTTATGACCCAATTTTTGAATAGCTGTTTCAATAGGAAGTCCATGTGTATCCCATCCTGGAATATATGGCACTTTATATCCTGCCATAAATTTACTTCTTAAAATAACATCTTTTAAAACTTTATTTAATGCATGTCCTAAATGAATATCACCATTTGCATAAGGAGGTCCATCATGCAAAACAAATGCTTCACATCCCTCTCTTTTTTCCAGCATTTTTTCATAAATGCTCATTTCTTTCCAACGTTTCTGAAATCCAGGTTCTTTGCTTGGAAGCTTTCCACGCATTTCAAAACTTGTCTTTGGCATCAACAATGTATCTTTATATTCCATACTTAACATCCTCCTTATAAATAAAAAAAGCATCCATCTAAGGACGCTTAACGTGGTACCACCTTAGTTCTCTATACAGAGCACTCTACTTTTAACGATAAGTGTATCGAACTATCTTACTATGTTCAGATAATCAGCTCCAAAGTGATATTTTTGTATACTTCATATAAACTTACACCAACCGTTTACTCTCTTAAAATCCATAAACAAAAACTTGTCTTCTTCCTAGCTTTTACAATTCTTCTTTTTTCAATAGATTTAAATCCGGTATTGCAGGAGTCTCAAAATTTTCAAGAGCTTCCCTAATTCGTTCTAACTCCTCTTGCATATTTCCTTTCATATCTCTTGCTTCATTTCCTAATCTGGAAATATCCAAGAGAATTCCTCTTGCCATCATCAGCGCTTCTTTAATAATAGTTTCCGCATTCTGATTTGCCGTATCTACAATCATATTGGCTTCCTTCATTGCCATTCGTGCCATTTCTCCAGCAGCCTGCTCTTTAATATACAGGTTGTCACTTACTTCTTTGTACTTTTTTTCCAAATCATCTTTTTCTTTACTTAAACGTTCCATCATTACGTTGTTACATTCCAGTTTTTTTCGCAAAGATTCAATTTCCTCTGCCAAAGAATGTATATAGTCATCTACCTGATAACGATTATATCCATTTTTCATTGTGTCAAATACACGTTTTTCCATATCATCACCCTTGCTTACTGATATTTTCCCGTTTCGATCACTAAATGGTCTTTCTTCGTCCTCTTTATGACTTCCTTAAAATGAAAACGCCCATGTCCACGAATGGAAATAACACTATTATTATTGCATAAATATGAACTTTCATCAAGAACTATATGATTAACTTTTACATATCCTGCTCGAATAAAATCCTGTGCTTTTTTCCTTGATACATTAACAAGAGCAGAAACCAATACATCAAGACGCAAACTCGATACAATTAGATTTTTATAAATAATGTTTTGCGTATATTCAATTTTCTCATAATATGGCTGAAAATGCACACTGCATCGTTTTATTTTTGTTAAATTACAAACAATATAATTTTCTATTTCTGAATCAACAAATATATAAATTGCATTATCCTTGACCAGTAAATCCCCTAGAGTTTCTCTTTCTAACCCAAGATTTAATAGGGCACCTAGAAGATCACGATGCGATAAAGTTGCAAATTGTGAAGAATAAGTTGCTTTTAAACATGTAATTTTCATATCTGCATCTTCTTCATAAGGTAAAATTGCTATACGACAGCGTTCTGCTCCATCATACCCTCCATCAATTTTATAATACACCTGTTTTCCCAAAATCTGTTCACAAATAGAAATCTGATCTGGCGAAAAAAAGGGAGTAAGTATCCTTCGCTTCTTACGTTCACACTGTTCCAACAAGTCGTAAACGCGTTTGGCAAATTCCTCATTACCCCGAAAATGTTCCAGATATCTTTTCAGATATTAATCCTCATCTGCATCCAGACTGATTTCCCCATGAACGGCTACATTTTTAGGTGCACACAAAATAACATTATGTCCAATTTTCTGGATGGATCCATCTAATGCAAAAATTACACCAGTTAAAAAATCAATTGTTCTTTGTGCATAATCTCTTTGAAGTTTATGTAAATTGATAACAGCTGCTTTATTCTCTTTCAAGCGTTTTGCCACTTCTTCTGCTTCATCAAAAGATCTAGGTTCAAATAAAACCATTTTTGTATCGCCTGGCAAACGGTTTACTGCTTTCGATTTTGGCTGTTCATAAGCAGAAATAGAAGGAGTGTCCTCTTCCTGTTCTACTTCCAATACCTCATCTTCATCCATAGGTGCTATAAATTCTTTAAATTTCTGACCGATGCTCATTTGGCATACCTCCTATATATACTAAATATATTTTATCATAATTTTATCGTTATAAAAAGACTATTTCTATAATTTGTACACTTCGCACACAACATCCTATAAGTTTTGTATAAAAAAAGGAAAACAGCGGAAAACCGCTGCTTTATGTCTTAATGATCTGAACACTTATGTTCTCCGCAATTATGTTCTGTTCCATCATGATGATGGTTGCACATGCCACTTTGATCGTCTTTTAAAGTTCCTTTTATTAATTGTTCAATGATTTCATCTACATTTCCACTTGCCCCAGAAATCAAAGAAATACTATTTTGTGCAAGTGCATCTCTAGCTCCTTGTCCAATTCCACCGCATACCAGCATATCTACATTTGCTTCTTTTAGCAGTGTAACAAGTGCACCATGCCCACTTCCATTGGAAGACAGCAATTCTTTATTTACCAGTTTTCCATCTTCAATATCAACTAATAAAAATTCCGGACATTTTCCAAAATGTTGAAATACCATATTATTCATATAAGTTATTGCATATTTCATATTTAATTACCTTCCTTTATTTTGTATAAGCATCATCCGTAATATTAATATTAAACTGTTTCAAAAATGTATTTATATCATCTTTTACATCAACCGCTTTAACAACACGTATATTTTGACGTTTCCATGATTTTTGTGCAATTTCTGCATTTGGAATTCCTAACTTCTCTGGCGTTGCTTTTTGTACTGCTTCAACAATTGCATTTTCATCCTCTAGACTTGTTTTATTTGCGAATTCTTCCATCTTATCATAAGCAGAAGATAATTTTTCTTCGCTTCCTTTTTTAACAAACAAGGCTGCTTGAGGATAACCATATGAAGGTGTATTGTTCTTTTGCTGATATTCTTTTTGTAAATCTTTTAATACTTTTAATTCTATCCCCTGCTGTTTTGCCTTTGCAATTGTAGCTGTAACTGCAGGTTCTGCAAGTAGACCTGCATTTGCCTTTTTCGCAAGAAGAGTTCCAGATACTTCGTTCGCAGAACCAAAGTATTTTATCTCACCTTTAATCGTATCCATATCCATACTGCTCATCAAAACTTTTTGTGGTACTGCAGCCTCTCCAAAAGCTGCAAACATACCTTCTTCAGATAACGCAGATTCATCTGTTCCTACAATATACAAATTCCCCCAGGTAACTACACTATCTAATACGTAATCCGTTTTTTCTTTTTCAATCAGTGTTGCGCCAACATTGATAGGAGCTACAACTGCATCATATTCACTGTCTTTTTTTGATAAAGCAGCAAGCAGCGCATCACTTCCTGCTACAGTTTCCACTGCAACATTATCTTCTCCATATAACGGTAAAAGAGCTAATGCAGGCGCCCCTTGCGGAACTAAAATTTTTAATGGATCTTCTTTTGTAGGTTCTTTAGAAGAGCAGGCTGTCATGGTCAATACAAGAGCTGCTGCAAGTACACCTTTTAAAAATCTCATAACTGTTTATTCTCCACTTCTTTTGTAAGCATTTCAATAAATTCTTCAACATTTACAGTTTGTGAATCTTTGCTTTGTGCACGACGAATCGTTACCGTATTGTTTTCAACTTCTCCATCTCCAATTACCAGCTGGTAAGGAACTTTTGCAAGCTGTGCTTCACGAATACGATATCCTAGTTTTTCATTTCTAGTATCTGCTTTGCTTCTAAATCCTAAGGCAAGCAATTTTTCATTTAATTTTTCTGCATATTCTGCGTGTTTTTCATAATGTACAGGAATGATCATTACTTGTTGTGGAGCAAGCCAAGTTGGGAAGTGTCCTGCAAAATGTTCAATCAAAATACCGATGAAACGTTCAATAGATCCAAAGATCACACGATGCAGCATAACTGGACGAACTTTTGAACCATCTTTTTCTACATAAGTTAAATCAAAACGTTCTGGAAGATTCATATCCAGCTGGATCGTACCACATTGCCATTCTCTTCCTAAAGAATCTTTGATATGGAAATCAAGTTTTGGACCATAAAATGCTCCATCCCCTGGATTTACTTTATATTCTTTCCCTGCACTTACACATGCTGCCGCAAGTGCTTTTTCACTTTCTTCCCAGATTGCTAAATCACCAATATATTTTTCTTCTGGACGTGTAGAAAGTTCAATACGATAAGATAAACCAAAAATAGAATATACACGATCAATAAAACGAATGAGTTCTTTAACTTCGCTTTCAATCTGATCTGGACGCATAAAGATATGTGCATCATCCTGTGTAAATGTACGAACACGGAACAAACCATTCAAAGCACCACTTGCTTCATGACGATGTACCTGTCCAAGTTCCCCAATACGCATTGGCATATCCTTATAAGAATGTAAGCCGTTTTTAAACACAAGCATAGAGCCTGGACAGTTCATTGGTTTAATCGCAAATTCTCTATCATCTACCGATGTTGTATACATATTTTCACGATAATTTGCCCAGTGTCCACTTGTTTCCCATAATTCTTTACTCATCATGATCGGAGTTTTAATAAACTGATAGTTTTCTTTTGTATGCTCTTCATACCAGAAATTTTCTAACAAATTACGTAAGATCATACCATTAGGCAAGAAGAAAGGCATTCCAGCAGCGTATTCGCTCATCATAAACAATCCCATTTCTCTACCGATTTTTTTGTGATCACGTTTTTTTGCTTCTTCCAGCATTTCTAGATGTTCTTCTAAAGCTTCTGCACTTTCAAAACAAACACCATAAATACGCTGAAGCATTTTATTGTTGGCATCGCCTTTCCAATATGCACCAGAATGTTTTAAAAGTTTAAAGTTTTTCAACTGTTTTACAGTTTCAACATGAGGTCCACGGCACAAGTCAATAAATTCCCCCTGCTGATAACATGTAATTGTTCCATCTTCTAAATCAGAAATCAAATCAATTTTATATGGATCATCCTTAAACATTTCCAAAGCTTCTGCCTTAGAAATCTCTTTACGAACGATACGTTTTCCATCTTTCGCAATTTTTTTCATTTCTTTTTCGATTTTCGGAAGATCTTCATCTTTGATTACTTCATCACCTAAATCAATATCATAATAGAATCCTTCACTAACAACTGGTCCAACCCAGAATTTAGCTTGTGGATACAATCGTTTCACTGCCTGTGCCATCATATGAGCACAAGAATGATTTAAAACACTTAATGCTTCATTTTCTCTAATATCAATCATAATTTACCTCCCATACAACTAAAAAAAGACTGTCGTCAAAGGACGTCAGTCTAAACGCGGTACCACCTTTTTTCCTTATGAAACTCATAAGACTCTCAAAACCTATAACGCAAGGTATACGGCACACCTTTTCAGGGGCAACTCCAAGGTAGTAAAATCAGTATTTTTTCAAAAAGCTTTCACCAGCCGCTTTTCTCTCTGCATCAAAAATATCTGTTTCATGTCCTTTTCACTGTCTTTATCTGTATACTTTATACAACAAATATGAAGTAATGTCAATTAGTAACCTTTCTATTTTAAAATAGGAATCGCATTTGTATGCTATATTTAAAATACAAAATCTCCATCTTTGAATACAGGAATCTCTTTGCCATCCTTATTTCCTGTAATACACATATCTTCATTACCAAACATAAAATCAACATGTGTTAAAGAAGAATTCGCACCCGCCTGTTTCAATTCTTCTTCACTCATTTTAGTACCATTTTCTATATTCATAGGATATGCATCACCAAGTGCTAAATGACAAGACGCATTTTCATCAAATAAGGTATTGTAAAATAATATACCACTTTCTGAAATTGGTGAATGATATGGAACTAGTGCAACTTCTCCAAGATATGAACTTCCTTCATCAAAATTTATAAGTTCTGTTAGTGCATCCAATCCTTCTTTAGCATCAAATTCAACGGCTTTTCCATCTTTAAAACGAATCCAGAAATCATTGATCATTGTTCCATTATAAAGAAGTGGACGAGAAGCATATACAATTCCATTTACCCCATCACGTTTTGGCATAGAAAAGATTTCTTCTGTAGGCATATTGGGATTAAATTCTACACCACTTTCTGTTTTTTCACTTCCTCCTGCCCAAATATGAGTTTTAGGAAGTTCAACATATAAATCCGTTCCTAAAGAGTTCACGAAATGCAAAGAATCAAAATGATACGTATTAAGTTTCTGAATTCTAGACTGGAAAGAAGCATTTAATTTTGTCCATTCTTCAATAGGATCATTATCTTCCCTTACATGAACACTAGAAAGAATTCTATCCATAAGTTCTTCTTCTGCACCAATTTCTCCTTCAAATTCCGGGAATACTACATCTGCCCATTCCTTATTTGGAACTGCAATGATACACCATTGTGTTTTATTCAACATAGTGTATTCCTGTAATTCTTTACTTAATAGTGCTTTCGCCATTCTTGCTTTACTGATTTTAGATGCATCTACTCCATTCATAATACCTGGGATTTCAGAAATGATATGAAGAATACATGCTCCATCTTTCATCAAATCTAAGCGACTATCAATTTCCCAGGGATAGATACGCTGAAGTTCTTCATCACTCTGATAGAAATAGTTACTTCTATTTATATATTCATCCTGATAAAATACCTGTACCCTTTTCGCACCTGCTTTATAAGCTTCTTCTACACAAGCTCTTGTTAGTTCAACCGCATTGACAGAAGCATTAATAATAAGAATTTGTCCTTTTTGCAGATTAACTCCTTTACGAATTGCTAATTCTGCATATTTTTGAATCATACCTTTCATATCGAAAGCTCCTTCCTTTTTTTCTTATTTTATCACATATGTGATTTTCACTACAATATCAACTTCCTTCATTTCTAAATTCATATAATAGAAAAAATCCCGTTTTAAAACAGGATTTTCATAAATTATTAAACTTCAATAATTTTCATTGTATTAGTAGCACCGCATCCTACTGGATAACCTGCAACCAAGATGATTGTTTCTCCATCTTTGATTCCATGTTCTTTTGCAATAGTACGTGCTAACTCACATTCATTGTTCTGGTTGTTTGCAACTTCAGACAATACTGTTGTTACTCCCCAGTTCATAGCCAGTGAACGCTGTGTTCTTTCATCAAATGTAACAGCAATAACTGGTGCTTTTGGACGGTATTTAGAAATACGGCGTGCTGTGTTTCCACTCTGTGTAAACGCAATAACAGCAGCAACATCCAATGTCATAGAAGTATCTGCTACAGAAATAGCAATTGCATCATTTTTTGTTCTCTGGCTAGTTTTCATAGCATTTTTCAAACGTTCATGATATGGAAGTGTTGGTTCCATTGCTTTCGCAATGCGATCCATTGTTTGTACTGCTTCTACTGGATAATCACCTGCTGCAGATTCTCCACTCAGCATGATAGCATCTGTTCCATCTAATACAGCATTTGCAACATCACTCGCTTCTGCACGAGTTGGACGAGGATTCTGCTGCATTGTTTCCAGCATGTGTGTAGCTGTAACAACTGGTTTTCCTAGTTCATTCGCTGTTTTGATAATCTGTTTTTGATATAGAGGTACCAATTCAAAAGATACATCGACTCCTAAATCTCCACGAGCTACCATGACACCATCAGCCACTTCTAGGATTTCACGCAAATTGTCAAATCCTTCCTGATTTTCAATTTTTGGAATGATCTGAATATCTGGTCTTCCTTCTTCTTCCAAGATTTTACGAATTGCCAATACATCTTCTTTTCTACGAGTAAAAGATGCCGCAATGTAATCTACACCCATTTTACATCCAAAACGGATATCCGCATCATCTTTTGCGGAAACAAATGGCATACTTAATTTAACACCAGGAAGATTACATCCTTTTCTGCTTTTCAATGTATGTGGATTTTCGATACGGCAACGCAACTCTCCTTCTTTCTTCTCAAGGATAGTTAAACGGCATTTCCCATCATCAATTAAAATTGTTCCGCCAACTTCAACATCGTTAAAAATTTCAGGACACTGAATATGGAATTTTTCATGAGTTCCTAAGATTTTTTCGCGAACAATTGTAACTTCCTCACCTTTTTCATAAGTTTCCTGTTTGTTTTCAAAATCTCCTAAACGTACTTCAGGACCTTTTGTATCTAGAAGAATAGCTACATTTTTTCCAGTTTCTTTAACAACTTCACGAATATTGTTAATACGATTTCCATGTTCTTCATAATCACCATGAGAAAAGTTCAAACGAATAATATTCATTCCGTTTTCTACTAACTTTGTCATCATTTCTTTACTTTCTGAAACAGGACCAATCGTACAAATAATTTTTGTTTTTCTATTTTCAATCATACATACTTTCCTTTCCAAATAACTATTTCACTTCTACTATCCGATTTTTATACCAAACGTTCAAATAGATTTTGCAATTTCTTACGAGACTCTCTTGGCGTGTTCAAGGCTTCTTCAATCGGTACAGATATAATCTGGTTGTCCTTAATACTAACGCATTGTCCACCAATCCCCTGCATTAACAAGTCCACTGCCTTTTCTCCCATTCGACTTGCAAGCACTCGATCGGTTGGTGTAGGTGATCCTCCACGCTGCACATGACCCAATACGGTTGCACGACCGGAAAAACCAGTATTTAGACTAACTTTCTTAGCAAATTGATGTACATCTGTAATTTTTTCAGAAATTACCACGATTGCATGACGTTTTTTCTTAATCAAATCAAAATCGCGCAATCTTTCAAGTACTTCGCCTTCTTCAAAACCTGTTTGAGAAGTTATAACGATTTCAGCGCCACAGGCAATACCTGACCAGATTGCCAAATCCCCGCAGCGATTTCCCATAACTTCGACAATAGAACAGCGATGATGTGAACTGGAAGTATCTCTCAGTTTATCGACTGCTTCTACAATCGTTGTAAGTGCAGTATCAAATCCAATCGTAAAATCAGTACAGTTAATGTCATTATCGATTGTTCCAGGTAAACCGATACAGTTAATACCCATCTCCGTCAATGCTAAAGCACCACGATAAGAACCATCACCGCCAATAACAACAATTGCTTCTATTCCTCTTTTCTTTAGCTGCTGAACTGCTTTTTTTCTAACTTCAACATCTTTGAATTCAGGAAGTCGAGCAGAACCCAAAACCGTTCCTCCGCGATCTATAATCTCCCCTACACTGGCTTTTGTTAAAGGTTCAATATATCCCTCTACCATACCTTTGTATCCATCATAAATACCGAAGACTTCGATTCCACTGTTTAACGCCACCCTGGTAACAGCACGAATGGCTGCATTCATCCCAGGTGCATCTCCACCAGATGTTAGAACTCCTATACGTTTTACCATATAAATTCCTCCATTCACGTCCTATATGATACCATTATCTGACAATTTTTACTAGCATTTATTTTCTTCTTGAACAACCTTTCACAAAAATTTCACAAGATAGTGCACATATTCTTTCAAGAAGACGCTGAGCTGCCATCGGCTCCTGCTTTTTGCTTCCAGCCATAGCCAATTTATCTTTTAATTCCTCTAAGCTGTAATTGCTTGTAAAAATTGTTCTTTTCTTGTTTTCCATTCTTGCATCAAGCAAAGGCAATAAAATATCATCCCTGCTCCATGAAGTAACACTTTCTCCTCCAATATCATCCAGCACAAGAACATCAACATGCTGAATCATTCGAATTCTTTCCTCCATGGCAGCTGGATCTTGAAACATCATTTTCAAATCTGCAATAAGCCTTGCTACATTCACAAAAGCAACACCATACCCTTTTTTCGCATAGTAATTGCACATCCCTGCCGCAAGATAACTCTTCCCTACACCTGGTTTTCCCCAGAAGTAAAGCCCTTTTGTATCTTCTTCATCCATCAGTTTTTGTAATACCTGCATAACAACGTGTTTATATTCCATACTTTCATTTCGAAGATCAAGCTTCGAAATATTTACCAAAAGATTTTGTTTAGGCATATCCATTAAACGATACTTTTTCTGATGTGCAAACAAGCTGTTTTCTTGCAGCTGATAGGAACAATTAACAAGTTCCTGAACCAAAATACCATCTACTCTTAACTCCATATATTTCCCATGCAAAGGCTGTCTGCAAAAACATAGCCCCTGACAATGCTTACATTTTTCCATACTGTCACAATAATCTTGGAAACGTCCGCTATGATCATACACAAACGTATCATCCACAGCGTATTTTTTTCTCCATTCCAGCAAATAAGGGTTTTGTAATAACTTTTGTACTCGCTTTTCTTTTGCACTTTGCTGCTCCTTGCTAAGCATAAAATTAAATTCCATTTTCTCCAAAGTTATTCACCTCCCAGCTGTTTCATTAAACGCCCTAATTCTTCCTCATCGACTTTTACATCATTAGACTGTACAAGGTCCTGATTATGATACCACTCAGGAAGTTTTTTCGATGAAACTTTATCAACTTTTTTCTGTTTATCATTTGCAATATGTTCAAAAGCTTTTTGAGAAGTATCAATTTGCAAGCGAACCCACTCTCCTGCAATTTTTTCTACATAAGATTTTGTAAGTTTCTGATTTGTCTTTTCTAATACATATTCTATCAAAACATTGACAACATCCGGCTGCATCTGAAAATCATGCAAAAGTGATTCAATTAATTTCTTATCTGTATTGCTGACTGCAATTCCTCTTTGCAGGTTTTGAAGGAAACGAACTGGTGGAAGTTTATAAATGTCTTTTTCCTCCTGTTTCCATTCCCCTTGAAAGCTTCTAGCCTTTCTTTTTAAAACCTCTAAATTTAAAGTATTATCTTTTAAATTCATGCTCTGTGACACTAACTTACGCATGGACATTTCATCAATTCCATGAATGGTCGCCAGCTCACCAATACAGCGAAGATTTTTTTCATTACGTGCCATTTGAGGAAATACCGATGTAGATAACCCTTGTAAAAAGCGATCATAATTAAATCGCAATGCGAATTCACTTTGGTATAATCCTTCTTCTTTCGGTCGGCTTTTTCGAAATGCTTCTTCTTCCTTTTCTTTCCATTCATCATCCAGAAGATTTTCAAAAGGAGCGGTTATTTCCAAATATTCGCTTTTATCTTCTACATTCAAGGCAAAACACAATTTATTAAACTCATAAACCTGCTTTCCCATTTTTTTCATATACAATCTGCCAAATACTTCGTGTCTTAAAAACTCATTTCCATTTTTTGGCACAAACAACTGATATACAAATCGATTTTCTTCTGCTTTGTAATATGTTTTCAACAACAGAAATTGTTCTAATACATGTCTGTTTTTTTCTATCAATGCAGCAGATAATCCACTGATTTTTTCAATTAATAAGTGATTTTTTATTTTTCTTGACCTTGTCGCAATCGCCATTAAAGTATGATACAAAACGGCGGCATCTTTTCCAATCAAAGGATAATACAGCATAGAAAAAGCAGCACTTCTCTCCATCGTCATTTCACCCATGACTTCTATACAGCACTTATCTTCTTTTCCAGCCATACACTTCCTCCTCGTCTTTACTTCTCCAGTATAGCACATATCTTTTGGTATAGGTCGTTTTTATTCCCATTATTCCATAAAATGACATCTCCACGCTTGATTTTTTCATCCTGCGATAACTGATGAGACAATCTTATCTTTGCCTCTTCTTTATCGACATGACGATATTTCACAAGACGTTCTAATAATACTTGTTCTTCACACGCAACAACCCATACTTCATCAAAAAAACTTTCCCAATGCACTTCAAATAAAAGGGGCACTTCAACAACTACAATTCTTTCCTTTTTTAAATCATTCAAAATTTGCATGATTCTTTTTTGAATCAAAGGGTGCAGAATTTTTTCTGCCTGTGTTTTGTTTAAAGGGTTTTTAAAAATCTCATGGCTCATCTTTTGTTTATTTATATTTCCATCATCATCTAATAAACCACTTCCAAAATGCGCTATAATTTGCGTATAACCCTCTTCTCCTTTTTCCAGCAAGGATGCATTGATTGCATCACAATCCAAAACAGGGATCTGTTTTTGTTTCAAGATTTCAATAACACTGGATTTTCCAGCTCCCATTACTCCTGTTAATCCTATTTTTTTCATCGTTTTCGCTGGCATGTCGGACAATAACAGGTTCCTCTTCCTGCTACAACAATCTTCTTGATTTCACTTTGACACACCAAACATTTCTCTCCTTTTTTCGCATGTACTTTTAACTTTAACTGAAATCTCCCATCAACTCCCAGACTGGAAGTATAAGAGCGAATCGTTGTTCCCCCTGCAGCTATTGCACCTGACAAGATTCTTCTTGCCTGATATAACAATTCTTCAAAATCTTTTTTTCGCAAATGTGAAATTTTTGTTTCTGGATGCATTTTCATCGCAAAACATATTTCATCGGCATAGATATTTCCAATACCAGCCATAATGTTTTGATCCAGCAGCACTGCCTTTAATACACTTGGCTTTTTATGCAAGAGGCGATATAGATACTGTGCATTTAATCTTTCATCAAAAACATCATAGCCAATTTTTTTAAAACAGGGATATTCTTCTATAGTTTCTTGTTTTTCATATAAATACATTTTTCCAAATTTACGTGTATCGTTATAATGCAGTTCTCTTCCATCATTCAAACTAAATACCACATGTGTATGCTTGTTTATTGGAGTATTTTGCTGCATCACATAAAATTTTCCTTCCATTCGCAAGTGAACGATCCACATATATTCACCTAAATCAAACATAAGGTATTTCCCATGACGAGAATAAGAATGTATGGTTTTTCCTTTTATCAATTTTGTAAATGTTGAAACATCCGGATAAGCAATGATATTATCCCATAATACTTTACAGTCAAGAATACTTACATGCTGCAACTGATGTTCCAATGTTCTTACAACTGTTTCTACTTCTGGTAATTCTGGCATAATTCACCTATTTTGCATCATACCATGTTTTTCCAATCGCAGCCTCTGCCACCAAAGGAACTTTTAACTTCATCGCATTCTGCATTCCTTCCTCTACAATTTTTTTCATAATATCAATTTCCTCTTCACATACATCAAAAATAAGCTCATCATGAATTTGTAATATCATACGTGATGTTACATTTTCTTCCTGCATTTTCTTATAAATCTGTATCATTGCAAGCTTAATTAAATCTGCAGCACTTCCCTGAATTGGTGCATTCATCGCTGCTCTTTTGCCAAATTCACGCATCATATAATTTTTATCATTAATTTCTTTTATATATCTTCTGCGATGGAATAATGTTTCCACATATCCATGTTCCTCACAAAAAGCAATTGTTTGATCCATAAAGGTTTTGATATTAGGATATGAAATAAAGTATTTTTCAATAAAATCATGGGCTTCTTTTCTAGTAATTCCCAGCTGTTCACTTAGACCAAAATCACTTTGTCCATACACAATCCCAAAGTTTACCGTTTTTGCACTTCGACGCATATTCGCATCGACATTTTCCTGCTCTACATCAAAAATCTGCATTGCCGTTTTGGTATGAATATCAATGTTGTGATTAAATGCATCGATCATTTGCTTTTCATCTGCCATATGGGCTAACATTCGCAGCTCAATCTGTGAGTAATCAGCAGACATCAAAACATGATGTTCACTCGCAACAAAGGCCTTTCTTATTTCTTTGCCTTCTTCATCACGTACAGATATATTTTGCAGATTTGGCTCAGAAGAAGATAAACGGCCAGTCTGGGTTTGTATCTGATTAAAAATCGTATGAATTTTTCCATCTGACAATACATGACGGCTTAATCCAACTGCATAAGTACTATAAATCTTCTGGTATTTACGATGTTCCAAAAGAAGAGGAATAATTGGATGTACATGTATTAGTTTTTCTAATACATCTGCAGCTGTACTTCTTTTCTTTCCTGCTTTTAACCCTAATTCATCATACAAAACCCCTGCAAGCTGTTTTGGAGAATTGATATTAAATTCCATACCTGCCAAATCATAGATTTGTTTCGCTAAATCTTCTATTTTTCTATTTGTTTCTTTCGCAATCTCATCCAGTGTAGATAAACTTGTAACAACACCTTCTTTTTCCATAGCATAAAGCACACGTGTCAAAGGAACTTCAATTTCTTCAAATAATTGTTTCATACTAGCTTCTTCCAGCTGTTTTGTGATATCTTCCACTAAGTCATACATCTGCATTGTCTGTGTACAAGCATATTCTATCTGTTCCTCAAAAGATGGAAGTTTTGGCTTTCCTTTTTTACCATAAACTTCATCTTTGCTCAATGTTTCATAAAATCCGTATTTTTCTTTTAACTTATCATAATCTGAAATTGTTCCATCAAGTAAAAATGCCGCAATCATCAAATCAAATACTACATCGCCACACTTCAATCCATTTTTATGACATGCATGATAAAAGTTTTTCGCATCATATACCATTAGTGCATCTTTCTGATTTAAATACGCTTTAAAAGTTTCATCCTTTTTCGCATCATCTAATTTTATATAAACACAATCCTCTTTATTGCATAATACAAAACCATATAACTGTGCATCATAATAGTTCTCATTATCATAATCAGCATATACAAAACCTGGTTTCTGACATAAACTTTCATCAATTTTCTGAACAACTCGATATTCTCTTTTTGCTTTCTTTTCTTCTTTTTTAGCTGTTTGTTTCGCAAACGTATTCATTTCATATTTCACAAAGAAATCATGAAGAGATTCTTCCTTTTCACTTATCTTCATATCTTCTAGTGATAAAGGAATTTGCGCATCACAGCGAATCGTTGCCAAAAATTTTGACATAAAAGCATTTTCTTTGTCATTTTCCAGTTTTTCTTTTAACTTTCCTTTTATTTCTTCAATGTGAGCATATACATTATCCACCGTTTCATATGTATCCAGTAGTTTTAAGGCTGTTTTTTCACCAATTCCTTTTACGCCGGGAATATTATCGGCTGTATCTCCCATCAACGCTTTTAAATCAATGATTTGAGAAGGAAGAATACCTAAAGTTTCTTTCAGTTTCGCTTTGTCCATAACTTCCAGCTCACTAATCCCTTTTTTCATCAAGTATACATCTGTTGTATCATCAATCAGCTGCAGCAAATCTCGATCACTTGATAAAATATGTATTTGCACATCAGGATGCTGCTTTGAAATGGAGCCAATGATATCATCTGCTTCTATACCATCACATTCATAACGTGCAATCCCGCATGCATCTAAATATTCTCTTGCGATAGGAAACTGTACAATGAGCTCCTGATCCAGCTGTTTCCTTGTTCCTTTGTAAGCATCATAGCTTTCATGACGAAATGTTGGTTTTCCACTATCCCATGCCACCATAACTGCATCTGGTTCAATCAAAGAAAGTGCCTTATTGATCATCGTAATAAAGCCATAAACTGCATTGGTTGGAATCCCATTGCTGGTTTTCATCATTCTCCCATATAGTGTGGCATAATATGCACGAAAAAGCATCGAATTTCCATCTATTAACATTAATTTTTTCATAAATTTTCCTCCTAATACTCCGCTATTTAAAACGCACAAAGAAAGGTCCTTAGACCTTTCTTATGATGCGATAGCTTCCAGCGTTTCTAAATTTTCATACATGATAGATAAATAATCTTTTCCTGCTTCTTCATCTTCTTTACTTAACGAAGATAAATTTTTTAAATTCACAGGAATAAGCCCTAATTCATCAATCAGTTTTTTTCTTAACTTCACCATATCCTCAGGCAGATTATCTTCCATAGCTATATAACGCACATGATCATCTTTTATACGTTTCTTCATAACTTCCAGCTGATCTGCTGTAGGCAAAGCACCATATTTGCTTAGTACAATAGGGTAAACCTCAATACCATACGATTTTTGCCAGTTACCAAAACTTGGTGTCATAGAAACAAAGCTGATGTTCTCATTTGCTGTAGAGATTTTTTGAAAATCTGCATCTAAACGTGCAAGGTCCAATTCTAACTTATTATAATTATCATCAAAAATGGAACGATACTGTGGATATTTTGCATTCAGATATTCTAAGATATCACTTGCCATACTTGTCATAGCAACCGGATCCATCCATAAAAGAGGGTCATAATCATATGTCTCAATCGTTTGGAACAGCTCCCCATCATAATATGGTGTTTCCACACCTGTTGTCTGCCCGTTTACAACGGTACTTGTATAACGTTCAAATTTATAAATAGCACTTTTCGTAGCCAAATCTACCATATCAATATCATTCTCACGAATATCTTCCATATACATATTCATATAGGGCTCCAAGCCTCCGATATAAAACAAAGCATCACTGTTTTTTAAAATAGATGTATAGTTATCTTTGATCTGCGCACGCTGAATCATAGAATTTTCACTTATTGTTTCAACAGAAAGATTACTATAAGTTCCTGCAATACGTTCTACCAGATACTGTATCGGATACACTGTTGTCGCTACTTGAAAATGTTCTTTTTTACAACCACTCAGCAAAGTAAAACAAAGCAAAGAAATTAAAAACATTTTTATTTTCATACTCTCTGCCTCCTCACGGATTGATTATATCATAAATCTTATTTAATGCCTATTCTTTGGCACAAACTTCTCTAACAACCATGAGGTTTCTTCTATCCAGCCTCCCTTTCGATAAAACAAGTTATACCTTCCTCTATACAAGTCCTTTTTATGGTGCAGATACGGTTTTTCCTTGCAGGAATGAAGATAGCGGAAACGATAAAATTGAAGTGCTTGTAACGGAAGACTTTTCCAAGCTAAAAATAATTCTACAACTAAAAAAATAAAGACAATATATCCTGCATAAGCCTGAAATAAGCCTTTATACAGAAAAAACAACAAGACTAAAAAACTAGTCAGATACGTGCATTTTTCTGCTGTTTTATATGTGCAAAAACAATGAAAAAAAACTTGTACCAGTCTTCCTCCATCCAAAGGGTAGATGGGCAAAAGATTAAAAAGCAAAATAGAAGCATTGATCATACATAAATATTCATAAAATATTTCTGAAATCATACCTGTACTGCATAAAAAGTCAAACAGCAAAGGCATACAAACATGTGTTAGTGGTCCACTGCATATAATTAAGATTTCCTGTATCAAGTTTCCATAACCTAAATTTTTTATTTGTGCCGATAAGCCAAAAGGATAAATGGTAATTTTTTCAAATCGATAATGAAAAGCACACGCCATAAGAATATGTGCCATTTCATGAATACTTAAAATCAAAAAAATGTAAAACATTAAATAAAAATATGCATAGTTTGAAAAAAGAAACAAATACACAACCCACAGCCAAGAAATATGAATCTTAGTTTTCTTTAAGTGCTTCATCATAAGCTATTAGTTTTTGATCTTTTAAAAAGTCAATGGTGACATAGGAGGTATATGTACCCAGTATTTTTTCTTTTAAAATCCTCTCTCCTTTTTTTACCTTCACTTCATCCAAATTCCCATATGTCGCAACGACTCCATTGTCCTGCTTTATACTAACACTTTGTTTATTATCTTTATTTGTTTGTACATGCAGCACAACCCCATGATAAACATTATAGGCAATGTTTGTTCCATTTGTATACTGATTTTCTTCTAGCGGAGTATACACAGGGGTTGTGGATACTGCCTCTTCCTTTAAGGAAAACCATTTTTCAAAAGGAATCCACTTTGAAAGATCATCCAGCTGTAATGTTTTTTCTAATACCGGAAGATCTAACAGATCCAATTTATTTGAAACAAGCAGCCCTAATACAAGCACACAGATACACATAGCAGCCATGATAACATGATAAAAAAAGCGAAAGAAAAAGACGGGTCTGTGTTTTTCTTCTCCATAACCACCTCGTCTTTTAGAAATTCGTTTTCGTACATCTCTTAATTCATCCATTTTCATCCCTCCTGCTCAAGTTTATGCAAGATAGAAAAGAAACATGTCTTTTTATCCAAACAGCTTTTGCAGAAGACTCTTTTCTTTATATTTAGGAAGTTCTACCCTTTCACCAAGCATATTTTTCACAATACTGTAATAACATGAATACAGTAAGGTGTCTCTTTTTAAAACAACTGGAGTTCCATGATTATTCGAACGCATAACTTCCTCATCATCAAAAACATAACCCAAAAATTCAACAGACAGCCATTTTTTTGCTTCCTCCAAAGGAACACTGATTCCTTTTTCAATCAAATGTACATTCATGCGATTCACAACAAAAGAAATTTCTTCCATCCCTTCCTTCATCAAAATTCCAATAATTCGATCACAATCTTGAAGTGATGTAACATCCAGTGTTGTTACCAGCACAGCCTTATTCACACAACGTATAGAGTATAAAAACCCACTTTCCATTCCAGCAGGAGTGTCCAGCAGCACATAATCAAAACTTTGTTTTAAAGACTGTACGATTTCTTCAAAATGATCTCCCTGAAAAGAAGCAATATGTATGGTTTTACAAGCTGGAATCAAATATAAATTATCCTGCTGTTTATCTTGTAAGATTGCACGTGACAATGTACATTTGCCATCCATAACATCTTTAAGATCATATAATACGCGGTGCTGCAGCCCCATCATAACATCCAGATTTTTAAGTCCCAGATCCATATCAATCATACAGACACGATACCCCATCTGTGCCAATATCATTCCAATACCAATAATCGTACTGCTTTTCCCTACTCCGCCTTTACCAGACGTTATTGCGATAGACTCACCCATAATTTCTCCTCCTTATACGACTTTGTTTTTAATTGTACTTCTTCATAATATACTTTCACAGGAGAGAAAAATGTCATATTTTGAAATTTCGAATCACATATGCGAACGTTCGCACATAAAGCTGATGCACAAAGAATATTATCTTCATAATATAAATCTATATTTCCTTCTACACATCCCAAAACATATAAACTACCTTTACAACAAACATATGCCTGAGGCTCAATATTTCCTAAAAGTAAAGTATCTTCGTTTAAAATATAACTTTGTCCATTTAAAAGCGTTTCTTCTCGTATATCTAATGTTTTGCTATTTCTGCAATTCCCCAAATCTATTCCTTCTATCAAGATTTCATGTTCACGACAAAAAGAAAATAAAGTTTGGATTTGTTTCTGTGCTGCATTTTCCAAATGAAAAAAGGCAGAAAACATCTTCTCTTGCTGAGAAGTAAATATTTTCAGCCTTGTGCTTAGTTCATTTAATTCTTCTTCAAAGTAAGAAGATGTCATATAAACATGAAATTTTCCATTTATTCCTTTGATTTTAAGTTGAACCATTGTATTTTTTCCCCTCTTCGTATTTTATTGGCTTTCTTTTCCAGATAATCCTCTTTGCTACGTTGAAGGAAAACAATCCCCAATACCAAAACCGCATTTCCAAGCAATGTTAATAATTCAAACTGTTCTGCCCACAAAAGAAATGGAATCTCTGAAATGCCTTGAAAGCTCATTACAAAATATACCAAAAGGTCTTTGACGAAAATTGTCACAATTGATAGAATTAACGATTCTATCAGTGTTTCTGTTAAATGTTTTGACCATAAGTGCAGTATGCAGGCAAGAAGTGTATAAATGATGGCATACAACAAAAACGTATTGGCAAAACAAAAATCATAAAACATCCCACATCCAAAAGCGAACAAACATTTATCTGTTAATGAGAACTTGCGAATCGTTAAGATCATCATACAAAATGCAAGATTTGGAATAAACAGCAGATCATTCACCAAAAATGTATTTGGAAACAAAACACTCAATATTTCATCAAATAAAGAACATACGAGAAACAAAACGACATGCGCCATATCTTATTCCCCTTTCTTACTTCCAATTACACGTACAATAGAAAATTCCTGCATATCATCAATTGGACGAACATAAATCGTTTGTCCGGTTTGATTATTCAAAGATTGTATAGAATCTACGGTTCCAACAAGAAGCCCGCTAGGATAAACACCGCCTTTACCGCTAGTAACAACCTGCATTCCTTTTTTCACTTTATCTGTATCATCATATAAATATACGACATAGACACCCTTTTTCACATCATAACTATACAATATTCCATCACTGCTATGCTTTTCATCAATATTTATTTTAATCGATGCATTGCTTTTTTTATCTTCACTTGTAAGAAGCTTTACAACACTTGTATAATCAGATGTACTTTCAACTTTTCCAATCATGCCTTTTACAGATTCAACAGCCATCCCTTCTACAATACCGTCTTTGCTGCCTTTATCAATTGTAATGCGATCATTCCATGTAGATGTATCTCTTGAAACAACATTTGCCGCAATACTTTCATAGCGTTCTTTCCCTTTCAGGTCCAAGGCTTCTTCAAGCTCTGTTATCCTTCTTTGTGCATCTTCATATTTTGCCTGATAAGAAGGCGCCTGACTCAATTCATAACGCAAAATATCATTTTCTTTTTTAACGCTCCAAAGACTCGCAAAATCATGTGTCCATTCTTTTATTGTTTCCACTGGATGATCAATTAAAGAATATTTCAGCATCGTAAATGCATCATACCCCAGATTGCTTGTAGTATTTCCATTTATACCTTGTAAAAGAAGTCCTATCATTAAAAAGAAAACAAGAACTCCTAAAATAATTTTCTGTAATCGATTCAACTTCACAACGACTCACCGCTCTCTTAAATTCTTTACTATTATACTTGTTAAACCAAAATAGTTCAATCAATAAGTCGCATTTGTCGAAAACTTATGTATGCATTTCTTGCGACAATAATATGATCCATCAAAGGGATTGCGACCATCTTTCCACTTTCTACAATATGATTTGTTAACTCAATATCCGCATTTGATGGTGTGGGGTCTCCTGAAGGATGATTATGAGCTACCATAATTCTTGCACAGCCCAAGCGCATAGCTTCTTTAAAAATTTCACGAGGATGCACACTGGCATTCGTTAAGGTTCCTGTAAACATCTGCTTATAAGATTGTATCTGATTTTTCTGATTTAAAAAAATCACATAGAAACATTCCTGATTACAGAAGCCAATTTCCTGTTGAAGCCAATCTACGACATCTTCCGGTTTTCCTATTTGTACTTTCTCTTGTATATCATCTAAAGCAATCCGCTTTCCTATCTCAAAAGCAGCAAGAAGTTCTACCGCCTTTGCTTCTTTAATACCCTTGATATGCATTACATCATGTATAGAAGCACTTCCCAAATCTCCCATCGTCTCAAATGTGCATAACAGCTCATCCGCAACCTCCAATGCACTTTTTTCTCTTGTCCCACTTCTTAGCAGCAGCGCTATAAGTTCTCTATTGCTTAAACTTTTTATTCCATTTAATAAAGCCTTTTCTCTAGGTCTTTCTTTTTCATTTAACTGTTTTACTTTCATTCCCAATTTTTTCTAAAGCCTCCTTATATTTTTTCTGTTTGATCAAGTCTGTAATTTCATCACTGCTTACTGTCACACTTTTTTCTATAAAACTGTAGTTTTTATCTGCTAATTCTTTTTGTTCTTCTTCAGTTTTCTTTTTATCCTCATTCACACCACATACCAAAGCTGTAACATCTCCCTGCTTCATTTGATAAACGTGAAAACCATCCTCCTCCAATTTCTGCTTTGCTTCCTCTAAGTTTTTTTCTTCTTTATACAATCCTACCTGATTCATATGTAATGTTTTTTGTGAAGAAGATGTTCCAATTACTGAAAACAACATATAGTAAAATGAAGAAAAAAGTATGGAAAAGAAAAGTGCAAGCAAGATAATAATACGTTTTCGATTCATATAAATACCTCCCAATACATTCTATGTATAGAGCATACAATTCATTCCCTCCATTTCTCCCTTATATTAATACGAAACAAAATACAGAAAATACAAAACATAATACAATTTTTTCAAAGAATTATTATTGACATTTAAAAGAATATCAGTAAAATAAGAGAAGTAATTGGAGACTTGTCCGAGTGGTTTAAGGTGCGATGTTGGAAGCGTCGTGTGGTTAACGCCACCATGAGTTCGAATCTCATAGTCTCCGCCATATAGTCATTTAAGCCTTTAAATAAAGGCTTTTTTTATATTTTTTCCACACTCAAAGAAAGCCCGTCATAAAAAGGTATGATCTTTATTTTTAACTTTTAAGACCTAAGACTATACGAAAAAAAAACAGCGTTTCCTAAACAAAACACTGTTAATCGAATATATTAATAATTTTCTTTTCCTAAATCATCAGGTTTTTTACTTCTGCTTACAGGCTTTAACACCACTCTGTAATGTGTACAAAGACTGCAGAAATCAGGATGAAGCATTGTATCATCTTCTACATATATCTGATTCTGCATTAATAGTTTTGCTAATTTTTGATAAGTATGTGTACGGCTGAATTTTGGCATCACACCAGCAGTACGAATATTATCAAATCCACTGATGCCATCAAACAAGTTTGATGTTAACATCGCATTCATCATTTCATAATATCTTCGATGCAGAAAATCCGCATTATACTTATTCCATAACATTTTATTTGATTCTTTCCAGTCAAAAGCCAGATTATCAACAAACTGAATACTTCCTACCTTTACATCATAAGGAAAAGCATTTAACATTTGCGATATAAAATGTTCATGCTGTGTAAAATAGCAGACATGCAATCCAAAATTTATCTTTATAGGAAACTCCTGTTTTTTCATATCTTTGATAAAGGCTTGATAGGATCCTATTGAGGTTTTTTCTATACGATCATACCATTCTTTCTGACAGGGATAAGAAGCACAAATTTCTCTATATAACAAGGAACATTCTTTAAATTTGTGTGTAGGTTGTAAAATCGTTATTTCATCTATACCATTATGTATAGCTGCTTGTACATACTCCATCAAATGCTCATAACTATACTCGCCTTGATATTCAATATGTGCATCTATCATAAGCAATCCCTCACTTTAATTTTCGAATTCTTCCAAATCCGATCGTTCCAGGTCCTGTATGAGTTAAAATGACAGCTTTAAATGTTCGCTGTTCTACCGGCTGTCCACATGCTTCTTCCAGAATTGGCTTTAATTCATCGCTCATCGCACGATTATCCGCATCAATAATCATCCAAATGTAATCTTCTGGATGAATATCTTTCGTAACTCTTTCAATACCTTCTCGATATGCTTTTTTTAAGGTACGAACTTTATCTACTAAATCAATAGCACCATGCTCCACACTTAATAATGGCTGAATTTTTAATAAACCAGCCAATGCTGCAGCGGCAGGAGAAATTCTTCCACCATTTTTTAATGCAGTTAAATTTTCAGGAATAATAACAGCATATAGTTCTCCGTCATCTTCAATCTTCTTCTTGACCTGTGCACAGCTATATCCTTCTTCCAGTAATTCTCTAGCCATTTTTAATACAGATACTACCGGATAACATACCAGCTCACTATCAACTACATGTACTCTTCCTTCAAACTTTTTCGATAAACCAATTGCAGTTTGGCAAGTTCCGCTTAATTTGTTAGAAAGTGGAAGATAAAAAACTTCATCATAATCTTTTAATAAATCTATCCACATATTCACCATATCTCCAATAACCGGCTGTGCAGTTTTTACCTGCTTTTCTGCCCGTAAGGCTTCTATAATATCGTTATCAGAAATCGTTTTACTATCAATATATTCCTTGCCATCAATTGTGATAGGCATTCGAAGAACATGGATATCCAATGCCTTCGCTTCTTCTTCTGTAATATCAGCACTCGAATCACACATTAATGCTATTTTTTTCATGGAATCACTCCTTGGTGAAATTATATCATTTTTATAAAAAAATTCAACAAAAGTATTTACAAACAAAATGAGATAAGATATAATATGACTCGCTCAAGCAAAGTCAGATATGGCGGATGTGGTGAAGTGGTTAACACAGCGGGTTGTGGTCCCGTCATGCGTGGGTTCGATCCCCATCGTCCGCCCCATATATATTATTTCTTTGTATGAGTATACATGGCGGATGTGGTGAAGTGGTTAACACAGCGGGTTGTGGTCCCGTCATGCGTGGGTTCGATCCCCATCGTCCGCCCCATATAGATAAGCAAATCTCCAGTAGGAGATTTTTTTATTCAAGTCAAAAAAAGTGGTCGTAACAGTTAAGTGATTTTTTAAAATTATCACTTAGGCTATTCGACCTTTTTCTTTTATTTTTTTCTTAGATTTTTATAAGGACAATTTACTGTTTTGGTTATTTTATCTGAATATGATACTTTTGAAATTAGGCTTCAAACCCATTTCTTTTGTATAAAATCAGAAATAACAGCAAAGTAATAATACATTCACTAGATAATATGCACCATTGTATCAGCGAAACGGAAATATTTGCATAAGATAATTTGTTAATTACGTTCATCACAATACCAGTAAATAAATACTCAGAGATGACTTTCATAAATGGAAGTAATTCAGAAAACATTGGAATCAACATTAAAATAATAACTGCTGGTGTGATAATTGAGCTCGTATTCATTTGATTTTTTGCAAAAATTCCAAATATCATCCCTATCATAGTACATGATAGCGTTGCCAAGGAAGTCATTAAAAGATAGATCATCCACACATAAGGATTCATCGTAACACCTAATAACAAAGCAAGAATAACATTGATAATTTCCACTTCAATAAGTATTGGAAATACTGTTCCTAAAAAATATTCAATGCCTCTAACAGAAGATGTCATAAGTACACGCAGAGTATTCTTTTCTTTTTCCTCGGCAAGTAATAAAGCAGTAACATACAATGCCATAGCGATATTAAACAGTACAGCCATTGATAATGCATACGTACTGACTTCCCCTATGATTGTTTTCATTAAATATCCATACCCAATTGAAAATAACATCATAATTAAAAAATTTTTACTCATTAACGCTTTGGCTTTCATTTCCATGATTGCCGATATTTTTCTTATACAAATCATTTAGTTTAACCCCCTTCCAGTAACATGTATAAACACATCTTCCAATGTTGGTTCACAGGAATGAAGTGCCTCAACCTTATCTTCCAACAGCCATTGCCTCATTTTTTCAATATCATTAGCCTTGTTTGATAAAATATGCTCACTGTCATCGTTTAAAATAACTTTATACTTTTTTTCCTGATTATGCTTGATACATAATTCTTTTGGACTTCCATACTCAACAATCACACCCTCATTAAGAAGAGCAACATGGTCACAAAGTTTTGTTGCTTCTTCCATGTTATGAGTTGTTAAGAAAATAGCCATTCCTTCATGTTTAAGCTCCAGCAATAAATTATGAATCGTTAAGGCCGTTGATGGATCCAATCCACTTGTAGGTTCATCAAGAAACAGTATTTTGGGTGTATGCAGGATTGCTCTAGCCAGGATCAAACGCTGCTTTTGTCCCTTTGATAATTGACTTGCCAACTTCATTTTATGCTCAAACAATCCTACTCTTTTTAGTAATACGTCAATTCTTTCTTTTGAAACATTCAAAATTTTAGAAAAATACTTCAAATTATCATATACACTCATTCTTTCATAAATTCCACTATTATCAGTAACAATACCAATTTGTTCATAAATCGTTTCATCTATGTTGTCACAATGAATATCTAAAACATATGCATCCCCTTTTGTTAATTTTAATTGGCCTGTTAGAATCTTAATGGTCGTTGTTTTTCCGGCACCACTTGGCCCTAAAAAACCTAGTATTTCTCCTTTATGTAAAACTGCATTTAAATCTTTCAGTACCACTGTTGAATGAAATTCCTTTGATATGTGTTGTATACGAATATATTCATTTTTCATCTTGTTCAACTCCTTTCACAATCATTATATTGTTTCCTAGAGTACAAAGCAGATTATTTCTTAAATGGTTCATTTATTTCCTAAACAGCATAAAAAAGGATCCCTATAAGACCCTGTTTAATGCTTCTAAAAGTTTTGATTTCATTTTTCTAGATACCAAACACATATTTCCCTGTATCCATACTCGATTATTTTTAAGATCAAGCTCATCAATTTTATCCAATGCGACTATGTAAGAGCGATGTATTTTTAAAAATTTAGGTTTGAGTTGCTGTTCTATATCGGATAGACTGCCAATGCATTCGATTCGATCATGTAATGCATGAACAATCACAAAATGAGATCTCATTGAGGTTTCAATATACAAGATATCATTTAAAGGAATATGGTGTGTCTTTTCACCAGTTTTAAAAGTATAGTACTCTATAGGATCAATATTTTCCTTAGCTATCTGTGACACAATACATTTCAAACAGTTACAAATAGATTCTCTTAATTTAAATTCACTGTCTTTGACAATATAATCAAATGCTTCAAGATGGTACTGAAACGTTTTGTATGCTAAATCCTTGTAACTTGTGATATAGACAATTGTGGCATGCGGATCAATGTTACGAATCGCTTTTCCCAAAAGAAAACCATCGTATTTCTCATTTTTTAGTTCAACATCTAAAAAATACAAGTTTCGCCTTGTTTTGCTGTTTGTGATATCCTTCATTAAATCAATAGGATTTGTATAACAAGAACAAACCATCATATCGTAATCTTGTATTAAAACTTGATTATCAATTTCTTTTTTTATGAAGTTTAAAATTTCGATTTCATCATCACAAATATAAATCTGTAACACACACATCTCCCCTAACTGTTAAAAATAATAATTTCCTGTATGAAACGATGATTACGACAGCTAACTTTATGAGAAATATTTGGATATTTTTCTATAATCGTTTCTAAACTTTGAAGACCAATTCCAGAATGGTCTTTTTTGGTTGTAAAACCACTATTATTTATATCATTAATATTTACTTCTTTTTCCACATAATTCTCTACAACAATTGTTAAAGAATTTTCTTCCTGTAATATCAGCAAGGTTAAATCATTATGATTTTGTTCCACTTCTTCTATTGCATTATCCATAAGAATCCCTAATATTCTTACTAAATCAATTGTTTGGATTTTGTTTTTATGCAGTGGGTACAACACTTCCAAATGAAAACTTATTTTTTTATGATAAATATCTGTAATCTTTTTAAATAGTAAACTTTTGACTTCGCTTTCGCGTATATTGGAAAGCTGCGTTGTTAATGCCATTTTTGAATCTATAGTATCATCAAAATCGTCAATCATCCCCTGAATTAAGTTTTCAACCTTTTTGATATTCCCTTCCTTTGAATTAAGATAAAGACTAGACATCATATTCTTATAGTCATGTTTAAAAGCCCGCATGTTTTGCTGAATATCTTCTAGATCTTGAATATACAGCTGTTGTTGGTGTAATACTATTTGGTTATATTCATTCTCCTGCTTGATTTTTAAGAGATTATATGCATATTGAACTAAAACAATTGAAAAAGTGATGACCAGAAAAATTATCATAACTTCCTCCAATCGAAATTCTGCTTTGCCTTTTGGTATGATGATTTGTGTCCAGGCAAAAGCCATTATAATCAAAATAGAAATGCAGATGATAGATAAATAGGAATAATTTTTCTTTTCAAACTCTATCATGATTTCATTTAAATGAAGTTTTTTTGCTAAGAAATTTTGAAAAAGTGCGATCATAATTGCCATCAGTATTCCTAACAGAAGATAATCTATTGATCCAGATGATGAAATCAAATATAAAAAGTTATTAAATCCAAATAATAAAAATGTATACATTGCCCATAAAATGGAAGTAAGAATTAGATTTATTTTTATATCTTTTTCTAAAAATAAATAGATTGATGATACTAAAACAATATAATTGGTTATATTAACATATGCCCATGACAAAATATCATTATTGCAATCATATAAAATCCATTGGGTTACTGGAGCTAATAGAATTTCAAAATAAAAAATATAAGTTATGACACAAAAAAGAATAGCCACTGCAAATCTAATGAAACTTATTTTTATATTTCTGATTTTCTGATAAACCCACATTATCCCAATAACACTTATTGAATTTACAAAATAAATTAAAATAGTATATAACATATCTATCAATGATTTTGTTAACATTAAATAGACCCCTCATTTCTTAAAGATATTGTAAAAGATGTAATTTTTATGAAGACATAACAATTCACAATTATAGTATATATACAAAAATATATGATTTTGAAAAGAAAAAATCAAATCCAGCTGTCAATATGGTCGATATGCGATACAATTTGATTGATAGATTCAAGCACTCGCCATACGAATGTAGTACAAAAAAACACCTCTTTCGCTTATGGAATCAGGTGTTTTTTTTGGTATTTTTTTACTTAAGAACTCTGATTCGTATAACTCATCCCACCTATATAATACTTTACATACACACTTGCCTATTTAATGTAATTTCATTCCATGTTTGTATACTGTAAAATATCTTCTATATTTTTTGTTAATGCCTTTTGAAGTTCTTCATTATTATCAGAAACTTTCCATACTCCATTTTGTTTTACTAAATTTACTTTCAAAGTAGTAATATGCTTGTCTTCACTTTTTTGCATCTTTTCAAACAAAATCTGTAAAACTTCTTGCTGTGCTTTTTCAGCTTCGTTCTTATTGCCTGCATTTTTCAACTTTTTCTCTGCTTCTTCTATTCCCTGTTTCAATGCATCCTTAAAACTGTACATATTCAATTCTATACTAACTGCAGCATTATCTTCTTTTTCATAAACTTGCTCTATCACATAAGTGAATTGCATTACTTTATTTAAAACTTCTTCCTGCAGCTGTTCATCTATTCCTGCTATATAATCTTCCTCTGTAACCTGATAAAGCTCCAGTTCTTCTTTTTCCCATAAAGAATACTCCTGTGCAACCGCAACATTATGATTTTGTAAAGCCTGTAAAAAAGCATCTGTAACCATCCTTGCATCTTTTCCTTTATTTCCATTACATCCGAAAAGTAAAACCATGACAAGACATAAAGCGACTCCTATTTTCCATTGTTTTCGCATAAATTACACCGCCTTTCTTTTTACATTTTTTAAGCGTTCTTCCATTTCCTCATACTCTCCAGTATAATTGTGTCCAATCAAATACACACGATAAAAACATTTGTGATCTTCCCAAAGCAGTTTTTGATATTCCACTTGTTTGCTGTATCGCACTTTATTATATAAGATACCCGCATGTTGAAGATATTTTTCAAAGGAAACAAATTTCATATATATCACCAAATCTATTGTAACAAAGAATAAAAGAAATGAAAATATCCATTCTAAAAATGAATGAAAGAGTATTCTTTTTTCAGAAAAGTGTTAAAATTAAAGTAAAGAAAAGGAGATGTCGTTTTATGACTACATTAACAGAAGATTTAAAAAAACTAATATTGGCAGGTATTGGTGCTGCCGCTGTAACCGCTGAAAAATCAAAAGAAATGATTGACCAGCTTGTAGAAAAAGGAGAACTTACCGTTGAACAGGGAAAGGTGTTGAATGAAGAATTAAAACACACCATTAAAGAAAAACTGACACCCGCACCAGACACAGAGACTATCTTACAAAATCTGGATACCATGAGTGTTGAAGATTTGGCAAAACTAAAAGAAAAAATCGAACAACTGCAAAAGGCTGACAATGAAGAATAAAGCTACTTCTACACTAAGCAGTAAAAAACGTCTTGCCCAAATCATCGGCATTCTAAAAAAGCATGAAATTAACAAAGGGATCGACCCTGTAAAGTTTCGTGAAATTCTAGAAGATCTAGGTCCAACATTTGTAAAAATCGGACAAATTATGTCCGCTCGACAAGACATGTTTTCCCAGCGATACTGCAAAGAACTTATCAAACTTCGTGACAGTGTGGCTCCTATGGATATGGAAACAGTCATCGGTGTGATTGAAGATGAATATGGTATGAAGATGGATAAAGTATTTCAATCCTTTGAAACTACTCCTCTTGGAAGTGCTTCGATTGCACAGGTGCATAAAGCAAAATTAATGAATGGAAAAGATATCGTTGTAAAAATACAGCGTCCTCACATCTATGAAACTATGGAGCGTGACATTTCCCTTATTCGAAGAGCCGGCAACCTGCTTCACTTAAATGATATACTTGGAAGCGTTGTCGATATCAACATTGTATTGGATGAGTTCTGGCATACAGCAAAGGAAGAAATGGATTTTTTAAATGAAGCACAATTTGCCATGCGTTTTGAAAGCTTGAACGAAGATATTCGCTATATCTCTGCACCAAAAGTCATGATAGATGCTTCTACCAGCCGTGTACTTGTGATGGAATATATTGACGGTTTTGAAATTGATGATTTTTCTCTGCTAGAAAATAATGGCTATGACTGTAAAGAAATCGCAGTCAAACTGGCAGAAAACTATATTAAGCAAATCGTAGATGATGGGTTCTTTCATGCAGATCCACATCCTGGTAACATTCGTATTCGTGATGGAAAAATCGTATGGATTGATTTTGGAATGATGGGAGTGTTATCCAAACAGGATAAAGATTTAATGAAAAACGCCGTTATTGCAATTGCCAGTAATGATACGCAAAAACTTGTAGATGTCATCTTAACATTGGGTGTTCATAACGGACGAATTGACCATTCTCTTTTATATGACGATATTGAAACTTTTATGCAGAAATACTTGCATCTGGAATTACAGGATATCCAGCTCGGTGATGCTGTACAGGAAATTTTCTCTGTTGCCCATCGATATCGTATTTCTATGCCAAAAGGTATCAGCATGCTTGCCCGTGGATTAGTAACCATGGAAAGCACAATGACACTTCTTGACCCATCTACGAATATTCTGGAAATTGCAGCGAACCATGTCAGTTCCCATATCCTAAAAAAAATAGACTTTAAAAAAGAACTTTCAACAAGTGGAAAACAGGTATGGGATGCCGCCAACCATTCTCTTCGAATTCCCGTCCAGCTATCTGAAGTATTTTCTACCATCATGAAAGGACGATTAAAAATCAATCTGGAAATCATGGATTCCACAGTACCTCTAACAACCGTAAATCATATGGTAAACAAATTAACTGTTGGCGTTGTCAGTGCAGGTTTGTTAATGGCAAGCAGTATCCTGTGCACAACACAAATGACACCTAAGATTTTTGGTATCCCTGCTTTAGGATTTATTGGTTATATTACCGCAATTGGTTTAGGATTATGGCTGCTTGCAACTGTTCTTTTAGAAAAGAGAAAACGAAAATAAAAAAATGTATAAACCCAACAGAAGACTATTTACTACTGTTGGGTTTACTTTTACTAATCTAACACAACTTCTTTTAATACTTCTCCAATTGGATCATGAATAATTATATCTGCTTTATGATCCATTGAAGTCATATCTTTATTAATAAGTATCAAATGTTTTCCTTTAAAATACTGTAACAATCCTGCTGCTGGATATACAACTAAAGAAGTTCCTCCAACAATCAGTGTATCCGCCTGAGCAATACAGCGAATACTTTCTTCTACAACTGCATTATCGAGCGCTTCTCCATACAGCACCACTTCTGGTTTTAAAATTTTTCCGCAATGTGGGCATACTGGAATTCCCTCTTTTCGATTTTCTTTCATTTCTTCCAATGTATAAAAACGATGACATCCACTGCATCGATTGCGATGAATGCTGCCATGCAGTTCTAAAACATGTTTACTTCCTGCTTTTTGATGCAGTCCATCAATATTTTGCGTAACGATCGCATCTAACTTTCCCATTTCTTCTAGTTTTGCCAGTGCGATATGAGCAGGATTGGGCTGTGCATTTTCATATACCATTTCACTGAAATAAAAATCATAAAATTCTTTTGGATGTGTTACAAAGAAATCATGAGAAATCATAACTTCTGCCGGATATGGATATGTTTTTTTACTGTAAATTCCACTTTGCGAACGAAAATCTGGAATGTTGCTTTCCGTACTTACCCCGGCACCTCCAAAAAATACAATATGTTCGCTTTCCTGTAAAACTCTTTTTAAATCTTCATACATCTTCCTCACGCCTTTCTAAATCGAATTGTACTTCCTTTTCTTGTTTTACATACTTCTATACCATCTGCAATATTTTCCTTTAATATCTCTACATGAGAAATAATTCCAACCATTCCTTTTCGCTTTGTCATTGTCTGCAAGATATGCAAAGCATCCGCAATACTATGTTCATCCAATGTACCAAATCCTTCATCAATAAACATCGCATCCAGCTGCATACCCCCATTTTTTGACTGCACAACAAAAGAGGTTGCCAGTGATAATGCAAGTGATACCAGAAACTTTTCTCCTCCACTTAACGATACCACACTTCGCTGTCCCATGGAATAGGAATCATAAATTCCCAGTTCTAATCCACTTTTTCGCACTCTTCCAATCGCTTCATCACTTCGATACAGCTGATATCTTCCATCATGAACCTGTCGCAACAGCTGATTTGCATATTGTAAAATCGTTTGCAGAAGCACACCTAATACATATCGTTCAATTCCCACTCCATTATCGCCACGCATTGCTTTTACAAAGTGCTGTTTCTTTAAAAATTTCGGCATCTGTACTTCTATAAGACGTTGTGTATCCTCTGCTTTTTTTAACGTAGCTCGATACAATTCCCATTGACTTCTTTGTTTTGCCGTATCTTCCTGCAGTTGTTTTAATCCATTTCTTGCCTGTTCACTTTCTTCTTCCAAAGCAGGAACATCCTTGCTTTCCATCTTTTGTAAACGTGCTTCTAACATTTCCTTTCGTGCACTTACTTCCACAACATTTTGTTCATAGCTTTGAATGCTCTCTTCCATTTTTAAAAGTATGTTTTCTTCTGGTATTTCTACAATTTCTTCTTTCTCTACTCCATATGTAAAACATTGTTTTACAAACCTATCTTCTGCCTGTTTCTTTTCTTCTTTTGCCTTTTTTTCTTCCTCTTGTGCATGTGCATAATTTTCTTTCACAGCAGCTTCCTGTAATTTCACTTCTTCAATTTGCTTCTGTAACATCTCTATTTCTTTTTCATACTGCTTTTGTTTTTGTTCTGTCTGCTGGTAGTGCTTCTTTATAACTTCCATAGAATCCTGAGAATGCAGCTGACTTGTTTTCTGTTTCAAAGTAGCACTATATGCACTGTTTTCTTCTTTATATGTGATAGATTTGTTTTGATATTCACTTTTTAATACATACAGTCTTTGGATTTCGTTTTGTATATTTTGCTCATCCACCAGCAAGTTTTGCCACTGTTTTTCTTTTTTCTGCATTATTTGAAGATTATTTTGCGTAGTCTCAAACTCTTCTTTCGTAAATGGTTTCTCCAATAACTGCAAAATTTCTTTATCAATCTGTATACAACGCTGTTTTTTCGTTTGTATAGAAAGGTTGATTTCTTTTAGTAAGTCCTTTTGTTTCTGATACTGTTCTTTCGCCTGTTCCAGTTTTTCTTTATATGTTTTTAATTCCTGTAAATCAACATACATATGAGAAACATGTGCATAGGAAGGATGATGCAAAGAACCACATACCGGACAAGGTTTTCCTTCTTCTAAATCTTTGGAAAGCTGCAGCGCAGCTGTTTGTAAATACTGCTGGTACACTTTTTCATGTTTTGCATCTGCAGTTTCAACTTCCAATTCATAGGATTTTCTCTTCTCTTCCTGCATCTGCTGGTTCTGGATTTCTTTTTCTAATGCTATATTGATACTTTGTTTTTCTTCATCCAGTATTTTTGCCTGTTCCAGCTTTCGATGTCTATTATCTATATCTTCTTTGCTCTGTAATTCCTGTTTTAATATTTGTATATCCTTCTGCATTGCATCTTTTTTTCTTAGCGTATCTTCCAAACGCCTACTAACGTTTTCTTCTTTTTCCAGGATTTCTTTCTGCTGTTTTTGATGTTCTTCCCATGTTTTGTTTAGTATCTCTATTTCTTTTAAAAGAACCATATCTTCCTGTAAAGATTGATATGTTTTTCTGCATATTTCCTCATGTTTCTGTAAACTTTCTACCTGCTGTTTTCGCTCTTTTTCTAAAGAACTTTCCTCTTGTATCTTTTTTAGTTTTTCATATGCCAACTGGGTTTGCTGCATCCTTTTTTCATATTGTTTTGCAGCTGTATCATATGCATGATAATAGGGAAAAATACCCTGCAGTTTTTTATAATGAGCCAGCTTTTCTTTTTGTGCATTGATGGCACCTTGTTTTTCTTGTAATGTATCCAGTTCTTTCCTGCACGTTTCAAATGCCTGTTCATCTTCATTTCTTTGTTTCTGTTCTACAAGTTCTTTCTCCAAACACGCTACCTTTTTATTTTGTTTTATGAGTTCCTTTTTCTTTTCTTCCAGCTCTGTTTTCAAAGAATCCATAGTTGCTTTTGCCTGTTCAATAGATTCTTCTTTTAACGTTTCCAGATAGATTTGCTGTTTTCCCTGCAGATCATCCAGTTTCTGTTTTTCTTGTTTTATGTATTCTACCAGCCACGCGTTGATATTTTCCCAGTGTTCCATCTGAAACAATGTCTTTAAAATTTCTTGCTTTTCTTCACTTTTGCTTGTCAGAAACTGTTCAAATTTCCCCTGTGGAAGCACCATGACCTGTACAAACTGTTCATAGCGAAGTCCAATCAGTTCTTCTGCTTTTTCCTCCACATTTTTTAGTTTTGGATTCTCAAAAAACGGAAGAAATTCTCCATTTACAATTTCACCGGCATCGACACTGCTTTTCCATACTTTTTCTTTGTTTCGCTTTGTCTTTACCTCTACTTTTCGCACAAAACGATATCGTTTCCCTTTTAAAGAAAATATAAATTCCACAAATGTATGTATATCATCACTTGCAAAGCGAGAGCGCATCGCTTCCATACTTTCCCTTTGTCCACCACTGCTTTTTCCAAACAATGCAAAGGTAATCGCATCTAAAAGCATCGTTTTCCCACTTCCTGTTTCTCCCTGAATCAAAAACAAATGATGGCTGGATATATCAGAAAAATCAATTTCCTGTTTTTCAACATAAGGTCCAAACGCCTGTATTACTAATTTTTCAGGAAGCATACTCTTCCTCCTTTACCGCTTTCTGTGCTTCATAAAAAAGCTGCATTTCTTCTTCATCTAGTTCTTCTTGAAACATATCCTTAAAAAACTGTTTCACAATACTGTCATCCTGCATGGCTTCCATTGTCTGTAAATCAACACCAATACGACTTTGTGTTTCCTCATGTATGCCGCTTAACTGTAAAATCCCTTCGTGAAGTTCTTGAAAATATTCCATCATATCGATCGTTGCCTGCTTATCTTCAATTTCTATTTTCACATAGCTTTGTGTATCATTATCTTGTTTTAATTGTGTGATGACATCCTCTAATTTTCCACCATATGTTTTTAATGAATGAAGAGGCTGTATACATTTTTCTTGAATTTCACCATTATCTGTATCATAAATTAATACTTTTTTCGCATAGGAAGCTTCTGAAAATGAGTATGGAAGCGGAGAACCACTGTAATATGCGTTCTGTCCTGCTTTTTGATGACGATGAAGATGCCCCAAGGCAACATAGTCAAACTTATCAAATACCGTGGAAGAAACCATCCCACTCCCTCCTATCGTTGCGAAACGATCACTTTCACTCACGCTGGCATTTGCCATAAACGTATGCGCAATCGCAATATGACAGACTTCTTTCTTGTTTAATTTCTCCTCTAAATCGTTTTGGATACATAAAAATGCTTCCTCTTCATCTTGGATTTCAACGCCATAAAGATTCGCAACTGTCTGCGGATGAAAGTAGGGGATAGGATAAAACCATGTATTTCCTAATATAAGAGGTTTTACTTTTTCTTCCAGTTTTCCATATACATGCAAACCCATTGGTGCCAGCAAAGCGGAACAGGATGATAAACGTACTGGTGAATCATGATTTCCCGCAATAACAATGACCTGCTTTTTTAACTCCATACAAAGCATATGCATGCACTTATCATAGAGTTCGATGGCTTCTTTACTGGCAAGTGTCGTATCGTAAATATCTCCTGCAATGATGATCACATCGATGTTTTCATCCATCACAATTTGTTTTAACTGTTCTATAAAATCATATTGATCTTCCATTAAACTTTGTTTATGCAATGCAATTCCCAAATGCCAGTCGGCAGTATGTAAAATCTTCATAAAATATGCTCCTTTCCTGGTAAAGAAAAAGCAGAGCCAATCTGCTTTTAATCATTTTCACTTTCTTTTGGAGTCGATACCGGTGTTTTATCAATTGTAAAATCCTGATTATTCTCGCTGTAATCTCCAAAAGACCATCTCACAGAGAATGTATTATAACTTCCAGACTCCTCATTCCAGAATATTTCATATACCGTTTTTGCGGTTATGATTCCATTTTCTTCTTTTCTAGTTGTTCCATTATATTGCAGATAATTAAAAGGAAGTTCTTCATCTAAAATCAGCATCTGTGGTTCTTTTACCGGATTTTTTTTCTCATAGGTATACGTCAATGTTATTTCCATTGAATTTTGTTTTGTTTTTATATCCTGATGGATATAAGTTACATAATTTACAAACACATTTGTACTCTTCTTTATCTGCTTTCCTTCTTCATCTGTTATTACTAAAGTAAATGTATTATTTCCAGTAGGAATTCCATACATCTCTCTAGACAGTGATTGAGAGCTATAACTTGTAACATCTAATAGTTCACGATTTTCTAAAAATAATTTAACACTTTCAATTGCAGACTGATTGCTCGTATAACTCCAGCTAAAATTTATGTTTTGTGTAATGTTATTGTATTTTCCTTCAAACATAGTAATAACAGCATCCTGATTTTCTTCTTCCTGAACTGGTGTATTTGGATTTGAAATCATTTGCTGTGGAGAGCGATTCTTTAAAAATGTATACAAAAATAAAGATACAGATATCAAAACTAAGCTGCTCATTAAGATAATAAAAAATCCATTTTTCTTCCAAAAACTACGGGAATCTTTCAAATACATCCCTCCCTATTTTCTTTTATTATACTATCTTTTTAAAGAAATACCACTCTTGACATAGGAAATCCAAAAAGAAAAAAGCTCCTTCCCTAAACAAAGAGGAAAAGAGCATCTATATTCTTATTTTGCTGGCACTAAAGGAACTACAATTCCATCATATTCATCTTCAATGAATTTCTTAACATCTTCACTATTTAATGCATCAATCAAATCCTTGATTTTTTGATCATCTTCGTGTCCCTTCTGTACTGCAATGATATTTGCGAATGTCTGTGCAGCTTCACTTGTCTTATCTTCGGTAGCTAATACTTTATCAGAAATTTTTGCACTTAAAGCATTGTTTCCATTAACAACTGCATAATCCAAATCCTGAATATTTCTTGCACAGTTTTCCGCAACCATTGGTTTTACTTCTACATTTTTTGGATTTTCCACGATATCATTAATTGTAGCATCAATTCCTTTACCCTCTGTTAATTTAATGATTCCATTAGCTTCTAGTAGTTTTAAAGCTCTACCACCATTTGTTGGATCATTTGGAATACCGATAACTGCTTTTTCTTTTACATTTAAATCCTTATGTTTCACAGAATAAATACCTAATGGTTCAAAGTGTACAGCAAATACACTTGTTAATTTTCCTTCTTCTTTAGCCTTAACCATCCATTCATCTAAATATGGTTTATGCTGGAAATAGTTAGCATCTAAGCTTCCTTCTGCTAAACCTTTATTAGGTAGATCATAATCTGTAAACTGTTTAATTTCTACGTTATATCCTTTTTCTTCTAAAACTGGTTTAATATGATTTAAAATCTCTGCATGCGGTGTTACACTGGCACCAATTGTCAAAGTTTTATCTTCCTTAGGCTGTGATGATGTTCCTGAAGCACATCCTGCAAGCAATACTGCTGCACATAAAGTTACAAATAATTTTTTCATTTTCATTCCCTCTTCTTTCTTGTCTTTTTGTTTATCCTATATTTTCAAATATGCATATAAGCTGCACATTCGACAAATACGGGCATGCTGTTTAAAATGATGTTTCATACTTCTATCCTCTTTTCATCATCCTAATGTGTTGTTTTTCTTTCTAAATAGTTTCCTAAACTTTGAATCAATGTTGTAATCAAAAGCAAAACAATTATACAGCAAATCGTTGTATCTGTTTCATACTGATATGCACCATAACGAATTGCGAAATCCCCAATACCACCGGCACCAACTGCTCCTGCCATACTAATATAACCAATAATTGCAATCAAAGTAATTGTAGTAGCACGAATAAGTGCAGGTATACTTTCTTTTAAATATACTCGAAAAATAATTTCTATAGGAGAGCATCCCATCGCCTGACTTGCTTCAATAAGTCCATTATCTACCTCCGATAAAGCAGATTCTACCTGACGTGCGAAGAAAGGTACAGAACCAACAATAAGCGGGAATACTGCACCTCTAATTCCAATAGATGTTCCCATAACAAATCTTGTAACACTAATTAACGCAATGATCAGAATAATAAATGGAATTGCACGAAATAAATCAATAATTGTACTTAATATCGTGTATACAATTTTATTTTCCAAAATATTTCCTTCTTTAGTAACTACAAGAATGACTCCAAAGAAAGTTCCAAAAATCAAAGAAAATAATCCAGTAATTCCAAGCATCACAAAGGTATCTATAATGGATTGCCCAAATTCTGGCAATTTAACAATCAAATTAGGAAATAACTGTTCTAGCATTTGTTAATCACCTCCACATCAACATCATGTTCCTTCATATAATGCAAAGCCTCATCTACCTGTTCTCCACCAAGAATCATAATCAAATCTCCTAAAGGGATGTGATGAAGTACTTCCACATTTCCAAATATGATATTCGTATTTACATTAAATTTTCTGGAAATTTCACTAATTAAAGGTTTCCCTGTTCCAGTTCCTCCATAATGCAAACGAACCAGCACTTCTCCACTTTGTAAACGTGTTAGATCGGAACCTTGTTCTACCATTTCATAAATCTGACTTAAATTTGAAGTCGATGCAATGAAATTTCTAGTAACTTCTGCATGTGGATTTGTGAATATATCTACGATATTTCCTTCTTCCACTACATGTCCATTCTCCATTACAGCAACACGATCACAAATTTCTTTAATAACTGCCATTTCATGTGTAATTAAGACAATTGTAATGCCAAGCTCTTCATTTACTCTTTTTAAAAGCTTTAAAATACTTTTTGTAGTTTGCGGGTCAAGTGCACTTGTTGCTTCATCACATAGAAGAACTTTAGGACTGTTTGCCAAAGCTCTGGCAATCGCAACACGCTGTTTTTGCCCTCCACTTAACTGTGATGGATAAGCATCTTTTTTCTCTTTTAAATCCACCAATTCCAGTAATGATAGAATTTTTTTATCTTTTTCTTCTTTGGAAAGTTTACTGTCTTTTAATGGAAAAGCAATGTTTTGATACACTGTTCTGCTTTTCATCAAATTAAAGTGCTGAAAAATCATTCCGATTTTTTTTCGAACCTCTCTTAGTTCTTTCGCACTTAATGACATTAAGTCATCATCTGCAACCAGCACTTTTCCTTCCGTTGGTCTTTCCAGTAAATTGATACATCTTACTAATGTTGATTTACCTGCACCGCTAAAACCAATAATTCCAAAAATTTCTCCATCTTTAATATGCAATGTAACATCTTTAACCGCATGTACATTCCCTGCTGTTGAAGAAAATGTCTTACTAACATGTTCCAGACTAATCATAGTTTCCCTCCTGCATCAGCTATAAAAAAAGCTTTCATCCCATAGGACGAAAGCTGACTTCGTGTTACCACCTAATTTTATCTATATCTCGCAATATAGACCTCTTCAAGTACGTTTTCTTATGAAAAGATACTCTATCGCTATAACGAGCGAACACGTTGCAGCCTCCTGAATTTCATTCGACTGCACAACTCCAAGACCATTTTCAGCAAATTCCCTTTATTTCCTTTCACCAAACGGAAACTCTCTAGAAAAGTTCCAATGCCTACTCTTCTTTTCAACGTCATTTTATATCTGCTTTAGATATTACTCCTTTTTTATATATTCGTCAATAGATTTTTTCATTTATTTAATTTTGTACTTCAATTTATAAGTTTTCCCTTCACTTTCATCATCAAAATATTCAGTATAGCTAAGTTTAATTTTCTTTGCAGAAGAGGAAATGATAAAAACCAGACAACCATGAATTTCTTCTTGCGGTTTCAATGCATACTCATCTTTCAACTGATACTTTACCCCAAAATTATTTTCTGCTTCAAACGGTCCATCTTCATCAAAAGTAATCATAAAATCATCTTTATACATCATTAAGATTTCATTCGTAATATTTTTAATAGATAGATGCAGCATTAAAAACTGTGCATCATCATCTACTACAAAATCATTTAATTCCTGCCCGCACAATTCGATTTTCATAAGCTTACATGTAAAAAAAAGCGTTTGAAATTCATTGATCATCGCAGGATTTGGACTATAATCTTCCGTTAACAATATATTTTGACGTTCATAATTATGCTGAAGAATTTCCATACCTATCACCTCTTTACCATACTATATGATAAAGGAATGGAAAAATGTCGAAACATGCTTAAATGATTAGATTTGGAAAAATATGAACTCCGCTTTTTATAATATGAGAAAAATGACATTCCTCCATAACGGAAAAGATTTCATTTATATGATTTCCATAAACAAGCAAAACATCGCCTTGCCTTCCTTTTTCTAAAACCCCGGTATTTACCCCTTTTAAACATCTGGAAGGATATAGCGTTAATGCTTTTAATAATGTCATTGCATCTGTTTGCGAATGCAGATGTAATAATCTTGCCATTAAAAGCTGATCTTCTCCTTTCATGATAGAAGAGGCACTGCTAATACAAAAGCGTTTCTTTTTCCATTTCTTTGATAAAACAACAACCTCTTTTACACTGCATAGCGGATATTTCATATTTTGTAAAGAAGTAAGTTTCCAGTAAACATCCTGGATATTAGAAGACAGTTGTGTGCATCCATAAGTTAATACCCCTTTTTTACTTGCCAGATATAATTTTTCGCGAAGTTTTCTTTCTTCATCAAAAGAGGAATAGTTAACATCTATATTACATTCTATAAACGCAGGAAAAGCAATTTGATTTGTGCCATCAATGATACGTGTATCACTGTCAATGTATCTAGAACCATCTTCCTCTCCTACATATAAGATTTCATCATGATGAAATGCAATGGCTCCATGTGTATAAATAACATCTTCTCCTTTTTTCATCTGCATTGTATAAATCTTTTCGATATTTCGAATTAGCAATGTTGCTTTTTTCATTTTATCACCCTAAACCTGCTGTACATTATAAGCGAAATATGTAAAAAAAGCTATGAAAAATTATTCGTTACTGCACATAAAAAGGACTACACGTCCTTTTTCAGGTTGTTGACAAACTATATATTTTGAAAATATATAAAACCAATTTAAAAAAAGTGGTAGAAAGATTCCTTTTACTAGGTGATTTTTGGTAAATGATAGCTTAAAATCACCTGTTTTTTATACAAAAGTGGGGATAAAAAAAGACCGAATGACAAAGTCTGCTCAAAGAGCGACTTTGTCAACGGTCTGAAAAAGGACTACACGTCCTTTTTTTCAATATTTCGTACATAAAATTTTTCATAGACATTCACAAAGAAATTGCTTTTCCCACTCTTATAATAGCGAACGATCATGATCGTCAACAAAATACCTGCGAATGTTGCACATAAACAATCCGTAATCGTATCATGAACCCCTTGAGAATAATGATTGATACAGTCATTATTAAAGAAAATCAGCATGGCATATTCATAAAATTCCCATAACTCTGCAACTGCAATATTGACTGCATTAATAAACACCAAAAACAGTGTAAAATATTTCTTTTCTTCAAATGCGTTTGTTTTTCGTATCGCAAAATACAAAATAACGGCAAGTGTTGTAACAAACCAGCCACTTGTAAAATGCAGCACCTTATCAAATCCAAAATAACTATACCAGCCAAAACCACTTCCAATTAAAGAGGCAAAGTATACAAAAATGGTAGATATAATATAAATTTCATAAACCGGCTTCAACTTTAAAAGTTTAAATCCAATTGGTACGATTAATGGTGTTATACATGCGACCAATGTCATGCCAAGAGCTTCATAATCCTTTTTTACAAAATTCATATAAAATCCTGCTGCTAAAGTTAGCACATATATCGCAGCACATACATATAAAAACCTTTTCAGAAAGAGTTCTTTTTTATTTACTGTCAACATGTTTTACATTCTCCAGCATCTTTAATTTTAAATCCAGAAGCTTTTTACTTAAATCAACATAGTATGTCTGCGGATATTCAAAACGCTGAATCTCATCCCAGATCGTTGTAAATTCCTGTTCACTGTATGCACGCACATCTTTTAAATTTGGTACATCATAGACTAGTTCTCCATTTACAAATATCGGTTCCAACAAGTTTTTTACTGTATAGGTTCCTTTCTCAATGGTTTTATTTTTCCAGCTGTTCATCTGATGATAAATTGTCAAATCTTCATTTGGATCAAGCACTTCTCCATGCAATGTCATCAAATCCGCAAGTGCTTTTCCACTTTCTTTATCATAAATACGATACAAGTCTTTATATGCTGGATTGGTTACTTTTTCAATGTTTTCACTAACTTTGATTTTTGGAATCATTTCTCCATTTTCATAAATGGAACTCATTTTATAAACGCCGCCAAAAACCGGTGTTGATTTACTGCAGACAAGGTTTTCTCCAACTCCCATACTGTTGATTTTTGCCCCTTGCTGAATCAAAGATTGAATTAGGTATTCATCTAAAGAGTTTGATACAACGATATTGCAATCTTCCATACCAGCTTCATCTAATGCTTTTCGTATTTTTTTAGACAAATATGCCATATCACCGGAATCAATACGTACACCCTGCATACGATAACCGTTTGGCTCTAAATATTCTTTTGCGACACGAATGGCATTAGGCAAACCACTTTTTAATGTATTATACGTATCCAGCAATACCGTACAGCTCTCTGGATATGTTTTCGCATAAGCTAAAAATGCTTCATACTCACTGTCAAAAGACTGTACAAAAGAATGTGCCATCGTTCCTAAAACCGGCATCCCAAACTTCTGTCCGGCATACGTTGTTGCAGTCCCTGCAACACCACCAATATAAGCCGCTCTTGCCCCATAGTTAGCAGAGTCAAAATTATGTGCACGACGTGCCCCAAATTCCATAATCGCACGTCCATCAGCTGCTTTTACGATACGTCTTGCCTTGGTCGCAATTAATGTCTGATGATTTACACAAAGAAGCATTGCAGTCTCTAAAAGCTGTGCTTCAATAATTTTTGCACGAACGCGAATCAATGGCTCATTTGGGAAAACCGGCGTTCCTTCTTTAATCGCATAAATATCTCCTGTAAAAATGAAATGACGAAGATAATCTAAGAATTCTTCTGAAAACTTATGCAAAGAGCGAAGATAAGCAATATCTTCATCTTCAAAGTGCAGATTTTGAATATAGCCGATAATTTCCTCTAAACCTGCAAAAACTGCATAGCCTCCATTATCTGGATTTTTACGATAAAACAAGTCAAAAGTAACAATGCGATCCTTGTGATCACTGTTAAAATAGCACTGGCTCATCGTTAGTTCATAAAAGTCCATGACAAGACTTAGATTTCTTTCATCTCGAAAATCAAATTTATAATCCAAACTTTCCATTAACAATTTTCTCCTTTAAATCCAGCAACGACTTGAATTCCGTTTGCTTCCATATTTCGAATAGAAAATTCATTCCATTCAACTGCATCATGTACATCATCGATATGATACGTATCTATGCAGTCCATAGGAATAATCACACGCTTCTTAGTTTCATTATGCTCATTTAACCATGCATTCAAACATAAAGCAAACTGCATAATACAAATATCACTGCAGCATCCGCAAATGACAATATCCTGATACATAGGCATTCTTTCTTTTAAGAACTGCTGAAAATCGACACTTGTAAATGTATTCGTACTATTTTTATGAAACAGCTCGTGAACATATGGATGAAGTTCTTCTACGACTTCACTTTCCCTGGTTCCAATCACACAATGCGATGGATAGGATAGAAATTCTCTTGTTTTTGGCGGATGGGCATCTGCCACAAAGATTGTTCTTCCCACTTCTTTATCTAGTAAATCACATATTGGCTGAATGGTTTTCGAAATTGCTTCATCATGCAAAGCTCCTTCCTTAACAAATCCATTGATCATATCCACAACAAAGATAATCGGATCTTTTAACTGTGCAATATCCATCTTTGTATACTTCTGTATAAACGCATCACTTGTTCTTGCCATGCAATGACCTCCCTGTACTACACATTTTCTTCTATTATAGACTTTTTTTTTATGATTTAAAATAAAAACAATCAGAAAACACATATTTTATGAAAGTTTTATATAAGATATAAGATTTATTTTTTACAGTGACTTGTATAAACAAAAATGAGAGATGTACCAAACACCAGTGTATCTCCCATATCTTTACTTGTTTGATAGAATTATTTTTAAGTTTTCCTACGTTATTTACTTTATCTTATTCATATAACCTGAAAGCTCATTTTTTTCAAGCATAGTACTGATACCAATTAACATGATAGATTGGATTAAATCGATCCATAACCATAGTTTATTTAACCAATACATATAAAGAAAAATATTTAATAAAACAAAGAGAAAAACTGGAAGATACAAAAAGATACGATATAAGGAATTACTAGCATTGCCACAATACTTGTAAGCATGACCTTTTTTCCATACGTATGATATAGTGCCTGTAGTGTCATAATGCAAGGCACACTTAATAAGATATAGACAAGAAAACTGAATGCTCGAAGATTTCTTCTTTCATCATGCCACAGATTTTGAATATAAGATGTATCTTTTTCCTGCGGTTCTTCTTTTGATAAAAACAGGGTTTGCGAAATACTGGTGGTTGTTCGTTCCTTAATATCTTCCCATCCAAGTTTTACAGGTTCTTGTTTTTGCTGGGTTGATTGCAAAGAAGAAAAATAGCCAACAATTGTTTCTTTCGCAAGAATACCACCAGGAAGCGAAGCCACACATTCCCAGCGATTGCCAAAGCCCAGCGGTTCAAAAAGGAACGACACCTGTTTTGCCCCTTTCGCAAGCAAACTATCTTCTATATGCTGTGTTGGGCTGTAACTAAAGCACCATAAAATACACATGGCAAAAAGGACGATGCCACATGCTTTTTTTACATAGGCCTGCACTTCTTTTTTGGCTTTTTTCCAGATAATTGACAACCGCGGCAATCGATAAGGAGGAACTTCCAATACAAAGATATCTTTCTCTTTTTTTCTGTCTCCATGATATAAAATAATACCAAATACAAGTGCAACTAGAATTCCTATACCGTATAAACAAACAAGTACAAATATTTCTTTATCTGGAAAAAAAGCTGCACAAAATAAAGAGTATACTGGAAGTCTTGCCCCACAAGACATAAATGGTACAAGAAGAGCACAGCGTTTTTTTAATCCTTCCCCATCCAGTGTCTTGCTGGCATAAATCGCTGGCACATTACAGCCAAACCCCATCAGCAATGCCACAAAGCTTTTTCCACTTAAATGAAACTGACGCATGATACGATCTAACAAAAAGGCAATGCGCGCCATATACCCACTTTCTTCCAATATTCCAAGGGCTATATATAAACATGCCATCAATGGTACAAAACTTAATACACCGGATAATCCTGCCAGTATACCATCCACAAATAATTGACGAATGAGCGGAAAATCTTGCAGAACAAACGAAAAAAACGCTCCTCCATACAGCTGCAGCATGTCATTGATCCAGTTTGTCCATGGCTTGCTGATATGAAAAATACAAACTAGAAAAACAAGCATAAACAAAAAAAAGATAGGCAATGCAAAGATGGGATGCAATAGTATTTTATCGATTTTCATACTTCTTTCATAACGCTTCTCTACATCTTGTTTTACATATTTTAATAAACTGTCAATCACATGAAAACGTGTATTTTCTATGGTTTCAATTGGATATCCCTGCAGCATTTCTTCTATTGTTTCTTTATGGATACCCCAGCTATCTGCTTGTCTGATGGCTTCTTTTTTTCGATAGATCAAAGATAATGTCAATTGATGAAACTGTCTTTCCGTAAAAGATAAAGATACTGGTTTTGCCTTCTCCAATAGTTCTAATATCCGTATGTACACTTTTACCAAATCTTCATCAAGAAGCGGATAATATAATACATCTTTTCCTACCTGTGCCATAATGCTTTCTTTTACACGTGCATAACAGCTTTTATCAAAAGCACTGCATGCCAGAACCGGAATTTGCAATCTTCTTGCGATTTTTTGTGTTTCGATTACGATATGCTGCTTTTCTGCTTCATCCATAAAATTCAGCAGCATTACCATAGGAATCTGCAATTCTCGTAAATATAAGGTCAATAGCAGATTTCGCGCAAGATTGGTCGCATCCACTACATTAACAATAACATCAACATGATTTTCTTTTAAATACGTTGTCGTAATACGTTCTTCATTATAACCTTCATCTAATGCATAACATCCGGGTAAATCAATAAGATGATACATGTTTTGTTTCCAGATAAGTGTTGCCTCTTTTTTCTCTACCGTTACCCCTGCCCAGTTTCCTACCTGAAAATTGGAATGACTTAACACATTGATCCATGCACTTTTCCCCGTATTGGGATTTCCCGCAAACGCAATCGTATATTCTTTCATTGTCCAACCTCCACTTCTATCTGTTTCGCAATGTCTTTTCGAAGCAGCAGCCAGTTTCCTGCCGCCATAAAAAGCAATGGATCATAAAAAGGAGATGACATAATATAGCGTATTCTTCCTCCTTCATGTACGCCCATAAAAAATAGACGTTTTTTTAAGAATGGTTCCACATCAATATGTATGATCCTAGCGATTTCTCCTTTTTTTAACTGATCTGCTCTCATATTTATCACCGACTTAAGTATATAAAAACAGAAGTTGAAAAATCGTCGGAATCTTTTGATGAAAAAAGGTTCTTTTTTTATTTGATCATGAATATATTTTCAATAATTTGAAAATATGCGCTTTTTTGTTTTCATTTCATCCAAAAGCGAGTATAATGAAAAAGAATGAAGGAGGAGTTTCTTATGGCTAAACTTGATGCTATTAAAAAAGCGGTTGTCATGCGCAACCCAAACGATGCGGAATTTATTCAGGCAGTTGATGAAGTATTATTGTCTTTGGAAAGCGTGGTAGAAAAACATCCGGAATATTTGGAAAAGGGTGTATTTGAACGTATTGTTGAACCTGAAAGGCAAATTATCTTCCGTGTTCCATGGGTTGATGATCAAGGAAAAATACAAGTAAATCGCGGTTTTCGTGTAGAGTTTAATTCTGCGATTGGACCATATAAAGGAGGACTTCGTTTTCACCCAAGCGTAAATATTTCTATTATTAAGTTTCTAGGGTTTGAACAAATCTTCAAAAACTCTTTGACAGGACTTCCTATGGGTGGAGGAAAAGGTGGAAGCGACTTTGATCCAAAAGGAAAAAGTGATGGAGAAATCATGCGTTTCTGTCAAAGCTTTATGACAGAACTTTGTAAATACATTGGTGCAGATACGGATGTTCCTGCTGGTGATATTGGTGTTGGCGGACGTGAAATCGGTTATATGTTTGGACAATACAAACGTATTCGCAATGAATTCAGTGGTGTGTTAACTGGGAAAGGATTGAACTGGGGAGGTTCTTTAGTTCGTACACAGGCAACTGGTTATGGATTATGTTATTTCACAGAAGCAATGTTAAACGATAAAAACGATACCTTCAAAGGAAAACGAGTTGTTATCAGTGGAAGTGGAAATGTAGCCATCTATGCTGCTGAAAAAGCTATGCAGCTAGGTGCCAAAGTGATTGCCATGAGTGATTCCAGTGGATATGTTGTGGATGAAAATGGAATTGATTTATCGATTATGAAAGAAATCAAAGAAGTTCGTCGTGGACGTATTCATGAATATACAGATATTGTAAAACATGCATCTTTCCATAAGGAAGGAAGTATTTGGAGTGTTCCTTGTGAAGTTGCCCTTCCTTGTGCTACACAAAACGAATTACATAAAGAGGATGCTGAAATGTTAGTAAAAAATGGTGTCATTGCCGTTGCGGAAGGTGCTAATATGCCAACAACTCCAGATGCTATTGAAGTATTACAGGCAAATCATATTTTATATGCACCAGGAAAAGCAAGCAATGCTGGCGGTGTTGCAACAAGTGGGTTAGAAATGGCACAAAACTCTGCACGTTTATCATGGACATTTGAAGAAGTTGATTCTAAATTAAAACAAATCATGGAAAACATTTATAAAACCGTAAGTGCTACTGCCAAAGAATATGGCATGGAAGATAACTTTATGGCAGGTGCAAATATTGCCGGATTTATAAAAGTCGCTGATGCAATGATTGATCAGGGAATTGTTTAATATTCGTCACAAAAAAATACTATAAAAAAAGATGTTCTTATCCTATATCTGACAAGAGCATCTTTCTTTTTATTTCTCCATATTTCGTTTAATGATAGAACTAATTAAATCTGCAGCCAATTTTGGATCATCGTTGCAGACGATATATTTATAGTTATTCATCATCTTCATTTCTTTTTCTGCTTTTGCTAAACGCTGCTGCACAATTTCTTCCGGTTCGCTTCTTCGACCGCGAATGCGATTTTCCAACTCTTCCATGCTTGGTGGAATAATGAAAATTGATACTGCATCCGGACATTTTTCTCTAACCTGTGTTGCACCCTGCACTTCGATTTCCAAAAGAACATTTTTCCCTTCTTCACGAAGTTTTTCAACCTGAGCGATTGGTGTACCATAATAATTTCCTACAAACTCTGCCCATTCCAAAAGTTCTCCATTTTGAATTGCCTTTTCAAATTCTTCTCTTGTTGAAAAAATATAATCTACCCCATCCTGTTCTCCTGCTCTTGGAGATCTTGTAGTCATAGAAATAGAATATACAAGTTTCAAAGACTCATCATTCATAAAATAATTACGAACCGTACCTTTGCCAACACCGCTTGGTCCACTGATAATAATTAACAATCCCTTTTTCACGAGCATAGCCCCTCCTAATTCTTTACAAGAATTTTACTCGCAGCACCTGGGAATGTCAAGTATGTTTTAACATAAACATTAAATACATTCATATAACAAAACATTACAAACCTTTATTTCCAATAAAAGTATATACAGTCCCATAAAACAATGTTTTATATGGTATAATAGAAAATTGAAGGAGTGATTAAAATGGCAATCGATGGATTGTTGCTTCGACAGCTGTTTAAGCAAATAGATAAAACACTGCCTGCAAAGATTTTAAAAATCCAGCAGATCAGTGACAGTGAATTATTATTTTCATTGCGCACAAATAAAGGAAATAAAAAACTTTTAATATCAACACATAGTGTTTATAATCGTATAAATTATACGAATGCTTCTTATACCACAATGGAAATGCCAAATAATTTTGTTATGCTTTTAAGAAAGCAAATTGATGGCGGAATTATAAAAAGCATGGAACAGATTGGACTGGATCGTATTTTACATATGGTAGTTGAAGCTCGAAATGAAATGGGTGATATTCATGAAAAGAACCTTTATATAGAGCTGATGGGAAAATATGCCAATGTAATTCTGGTAGATGAGGATGGAAGAATTATTGATGCCTTAAAACGTATCCCCCCATTTGAAAACAACAAACGTACCATCCTTCCAAATGTAATGTTTCAGCTTCCTGCACCTCATCTAGGTAAACAAAATCCATATCACTACGAAAGCATTGATGTAAATGAATCTTTCACAAAACAGTTTCATGGATTTTCTCCCTTATTATCTAAAGAAGTACAGTATCGCATGATGGAAGAACATACATCTTTTGATGATATTATGAGACAGATTGATGAATCCGATCGTGTATATATTAGTGATATACAGGAACAAACTTATTTTCACTGTATTCCATTAAAACATCTGCAAGTCGTACCAAGAACCTATCCACTAATGGAAGGAATGGATATCTTGTTTGCACAGAAAGAAGAAAAGGTGCGAATCAAGCAACAAAGCGGTGATTTGTTTAAAGCGGTAAGAAAAGAGCTTCATAAAAATGAGTCGAAGCTTCCAAAATTGAAACAAAGTCTTGAAGAAGCAATGGATTGTGATAAATATAGAGAATATGGAGATCTTCTGTTTGCTTATGAACATGAGATTTCTAAGCAGCCGATAGTAACGCTTCCCTCTTTTGAATCAGGAAAAAATATAGAAATTCCTATCGATATGCGTTTCGATATAAAAGGAAATGCAAATCGTTATTATCAAAAATATCATAAATTTAAAAGAGCACAAGTTATTTTACAAGAACAAATAGAGCTTTGTGAAAAAGAAATTACTTACTTTACTTCTATGGAAATGCAGTTATCACAGGCCACTATACAAGATGCTATGGAAATTCGTGAAGAATTGTCTCGTCAAGGATATGTAAAAGCACAAAAAACTCGTATTCGTAAAAAGAAAAAGCAGGAACTTCCTCATTATGCTACCTTCGTTTTTGATGACTATAATATTTATGTAGGTAAAAATAATTTACAAAATGATTATGTCACATGGAAACTAGCTAGAAAAACAGATACATGGATGCATACAAAAGATTTACATGGTGCGCATGTTATCATTACGTTAGAAAATCCTCATGAAGAAGCACTTCGTCAAGGTGCTATGCTTGCGGCATGGTATTCAAAAGGTCGCTATTCCTCAAGTGTTCCCGTTAATTACTGCAGTGTAAAACAATTAAAAAGAATACCTGGGAATAAAGGAAGTTTTGTTTCTTTATCTAATTACAAAACCATTTACATAGACCCAGAAGTTTCTATCATACAGGAAATGATTGATCATCATGAAAAAAAAGGTAAATAAAAGAACAGGCCAAATGCCTGTTCTTTTTTTCATACCCACTCTATAACATTAAAACTCTTTTTATTTATAAAATAATTATTTAGCGTTTTTCTGAGCTTCTTTAACTGCATCTACCATATCGCTAATGCTGATTGTACATCCAGTTACTAAGTCTTCGTTTGTTGCTTTTCCTTCGTTGTTTAACTTAATCGCATCAACACCGTTTTCTTTAATATAGTTTTCTAAAGTTAGAACCTGTTCATACCATTCTTTTTTGATAGGACTAGCTTTTTTCATGTTATACTGTTCTTTTAATTCTTTTTTAGTTTTGTCGCTGTCTTTCTGTTTTGTATCGATAGATACAGATGTGATTTTATCTCCATCAACTTTTACAGTAGCAGTTGTAACATCACCATTGCTTCCAGTTACGCTTGCGCTTCCTTCTTTTGCTGAACTACATCCTGCTAATACTACACCACATAATAATACTAATGCTGCTAATTTTTTCATTATTTCTCTTCCGGTACATTCGATTTCTCATCAAGAAAAATGGAATATACTTTTTCCTTTCCTTAATTCAAACTTTACTCTAATTCTTGCTGGAATCTTGTTAAAAGATATTCCAGTATATGAATGGGCATTAGGATTTTATCATTGTATAGCTCATATGTCAATAAGTAAATAAACTTCTAATAATAATCAGGTAATAATTTAATTTTTTTTAAAAAAAGGTTGTGTTTTTTTCACAAGCAGAGTACAATAACACAGTTTGAAAGGAGTTAACAAAAATGGAATATGGTTTTATTTTTGATGTGGCTTTAATTTTGGCTACTACCAAAATCCTTGGAATGACAACTCGTCGTGTCAAACTTCCACAGGTCGTTGGTGCCTTGTTAGCTGGTTTGATTCTTGGTCCTGCCTGCTTAGGTATTCTACGTGAAACTGAGTTTATCAATCAGGTTGCTGAGCTTGGTGTTATCGTCTTAATGTTTGATGCAGGTTTGGAAACCGACATCAACGAATTGAAAAAATCAGGTAAAAGTTCATTTATTGTTGCAGCATTAGGTGTTATCGTTCCATTTGCAGGAGGATTTCTAGTTGCTCAGGCTTATGGATTAGGTACTGCAGATGTATTGAAGAGTGTATTCATTGGTCTTATCTTAACAGCTACTTCTGTAAGTATTTCTGTTGAAACTTTAAAGGAAATGGGGCGTTTATCTACTCGTTCCGGTAACATTATTTTAGGAGCTGCCTTAATAGATGATATTTTAGGTGTTATTTTATTAACAGTTATCACTAGCTTCGCAGACCCTAATGTCAATATCGCAATCATGGCATTAAAAATAGTTGCTTTCTTCGTTTTAAGCGGTGTTCTTGGTATTATGCTTCACAAAGGATTCCAGGTTTGGATGCAGCGTCATGACCGCGATTTAAGAAGATTTGCTGTTTTCTCTTTTGCTTTCTGTTTGCTTTATTCATTTATTGCAGAAGAATTCTTCGGTGTAGCAGATATTACAGGTGCTTTCCTTGCTGGTTTAATTATTTCCAATACAACAAGAGCAACTTATGTATCTTCTCGTGTTGGAATCTTGTCATATATGCTATTATCACCATTGTTCTTTGCAAACATCGGATTAAAGGTTGTTTTACCACAAATGAACTTTATGATTGTTTCCTTTACGATTGTCATTTGTATTGTTGCAATCTTATCTAAAGTTATTGGTTGTGGACTTGGTGCTAAACTATGCGGATGTCCAAATACAAGAGCCTTACGTGTTGGTGTAGGTATGATTTCTCGTGGTGAGGTCGCCTTGATCATCGCAATGAAAGGAATCGCATTAGGATTGATGGATGAACAATTTGTAGCACCTGTTATTCTTATGGTAGTAGTTACAACTGTTATTACGCCAATTCTGTTGAAAGTTGTATACAGTTCTAAATATGACTCTATTGACTATGAAAACAGTGAACTTGTTAACAGCTATGAAAAAGCTAAAGACTTTGAACGTGCTTCTCAGGCATTATTACGTCAGGATGAAGGTACATCAAAATAAAAATATTATAAGATAAATAAAAAAGGAAGATGAAAGATATCTTGGACTTGTCTACATATCTTGATCTTCCTTTTTTTAACTCTTGTTTACAGTAAATGAATGTGGTTTTCATCACATGCCTTTCGCATCTCATCGCTCCATTGGGAAACTTGAACCTCTCCAATATGTGCTTTATTTAAAAGAATTAAACAGATGCGAGACTGTCCTATTCCACCACCGATAGTTAATGGAAGTTCCTGCTGCAAGAGCATTTGATGAAATGGAAGCTTGATGCGATCCTCACATCCTGCTTTTTTTAATTGTTCTTTTAAAGACTTTGCATCAACGCGAATCCCCATACTGCTTATTTCAACCACACAATCCAAAATTGGATAGTAAAGTAAAATATCTGCGTTTAAATGCCAGTCATCATAATCAGGTGCACGTCCATCATGCGGTTTTCCACTCCTTAATTTATCACCAATCTGCATTAGGCATACTGTCTTATGTTCCTTTGTAATTAAGTATTCTCTTTCCTTTGGTGATTTATCTGGATATTTATCCTCTAACTCCTGTGTTGTAATATAAAATACTTCTTCATAAACAAAAGGTTCTAAATTTTCAAATACGATATCCAGTTCACGCTCAGTTTCTTTCAATGCTTTTAAAATATGCTGCACTGTAATCTTCAAATATTCCAATGTACGCTGATTTTTATCAATGATTTTTTCCCAATCCCATTGATCTACATAAGCAGAATGAAGATTGTTTAAAATTTCATCTCTACGTATAGCATTCATATCCGTATAGATACCTTTACCCACACCAATATTATAGCGTTTTAAAGCCATACGCTTCCATTTGGCAAGGGAATGAACAATTTGCATATCCTCACTGCTAATCTCTTTGATATCAAAAGATACAGGTCTTTCTGTTCCATTTAAATCATCATTTAAGCCACTGCTTTTTCTTACATATAATGGTGCAGAAATACGCATTAGATTTAAATGATGCGCCAATCGTTTCTCAAATAAATCTTTTACATATTTAATTGCGACTTCTGTAGATATAACATCTAGCTTATTTTCATAATTTTTTGGTATGATTAAATCTTTAACCGCCATATCATTCACCTCTTTGTATGTTATTATACCTAAAAAAAAAGAGATACACAATGAAGTGTACCTCATTTTTTTATGCTTTAACTTTTAGACATGTACCATCAGGGCCAGGTGTCGTATTCAAATATTCAGCAATTGCAGCTTTCTGATCTGGTTTACAAGGTTTACATGTTCCTACAACAGTAACTTCCCCATTTACCAAAGCTTCTGCTAAGCCACTGCAGCCTGCATAACCACAGCCACCGCAGTTGTAGTTTGGAAGCATACTAGCTACAGTTTCTACACGTTCGTCTACTTCCACACTCAAAAACTTATCTGCAACTCCTAAACCTAGTCCAAGGATAGCACCTAATACAAGCATCAGTAAAAGCGCTGTTAATACTGCATTTAACATGGTGTCAAATCCCCTTTCTATAAATCATGTGCAGGGTTGTTGCAACAAGAAGTGTCATGACAACCCTCACATTCCGCCTTTAAATTTTCACAACCTTTAGGTAATGGTGTTTTATGATTTAGATAAAATACGATTGCATAAATACCACCAAGGATTCCTAAATAAATGACTGCCTGTACCATACCTTATACCAGTCCAGTTAATCCACTAAATGCTAAAGCCATAATAGCTGCTACAATCAGGGCAATTGGATTTCCTTTCCATGAAACTGGTGTATCGCATGCATCCAGACGCTCACGAATCGTAGAGAAGATATATAATACCATTGTAAATCCTAAAGGAATAGCAATAGAATATGTTAACATTTCTGCAAAATCATATTTGAAAGAAATATTATTTAATGTAACGTTTAATACAACACAGTTTGTTGTAATCAAAGGCAAATAAACACCTAATGCTTTATATAAAGATGGGCTAGTTTTCTTGATGATCATTTCTACAAGCTGTACAAGCGCAGCGATCACAAGAATAAATGTAATTAAGTCCATATATTCAAGTCCAAGTGGTTCAAGGACTTTATAATACAATCCATATGTTACAAGAGATGCTGCAACGATTACAAAAGTAACCGCAGCCCCCATACCTAAAGCTGAGCTACTTTTCTTTGATACCCCCATAAAAGGACACATACCAAGAAACTGGTTCAAAACAACATTGTTGATGAAAACAAAAGTAATCAGCATGACAAATAAGTTACTCCAATTCATAAATTATTTCGCCTCCTTTTGTTTTTCTGCTGCCTTTTTCGTCTGATATGACTTATATGCTGCAAGTCCGGCAGCTAAACATGCAAATGTACAGAATGCTCCTACAGGCTGTGAGAACATACTAATTGTGAAATCATCTGGAATAATTTTTAAGGTAAAAATATTCTGAGCTGCATTGAATGGATTATCAAAAGATAAAGCTCCTGTTGCAAGCAACTGTCGAATACCAGACATAATAACGATAGAAACTGTATACCCAAGTCCCATTCCAAGACCATCCAAAGCAGAATCAAGCACTTTATTTTTACTTGCAAATGCTTCTGCACGTCCAAGAATGATACAGTTAACAACGATCAGTGGAATAAATACACCCAAAGCTGTATCTAAGCTTGGCGCATAAGCCTTGATTAACATCTGAATAACCTTAACCAAAGATGCGATAATTACGATATAAACCGGAATACGGATTTCAGATGGTGTAATATTACGCATCAAAGAAATGATAACATTTGACATAACTAAAACTGCAATAACAGCGACACCCATACCAATCGCATTATTTAATGTAGTTGTAATTGCCAATGTGGAACATAGTCCCAAATACAATGAGAATACAGGGTTTTCACGAAGGAATCCTGCAGTAAAATTTTCTTTACGATTCATTCTGTTCCACCTCCTACTTTAATTTATCAGCTTGATACTGAGCTGCTTCTTTTATACCTTCAAGAACTGGTTTACTAGATAATGTAGCACCTGAAATTGTGTCATTTAAGATTTCATCTGATGTTGCATCTTTTCCTTTTAAAGATTCACGGAAAGGTGCATCCAGTACCTGTGTTCCTAAACCAGAAGTATCTCCATTGGAAATACCTACATAATCTATAACCGTACCTTTATCATCTAATGCAACTAGGAAAGAAGTTCCTTCTTTATACCCTGTTACCTTCATTTTAAACACATAGCCTTTTCCTTCCACTTTGAAGATTTTTTGAATTGTATCTGATACATCCTTTTCTACCTGTTCAAATGCTTCATCAGGTACATCTGGATATAATACTTTTAAATTATCCTTTTCTGCTTCCAGTTCATTGCGTGCAATAACTGGTGCAGTTAAGCTGTTTGCAATTCCAAGCGCTGCTCCGGCAATTGCTGCTACTAACGCTAGAAATATGGTCAGATGTAATATTTTTTTCATACGCTAACCTCCTTACAGCCCTAATGCGCGCTGAACTTCGATCATAGCACGCATAGCAGATTTTGTTGTAAAAGTAGCACCTGAAACAACATCTTCGGTTGTATACTCAAACTCTTTACTTAAATCTGTATTTACAACATTTACTAGTTCAGGATTGCTTTGAACTGCTGTCTTAATAAAATCAGAATCATTACATTCAACAAAACTCATTTTTGTAATTTGATTATTTGTTTTATCTACTGTAATTTCAAACACGTTATAAACATCTGGATTTTCATTTGCTGTATAACCGTGTGCCTTTACCGTATAAACAACTTCATTTCCATTCTCTTTGGTATCGGTAATGCTTGCATCCATACTTAGCATATCTTCATCTGTTGATGTAACTAAAGTAGGCTGAGGTGCTTCTTCAACTTCTTTTGCCTTTGGTTCAATGACATTTGCTGCAAGCAATACACATCCCATGCCAACAACAGCTACACTACCAAAAATAATAGATGCTTTTTTACGAAGTGCCAGCTGTTTTCCAGCCAAAGCCTGTTCAATCATAGGAGTTAGCATATTCATCAATAAAATAGAATATAAGCATCCTTCAGGAAGATTTGCTTTAATACGAATCAAAACAGTCAAGACTGCTGCTCCTAAAGCAAAGATACATTTTCCCTGTGCGCTTGTTGGAGAAGTAACTGGATCTGTTAACATAAAGACAGCTCCAAACATAACTCCACCAGTTAATAGATGTAACAATGGATACCAGATAAATCCAGGAAGACTTCCATAAGAACCTACTCCTTTAAACAAAGCGATTCCCATTGCTAACACAAAGATACTTCCTAAATATACTACTGGGATTCTCCAGTCAATAACTTTACGAATAGATAAAATAATACCGACGATTAAAATAACAAGAGCACTTGTTTCTCCAATTGCCCCAGGATACATACCTGTAAATAAGGTAGGCAATCCACCAATTTCATCCATCATAGTTGTAATCATTTCAGGATCTACAACTAACCAGTTATAGCTTGAAGCAATTACAGTTGTTGGTGTAGCCATTGTGATAATATCAGTAGAAGCACCAACAAATGTAGCGAAGATTACAGCTCTACCTACTGCTGCAGGGTTAAAGATGTTATTTCCAAATCCCCCAAACAGCAATTTTGCAAAGAAAATAGCAAAGAAAGTTGCTACTCCAAGCGCATAAAAAGAAATACTAATAGGACACATCATTGTCAAAATGATAGCTGTTATCCATCCAAAAGATCCACTTAAAAATTTCTTAATATATGCAAAATCAAATTTTTGTCCTTTTCTTGTAAAAAAGGCAAATGCAATTTCAGTAAGCAATGCAACAATTACAGATACTGCCAATAGTTTTATTGCCTGCAATACATAACTTGAGCCATATTCTGTTCCATAATAGAAAAGAGAAAAAGCAAATACTACTAATAAACCAATCATCAGCTCCAGCATGATTTGCTTTGTACTCTGTTTCTGGCGCAAGTTAGGTGATACGTTAAATGCAAACTTCATTTCTCTTTATCCTCCCTACTTTTTAGCCAGCTGCAGCTGACGTTTTGCTTTACGTACATTTTCTGTAACATCCAAACGTGATGGACATACATAGGTACATAAACCACACTCAATACAATCTACAGCGCATAATTTTTCCATTGTCTTTTTATCTGCGGCTTTTACAGCCTGTGCGATACGTACTGGCTGTAGTCCTGCTGGACAGTGATCACTGCACTTTCCACAGCGCAAGCAGGAAATACTGTCATAAGGCTTATTAGCCAAAACCGTTAAGGCATTCATATTGCGATCAATAACAAATGCATCATTAACAATTGTTTTTCCCATCATAGGACCACCGGCAATCAATTTTACAGAATCTTCTGTATATCCACCGCAAGCTGCAATAATTTCACTTGCCGGCATACCTACAGGAACAATTACATTTTTTGGTTCTTTCACAGCAGTTCCTGATACCGTTACTGTTTTCTTAACGATAGCACGTCCATGTAATAATGCATCCCCAAATGCAATTGCAGTAGTTGCATTATTTACAACTGCTCCTACTTCTCCAGGTAAACGATCATATTCTTTATGCATGATTTCACGCACCAATACACGTTCCCATCCCATTGGATACACATCTGGTACAGCTGCTATTGAAACTCCATCCAGTCCTTTTACAGCTTCTTCAACAAAAGAAATCAAATCCTGATGTGTTTTTTTAATCGCAATGACAGCTTCTTTTGCCATTGCCATTTTTTTCATAGCCATTAAACCTGTTACAAATTCTTCTTTCTGAGCAAAGATCGTTTTGTAATCTGCTGTAATGAATGGCTCACATTCTACTGCGTTAATAATAAGCTTTTCTACGTCTTTCGCAAACTTATATTTAACAAAAGCCGGGAAACCAGCACCACCTAAACCGATGATACCCGCATTCATCATAAAATCAATCAAAGTTTCCCTATCCGCTGTTTCATAATTCAACGGTTCAAAAGAAGCAACCTCTTTATACTGCCCATCATTTATAATAACAAGATGAGGAACCGGCTTCAAAGAAGCGTGCATTCTTTTTTCAATTCCAGCAACTGTTCCGGAAACACTCGCATAAATTGGCACAAAAAAACGTTCTTTGCATTCGGCAATCTTTGTTCCTATGCAAACAGAATCTCCCTCCTGTACCAAAACTTCCAGATTTGTAGATGCTCCGCAAAACAAAGGAATATACACTTTTTCCCCTGCTTTCAACTCCTGTGCTTCTACGTGTTCTGTGAGCTCTTTGTGCCCTTGTATGTGCTGACGCATTGGTCCTTTAAACAATGACATCATTTTCACCTTACCTTTCTTATAAGCACTATTTTACTCCTGCAGTTTCTTTTTTTATCCAAGAAACATACCGGAACTATTATAACACTTTTATCTTTCCACTTGAAGAAAAAAATAAAGAATTTGATAAGAATTTCACTTAATTTTTTATCTTTTTTTCTATTCTTACATAGATTTTTTTTTAACTTTTGTCTATAATGATTGCTGGTGATAATATGAAAAACAAAAAATGGAAACTTCTTCTGTTCGTATGCAGTTTATGTATTAGCAGCGGATGTACACAAAAGCAGAATTTAGAAAAACATTCTATGACAGCAACCAATCTTGGATTTGATACTGTTATTTCTTTTACTGCTTATACAAAAAATGAGAAAGAATTTAAAAAATATGAAAACGAGCTTTCAAAACAGATTTCCTACTACAACAAAATCTTTGATCGCTATAACTCTTATGAAGGTATCAACAACATTAAAACAATCAATGACAACGCCGGAAAAAAACCAGTTGAGGTAAACGAAGATATCATAGACCTGCTAACTATTTCAAAAGAATATGCAGAGTTAACCAATGGAAAGTTTGATATTACTTTAGGTAGTGTTATGGATTTATGGCGAGAGGCTAGAGAACAGGCAGAAAAGAATCCTGATAACACCTTTGTTCCTTCCATGGAAGACTTGGAAAATGCAAAAGAACATAGCGGCTGGGATAAAGTACAGATCGATAAAGAAAAAAATACAGTTTATTTGACAGATCCCAAAACAAGGCTTGATGTTGGGGCAATTGCGAAAGGATATGCGATTGATAAAACATCTCAGCATTTAAAAGAACTTGGCGTTGAACATGGATTTTTAAATGGAGGAGGCAATATTCGTCTTCTTGGCAATAAACCAGATGATTCAAACTGGGTTGTAGGCGTACAGATTCCCGATTTGACACAGCAGGCTACAGACTCTATTTCATCATTATCTTTACCTGGAAACACTTCTATTGTTACAAGTGGTGATTACCAGCGATTCTACGTATATGATGGAACCATCATGCATCACATTATTGATCCAGAAACTTTGCAGCCGGCAAGATATGCTAGAAGCGTGTCAATTGTATGTGATGATGGAACAGCATCTGATATCTTATCAACCGCACTGTTTACCATGTCACAGGAAGATGGTCAGGCACTTCTTGATAAAATAAACAAAGAAAAAGATATTCATGCTTCAGCTTTATGGGTATATGACAAGAACACACTTCCAAAACATTTGGAAAACAGTTATAAAAACCAGGAATATACGATTTCCTACAGCTCATCTTTAAAAGAAAAAATTGTTAAATAACATGTAATCAAAAACATAAAAGGAAGATAGATGTATGTAATCAAACAGCATCTTATCTTCCTTTTTATCATGTTTTATACTTTCTTTTTCATATCTTCTAATTGTTTTTCAACAATTGCATACTGCGAACGATAGCCTTCTAATTTTTCTCTTTCTGCATTTACTTTTGCTTCCGGAGCTTTATTTACAAAGTTAGGATTGCTTAGCATTCCTTCTCCTCGTTTAATTTCTCCTGTTAAACGTTTTAATTCTTTGCTAAGTTTTTCTATTTCTTCTTCTACATTAATAATGGAAGCTAATGGCACACTTAATGTTCCATTTAAAATTGGACGAACTGCCATTTCTTCTTCTTTTGTTTCACTTACCCAGCTTGCATGGCACATTTTCATAAGAATTGCATTAATACTTTCATCACATGGCACAAGTTCATCTTTTTCATTTTTGATGATGACCTGAATATCCATACTAGGTTTTAAGTTATAATCTACTTTTAAAGCACGTACTGCCTCGATCATTGTAATCAGCTGTTTTACAGAAGTCATTTCTTCTTCGCTCATCTCAACAGGAGCAGCAGTTGGCCAAGTTTCTAAATTGATACTGTCTTTTTCATGTGGAATGCTTAAATACAATTCTTCTGTTACAAATGGCATAAATGGATGAAGCATACGTACAATTCCACTTAATACCGTAATCAAAGTAGATTTTGCAGCACCGCGAACAACTTCATCTTCGCTGTTTAAACCAGCTTTGCTTAATTCAATATACCAGGAACAGAAATCATCCCAAATAAAACCATACAACTCATTACCAACTAATGCATATTCATATTTTTCCATGTTTTCTGTTACATTTTTTAACACTTCATTGAAACGAGCTAAAATCCATTTATCAATCATAGATGCATGACTTAAATCGATATCACCAACCTGCATATCTTCCCCACACTGCATTAGCGCAAAACGAGAAGCATTCCAGATTTTATTTATAAAGTTCCAGCTAGATTCCACTTTTTCATCAGAGAAACGTAAATCCTGTCCTGGTGTAGAGTTTGTTGTCAAGAAGAAACGCAAAGCATCTACTCCATATTTATCGATAACATCCATAGGGTCAATTCCATTACCTAAAGATTTACTCATTTTTCTTCCTTGCGGATCACGTACCAATCCATGAATCAAGACATCTTTAAATGGACGGTTTTTCATACAGTAACGTGTCTGGAATGCCATACGTGCTACCCAGAAGAAAATAATGTCATATCCTGTGACTAACAAATCGTTAGGGAAATAACGTTCTAGATCCGCTGTTTTTTCCGGCCATCCTAAAGTTGAAAAAGGCCATAAAGCACTTGAGAACCATGTATCCAATACATCTTCATCCTGTATCCAGTTTTCAATATCTTTTGGATCATCCATTCCTACATAAATCTCACCTGTTTCTTTATGATACCATGCAGGAATACGATGTCCCCACCAAAGCTGACGGGAAATACACCAGTCTTCAATAACGTCTAGCCACTGATGGAATGTCTTTTCAAAACGTTTTGGATAGAAGTTAATTTTCTGATCTTCAATTTCCTGATTTTTTAACACTTCTTCTGCCAGTGGTTTCATCTTTACAAACCATTGTTTTGATAAATAAGGCTCTACAATAACTCCTGTACGTTCCGAATGTCCTACCTGATGCATATGTTTTTCAATATGATCGACAACACCTGCTTTTTCAAAATCTTCTACTAAAGCTTTACGGCATGCGAAACGATCCATTCCTTCATATTTTCCACACATTTCATTCATCGTACCATCTGGATGCATACAAATCGGCATAGGCAAATTGTATTTTTTTGCCAACATGAAATCGTTAGGATCATGTGCTGGTGTACATTTCATAACTGCTGTACCAAAATCCATATCAATGTAATCATCTGCCATAATAGGAAGTTCTTCTCCATTGGCAGGATTAATCGCATGCATTCCTATAATATCTTTATATCGTTCATCATCAGGATGTACGAAAATTGCCTGATCTGCAAACATTGTTTCTGGACGTGTTGTCGCAACAACAAGCTCCTGTCCTGTTTCTACCACTTTATATTTAAAGTGATACATTGCACCTTCAATTTCTTTATGAATAACTTCAATATTTGATAAAGCTGTTTTGGCTTCAGGGTCCCAGTTAATAATACGTTCTCCCTGATAAATCAAACCATCATTGTATAAGTCAACAAACACTTTTCGAACTGCATGTGATAAACCATCATCCAGTGTAAATCGCTCTCTTGTATAATCTAATGACAACCCCATTTTTGCCCATTGTTTACGAATGGTAGAAGCATATTCTTCTTTCCAGTCCCAAGCTGCTTCCAAAAATTTCTCACGACCGATATCATAACGGGAAACACCCTGCTCTTTTAAACGTGCATCAACTTTTGCCTGTGTCGCAATTCCTGCATGATCCATTCCCGGAAGCCATAACATATCATAGCCCTGCAAACGTTTATAACGAGCTACGATATCCTGCAAAGTCGTATCCCATGCATGTCCTAAGTGCAACTTCCCTGTTACATTTGGTGGTGGAATTACAACACAAAAAGGATCTTTGCTTTTATCTCCTGCTGTAAAATAACCATTTTCAACCCAGGTTTTATAATGTTCCTGCTCTACTGTATTGTGATCATATTTCGCATCAAGTGTTTTTCTCATTTTGTTTCCTCCATTCTTTTTCACTTAATCGTTCTATCCACATATTGTACATTTTCCCATTTGATAGCATTTCTTTAACACATGTAATGTACTGAAACCCTAAAGATTCCAATAAAAATATGCAGTTTTTATTTTCTTTTCTCACTTTCACATACACATTTTGATGTTTTAAGAAGGTATAGACATGCTGCAGCATCTTCATCAAAGCCTCTTTCATATATCCTTGTTTCCAGTAAGCTGGATGAAGAAGCATTTCCACAAAAAGGCATTGTTGTTCTTCATATAAACGAAGATGTCCAATTACCTTGCCGCTTTGTTTTTGTTCCATGACCCAGCATTGAAATAAACTTTTTTCAATATAGGGAAGATACTCTTCATATAAAAGATTCCATGTCTGATCAATATTTTGCTGCTGTTCTAAATCAAGAAATTCTCTTGTTTCTTCCATGGAAAGGTATGCATATATATCACATACATCTTCTTCCTCTAACCCTCTTAAATAAAGACGATCTGTTTCAACAAAAGGCATCTGTTTAATCATAAGACTCTCCTAACAAAAAAACGTCCTGTAAAGGACGTTATCAACGTGGTACCACCTTATTTCACATGAATCTACTTCATGCCTCATATCCTTAACGCTGGATGCCTGCGAATATTCCTACTATTTTCAGAATACCTACTCCAAGACTACCTTCCATTTCCTGTGATACTTTCTTACACCAGCCGAAAGTTCTCTTTGCTCACTCAGAAACGTACTCCTTCTCTTCACCGTATGTACCTGTATATTATAAACAAATCTATTTTTCTTTTCAACTATTTATTTTTTGATAAAATTTAAAAACACAGATTTCTCTGTGCTTTGTGATATTCTAAAACGATCTTCAAAAAATGGTTATGGCAATATTAACAAACTCTTAGGAACGATCTCTTTGTCATGATTATAAGTTCTTAATTTTGAAACATCTACATTATAACGTTGTGCAATCGTATCATATGTGTCATCGATTTTCGCCACAACCATGCGATAGGAAGTACAAGTGCAATCTGCATCTTCAAATAAATCTTCAAATTCTGCCACTTCATCATGTTCATTTTCTAAAACTTCTGTTTCTTCTTGGGCTTCATCAACATCACTTGTTTTTTCTTCTTTTAACCCTTCTGCCATAATTGTAAGATACAAAAGAAGAGCCCCATCATGTACTTCACCTTTTACCTCTTGTATTCGCAAAGTAAATGCAATATCACCACTTAATTTATGAGAAGGTGCCAGTACATCCATATCTAATGTCTCATGAATCTCTTGCGTATTTCCATCTGCATCTATATAATTTCCACTTACATACATAGGGCCTTTCGCACGAATCCCCTGTTCTGTCTGCATATAAGATAATTGTTCATTCGCCTGTATAGAGATGAGTTGTTTTATTTTTGGTGTAAAGAAAAACTGTTTTTCTATCATCATTGTTTTCATGTTCCATCCTCCCAGTATCAATATATATGACAAAAAATATGTAAATATGATAGAATAAGTGAGAAAAAATAGAAATGAGGAGTATACAATGATAAAAATCGAGCGTACAAGTGTAATGAACTTTGAAAATGCGATTCGTGGAGCTAGAAATCCAATGAACAGCTGGAATCGCATGGATTCTAGTTATGATGAAAATGGAAATTTCATCTTCGGAGAAAATGATTTAAATTTAGCCTTACGTTTAGTAGGAGCTGGAACAGATCATCGAAAATTTATTCGACAAATATTTGTAACTGTTGATTTTACAGCACCGCTATACTGGTGGAAAGAATATGATACCTATAAAGTCGCAACCGTTGCAAACTCTACAAGTACAATGCATAAGATTGCATGCAAGCCATTTGAACTAGATGACTGTTCTTATGACCATATGAATCAGAAAGCCTTAGCTTGTTTAGAAAATGTATTATATGTATTAGAAGAATTGCGTTTGGAATATTTAGAAACAAAGAACAAAGAAACCTGGTACAGTATGATTCAACTTCTTCCAAGCAGTTATAATCAGATGCGTACTTGTACATTAAATTACGAAACATTATTAAACATTTATTTTGCAAGAAGACATCACAAACTAGATGAATGGCATACTGTATGTGACTGGATCAAATCACTTCCTTACATGAACAAATTTATTGAGGTAATTGATAATAAATCAGCAAATTAACCAAAAAAGACAGATCAAATATTTGAAATCTGTCTTTTTTCATATTAAGATTCAAAGATAGGAATTAAATAATCCCAAATAGGTTCCATTCCTTCTTTTCTCTCACTGGAAAAAGGAAACAATGGTTCATCCTCTCTCATATCTAAGACTCTTCTAATTTCTTTTAACTGCTTATGTTTCTGTGATGGTTTAACTTTATCCATTTTTGTCGCAACTACACAAATAGGAATTTCATAATAACGAGCAAACTCCATCATGGTTATATCATCTTCTGTTGGCTTATGTCTTGCATCCACAAGTAAAACCATTCCTTTTTTTTGTTTTCGCTGTGAAAAATAGTCTTCCATCATCTGTCCAAACTTCAACAGCTGGGTTTTTGATATTTTAGCGTATCCATATCCTGGAACATCAACAAACATATATTTATCATCTAAATTGAAAAAGTTTAACAGTCTTGTTTTCCCAGGAGAATTTCCTACATATGCAAGTTTCTTTCTTCCGCACATCGTATTGATAAAACTGCTTTTACCTACATTACTTCTACCAGCCAATACAACTTCCGGCAGATCTGTATCTGGCCAGCTTTTCTTATCAGGTGCAGAAATTACAAGCTCTGCTTTTTGAAAAGTAATCATTTTACTAATGCTGCATCCAGTACTTGAGAAATTTTCTCTGCCGGTATAAAGGTAACAGCATCTTTTACTGCCTGTGGAACATCATCAAGATCTTTCACATTTGCTTTTGGAATCACAATAGTAGAAATACCACAGCGATGTGCAGCCATTGATTTTTCTTTTAAGCCACCAATTGGAAGCACGTTTCCACGTAATGTTACTTCTCCAGTCATTGCCAAGTCAGCTTTTACAGGAGTCCCTGTAAACAAAGATACAAGAGCTGTAGTCAAAGTAACCCCAGCACTTGGCCCATCTTTTGGCACCGCCCCTTCAGGAACATGAATATGCACATCCGTCTTATCAAAGACCTCTGGTTTTATCTTGAATTTTTTCGCATTTGCACGAACATAATCATAAGCTATGGAAGCAGATTCTTTCATCACATCTCCAAGCTGTCCAGTAATTACAAGTTTTCCTTTACCTTCAAACTGTGTAACTTCAATTTGTAAAACATCTCCACCAAAAGAAGTATAGGCAAGACCTGTTACTGTACCAACCTGATCTTTCTTTTCACGTTTTCCATATTCAAATTTTTCATGTCCAAGCCATGTATTTATCAATTTCTTCGTTACCTTTATAGAACGTTTTCCATCTTTTAAGATAGCTAAAACACTCTTTCTGCAAACAGTTGCGATCACACGTTCTAACTGACGCACACCACTTTCTCTTGTATAGTAGCGAATCAGATAGCTAATCATGTCATCCTCTATTTTTAACTGCGATGATTTTAAGCCATTTTCATTCATCTGTTTAGGAACTAAGTGACGTTTTGCGATTTCAATTTTCTCAAGTTCTGTATAACTGGAAAGTTCGATGATTTCCAAACGATCACGCAATGCATTTGGAATGTTCTCCAAATAGTTTGCAGTTGCAATAAACATAACCTTGCTTAAATCATAAGTTTCTTCAATATAGTGATCTGAGAACATAGCATTTTGTTCAGGATCTAATACTTCCAGCATCGCACTTGCAGGATCACCTTTATAATCACTTGCCATTTTATCAATTTCATCAATTAAGAAAACAGGATTAATTGTACCCGCTTTTTTCATAGCCTGAATGAAACGTCCTGGCATGCTTCCTAAATAGGTTCTGCGATGTCCTCGGATTTCAGACTCATCTTTTACCCCACCTAATGAAATTTTAACGAATTTACGATTTAATGCTTTCGCAACAGATTTTGCAAGTGAGGTTTTCCCTACTCCTGGAGGACCTACCAAACAAATAATAGGAGCTCTTAAAGAATTTGTCATTTGTTTAACAGCAAGATATTCCAAAATACGTTCTTTTACTTTTTCTAATCCATAATGATCAGCATCTAAAATATCACTAGCTTCCTGAAGATTTTCATTGTCTTTGCTTTCCTGCCACCAAGGAAGATCCATTACCCAGTCAATATAAGTTTTGATGACTCCTGTTTCTCCACTTGCTGCTGGCAACATTTCATAACGACTTAATTCTTCTTTAACTTTCTTTTTGATATTTTCCGGATAAGGATTTTCATCTAAACGTTTACGTATTTCATCTGCATCCTTATCTGCTTCCGCAACATCACCAAGCTCTTCTTTAATAGCGCGCATTTTTTCACGAAGATAATATTCTTTCTGGTTTTCTTCAATACGATTTTTTACTTTATCGTTAATTTTATTTTCAATAACAGAAAGTTCCTTTTCACTTTCCATTTCCTGTAAAATCAAAATCAAACGATCATTAACTCCAAATGTTTCCAATATTGTCTGACGTTTTTCAATTGAAAATGGAAAGATTTGTGCAATCTGGTCTGACAATCTTGCTGCACTCACACCTTTTGCAAGTTCATTGATCATTTCTTTAGGAATATTTTGAGATACTGCCTCAATTTCTTCAAACTGTCTGGCAATTTTACGTACCAAAGCAACCTCTTCTAAATGATCTTGTTCTATATCCTGCATAACTTCTGCAGTAACACTCATCATTTCATCATCATTAATTATCGTATGCAGTTTTACACGCTGCAAACCTTTAAATTTTACGCGCAGATACCCATCCATACGACGTATATGACGAATTTGACATAAAGTTCCAAAGGAATATAAATCGTTGATTTCCGGTGCTTCTACAGCCAAATCGCGCTGTGCTACCAGAACCACCTGACTATCGAATTTCTCCTGCGCCTCATCAACTGCACGGGTTGATTTTTCTCTTCCAACATCAATAATTACATCTTGATCCGGAAATACGATAACTCCACGCGTACATACTAACGGAAGTTGTACAATTGGATTTGCATCTTTTTCACTCATGTTTAACTACACTCCTTTCATAAGCCAAAAAAGACGCGCTTAGCGTCTTTTAAGACCACACTACTTACCTGCGGATTCTTCAATCAATTCCAATGCTTTACGGATACGTAAATCGTAAGCAATTGCATCACGTGAAATTAATTGTTTTACCTGTTCAGCAGGCATGCTGTACATATTCCCAATTCTTTCCACTTCAGCATCTACATCCGCATCTTCAATTGCAAGTTTTTCTTCAACTGCGACTGCTTCTAATACTAAACGAACTTTTACTCTGCTTTCAGCATCGTTTCTCATTTCTCCACGAATCATTTCATCGTTTTGTCCTGTAATCTGTTTGAACTGATCCAAAGAGAATCCCTGTGACTGAATACGCTGTTCAAATTCACGTACCAGATTATCTGTTTCTTCTTCGATCATAACTTCAGGAATTTCTACTTCAGAAGCTTCTACAACAGCAGTTAATACATCATTTTCAAATTTCTGCTGTGCTGCTCTTTCTTTACTTTCCTGCAAGTTTTTACGTGCATATTCTTTATAAGCATCTAAAGTTTCAACATCTTTGATTTCTGCCTGTTTAATCAATTCATCATTTGCTTCAGGAAGAACTTTCGCTTTAATATCATGTACAGTTACTTTGAATACTGCTTCCTGTCCAGCCAATTCTTCTGCCTGATATTCTTCAGGGAAAGTAACATTGATTTCTTTTGTTTCTTCGCTCTTCATTCCTACAAGCTGTTCTTCAAATCCAGGAATAAATGATCCACTTCCGATAACTAATGGATAAGCTTCACCTTTTCCACCTTCAAAAGCAACACCATCTTTAAATCCTTCAAAATCGATAACTGCTGTATCTCCGTTTTCAACGCATCCTTCTTCTTTTACAACAAGTTCAGCGAAACGATCCTGTAAACGAGAAATTTCAGCATTTACATCTTCATCAGTTACATTTACTTCTTCTTTTTTAATATCTAACCCTTTATAAGCTCCCAGTTTTACTTCTGGTTTTACAGTTACAGTAAATTTAAAAGTAACTTTTTCTTCATCAATGCTATCGATTCCAAGTTCTGGACGAGCAACTAACTGAAGATTGTGTTCTTCAACTCCAGCGCTCAAAGCTTCTCCAGCAACTTCATCAATTGCTTCCATTAATATATGCTGTGTACTGATTTGTTTTCTAACTAATGATTCAGGAGCATGTCCTTTACGGAACCCAGGTAAATTTACATTTTTTGCAAGCTTTTTAAATGTTTTTTCCTGTGCTTTTTTCCAAGTTTCACCTTCTACAGTCGTTGTTAATTCACCAGTTGATTTTTCTTTTAATTCCCATGTTGAACTCATGTTCATACCTCCTACATACCAAGTATCGTATCACATGTCCTAAACGTCATGCTTACTTAATAATAATTCATAACCATAACTTTGCGCAAGCCCTTTTTCATTTAGAAACGCCATCAAACCTTCTTTGTCTTCATTTGCCTTAAATACATAACAGGCAATATCTACTGCCAAATCAAATGCTTCATCTTCTTCAATTGTAAATGGAAGTCGAAGGTAAGCTTCTTTGATCAAAGACTCTACACACATCATTGTAAAAGTTGGATTATCACTTTCAAACCACTCCTGCAAATAAGAAACAGCTTTTTCAACTCCATCACTTTCCTGCGGCATTTCAACAAAACACGGAGTAAAGGTTACTTCCAGTCCATCCATCTCGGTTGTAAACTCTTCACTTATATTTTGTTCCATCATCGCCTCAATCAAACAGGATCGTACAAAATAATGTGTATTCCCTTTCAAATAAGAACGAATCTCATCCAAATGGTTACGAATATTACTTTTCTTTAACTGTTCAACCGCAAGAAACTGCTCTTCCAAAGAACCATGAAGAAGTTCTCCAATTTCTTCCTCTCCATAACTTCTTGCTTTTCTGCTCTCATTTATTTGAGAGCGGCAATCATTATATAAGGAAATCAGTCGATCTTCATACGCTTTTGGAATATAGGGCATCGAAAGTTCTTCTTCTAAAATACAAAAAGCATTTTGAATATCATTTTCTGCGATTAGCTGCTCCACTTTATTTAGAATATCCTCATAATACGTATCCATGGTATCTCCTTTACGATTAAACACAAAATAATATAGCATATTCTTTGTTTATAATCAATTAAAACCTCTTTATATAAAGCTTTTCTATAAATTTTATAAACCTGTCACACAATCTTTTTTGTATTCTTTAAAAAGCAATAATAAAAAACCCGCATATCTGCAGGTGATTTATTAGATGGCGTCCACGAAGGGATTCGAACCCCTGACCGTGCGCTTAGAAGGCGCATGCTCTATCCAACTGAGCTACGTGGACATAACACATTTCTTAGTGCCAAATAATAATAACAAATATTCTATAGAATTTCAACTCTAATTTTATATTTTTTTCAAAAAAAGCAGGAAGACTTTCTTTAGAAGCCTTCCTAAATTTAAATTATTCTGTTTCAATCAAGCCATAACCGCCATCATGACGTTTATAAACAACAGCGATTTCTTTTGTTTCATCATCACGATAGATAAAGAAATTATGATTTAGCATTTCCATACGCATAATTGCTTCATCAAGTTCCATCGTATCTGCAACAATAGATTTTGTTTTAACTAATTCATCTTCCTCATCACCATTATCTAACACTTCTGCTTCTTCTATAAATGCATAAGCTAATTTTTCTTTGTGTTTTCTAGTTAAACGTGTTTTTTGACGACGAATCTGATCTTCTAATTTATCAATTGCCAAGTCAATAGCTGCATACAAGTCATCATGCACAACTTCTGTACGAAGAACCGCATATTTGGTTGGAATCGTAACCTCTATTTTCTGTTTGTTTGGATAAACTCTAACAACCACGTTGGCAATAACGTTTTCATCAATCATAAAATACTTTTCAAGATGATTTAACTTCTTCTCAATTTTTTCAGCAATCGCTGGTGTTACTGTAATATTTTTTCCGTAGATCTGGACTTTCATATAAAATCCCTCCTTGTTTGTTTCTATACCTATATTATACGCAAAAATTTTATATTAAACAGTCTATCAATTCGTATCAATATGTGATAAACTGGATAGTGTAAGGGCGATGAAAATCCATCGCTTTTTTCTATAAGAGGAACAAGAAATTATGGATAGAAAATACAAACTATTACAAGATGAAAAACTCAGCTGTATCATTTATAAAAAAGAGCAAGTATACACAGCAAAAACAAGTGGAATCAAACCCATCATGGAATTTCTGGAAGAAGGTATTTTAGAAAATGCCTTTGTTGTAGATAAAGTTATTGGGAAAGCTGCTGCAATGTTAATGGTCTATGGACAGGTAAAAGAAATATATACGCCACTCATCTCTACACCTGCCTTATCACTCCTTCAGCAAAACAATATTCCTGTAACCTACGAAAAAGAAGTTCCTTATATCATCAATCGTAAAAAAGATGGTATGTGTATCATGGAAAAAGCTGTATTGAATTGTAACAACGTGAAAGAAGCTTATCATATACTAAAAGAAAAATTAGAACATTTGTCTTAAGGATCACTCCCTGTGATTCTTTTTCTATTTTTTATCCTATGTTTTTTTCAAGTTCTTTGAAGAATAACTCCTGTGGTTTCGATAAAACGTTATGTTCTTTCCAAATAATGCGCATAGAAGACTGTATGACAGGTGTAATTGGTCGAAAACATAAAGTACTGTTATCTCCAGTATCAATTAGCTTATCAAAACCAAGCGCACATCCAACACCTTCTCGCAATTGCTACTGGTGCAGTTGTAAATAAGGATGTAGCAAAAAACACGATAGTAGGTGGTGTTCCTGCATCATTCATAAAACATATTGAAGTAAAAACTGCAAAAGATAAAAAAGGCTATGCTTTGAAATGAAACTAAAACCAAAATAGGAGATAACACAAAACTCTGTGTATCTCCCATAATGTATCCCCTGCCTGCAAAGGATAGGGGTTTTCTTATTCTATAAATATTAAAATTTATCTACTTTTATTAAAGTTGTATTTTCCTTTTATTTATAAACATCTATTAAAATAAGCAACTGCATTTTCATAAGCTATTGCTTGTATTTCTTCTTTCTTAAATTTGTGAAGTTCTAACTCCTTTACAAAATTCTGTGCCTGTGTACAATCTTTTAGCCCTTTACAATAGCCATGATATTCATCATAAAAATCCATAAAATCAAAGCCGCAGGCAATACCATCCACATTTCCTCTAAAATCTTTTATCCATTTCACATGATTCACAAGGTGTTCACAATCCCTTTCTTCTACATGTTCACTAATAAATGCAGGTGCACTATTCATCCCTATTAATCCACCTCTATCCAAAATAGCTTCTGCTTGTTGTTTCCATAAATTTCGTGGATGATTGCATAAATCACGAATATTAGAGTGTGTCGCAATAACATGTGCATCTTTATAAGACATAATATCCCAAAATGTTTTTTCATTTGTATGAGATACATCGATGATCATATTTAAAGAAATCATTTCTTCAACAACTTCTCTACCTAATGGATGCAGTCCATGTTCTAAATTTCCCTTAACTCCTGTAGCCAAATCATTTTCATCATTCCAGCACAAAGAGGCAAGACGAACTCCCTGCGCATACATCCAGCGAATCTTTTCTCTAGGTTCATCGTGAATTCCACACATTCCCTCTACACTCATAATAGCTTTCACATTTCCTGTATCTTTTTCTAAATCTTCTCTAGTTAATACAAGGTCTACAGCATCACAGTCATCAATTTCTTTTCTGGTAGAAGAAATCATATCTTTCATTTCATCCCATGTTTCTTTACCATCAAAAAAACTTGCCATACATATAAAAGCGATTTCTCCTTTATGAAACTTTTCTACATGATAATTCTTAATAACATCTTTTGTGATTTTTTGTTTCTTTTTCTGAATAATGTCATATCCTATATCTGCATGCAAATCAAAAAGCCTCATTTCGTATCCTCCCGCTGTTTCTCAAAAATGATATTAAAATAGCGCATTTCCTTATTTTCTTTCATACCTCTTGTATATGTCTGATCATCAATAATATGCAGCAAATGATGAATTCCTGCTTTTCCCTGCAGGATCCAATTTGCCATTTTGATTACCTTTGATGCCGTAATAATCGCATCATCATACAGATCCAAAAACGATGCTGTACTTGTGATTTTATCATCACAGGGATGTTTCCACTCTTTTCTTTCTTCATTTAGAAGATCCAGCTGATCTATTTCTTTATTTCTTACAATATTACCAGAAAGCTGCCATTCCTTATGCAAAATTTTTTCCACTCCATGGATACAGGCATATTTTATACAGCCAGGATCATATAGAAATTTTTGAACCTCATACCATGTATCAAGCGTTTCTCTTATATCATGAACTTTCAAATCTACATGATAGACTTCTCGAGATACCGCTACATAAATACGGGCAATTGCCTGCAGCATATTTACATCATATTCGCAAAGTTTATAGTAAGGATATTCTTTTATTGTTAAATCTCTTTTTTTCTCCAGTAATCTTGCGTCAATAATAGATTCTAGACGATGATGGAATGAAGAGTTTTTTTTCTTTCCTTTTCCAGTAAAATAATATATATATGGGTGTGCTGTTTTATCCAGGGCCCAATGACATAGATGTCCAAACAAATACACGATCATTCTTTCCTGAATTTCTTTATTTGTCTGCTTTTGTATACTGTGCATAGCACATTCATAAAAATCATTGATATGCTCATTATGCATACGACTGCCTAAACGATTTAGCTCATGACTTTTATATACATCCCATGGCATCAAATGTGAAAAAAACAAAAAATCGGGTCCTTGACTACCGATATAATATAGTTCTAAATTACGTTTGATCATACACTTTAATTGTGTATCATTTAGTGCATGATACACATCTTCCGCAAATAATTTATGAGTAATGATATTTGGCATATAACCTCACTCCTTCTTTATCAAGTAGTATAGCACTTTTTTTATATTATCTCTATACAGATGGGCAACTATACCAGTTCCTCTTTTATTTTTTTCATAACTTAATATAGGGAGGTGGCAACAATCGCAACCGCTTATCTTCAATTCATAACCTTACTGCAAGGAAAACCATCCTATTTAGAAAATATTCGTATACGTATTTTCCGTAAAGAAAAAGAAATACTTGTATATGAAGATTTTGATGTAAGCGATACTTGTGGTAAAAGCAGTTTATTACCTCTTTATACACCAGAAGAAAAAAATCATACATTCTACTATCAGGCACAAATATCTTTTCCAGATTATCAAACTATTTTTATAGATAAAATTTATCTGCAACCTAACAAATATGTTTATATCCCTGTAGAAATGATACCTCTTTCTCCCACAACAAATTCTAAACATACATTTATGCCATTATATGATCAGACGATATATGAAAATAATAAAATTAAAGAAAAAATCTTAACGATACAAAAAAGACTGAATTTTCTTAGAACATACTATCCTTCTATCCTGCCTGTAAAAAATGATGGTATTTTTAAAACAAACACCAAAAATTCTATCATCTCTTTTGAACAGCTTCTTGGTTTAGAAGAAGATGGCATATTAAGTGAAACTATTTGGAATCTTACAGAAGAAATGGTAAGGGAATTAAAAAAGGAAGAAAGCAGATAATTATGCTTTTCTTCCTCTTTTGTACTCTGATCTTTTATTTCCATTGAAATTGTTTTTAGAATATCCATTTCCTTTTCGATAAGGAATTAAACATTTCGGTGAGTTTCCAACCAAATCCAAACGTCCTGCTTTTTTCAAAGCTTTGTATACCAAATCGTAATTTTTCGGATATGTAAACTGCATCAAAGCTCTTTGCATAGCTTTTTCTTCGTATGTTTTCGCAACATATACTGGTCGCATTGTTTTTGGATCTAGCCCTGTGTAATACATACAAGTTGCCGGTGTACCTGGTGTAGGGTAAAAATCCTGTACCTGTTTTGGCGTATAATGAATTTTTTTCAAATAGCACGCAAGTTCGATTGCGGCATTTAAATCACTTCCAGGATGAGAACTCATCAAGTAAGGAACGATAAACTGTTTCATTCCAAATTCTTCATTTTTTTGTTTAAATTTATCAACAAATTTCAAATACAGCTCTTTTCTAGGTTTTCCCATTTTATCCAATACAGCAGCACTGATATGCTCTGGGGCAACCTTTAGCTGTCCACTAATATGATATTTTACAAGTTCATCAAAAAACTCATCACTTTTATCATACATTAAATAATCGTATCGAATTCCTGAACGGATAAATACTTTTTTGATATTTGGAAGACTTCTTACAGCTCTAAGCATATCCAAATAGTGACTGTGGTCAACGATTAAATTATTACATGGTTTTGGATGTAAACATTCTTTGTTTTTACAAGCACCAAATTCACGCTGCTTGTTGCAGGCTTCTTTGGAAAAGTTTGCACTTGGTCCTCCAACATCATGAATATACCCTTTAAAGTTTGGCAGTTTCGTAATTGATTTTGCCTCTTCTACAACACTTTCTACACTTCTTGATGAAATAACTCTTCCCTGATGATGTGTAATAGCACAAAAAGCACAAGAACCAAAACATCCTCTATTTGATACAATAGAAAACTGTACTTCTTCTATCGCAGGTATATATTTATATTTTGGATGGAAAGTACGCTCATATGGTAAAGAGTATGTAAAATCCATTTCATCCTGTGTTAGTGGCAAAGGTGGCTGATTTTGAACTACATACCATCCATCATATGGTTCTACCAAGGTTTTTGCCGCAATAGCATCAATATTTTCATGTTGTATATGAAAACTTTTCGCATAAGTATACTTGTCATTTTTAACTTCTTCAAACGAAGGAAGCATAATATAATCACTTAAATATTCTAAACTTTTTGTTTTCCAAACAGTTCCACGAATATAACATAAATCTTTTGCCTCTAAACCACTGTTTAAAGCATCTGCCACTTCCACAATGGTGTTTTCTCCCATCCCATACATTAACAAATCAGCCTGGGAATCCATCAAAATACTTCGTCTTACTTTATCATCCCAATAATCATAATGAGAAAGACGTCGTAAACTAGCTTCAATCCCTCCAATTAAGACAGGTTTATTTGGAAATAATCTTTTTAAGATTTGTGTATATACAATTGTAGGACGATCTGGTCTTTTCCCCATGATTCCTTCATCGCTATATGCATCGTGATCTCTTCTTCTTTTATTAACAGAATAATGATTTACCATAGAATCAATATTTCCAGCAGATACTAAAAACCCCAATCTAGGTTCTCCAAACTGTAAAAATTCTTCATCCTTATGCCAGTCTGGCTGTGCCAGTATCGCACAGCTATATCCATATGCCTGCAGCACTCTGGTAATGATTGCACATCCAAAAGAAGGATGATCCACATAGGCATCTCCATTCACATATACAAAATCAACTTGTTCAAATCCCTGTTCCAGCATTTCTTCTCTTGTTGTAGGTAAAAAAGCCATCGTTTGTCCTCCTTTATTTGTGCTATTATCGTACCATACTTTTCTTTCATGTAAAGAAAAACTTTCATAAAAAAAGAACCCTGACAGGGCTCTGGAAGTCAGATGATAATGGTTGTAAAAGAATAGAAGAAAATACATAGATGCATTTCTTTTGTTAGGACTATCTAACTTCACACATAGTATATACAAAAAGTTAGTCTTTGTCAACATTTTTGTTTTATTTTTTTATACAGCTTTATAACAGTTTTTTCCTTTTTAGGTACAACAATAAACAACCTACAACACTAACAGATAAAAGAATAACGAAGAGATAACCATATTTCCATGTTACTTCCGGCATAGAGGTAAAATTCATGCCATACCATCCAACAATTAATGTCAAAGGCAAAAAGATAACTGTTACAACCGTAAAAACATACATTGTCTGATTTAATTTATAATCCTGCTGAAACTGGAATTCTTCTTTTAACTGTTCAATATATTCCTCCATCATGCGTACTCTTTCTTCTATTCGTACAGCTTTATCCTTTGCGATTTTTAACTGATGCAGATGCTCTGTGTGAAAAAATGTATTTTCATCCTCCAGCAAATTTTCACATACATCCAAGATCTGTTCCATAAAATGTGACATACGAAGCATAAGACGCCTGTATTCTCGAAATTCATTTGCTATTCCACGATCAAAGGGACTTATCTTCTCATCAAAAGCTGTCATTTCATTTTCAACCTCATCCAGTTGCCTCTCAACATGAAAAAGTACATATTCTAAAACCTCACGCAGTGTTTTCTCTAGAGTGCATACACCAGGATCCAGCTGAAGGATTTCTTTTTGAAGTTCCTGTAAACATGTTTCATCATCACATACAATAAGAAGCGTATGCAAGACAATATAAAAACTTATCTTAGGAGTATCTTGTTTGTATTTTGTAAATAGATACAAAATACCAAACACATATCCATAATAAGTATCTACTTTATTTACTTTTTTATCATCTGATTGTCCCAGTACTTCCTTAATCGTGTTCTTTGAAAACAAATGCATTTGTTTCTGCATGTATATAAGATCTTCACTTTTACAAAATCCAACAAGTAAATTTGTTGTATCCTTTTGCCATTCACAAGGCATCCAAGCATCTTTTGCTGTATAAAACATCATATTTTCCCTTCTTTACTTTACCAAATCTTTTAAAGCATGATAAATGATGTATTCGGCATAAGTATCCATAGCACAATACTCATATAATGCCTGATAAAGTTCTTCTTTTCTTTCTTTTTGAGACGTTTCATATTCTCTCCAGCATTGTACAGCTTCCATACCATGAGATACACTTAAGCTTTCATATGTATAATCAGAAAAAATAGGAACCAGTTTTTTTAATGAATACATCCCTTCCATACGAAGATCGTAAATATTCCCACTAGAAAAAGGCAAAGACAAGTCAACCATACGTTCCCATATTTGTTGAAGTTCATCTTTATATTGAGGAAATTGTTTTGCAAGCTGTATCAAGCGAAGTTTTTCTGCCCCCTCCATATTATAAACCAAAATACTTCCTTCTTGTGGAAGGTCGTTAATCAAATGACGAATAAAATCTTCTCGACAATCTTTTTCACCAATAAAACCTCGCTGTTCTAAATCCCCATTTTCTTTTTCTATATGCAAAGAATATTGAAATGTTAAGACATCAAAGGGTTTCATTCCTTTATAAGGAGGATAAGCAAGAGTTTCCCATTCAAAATCCAAATAAGAAATAGGATAGTGAATATGTTCCTTCATCCATATACGAATTGCTCCTTTATCAATGAAAAGCCCATTATTCCTATCAGCCATGATTTGTGCAAATTGAAACCTTGTTCCCTCAATACGATCAACATCAGCATCTTGTAATCTTGTTCTTCCTTCCTCAAACATTTCTAACTTATGGGAAGACTGTACCAAATGCATAATAGAATTAGAAGGCAACGTTTCTGGAAAACATTGTTCATAATATGCACATTTTCCTCCTCTTGTACATACAGCTGTTCTTTTTGTTTCAATCTTTTCCTGTATATCAAGTTTACGCAAAGCTTCCAGCAATGGTAAAAGATCTCTAGTATATTCTGCAATCAAATCTTTAATACATCCATGCGGATGATTCTTCGAATTAAACAGATGATCATTCACAACTAGTAATTTTCTTACATCCAAAGTTTCTTCACGGATATAGTCAGCATTTAAATGAATTGCATATACTTCATCTACTTTAATATCACATTTTTCAAGTACGCTTAACGTATCCGCCATCATTTGTGCTTCACTTTCTTTTGGATAGCAGTTTACAAAAGGAAAATATACTTGTACGCATTCTTCCTCCTGCAGTAGAATAGGAACTTTTACACGAAGGTCTTCATAGGAAAAACGTGCATTGACTAAATTTTTCTTATATTTAAATGCTTCTATCGCAAGTTCTTTAGGATCATTAGGCTGTCCTGTAAACACATTTTGTATCATTAACAATTCTATGGATAAAGCAATAATATCTTCATTATATGTAATATAGGGAACAAATTCCTTCTCTACTCGTTTGGATAACCAGTATTGTTTTGGACATCTTTCCAGCTTTTTAAAATCACTGATATGATACATATTCTTCTCCACACTTTCTATTTTCACAAGACAATTATAGCACACTTCTATTTTCATTCTGATACATTCCAGCCATATCTTGTACGATTTTTAAAATTTCTTTCTTTAATTCTGCAGGTTTTAAAATTCGTACATGATTTCCTAAAGACAGTAAAAACTGCATTGTTGGGATTTTACCTTCCATAATTGCCTGATAATGCAAAGTATTTTCATCTATCCATTCCATCACGACATCATAACCTGCAGGTTTCTCACTGACAAGCAAGGCACTTTCTTTATAAATATGCAAATCAAGCTTATAGTATTCATTTTTCATAAGACCCATTTGTCCTATATGATCTTTTATATGAAAAGAAGGATCTCTTTGAAAAGAAGCTTCCAGTATTCTTAAATCCTGCATACGCTCTTCACTAAACTTAAATTTACGAAAATCTTTTGCTTTTAAAGAATACCCCAGGCAATAATAACTCCCCTTATCATTTAACAATTCGTATGGATGCACACGAACAGATGAAAAGCTATTGGCATGCATACTTTTATAAAGAATAGAAATCACGCGATGATCATCTCTGGCCATTTCCATACGCTGAATCATATCTTTTATATGTTTGCTTACATGAACCCCTTTGGTTTCCATATAAAAACCTTTTTCCTTTGAACTTATTGCAGTGGAAGCCAAAAGCTTATCACAGGCATTTTCAAATTCAGAATATAAAAGAAAATCACCATGGCTTTTCAAGTAACTTTGTGCTTCTTTTACTGCCTGCAATTCATCTTTACGCAAAGAAACAACTGGAAAAAGAGAATTAGGCAGCAAACGATATCCGCCATATTTCCCTGTCGTACTTTCAATACGATATCCTGCTTCTTCCAGTTCTTTCCTATATTCTGATATATTTCGTATATTCGTTTCTAACAATTGTGCAAGTTCTTCTTTTGTTAAAAAGCCTCTTGCCTTTAACAGAAGAAGCATTCGAATACAGTTTGCACTTTTTCCCATAAGTTTTCCTTTCTAGGCTAAAACAGTTTTTGTCTTTAAAGGGGAATAACGACTTGGATAGGATCCATATTTTCCATCAATCTCCTCCATTTTAGGAACAACTCCAAGATATGCCAATGGAAAAACCATTTCTCCAATACCGCGATCCAAAGCAAATCCAAGAGCTTCTTCCAGCCCTATAGCACCTGCTTCAATCAATGTCATAACGGTATCTAAATTTCGCATATAAATGGCATGCTGCAAAATAGGATAACCATTAAAAATCCAATTGGGATCTGCTCCTTCCCTTAAAACCTCTACAAGCAGATTATGGTCATCATTCCATACCGCATTTAATAATTGTGTAGCCAATTTTCTTTCACTCATCATAAAGCTCATCCTCTCTGTTTACAGCTCTATGATAAAACGTATTCTTACATTATTTATGTAAGAATATAAATATTTTACATCTTTTTTTAATTTTTGTATAGAAAAAGCCAGAGATAAACATACTCTCTGGCAAAACTATTGATTACCCATGGAAGAATCTGTATTTCCATTCGTATCATTTGTCATATTATCGTTATTGTTGTTTCCGTTCATGTTGTTGGTAGCATCATAACGATAAGCATCAAATGCATTCAATGCTTCATCAATTTTCGCAGATGGATCATATAAGAATAAGTAATTTCCATTTACTCTTGCATTGTATTCCATTTCTTTTCCTGTAATACTAACTTTTACTTTTCCATTATTTCTAGCTTGTTCCATGATTTTTTTCATATTTTCATCGTCTTCTTTTACACGATATAAATATGCATTTTTTCCATCGATGGTAAAGGAACGACCTTCATGAGCCGCAAACTCCATATTGTCAAGTGTCTGCATATTTTCATATTTAATATTTTTCTGTGTGAAGAAATCCATCACATTATCAATGGAATCCTGTACCGCTTGCCCACTATCTTCTACTGCATTACGAATATCTTTTCCTACATTTGAATTGGACATATCATTTCCTGTCGTCCCTTTGTCATTCATACTGCAGCCACCTAAAAATGTTAAACTAAGGAAAACAGCCGCAAGCATTTGTTTACTAGTTTTCATTATCAATTCCTCCTGACATCACTAGTATTCACACACTGATAAACTTTATACATTTAATATAAAAAACCAGCTATGCCTCAACTGTTTTTTTTAAATATGCTGGATTTTTTGCCTTTATGACAAACCATAAAAACAAAACAATTCCTTTCAAAATCGAACTCACTGTAATAGCCCACCAGATTCCATTTAGTCCAATAAACTGGCTGAATACATATGCCAATGGAATACGTATTGCGGTTAATGTAACACTTACAAAAGAGGGAGGAAGTGTTTTTCCTAATCCATTAAAACAACCTGCCGCTGCATATTCCAGACACATAAATGCCTGTGATATCGCAAGTATACGAAGATAATCCACCCCTAATGGCAATACCTGTTCATCATTTAAAAAGATATGGAAAATAGCTTGCGGGAAGAAAAATAACAGACACGTTGTAAAAACACCCCAGCCAAGCATAACACCTACCGATACATGAAAGCCTTGTTTAATACGTTCAGACTTCCCTGCACCATAATTTTGTGCCACAAAACTGTTTAAAGCAGCTGCATATCCTTCTGCACTCATCCAGGAAATAGATTCTATTTGCGAACCAATTTTTTGTACCGCAACAGCTCCATCTCCCCATCCGGCAATCATTCTTGCGATAAACATAGAGATACTGGAAAACAGCATACTTTGCAAAGCTGTAGGAAGTCCAATTATAAAGATTTCTTTTCCCTGTTTCGTATGAAAATTGGAGAATACATGTACCTCATGAAAAACAAGTGTATCTTTTCGAATAGAAAAAAGAAACAATACAAATACCATAAACTGTGCAAATACTGTTGCGATTGCAGCACCGCTTACACCCATAGGTGGAATAAAACCAAATCCAAAAATAAATAAAGGATCTAAAACAATATTTAACACCAAACCAATAGCAGTAACCTGAAAGGAAATACGGCTATTTCCCATAGCTGTCATGATTCCTGTAAGAATCTGATTCATAAAAGAAAATATAACAAGCCCGCAGGTAATCATCAAATAAATACGGGCATCCTCAATTACTTTTGCGCTATTTAAATGAAAAAAAGCTATCATTTGATGAGAAAAGACAATCGATAAAAAAGAAAAAATAATTGCGAAAGCGATTCCCATTTGAATCGCACTTTGTGCATACATGGAAGCATCCTTATGTTTTTGTGCCCCCAAAGATTGCCCTACTTTAATTTGTCCACCCATTTTTGCTAATGTAGCCAAACCATTTGACAACCACATAAACATACCGGCAGCCCCTACAGAAGCAACCGCATTTGCCCCAATACGTCCAATCCATATCATATCTGTAAGATTATATGCCATCTGAATGAAACTGGTTGCCATAATAGGCAGAGCCAATGCACTCAAAGCAGGTAATATTTTCCCTTCCAGTAAATTCACATATGTTTTCATATAACACCTCATTTAGGATTTTAGTATAACATAATCCTAAAAAAATGCATAAGAAAAAACATCATTCTTCTTATGCTGCATGTTTTCTTATCATTTCAATTACTTCTTGAATGTATTTGGCATCTTGTAAACTGTGATACACATTTTCATGCAAATGCTGTTTTACATCATCAATAAATGTTTGAATTTCTAATGTCATATCATCTCCATGAAAGGGATACTTTCTTTCAATCGTTTCCTTTTCTAAACGAATTGTATATTCACAGATACGATTATACATTGGAATATAAATTTCCCCTTTTTCCCCTTTAATAAGCGCATATCTTTCTTTTTCCTTATTGATTGCCCCTTCACCTGTTGCGATAATTCCATTTTCAAAAGTAAGTTTCGTAAAAAAATTCATTTCAATTCCATTTTCAATCTGGATGTTTGATTCAACTTTCTTAATAGGACTATTTGCCAAATCAAGAAGAAACCCTAATACATAAGTTCCTATATCATTAAGAGCTCCTCCTTGCTTTTTATCAAACAAATAGGAATGCTTATCAATATCTTGATTGTCAGAACAAAAATTTGCATATATAGAATGCACTTTTCCTAAGCATTTGATATCTTGTTTTAGTGACTGATATCCAATATTAAGTTTTGTCTTCAAGGCTTCTAAGCAATAGCCATCATATTGTTTTACAGCTTCTATGATATCTTCTATGTCTTTACTGCTCAATGCGATAGGTTTTTCTGCAAGTACAGCTTTATGATGTTGAAGTGCCTTTATAATCCATTCCTTATGATCAAAATGTGGAAGTGCAATATAAACAGCCTCAACATTTGGATCTTCCAATAGCTTTTCATAGTCATGATAAATTTTTACTGAAGGATGTTTTTGTATATAAGAATCATGATCCTGAATACTTTTAGAAGCAATTGCATATACAACACCATCACTATAAGTAATACTTTTCACAAATTTTCTTGCGATATTGCCAAAACCCAAAATTCCAAATTTCATCTTGTTTCCTCCAAAATATGTATACTAATATCGAATATTATAACGTACTTCATAAACAATTGATACACTGTAAAATGAAAAAGAGCTCAACTTTGGGCTCTCTTTTTCATTTATTCTGTTTTTTCTACATGTTTAGGAAGAACAACGATTGCCTTGAATAAATCCCCATCTGTTTCAATTTTAAAGTTTCCATTTTGTGCTTCTGTAAAGCTTTTTACAATAGCCAGTCCTAATCCACTTCCACTTGTATGACGAGATTTATCTCCTCTTACAAAGCGTTCTACAATTTCTTCTGTATTAAAATTTAATTGCTCTTCTGATACATTTTTAAATTGAATTTCGACTTTTTCTTCCTTTTCTACAATATCAACGTATACACGTGTAGATGGCATTGCATATTTCGCAATATTGGTAAATAGATTTTCAAAGATTCTAAATGTTTTTCCTCCATCCAGTTCTACCATAATGGGTGCACTCGAATTTTTAAGGATTGTAAGCTGTTTTTCATCTAAACACTCACTGCATTCTGCCTGCGCCTGTTCCAGTAATGCATTCATATCCAATTCCATGATATCTAAATGGATGTTTCCACTGTTAACTTTACTTACTTCGAATAAATCTTCAATTAAAGTACTTAAGCGATTCGTATACTGCTGCAGCATGCCAACATATTCTTTTTTTGTCGGTTCATCTAAATTTTCCTGTTGTAATAGTTCTACATAATTACGTATTCCAGTTAAAGGCGTCTTTAAATCATGGGATACATTTGTAATCAGCTCTGTTTTCATATTTTGTGATTTTGTTTCTTCTTTTACTGCTTTTTCAAAACCGCTGCGAATATTTTTGAATTCATCATTTAAAGAATTAAAGATTCCTACATCAAGATCATTATCTACATCAAAATTACCATTTGCAAGGGAATGTGCGGCTCCCTGTAAATTTAAATAATCCACCTGAATCGCTTCATATTTCTTCTTCATCCAAATAAAAATCGTTATACTGTAAATTAAAGCAGGAATAAAAGCTGCTCCCCATAAAACAGCGCAAACTATAATCGCAATAAAATTCACAAAAGTAATCTTAAAAAACCATTTATCCATCGGTGTTTTCATATCTACATTTGATATCATATCAACCGAATTCTTTAACTTCATAAACAGCATTCCTATAAGAGTATCTTCTTTTAAATAACGAACAAAGCCACAGGCGAATATATATTTGATATAGAATAATGCCATTGAAATAACGATAAGATTCAATATCCATACCACCATATTTATGATTGTCACTAGATTTGGTCTATAGCCAAAACCATATTTCTCTAAAAACATTTCCATCATGCCATTAATCGAATAACCCGTTACTGTCACAACACATACTGCACCAAAAGATATTGCGAATGTAAATACAAAGAATGCAATTTCTCCTTTTATATGAGAAGTCGATTTAAATGGCTGTACTTCCTTCACAATGCGAATTGGATAACACAACAGAAAGAGTGCCAATATTATGGATGAAACGATAAGAGATATGAATACAAAGTTACCTGCACCTTCATAACTATAATATCGTAATGCAACATAGCCTGAATTTAACACCGGTTTTTCAGGTACTCTAAAGTATACCTCGATATTTTTGGGACTTTGTAGAGTGGCTTCTGTATATATTTCTGTACCATCATCTAAAGTCTCATAAGAATTTAAACTGTAGGAACTATCATTTAAAAAGTTAAAGTCTGCCATATTGATTCTATCTTTAACTGAATAATTACCATCTTCATCAAATACAATATGCATATAAAGCAAACTATTCTTTTTAAAGTCAGGAACATCTTTTGATGACTGGTTTGTGGAAATCTCACCTGTCTTTGTGTTTTTTATCCAATAATCAAAATTCTCATCGTTATATAAACTCAGATACCCTTGATAATCTCCATTTATTTGAGATGTAAACGATTCTTCGATTTCTTTTTTCCCTAACTCTGATGATCCTTCTTCAAATACTAACGGTTCATAAGATTTATCCAGTTTCTTTGATTCTTTTATAATAAAAGAACGTACATCATCATCTATACTACTTTCAAGGTATGCTGTATTTTGCTTAACCTCATCATAAATACTGCAGATCATAAAACTCATGACAAAAAGCAAGGCAGCAAATACACCTGCAAATATTGTTTTTTTCTTCATGCATTTCACCTAAACTTTCTCTATTTTATATCCTACACCCCATACTACCTTTAAATAAGCGGGTTTTTTAGGATCCTGTTCAATTTTTTCTCTTAGTTTTCGCACATGGACCATGATTGTTTCTGTACTAATTGCACTCTCCTGCCATACATGTTCATAAATCTGGGCAGCAGAATACACACGCCCTGGATGACTCATCAGCATTTCCAATATAGAAAATTCTTTTGGTGTAAGTTTTACCGGCTTTCCATCTACACTCACTTCTTTAGTATAATAATTTAATTCCAATCCCCCTACAACATAGCTCTGTGCATCACTTTCTTCTACACTTTTAAGACCTTGTTTTAGTAAAAGAATTTGTTCATATCTTCTTAGTTGAGAACGCACACGTGCAAGAAGTTCCATAGAGCCAAACGGCTTTGTTACATAATCATCCGCCCCCATGTTAAGTCCTGTAATCTTATCAATGTCTTCTGATTTTGCGGTTAAAAAGATAATAGGAAAATCATATTTTTCCCTCACTTTCAATGTCATGGTAATGCCATCCATAACTGGCATCATAATATCAACAATAGCTAAATGTATCTCATTTTCAGCAATCATCTCCAAACCTTCTTTGCCATTTGACGCTAAACAAACCTGATAACCCTGATTCTTTAAATAAATCGCAATTGCATCGCGAATTCCTTTTTCATCTTCTACAACTAAAACTGTATGTTCCATATTTTCTCCTGCCTTTTTTATTTCTGTTATATTTTACAATGAAAGCAATCTATCAGCTACTCTTTACGAAAGGAATTTGTCAAATAATATATTCCTATTAACAACGAAACTCCTCCAATCCAAGATTCCATCAAATTTTTCTGCTTCATTAAATTTGCAATGATATGTATGCATCCAAGCAAAATAAATGTGAAGGATAAAATAAGCATCCGTTTAGAAAGCATCTTTTTTGTAATCCTTTTGTTTTATATTGATAGAAGCTAACATTTTATATCCCACCTTACATAACCATTATAGATAAAAAATCTTATAGACAACAAATTGAATTCTTAATAATTTCTAAAAAATATGTTTTTGTTTGTCCAGTATCAGTCATAATTTCAAAACTTTCTTGCTTTTACAACACAGTCCTTTTTTTCTTTAAAACAGGATTATGAAAAGCTGCGTCAATCTTTTGTTTCCTTTTGCATACGATAAAATGGAGGTGGTTTATATCGCTGAAGGAACTTTAGTAATCCAATGCTTTGAAAAAGATAAAAATATTTCTGATGTACACATTTGTATTAGGGACGATAGAAAAACGGTTCCTATCGTTGATATCAAAACAGGAGTTGATGGAAAAACGGAAAAAATACAATTACAAACTCCTGAGAAAGAGAAATCTTTTCAACAAGGTCAATGCCCATATGGAATTTTCCATATAGAATGTTCAAAAACAGGATATGCATGTGCGTGTTTTAAAAATGTACAGATTTTTCCTGGAGTAAATTCTTATTTACGTGTAGATATGAAAAAAGATGATAAAGGAAGTAAAGATGAAATTATATTCCCTCACCATCATCTTTTTGTGGAGGATAACAATGCTTGAAGAAATTATTATTCCCAATACAATTACTGTACATTTAGGAAGACCAGATTCTCCGGCTGAAAACTTAACGGTAGATTTCCTGTATTATGTAAAAAATGTAGCATCTTCAGAAATTTTCCCTACCTGGCCCTATGAAGCTTTAAAAGCAAATATATGGGCTCAAATGTCTCTGGTATTAAATCGTGTATATACAGAGTGGTATCGTGGAAGAGGATATCCCTTTGATATTACAAATTCTACTGCATATGATCAGGCTTTTGTAAAAGGAAGAGTCATTTATGATACGATTTCAGAAGTAGCAGATGAAGTAATCGGTCAATTCCTGCAAAAGCCATATTATAGAGAACCGTTTTATGCTGAATATTGCGATGGCAGGATTGCCTCATGCCCCGGATTAAAACAATGGGGGACCCTTGATTTAGCAAATCGCGGAAATTCAGCCATTGAGATTATACGGTATTATTATGGTGAAAGCATGCAGCTCCATGATACAGATAATGTACAGGACATTACTCCATCTTATCCAGGTTATCCTATCCGCTTAGGAGCTCAAGGACAATATGTATTTATTATTCAGGAATTATTAAATGGGATTGCGGTCAACTACCCTAACATTCCTCTGATTTATCCTCCTGATGCGATTTTTGGATCCTTAACAGAAAGTGCAGTTATTACTTTCCAAAAGCAATTTAATTTAGCTGCCGATGGCATTGTAGGGCCAGCAACCTGGAATCAAATTTCCAGAATCTATGTTGCAGTTAGAAAACTCGCAGAACTAGGCAGTCTAGGAAGACTGGAAGGATATTTTACAGGTCTTTTTACAGGTAAAGTCTTACGGCGTGGAGATGTTGGAATTGAAGTGCAGCAGCTGCAGTATTTTTTAAGTATCGTAGCAGATGCCTATCCATCTATTCCTGCTGTACAAGTTGATAGTCGTTTTGGTTCTGGACTAGAACGTTCCATAAAGGCTTTTCAGCAGGAATTTGGAATTCCAAGCGATGGTCTTGTCGGAGCTGTTACATGGAATCTAATCTATGAAACATATGCAGCACTTATCCAGAATGCATAATTCCCATAAAAAAGTTCTATAAGATTGTTAATGTGAATCACTTATAGAACTTTTTTCGTATTATAAAAGATATATGATCCAGCTGATAAAGAAAGGCAAAAATAAATCTGATATTTTCTATTTACCTTTATAAAAAACATGTTTTAGTTCTCGAATTGCTTCTTTGCTTGTAGTTTTATCATTAGAGATACGATACACATCAGAAAGTTTTCTTTTTTTACATAGCATAGAAACGATGTCTTTTTCTGCAATTTCACTTGGATAAATTCGTAAAACTACATATTGTTCATCATATGGATATTGTACCCATGTAATTTGTTTTTGGTACTGCGATAAGATTTTATGTACTTGCTGCATTTCTTCCTTACAAAGATACAGTTCCATGGCTACAATAGAAACATCTAATTCTTCTGATATTAAATTTTGATGTGCATTATAAACGATTCCATCTTTTTTGCGCTTTGACATATACATTTGTTTCATCACTTCATTTTGAAAATGTTCATAATGTGCATATAACAACATATCTCTTACCTCATATACAAAAGGAAGATAGTTTTCTGCACGTAATGATAAATACAGAGATTTCCATACCTCTTTTTCTAATGTGTGAATTGCATAGGCATCTTTATTTTTTAAGTCAAAGCCCACTACACCATCCATCAAAATCATTCCTAACTTTCCACGAAGTCCCATAAGAGAAGATAAGGCCTCATCTGGTGTTTTACTGGAAGTAAGTAACAGATTCATTCCATTTTCCAAAAACTGATTGATATGTATTTTTGTATACGTATTCATTTTCCCATTTGCTTCCAAAAGCATAGAAAATGGCATTTCAATCAAAAGTTCTGTATGCTTTTTATGAGGAAGATGAAAAGCATTTACAAAAATCGCAAGAAAGATTCCTATTAAGGTGTCTAAAATACGATTACATCCAAAGATAAAAGCACTTTGATCCCCAATATGGGATACTGTAATACTTAAAAATACAACACAGCTTAAATAAGAACTTGAAGGTTGATGTAACGCAACAGGAATATACAACAATGGAATAATCATAATAGAGATAATCGTATATCTCAAAAAATCCTGCTGGTATGTAAAATAAGTTTGAAAAAAATATAACATAACCATACCTAAACATCCACCAATCAGTGTTGATATGATCCTGCTTTTTCCCTTTGACATAGAATCTGATACTTCCGGCTGCATACACAATACTGCCGCAATCGCAGAATAAAATGGGATTCCATTATTTCCCCTTATGATAAATACTACAAAGCATAGAAAAACCGCAATTGCCGATTTTACCATGCGCATTCCAACTTTTGGCATCTGTTTCACCTTCCTATATAATATTTACTGTTTGGCTTTTCGATAGCCGGCAGCTTTTGCTTCTTCTTCGCTGCTAAATATTACCAGATTTTTTGAATCTTTCATGTCCTTATAAGCATTCTGTCCAGGACAATGATATATTTTTGATCGAGAATTTCCTCGTATTTCCACATTCGTATCACTTTGTATTTTTGTTTTTTGACTTGATCCATCACGATAATCAATATCTACTAATGGCTGCACGTTATAAACAAATACATGAAACTGAATTCCTTCTCCATTGTCTTCTATAGATTCCGCTTCCATTTCCACTCCATTTGCCACAAGATTATCCCCTTCATATATAGGTGTTACACGATATAACACATGGTTTCCTGTCTCCTTAATGTAATCTGCTACCATGTTTTCAAAAGGCAGCATTCCTTCTACATTCATATAACGCGTTCCTGTAATTAGATTTCTCTCATTCGCATTTTCAGCTGTAAGCTGATAACCAATCAAATGGCAGCGATTATATAAATATTTTCCATCAACAAAATTGTATTGGGTATTGTTCCATCCTGTTGGGTGCACACTTGATATGCTTCCTCTTTTTTCTTTAGGCATTGTTTCTTTCCCAATGTTGGCATAAGCTCCCCGTGCTCTTCCAAGCACATCTAGTTTTTCATAATGTTCAAAGGATTTTTTCGTTTTATCTTCTTCTGGAAAAGAAGGAATATTTCCATTCAATTCAACATAGGCTTTGCCTTCAAATTGTGGAATTGTTTCCAGTGAAACCGTATTTTCTTTATTTATATTGTTTTGTGTACAGCCAGTTAATAGTATTGTACACATTAGGGCAACTGTCAAAAGCAGTTTTTTTATAATATTATGCATCATGATTTCTCCTATAAACTTTTCTTGTAATCTTCTCATGAGAATATCCACGAAATTCTTTTACTTGTTCACATTGAAAGTTTTGTGGAATTTTAAAATAGGTATCTGCTGGATAATGACGATTCCAGCAATAAACAATAATATGATTCATTTTCTGAAGAAGTGTTTCTTCTAGCTCTTCTTCTGCGATACAATATCCTTCCATATGTGCTATTTTATAAAAGTCATCTATAACAACTATATTTTTATGTTCATATAAAGCCTCGCTTTTCTTTTTTATATATAAAGGCTGTTCTTTTATATATGCATACACATCTTTTCTTTGAAGGATATCTTGACTTACTCTTTTTTGATGAAACAACATACCATTTCTTTCATCTATACATACAATCAGATTCATGTTTCACTCCTCCAGTCTTTAATAATAGCATTTTTTAATTAAAATGTGAAAAGAAAACAGCAGTATTAGCCTGCTGTCTTTCTTAAAAATACATTGATTTGATCAAAGTCTACAATTTCTTGTTTATACAATATTCTTATTTTTTCTTCCAAATCATTGCCATATATTCTTTGAAGTTCTTTATAGGAAGATACATTATTTTTTTCCATATATTTCAAGAAATCGTGAAAAAACAACATAAATTCAAATTCTTCATCGCTTACACACATATCCTTTATCCTTTTTCTACGTTATAAACAAGCTGATGAACCTTTTCTTCTTCAACTATATCATAATCATTTTGATGTGGTGAAGGCAGATAGGAATAAGTTACATCTCCTTTTGAAGTTGTTGGATCTTCTTTATATCCTTTGCAGGAAGAGTGGATTTGACAAATTCCTGTTTCTTCCATAAAGGATAGTGCATTTTGTGCATTCATTCCACTTCCAGCCAAAATTTCAATCTTATCTTTAAACTGCAGTTGCAGCTGTTTTAGTAATTCTTTCCCCTGCACTGCCTTATCTTTCATTCCACTTGTCAATAAACGATCCACATGCAGATCAATCAATGTCTGGATGGCGATAAATGGATCTTTGCATACATCAAAGGCACGATGAAAAACAGCTTCTTTTTTATAGGAATGGATAAGTTCTACCATAGCTTTTGTTTCTTCGATTGCGATACTTCCATCATCTTTCAAAAAACCAAAAGCTATCCCATCTGCCCCATTTTCAAGTAATAATTTTGCTTCATCCATCATGATGGAAACATCTTGTTCATCATAACAAAAACCACCGCCTCTTGGTCGAACCATACAGATTACATGTAATTGTGTCTCTTTTTTAACACGTCTTAAAACAGCTACACTAGGAGTTAGACCGCCAACACTTAAAGCACTGTTCAATTCTACGCGACTTGCCCCCATTTTCTGAGCAGCTAGACAGTCCTGATAACTGCCTGCACAAATTTCAACAACTTTTTTCATATACAACTTCCTCTTTTACTCAATGCTTCCCATTAAATGACAATGGTGTTTTTCTCTTTTATCTTTTGCCGCCAAACCAATAAATGTAGCTTTGCTTGGAACATTACTGATTACTACAGCATTGGCTCCGATTTTCGCATGATCTCCGATTGTTATATTCCCTAAGCATTTTGCTCCTGCTCCGACCATAACATGATTTCCTAAAGTTGGATGTCTTTTCGCATGTTCATGACCCGTTCCTCCTAAAGTTACGCCATGATAGATTTGACAATCATTACCGATTACAGCTGTTTCTCCAATAACGACTCCCATTCCATGATCAATCAAAAGTCCTTTCCCAATTTTTGCACCTGGATGAATTTCGATTCCTGTCCAAAATCTAGCAATATTAGAAACGAAACGTGCTAAAAAATACAAATGATGTTTATATAGGAAATGTGCCAGTCGATGAAATATCAATGCTTTTATATGAGGATACAACAAAAGAACTTCAGCTTTGGAATGTGCTGCCGGATCCATTTCCAACGTCCGATTTAAATTGTAATTTAAATCTTTTAGATATTTGAACATATTAATCAAACTCCAATACCGATAAATATTTTTCTCCGCCATCTGGGGCAATGGTTACAATTTTGCTGTTTGGATAATAGCGTGCCAATCGTCTAGCTAACGCAATATTGGCACCACTGCTGATACCGACAAGAATTCCTGTTTCTTTTGCGAAACGTTTTGTTTCCGTAATGGCTTCTTCTTCATCTACCAGCATGATATCATCACAATACGTATTATCAAAATTCGCTGGAATAAAGTTCGCTCCAATTCCCTGAATCTTGTGAGGGCCTGCCTTTTGACCACTTAAAACTGCACTTGTTCTAGGTTCTCCAGCAACACAGCGAATAGAAGAATTATATTCTTTCAAACGCTTTGAAACACCACTGAATGTTCCTCCGCTTCCAACACATGCTACAAAAATATCTACATCTGGCAATTGTTCCATAATTTCTTTTCCTGTTGTTTCATAATGAATAGCAGGATTTGATGGATTAGAAAACTGTTGTAAAGATACATAGTTTGAATTTTCATTCAGCATTTCCTGCATTTTATCCATAGCCCCCTGCATACCTTTACTTCCAGGCGTTAATACAAGTTTAGCACCATATGCACGAACCAGCTGTCTTCTTTCCACACTCATAGTTTCCGGCATTATAATTACGACCGGAATTTTATATACAGCACCAAGCATAGCTAAGGCAATCCCCGTATTTCCACTTGTTGCCTCGATTAATACACTTTCTGAAGTAAGAACTCCTTTTTTTATAGCATCTTGCAGCATTCCTAATACTGCACGATCCTTTACACTTCCACCTACGTTAAATTTTTCTAATTTTACATAAATATTTGTATCCTCAATTTGATATAGAGGAGTATTTCCAATCAATTCAATTGTATGTTTCATACGTTAACCTCCTATATGCCTATCGCATAGTTTAACTTATTATGACATAATCATGCGAAAACACAACTTATATGCCTTGTGTTCTTTAACAGTATATGAAACTTTTTTTATTTTGTTTACTTGCTTGTAATATGTGTTATATTTTTTAATTGTATAGATATAGTTCCATCTGGATGATTACGAAACTCTACATATTCTTTAGAATTCATATAATCTACTGGAATTATAATTTCAATTCCTTTATCTGTTTTTATTTTTTGAACTTTTTCTGCTTTTGCAGGCTTTACATACTCCATTTCTATTTTTTCTGGAATTCCCTGTTTTTTTATTTCTTCTTTAAAATCTGCCTGTGCTAAAGGTGAAGAAAATAAAACCTGCGCAACATCATCAACACTTAAAGACTGCTGCATAGAAGCACTATCTACCAGCATACTTTTCATTTTAGGTACAATTTCTACTTCATCCAAATCATATTTTTCACTCACTGCTTCACTTACTTTTGACAAGCATTTAAAAGTTTCTTTATAAGAAGGATTAGCATTGCTTTGTAAAATAATATCTGCCATGAAGTTTACTTTTTCTCCTTCAATTTCTACTTTATTTTCAACACAATGAATACTGAAATCAGAAAGCTCAACTAAAAATGCACGATCTTGTTTTACAAGATTTGCACTTAACAATCCAAAGCAGGGAACAATTTCATTAACAGAACCATTTTCATTTACTTGTAAATTATGCGTTATACCTTCCATATAAGAATTATCTAATACTAGAAAGTATCGTCTTCCTTCTTTTTTCAAGATCGCAATAACCAAATCACTTGACTGATACAAGGCATACTGCATTTTCTTTTCAAAAATTATATTGGCAATTTGTTCACTGCATTCTTCAAATGAAAGTTTTTCTTCTTTTAGCTCTGCCAGCCTTTTTTTCATCGTGCTTTCTTCTTTAAATATCGCTTTCTTTCTGCCTGCATTTTGAAAAACTTTCTCCGCTTTCGACAATAACATTTTTTCTGTTTCCACAGACATATTTTCCATGCAGGAAACAGAAGTAATACAATTGTTATGCTCACAATCTAACACATGGACAATTACTTTTTCAAATTCCATCTTATCCACTCCTTGACCGTATAATCATATCTTATTTTTAATTTTTTTAAAAGAATTACCATCAAAAAAATCCTTTGTTATTTATAAAATGATAACAAAGGATTCAGATTGTTGACAAAGTGGTACTTATAAACAAGTATCGCTTTTCTTTTTTCTTA
>ENA-OWPJ01000114-OWPJ01000114.1-human-gut-metagenome-genome-assembly--contig:-NODE-114-length-106688-cov-7.24084_pt1 | contig 106688 bp, 94 predicted proteins | sample MGYA00248264_ERZ651846 | MGnify/ENA primary metagenome ERZ651846 (study PRJEB26924, sample SAMEA4378271) | human gut metagenome | biome: human gut; feature: human-associated habitat; material: faeces...
CCTGTGATTACAATAATTCTACCTTGATTCATCTATATTTTACCTCCACAACTTCCGATTTGTCGTTCTGTTTAGTCCCCAAAGAACCTACTAAACCAGCTACGCTTTTGAACCGGTTCTGTCTCACGCTCCGGCTGATCGGCTCCGGACTTGCCGGAAAGAAGCTGCTGATGCATTGTCCCAGCATGGAGAGCCTGGGCCGCTGCCGCAGTCTGCTGTGCCGTCACCAACGCCGAGCTGACCTCCGCCAACCTTGCGTTCAGTTCCTCGATCTGCTTGTCCTTTACAGCAAGTTGCTCGCTTTTCCGGTCTAATTCTCCCTGCAGCATAGCGATCAAAGTGGTTTCGCAAGTTTCGCAACTTGCTTTCGCCTGTTGCGAAACTTGCTTTCGTTCAACACCTAAATAATGCTGATATATGGCGGTTTTTTGACTTTCGCTGATTGCGAAACTTCCTTTCGCATCTTTCGCAACATGGTTTCGCCTACACCATGCACGAACTGCCTGTTCCGACACGCCACATTCTATTGCAATTTCCGTTATTACACCCGCCAAATATCATCACCACTCTTTCATCCGGAGTTAATCTCAAAACAAATCGCTATGAGATCCCGTCCTTATCAATTTCAAAATCAAAGTCTGCCGAACAACTTTATAGACCAACAGCCAGTCCGGCTCGATGTGACATTCTCTCATGTCCTTATAATTTCTGGAATTAGTGAGAGCATGATCTCGATACGCCTCCGGCAACGGCTGCTCGTTACACAACAGCGTGATCACTTCCTCCAACTTCTTCGGATCGCAGCCTCTCTTGATCGCAAGCTTGTAATCTCGTTTGAACTGCCCCGAAAACTCCGGCTTAAGCATTCAGCGCCTCCATCAGATCTGCAACGCTATCAAACGGACCATACATATCCTCTCCCTTTTCTGCCGCCTCCATCGCCGCATAGGTAACAGCATTCGGCTCGTCAACCTTGACTTCAAAGGGAAGTCCATGACACCTAAGTGCCTGTCGATAAAAAATACCCGTTGCCGTACTCAAATCCATTCCGAGGGACTTAAAGAGAGCTGCCGCCTGTGCTTTCAGCTCCGGCTCCATTCTTATCGTCATATTTCCTTTAGCCATAATAGCACTCCTTTCCTCGTCATTTTTAGCTTGCACTAATATTATATTCAATATTCGTGACATTTGCAAGTGCATTGCAAATGTTTTTTTGCAACTTTTCTATGAACAGTGCTTTCTATATGCTAACACCGCAGCGTGTACATTTAGGGGGTGAAAAAGCCTTATTTCGCGCGGTTTTCAAGCCTCGTTTTCGGTGGGGTAATATAAAAACCCTTACCCGCCCCGAAAACGCCTTGTAGGGCGTTTCTGGGGCGTTTACAGCCCTTTCTTAAATTCCTCCACCAACAGATCGCTCAAAGCCTGTGATGGGCGTATTTTGACCGTTATATGCCCCTCCGGTACGGTGTCCCACCATTTGCGGATCGTTTTCGGATCAAGTCCGGTGTCCCTATGACAATCGGCCTTGCGTCCCTCTGGATGCTCCTGCCGCCACGCATAGACTTGCGCTTTCTTTTCTTCTGCCCCTTTTCTTCTCCATGTGCCGCCAGGATAATCCACTTCCTGCACCGCCCTTGCTCTTTTCAAATGCTCTTTCTGTGATCTACCATTCCTCTTGTTGCGCTCGATGCGAACATCGGTCAGAGCTTCAATATCGGAAATCGTGAAATTGTAATACTCCTTGTCGTAGGCTTCCAGCGCACTCCGTATATCTTCCTCGGTCAATGCGTTCTCATGCTTCACCATCTGCAGATCATCAAAAGCCTCTTTCATATCCTGCCGGAGCTGCTGCTTCGACACACCGCATTTGTAAGCATAGATAGCAAGGCACATCAAAAAGAAATACCGATGCCCGCCCTTTATCTCTCCGATCTGCCGCAGCCACCAATGGTAGAGCGCATACGGATCATCACCATGCACCTTTCCGGCAATATCCCACTTCTTGCGTCCTTTCTCGCCTCTCACAACAACACGCTCATACCACTCCGGATATGCCTCCCTCGCCTCAGCTCGTGTCATTTTAGATGGGCTGAAAGGCTTATTGACATCCACCCTGTTTTCTGGCTTTGCGTAGGCGTTCAGATAATCCAGCGTTACCCGTTCTCCGGTACGGAAAGCGACCAGCTCCGTCCCATGCTTGTCATTGATGCTGCCCACCATGCGGAAGCTCTGATTGATGGATTGATACTGGATCGCCTTGACCTGCGAAGTGCTGCCATACTCCCATAGCCGGAAAGTGAGGTCATATTTCAGACTTTTAAGCTGAATTTTTATATTCGGGTATAGGTCAATCGGCTGCTGGAAAACATAGTAGATATGCAGCCCTGTCCCCGACAGAACAAGGAAAGTCGGCATCGGCAACCGGCGCACTCGCTCCGGATCGCCGCCAAAGCGCAGAAAGAGGTTGCGCAGCTCGGCAAGACCTACGCCATCCAGATCGAAGATCAGAGCATACATCCGCTGGGCGTTCTCCAGCCTGTTCTCCTTTCTGCGATATGCAAGACCGCTGCACAAAGTAAGGCTGTTCCCCTCGACAAACTCCATGTAATCCTGTTCCCATGTGTCGTTATACATCTTCCTGCGCCGGAGCTTCTTATCCTCGCTCTGTTCGTCCCGATACAGATACACAGCGTTCGGATGGGAAAAATCCGTGTGCCGTTCTCCGGAGTTCTCATTGTCCGGAAACAGCTCTTTATAAAACTCATAGCCTCCGACCTCCGGATATTGTGCGCTCAAATACTCGTAGCAGCCTCGATAATTCTCGGTCATATTACCACCTCACAAAAGAAAAAGTACCAAAAAGAAAATCCGCTGCGGCGGGGATCGCCTGCGGGCGGGAAGGGGGAAAAGGGGGAGCAAAAGAGCGGCGGCTACGCCGCCTTAAAGAGAAAGTCACCTCCCCCTTTTCCCCCTCGCTGCGGGGCATTGAAAGTGCCGCCACTATGGAAAACCCGATGGGTTTACCACAGTGGCTTGGAAAACCTCTAACGAGGTTTACCACACTTCCAACACCCCTCCGCTCACCCCCCTTTTCCCCTCCGACTTTCTCCCTTTCAGAGAGAAAAAATATAGGTTGGGAGTACCCTTACAGGGGGCTTAGATTATCAATACAGCAATTCCCTATTTTCAGTTGTTATTATAGCCTGTCCGAAAGAGATTTTCAAGCCCTCCGGACAGGCTTCTTTTACAGCTCCATGCCGCCCATTCCTCGCTGGTGCTGCTGTTGCTCCTGCTGCTGTCCAATCTCCGGATCGGGCAGCAGCTCCCTCGCCTTTTCAAGCAGAGGACGCAGACGCTCCGGCAAGTGTTCTTCCAAGAAGTCCAGCATCCGACCGATGCCGTCCGTCAGACGCTCGGTGAAGCTGCGTTCCTCCTGCAGCTCGGATTGCAGATAATAGTTTTCATCGCGCAGCCTCCGGTTTTCCTGTTCAAGCCTCTGCTGCCGCTGCGCTTCTTCCAGCCGCTTCTTCATGGACGGCACCTGTGACCGCAGACGGGTGTTTTCCTCCGTCAGCTCCTGTACCTTGTGCCGATCCGTCACGCTGCGCAGTGCCATTTTCTTTAGCTGCTCGACCTGATCCACCGTCACGCCCTTTACTGCCCCTGTGAGCGTCTTTTCCGGCTGAATATCATGCAGGGGTGCATTTACCCTGTCAGCCTCCTTTAAGAGCCGCACAGTGCCTTTCAGAGCGTCCCGCTGCCGTTCCAGCTCAGCAACCTCCCGCTCTACTGCCGCTGTCTGCTGCTGCACCGCTTCCAGCCTCGCAGCCGCTTCCTTGAACTGCGGCAAGTCCATGTGCGGTCTGTTCGTGCCGAGAGAGATAATTTCAAAATCGTGCCGCTGGGCGATCTCCGTCAGAGCTTCTTTCTCCCGTTCCATCCACGCCGCCCATTCGGTCTGCTTTCTGCCGACACCGACAAACCCCTGCTGCTTCAATGCCTGTTTCATAGATACCCTTGTAGAAAGTCCTCTTGACTGCTCCGTTGCCACAGGGATAAAATCGACATGGAGATGGGGCGTTGCCTCGTCCATGTGCAGCACCATATTGAACACCCGCAGATGGGGGTTGCGTTCTGCAAAAGACTCCGCAAAATCTTTCAGAGCTGCCGCCGCCCGTTCTCCGTCCGGCGTACCGCACCCACAGTCGCTCATGTTGCCGATCTGGAAGATCGCTTCATGGAACAGCTTTTCCTGTTTACTCTGCCGGATATGCTCATAGTAGTCCGGTATCTTATCTCTCGTTTTGGTTTTCTTTGCGTTGTAGGCTGCGAGAGCTTCATCAAAGACCATATGATAGACCTGCTTCAGATCCTCGTTGCAGAAAACAATGTTCTGCTCCGTCCGGCTCCGGTCTACATTCGCCGCTGAGAAGCTGCGGTTGTTGTGCCGGATGCTCCCTGCACCTGTCATACCCGAAATCGTAACTCCCATAAAATCGCCCCCTTTCCGCTTATTCTTCCGTCCTCTATTTTATCATAAATTTCCGCTAAAAACAACCTCTTTGTTACTTTCTGGTGAGAAAGTAACGCAAAAGCACTTTCACACCGCCACCCCATCGGTGCAGCGGTGTGAAAGTGCTTTGCGCCCCTAAAGGGGAGGGGTTGCCGGAGCTGCTTCACTGCCGGCTCGTGCCTGCTGCTCTGCCAGCTCCGGAGGGGCGCTGCCCCTGCCGTCTGCGGACGGCTCCCCGACCTTCATCCCACCGATAAACTGGAAGTTGTCTAAAATAGTAAAGCCGTACCGCTTACTATTTTTTCTTTTACTGCTGAAACAGTATCTTTGATTGAATGCGTAGTTGTATCTATAACATTTAATTCATAGATTCCCAAATTGGAAAATTGCTCCCACATGGTTTCTACCAATTCGATATTTGTCTTTCGGTCTAACTTTGAGCGTTCAACAGCTCGCTTCAACCTCTTCACCAAAACTCTTTACATCTCTAGCGGACATTGTTCTCTCTCCTTGTTTTTGATCGTCACGGTAGGCCCCCGCCAACTGGCCACAAGCAGCGTTAATATCGGAGCCAAATTGCGTTCGGATATTGACGCTAATTCCTGCATTATGAATGATACGGCAAAAGGCCTTTATTCGTGTGTGGCTTGAGGGCACCATAGTTTCCGTAACTGTCGTTTGATTGTATGGGATTAAATCTAAATGGTATAGTGGCAAATACTTTTTGTGTTTGAATAACAACTTGGTAAGTTGCTCTGCGTGTCTGTCGCTGTCATTGACATCCTTTAGCATGATGTATGCCAAAAACACCTTGCGATTTGTTTGCCGAATGTGCTGATCTAATGTATCCAGTACCTGACCAAGGGGGTATGTTTTAGTTATTGGCATGAGCGTTTCCCTCAGACGGTCAGTAGGTGCGTGGAGGGAATAGGCCAGATTGACTTGCGGATATTCTCTTGTCAATTTTTGAATACCCGGCACGATACCGATAGTCGAAATGGTGATGCGTCGCTGGGACAGCCCGAACAGTTCCGGGGCGGTCAGATCATGCAGGGCTTCAAAAACTTGTGGATTAGCGAACGGCTCTCCCATTCCCATAAAAGAGATACTGTTGATACTGCATCCTTGTTGCATAAAATATAGGATTTGGTCGGTAATTTCATCCACAGTCAAGTTTCTGCGTAATCCCAAAGTCCCTGTTGCGCAAAACTTACAACCGAAGCCGCAACCGCTTTGAGATGAAATGCAAAAGGAGTTCCAGCCCTCTTTATAAAACAGGCCCACCGTTTCCACACGGTTTCCGTCCGACAGTTCAAACAGCACCTTGTCAGTTTGCATTGATTTCTCATGATGGATCGCCTTGATCTCCACAACAGTTTCACCAAACTGCTCCACCAACTTTTCGCGCAGCGTTTTTGGAAGCAACTTCATATCTTCAAAACGCATAATTCCTTGTAGGAACACAGCATCAAGCAGTTGCTTATAACGATACTCAGGTAAGCGCATATCCGCTATGAGCTGTTTCATTTTTTATACTTGGACATAATTATATTTTCTCCTGCTTATTTAATCGCAATCTTTCCTGTCTTGGTACTAAAACAATTCATCCAGTAAAATATAATATTTTATTTTCTCCCAATCAGGCTTGATCCCCAGTAAGTCAAAAAATAGCTCGACATACTGTTCTTCCCCGATATCCTCCCTGATCGACCGGACGCAGAAGGCAATGTCATACCACTTGTCCGCCCTGCCGCTTCTCCCAAGATCAATAAAGCCACTTACTTTGCCATCTTTCACAAAGATGTTGCTGTCTCCCAGGTCGCCGTGGGAAAAGACAAGTTCCTCTTCGGGCTTTTCCGTCTTTAAAAAATCATACAGCTCGCGCGGATCTTTAAATGGAGTGTCTTCTTCCCAGTTTTCGCAATCCACATCGGCCAGATCGTTATTCAGTAAGTAATCCAATTCGGCTAAGCGGCTGTCTAAGCTATTCGTATAGGGACAATCCGATATGTCGATGGAGTGAAAGAGCCTGATGCACTCCGCATACAGCTCGATAATCTTTTCAGGGCTTTGTTCATCTTCATACTCTTCCGAGCAAAGGACGCCATCGGCCTCACTCATGAGCAGATTGCTCCAGCCATCATGCCGTTCAAAGTGCAGGACCTTTGGAACAGGCAGCTTTCCTTCCAGCCATAGCATCATGTCCTTTTCCCGTTCCACATCATAGGTGGTCCCTTTATACCGGCTGTCCGTCATTTTTAAATATAGGTTTTCATTTTCTCCCACCAGCTTATATACCTTAGCAGGAGACATTCCTTCCGTATCTTTTACGCAGCGGTATTTTTCGATCAGTTTTTTCAATTCCGGTGATATTCTCATTTTAGCCATTTATTATTTCCTTCCTCTTTTCTACAGTATTTGTAGTTTTTCCTGTCCCCGGCGCACCTGTGATTACAATAATTCTACCTTGATTCATCTATATTTTACCTCCACAACTTCGGATTTATCTCGCTGATTTAGACGTATTGTACCATATTTTTGTGAATTTTTCAACTTAGCCACTTCGATTATACTCACGACTTAATAACTTCTTAAATACTTCCCGAAAAAGAAAAACTGCCATCCGTTAAGACAGCAGTTCCTTTTCGGCTGGTATGCTATTAAGAATACACAATATCGTTCAATACAATCTCATCTGCACAGGCTCGGATATTGTTCATCAATCCTATCCATTTCATCATATCCTTTCCTTTCAGTTCTTCCGTCACACCCTGCTTTCTTGCCATTTCCTTTATCAGATACTCCGCCATATCACACGCCGAAGTATCAATATCGGCAAGGTGTTCATATAACTTTCCGCTTGTAAGCAGATTGATATACAAGATTTTCCTGTGTTCCCTTAAATATCTTTCCCTCATTCTTCCGTATTTTGTGAGAGTGGGCGGTTCTTCGTTTTCTATCGTCAAGCAGGGATAGTAATAATCTCCGATGAGTTCGTACTGGATACCGGTTCTTTCGTCTGTAATAAATCTTTGCATTTTGATTTCTCCTTTTGCTTCTTATGGTAAAATTCCAAAGATTTTTCGTTGTGATTTTGTTTTTGACATTCTTCGGAACAGAATTTCTGCTGACTGTGTGTAGGCCAGTAAGTACTGCCACACACAGCACAGACACGCTGACGATAATAATGATTTCCTTTTTCTGCTTCTCTGTCGGCTTTCTTTTGGTCTTGCCTTGCCTGATAGCAACAATCCTTTGAACAGAATATCTGTCGGTTGCTTGTAGGTACAAACTCCTTTTGACAATGGGGGCATACCTTTGCTTTTACGATTTCTCCACCGTTTTCAGCGAGTTTTTTCGCCTTTCGCTTCTCTCGGTAAACTTTTTCACGCTCACGCTGTTTTGCCAGTCGTTCCATTTCAATCTGTTCTTCCTGTGCCTTGATTTCAGCAAGTTCTTCTTCTGTGTAGGCAATATCGACCTGCCCCACATAGTTGAAATAAATATCAACCTTTTGTGTCCTTGCTTTTCCCACACCCTCTGCTTCATAAACCACAATCTTGTCAATGAGTTCGGCAAACATCAAATCGGAAATTTCTGTCGGCTCTTTGCACTTGCGTATCAAAGAAATGAAATGCTTAATATCAACCGTATTCGCCTTTTCTTCGGTCAGTTCCTTTTGCATTTCCTCAATTTTCGTTTCCAGTTCAGCCTGCTCATCATCATACTGCTTCATTAGTTGCTTGTACTGTCTTTCGGGCAGTAATCCCGAAACAAGATTTTCATACAACCCACGAATAAGTTTTGACAGTTCATCGTATCGCTTCTGAAAACGCTGCAACTCCGATTTATTGTGCTTTGGCTTTTCTGTCTGCTTTTCGTTCCACAATACTTGAAGTTCCTTTGCAAAGGCTTCTTCGTCATTCAGAACAAATCTTGATAATCGTTTTACAGTCGATAATATCAAGGCTTCAACATTATCAGCACTAATCGAATGGGCAGTGCAGGAGTTTACTCTGCTGGCATACCCACCGCAACGGTAAGAATACTGTAACGAACGGTCTTTTTTACTGTAATGCGTTTGCAAGGTCATTCTTCTGCCACAGTCAGCACAGAACAGATAACCGCTTAAACGATTGCTGTGCGTTCCTCTTGCCGCTGTTCTGTTGGCTCGTTTCTTTCGCTTCTGAACGCTGTCCCAAAGTTCCTGCGAGATGATAGGCTCGTGCGTATTATAAAATACATACTGTTCATCTTCATCGGTATTTTTCCTTTTGTGCAGTTTGAAATTGGTGCTGACCGACTTACGCAAAACAGTATGACCAAGATATTCCTGTCTGCTCAAAATCGCTCTTATGGTTGACATTCCCCAAGTATATGGGTCTGAAAACTTCGTTCCATTATACTGTTCGGGGTGATATTCCTTTGCGTGTGCTGCCGGAATTAAAACCTTTTCTTCGGTAAGCAATTCAGCGATTGCTCTCGGACTTTTGCCCTCGTTGGCAAGCAGAAAGATACGCTTTACCACCTCAGAAGCCACAGGGTCAACGACAAGCGTTTGTTTGTCGGTTGCTAATCGGTTATATCCATAGGGAATAGAACCGCTACATCGCTTTCCGTCTTTCATACGGGCATCAAACACAGCCTTGATTTTATTGCTTGTGTCTTTGGCATACCACTCGTTCATTATATTCAAAAACGGGGCAAAGTCATTATCCGAAGCATTGTTGCTGTCAATACTGTTGTTTATTGCAAGAAAACGGACATCTTTCTGTGGGAACAGAACTTCCGTATAAAAGCCGACTTGCAGATAGTTTCGTCCTAATCGGCTCATATCCTTAACAATAATCGTTGCGACATTTCCTGCTTCTACTTCCTTAATCAGTTCTTGAAAACTCGGACGATTGAAATTCACACCCGAAAAACCATCGTCAGTAAAATGGCGAATATTCGTGAACCCATTTCTGCGAGCATAATCTTCCAAGTATTTCTTTTGGTTGGTGATTGAATTTGACTCACCATTGAGGTCATCATCTCTTGATAAACGCTCATAGAGTGCTGTAATCTTTGAAGTCCTTGACATTCTCTTATCCTCCTTTCTTTATGTAATCTGTTTTGGTATTAAAAGTATTACTCCCTCTACCAATAGGAGAAAATAGGGATACAAAGCGGAACTGTTTTTCAAAGAATCAAAAAAATATTTTTTGAAATTCTGCAACCGACTTTGATAACCTATTTTCAATTTAGGAACGCATTATTTATCGTCCTACTAAAGTATAGCCCTCAGGAGCAAGCTCGATTGCACTAATCGTTTCGCCAAAAGTAGAAGCCCATGCATCAAAATGTTCTAATCCTTGTTTCTTTAAAGCATCAAATTGAAGATAACGCTGAATCGTATACATCTCTGTCATAGAGTTAGAAATTGGCGTTCCTGTCGCAAAAACAATTCCTTTTCCGTTTGTTACTTCATCTAGATACTGACATTTCATAAATAAATCTGATGACTTTTGTGCTTCGGTTTGGGATAATCCAGCTACATTTCTCATCTTGGTATATAGGAATAGATTTTTATAGTTATGACTTTCATCTACAAAGATTCGATCAACTCCTAATTCTTCAAAAGTTACAACATCATCTTTTCGTTCATCACTATTTAATTTTTCTAATCGCTTTTTTAGTGTTTTCTTTGTCTTTTCTAACTGTTTAATCGAATACCTTTCACCATTGTTTTGTCTTAAATCCTGAATACCTTGTGTGATGCCTTCGATTTGTTCTTCAATCATTCGTTTTTGTCGTTCAATGGATACTGGTATTTTTTCAAACATAGAATGTCCAATGATAATCGCATCATAATCTCCAGTGGCAATCCTTGAACAAAATTTCTTTCGCTTGCTTTTTTCAAAATCTTGTTTTCTCGCAACCAAAATATTAGCACTTGGATACAATTGAAGAAACTCTGAACCCCATTGTTCAATCAAGTGATTTGGTACTACAAACATAGATTTCTGACTCAACCCTAATCGTTTTAATTCTATGCAGGCAGCAGTCATTTCATAGGTCTTGCCAGCCCCAACGACGTGTGCAAGCAAAACGTTATTTCCATAAAGAATATGAGCAATCGCATCTTTTTGATGTTTTCTTAAGGTGATTTCTGTATTCATATTTGGAAATTCTAAATGATCTCCATTGTATTCTCTAGGACGAGTAGAATTAAATAATTCATTATATCTTTGTGTTAAATGCTCTCGACGATCAAAGTCTTTCCATATCCAGTTTTTAAAAGCATCTTTAATGGAATCCTGTTTTTGTTGAGCAATCATGGTTTCTTTTTTATTTAATATTGCGACTTTTTTACCATCATCATCGTATTCATAATCGAAGATTTTTGTCCCTTTAAGATTTAAACAATCTTCAATCAAACGATAAGCATTGGCTCGGTGTGTTCCATAAGTTTTTTCAGCTTTTGCATTACCACGATCCCAATTCTTATTAGATACATTCCAAGTATCTGTAAATTTAGAATAGGTAATATGGATATGCTGTTTTGCAAAACCGGATGTAGATAAGATTTCAAACATAAACTGTTCATAAATATCGGAATCTATCCATGTAGCACCAAGTCGCACTTCAATTTCGGAAGCACTTAAATCTTGTGGCATTGCCTTTGTAAGAGCATCTACATGGTCTTGATATTGAGGATCAATTAAAGCTGACATCTTTGCGATTTTGAGTTTCTCACGAATATTTCCACTTAAATATTCATCAGCTGTTACATATTCTTCAACACTAGGTTCATTCACATTTGGGATTTTATAAATCACTCCATGTAAATCGTTAATCATCTTTTCCTTATCAAATCCAGTTAAAGATGACATATAATCAAAGTCAATTGCAGCTTTTTCAGCTAATGATAACATCAATGCTTCTTGTGATGTTTCGACGCTTTGAACAACTTCTTTTTTTCGGATTGTTCGTTTCGTAAACATATCCGCTTTTGATTTTAATGTGCCATCTTCATTTATATTTTCTAGGGAACAAAGAAGATAATAGGAACTATCCTCTCGAAAAGCGAGTGCATTTCCACGACTATTGATCAGTCCATATTGGGCTGTAAAAGTATCATAGAGTTCATTTAAGCGTTTCTGTTCGCTTTCGATCATGGATTCTGGATAATCTTCTTTTTGATAATCAATCAATTTTCTAACACACTCACGAATATCAATTAAACCAGTAATACGATTTTGAGCTGTTTTCGATAACTCCATTTTGACCATCTGACTGTTTTCACGAAAATAAATATCTCCATCGACCATTGTATAACTATAATTACGTACATCAGGATTGGCTGGAATAGATACAATATCCGGTTCATTAGAATCTACTTCTAATTCATTGATAATACTATTTTCAATATGTCCATGAATAGATTGTATTGCACTATCTAATGCTTCTTTGAGAGTAACATCTTCATAAGGTGTTACTGTTAAATCTTCTCGACCATACATATTTTTAGACTTTTCAACATTTCCTAGAATCATATCTGGATGTGAAATAAAATAACTGTTCATGACATTGCCTTGATTGTCCTTTTCGGTAGATAACCATTCTTCATCAACAACCATAGGACGATCCCGTTTTTGAAGAACTATAATATCACTGACCGCTTTCGTATTTGCACTTTCGCTAAAGGTATTGTTTGGTAAACGAATCGCTCCTAATAATTCGGCGCGTTCACTGATATATTTTCGAACTGAACTATTTGCTTTATCCATCGTGAATCGAGAAGTAACAAATGCAATAATACCTCCCGGTCGTACCTTGTCTAATGTTTTCGCAAAGAAATAATCATGGATATTGAAATGGTATTTATCATAGCGTTTATCGAGTACACCAAATTGTCCAAAGGGAACGTTACCGACTGCGACATCAAAGAAAGAATCTGGAAGTTTAGTATCTTCATATCCTTCGATACTGATGTTTGCATTTTGATATAGTTGTTTGGCAATACGACCAGTAATTGAGTCTAATTCAATTCCATACATTTTAGAATCTTTCATAGATTCAGGAACAAGTCCCATAAAATTACCGGTACCACATGCTGGTTCTAATATATTTCCATATCGAAAACCTAAATTAGAAAGAATCTGATAGATACTCTCAATAACTACAGGTGGCGTATAAAATGCAGTTAAAGTGGATTCTCTTGCATTTCTATATTCATCTTTGTTCAGTAAATCTTTTAGTTCATGGTATTCATTTGTCCAGTTGGATTTGGTTTCATCAAAGACATCGGCAAGTCCACCCCAACCAACATATTTTGCTAAGATTTCTTGTTCTTCTTTTGTGGCATTACGATGTTGCTTTTCCAAAGAAAAAAGCAGCTTGATAGCTGCAATGTTATTTTTATATCGTTCTTTTGGAGTACCAGCACCTAAATGTTCATCAGCAATATGATAATCAATTTTAGGACTTTCTTTAATTTCCGGTATTTTTTGGATAGAAGCAAAATCTTTTAATCGTTCATATACAGAAGTTGGTATTCCATTTGGAGCATCTTTATCATCATAAACAATGGCTTCGTTGAGTAAGAAATCATAAAACTCTTTTCCATTCCATGTATTATCCTCATCTGCAGCAATAATCTGTTCAAATTCATCATCCCACTGTACTTCGATATCTTCTATATTTAGAGAAGATAAAACATCTTCAATCGTTTCTATTTCTTGATACATTCGATAGTCATTTGGGATATCATAATGATATTCTTTTGCAAACTCAGCTAACTGAGTATAAAGCATATCCGAAACTTTGATAGTTTCATCTTCATTATAATAAATACGATAGATACCCTTATGATCTGAAGTTTTATACAATTGCTCACTTTCAATATAATAGTTTTTTTGAATCATATTATTGAGCCAACTTGATGCATAGTTTTCCATATCCTTAGATACAAATTCTTTTTGTTCTTCAGGAGTATTGTTTAAATCAAACTGAACATTTATCAAAGGATTTTCATAATAGATAGGCGTTAATACTTGCTTTTCTGCATCAATTTTAAAAGTCATAAACGGTTCATTGACTTCTATACCATCTATTTCATAAAAATGAAACATATCTATTGTATGTGTTTTATCATCATATGACAGCATAAGTGGATATTCACGATCGTTTCTTGAATATAGAACAACTAATGCTGATTTTGTTTCTGCTATTCGACTATTCAATTGAAATAACTGTTGATATAACGTATGTGGCATAGTTGTTTCTTGCATAGAAGAAAAACTGTAATCCTGATATGTTTTATCAATTAATTTATTGATGATGGTTTTACGCACTGTTTCATCACTCGTATATAACTCATATATTTCACGATGCTCAGCATTTATCGAACCAATAATACTTATCATTTCTGAAGTAATTAACTCTTGAGCTTCATCAATGGTTGTATCACGATCACAAAGAACCGGATAAATAGAAGAACGTTTAATCTTATCAACAAATAAAGGGATATACTCTTGAATCAGTTCCTCATTTGTTGTTTCTTTCGTTACGGTTTCTTTTGCTTGGATAGGAACAAGCAAGCCATTGTTCAGTGGATTTTCTTTTAATACTTTGCGTAACTCATCTGGAGTATAGGTTTCATTAAATAATGGAAATTCTTTATCTTGAAGAAGAATCGTATCTCCATTTTCAATGATTTCGTATTCAGAAATGCCAATATAGACTGTATCTCCAATATGCCACTGATATTCTTTGGGAACGTCAACTGAAACTGTTTCCTCAGTTTGATTGGATGTTTGTGTACTTTCTAGTTGCTTACGTTCTTTGTCTAATTCATTATTGATTTGTTCTTGCAGATAAGTAGGATAGTATTCTAACTCTTTTTGACTTAGATAACGATTAGTAGCAATCAGTTCACTAATCCTTTTCACAACTTTATCCCATTTTAAAGTCACCTTAATTTCATCTTTTCTACTTTCAATACTTCGTTTGAGCGTGATTCCTTTACCGTCATGATCTTCGCTAATATATCCAACAGCAGGGGAGGAACCCCCAACACCATATTCGTGTTTTAAAAAGGCTTCATTTTCTTTTGAAGAACTATGTTTCTGGAGTTGTTGATAAATTCGATATTTTCCTTGAGAAAAGCCGCTGCCACGAGTTAAGACTCTATCAATTTCTTCCTGTGAAAAGAAAATTCCAATTCTTAAAGATTCTTCATTTTCAAATACTGCATTTTTCTGTTCTTCTAAAGTAGGTATTTGAACATTTGGATCATAATATCGTGATAATATCAGTCCATCAACTTCATACGCTACATGACTCCATGTATAATCAACACTTTTTAATTGATTATCATAAGTTCCATAATAAAGATGTAGATGTTCAGGATTTTTTACATATCCTAAAGGTATACCATCAACTTGCCATTCAACAACATGATCTGGATAACATTCTTGAATAAAGTGAGCTTGTTTGTTTTTATCGGTGTGTTCTTTAAAATAGGCAATAATCTCACTGGATGATTTTAATAACTCTGCTCGATAAATCATAAATTGAAATAATGCATATTTATTGAATACTTTATTTTGATAAGCGAGTTGAACACCTGACATGCCATCCCAATTTGGTAATGTGTATTCATAGTTATCAATTAACTTGGATATTTCAGATTGAATTTCCATAAAAGATAGAAATGATGAAGATTTCTTATTTAAATAGTTTCCTTCCCAAATGTCTAACCCATGTCCATTTTTCTTATATCCAATATAGTTAAAATCATACCATTGCGGATTTCGATAGGTTTGAATCAATGTATCATCATAACATTCAGAGATAAAATCAGTGCGTTCTTCATCGTCGGTATGTTCTTTAAAGTATTGAACAATGTCTTCTTTCTTTTTTGTTAATCCGATATCTGTACAAAGTAGAGTGGATAAATAATCCATATTAAAAGGTGGTAAAGTTTGTTCTTCACCACCAGTTTCTTCAATATTAAATCCTAAGTCTAATTGTAAATGATCTCCTTGAGAATCAATTCGTTTGCCATGGATTTCAAGTTGTTCATGTGAGCTACCCATTCCATCTGATGTGTTTCTTTGTTCGGTGCTGGATATTTCACTAATAGTTGTTGCATCATTGTTTCCATTCTCTCTTGTGCTTGTATTTCGATGTCCTTGAGATGTTGGTTCAGTTGATTTTTCGCTTTCAGTGCGAATAAATGTCCCGGATGATTGTTCTTTAGGTACTGGTATCGTAATCGTGCGTAATGGCTGTTGAGAATTGGTTCGCCCGCCATTAGATTGGGAATCTGATAATCTCCCACTTGACTGTATGTGATTGTTTTCATGTATATCGCTCCTTTCATCTTTGACACTACTATTTTCTATTGTTTGCGTTTCTTTTGCAAATGTACGAATCATTATTTCTCGTGCTTTTACAGAAATATCCTGCATTCCCATTTCACATAAATCATGACAAGTCATTCCTAATTGTCCGATTGTATCGAGGGAGTTAAAATTTGTAATAGCATAAAAATCCTGTTCATCAAAATATAAACTCGTATCTAGACCGCAACGATTGATTATTTCAAATGCAATCGTTTTAGATACTAAACTTTCAAATAGAGTTTGTATTTCATGTTCTTCTAAATATTCAAGATGACTATCTCGATTATATTTAACAAGAGAAGATAAATAATCTTGGCAATTATCTTGTGCAATAACTTCTGCCATTTTTATAATGATTTCTCCTAAATCATTACTAGGATATTGAAACGGACCATATTTATTATCAATCATTTCAATAAATTCAAGATAGTAATCTTCTTGGATGTTCCAAAGGTGTAATGGTTTATTAGTAGGACTTCGTGTATCACTAATATCAAATACATAACGAAGACCATGTCCTTTTTCATTCAGTAAAGCAATTCCTTTGGTATTTTTCTTAATCCAACGATGCATCTTTAGATTCCATGTATCAAAATCAGCACAGGCTCTTGCGTTAGGTTTTTGAGAATAAATCAAAATTTGATCTTCAAATCGGTATTTATATGTCCATGAAGCTGTTTTTAGAAATGTCATCCAGCTTTCTGGTGAAGAAGTTATATGTTGAGATTGTTCTAACCATAATTCATGAACATATTGATATTTGCTTGGCATTTTCGCACCTCCTTTAAGTTTGTATGAAAAAAGGAACTCCACTTGAAGTTCCTAATTATTTTGAAAATATGATTTTTAAAGTATATCGTTAAAGTATACTTTAAATTTTATTTTACCATTTGTCCCTTCTCTTTCTATACGATTATTAATTTGTAGTCAATCATATATTTTTTTTCGTTGCAATAGAAACATTCAAGAGATCAGCTTTTTTTTCGTAAAATTCGTATGAATATTCATGTGTTCCAAAAATTTATCCTCAATACTTTGATTTAAAGTGGTATCAAGAATAGTATCAATGGTATCTTGATTGATATCATTTAGTTTAATTTTATCTCTCTTAATATTTATTTTTAGATCAATATCTGTACTAATTTACAGTTCTATTTACCGTGACAACAAGAACTCTATTAATTGTTTCATTCCATTTATTTAACAATTTATTTAGTAAAACGGATTATATATTTACTTGTAATCGTGTAGATATAAAATATTGTAGATAAGTTATGTTTCATATACAAAGAAAGTAAATTTATTTTCAGATTCATTTGGGTCATTTGAGTCAATTATAAGGTCATTAAGGTCATGATTAAGGTCATCGAGGTCAAATTCTAATCAATCAGTTAATTAAAATGTAAAATCTAGCTAGGGAATTAATATCATATTAGATATATTAACAGTAAAGAGAAAAAAAACAAATCTCTGTTTATTACTATTTTTTATTATTTGTATTTGAAGAAACATATTTTGATTAGTTAAAATAAAAGGAACTCCATATCTTGAAGTTCCTATAAATGTTGATTTTATAGTGCCGTTTATAGTGCCACTTATAGTGCCATTAAAACAGAACTATTCTTTTACAAAATATCCTCCGGTTCTTCTTGAGCCTCTATATTCAATCAGTTCAGATAATTGTTTAATTGATTTTTTGAAAATATCAAGAGTAATTTCTGTATCCGCCACTTTTAATAATTCTAAAAGTTGCGTACTTCTTAATCCTGGATTTTGTTTGATTATTCTATAAATATTAGAATTTCTTTTATTTAAATCTATTTTTTTAATGTTCGATGTTCCTACTTGTGCGTGAGCAAAATTAGTAATGGATTTATTGTCTTCAAGATGTTTTTCAGGATTGAGATATAATGCTTCATAATTCTTATTAGGGAATGTTACCTTAAATGCAGTTGAAGAAGTATATATAATTGGTTCTAATCCTTCTTTCTTATATTCTTTAAATATACGACTTAATCCTGAAGCATAGTTTTCAATATAATCCAATTTAAATAATAATTGTACTAATTTTTCATTTCTAAAACTTTGTTCTCCATTTAATGCTTTTTCTAATGTTAAACCATCATAAAAACCACCTGGAGAAATCATTTCACATCTATCGTCAAAAAACTCAATTTTTATGTTAGAACTACGAGAAAAATCTCTGTGACAATACATGTTCAAAATTGCCTCACGTGCAGCTGTTGAATTGTAAGAAGGGATTTCCTCTCTCATTGGTCTACCGTTTATAATGACACGAACTTCATTACATAAATCATAATATTCTAAAGCATTATCAATTTGTCTAATAAGTGAACCTTCATACTGTTTTTTAGTTCTAAAAACAGATCTATCTAATCCTTGATAAACAGCCATTTTAGTTGCTACATCATATTGATCACTAAGCCAAAAGGCAAGATTTGTATATTGATTTGATTTTGGATCAACAAATCCAGAAGTGACCATTTTAAATTCACTAAAATCAAGTCCTTTTTCTTCAAATTTTAGCTTTAAGAAGTTAAATGTTAAATCTTGGTATCTTGAAATTAACGATTCATATAGTTATAACATTTGTTTAATATTATAAAGCATCCTTAACCACATTAAACATCGAATTAATTTAACTGTTTTGTATCTATAAGTTACTAAAAATTCGTAGCAACTTATAGATAAGGTATTAACATATATCTATCTTTCAAAACTTTTTTCTTTTGGTTTAGTTTTATTCTTTTCAAAAGAAAGATGTTTTTCTAGTATGTCATTACAACGTCCTTCATAATTTTTAAATGCATCTTTATAATTTGAATAATAATACCCAATATCATAACCACCATTACGATTTGGAGAAGTACGCCAAGTTACATATTCATCTTTTCTTCTGTTGTATCCTAATACAATCGAATGACTTCCGATAGAAGTAGATGCGATAATATCATATCCAGCATTATTTTCTTTATACATATCCATGATATTTATATGGTTATTAGAATATATGCCAATGATATTGGAATTAATATCGTTTTTTTGACAATAAGATAGATATTTTTGAAGTCCATCAAAATGTTCTAATTCATCACGCCACTCATTAATACTACACCATGTATTATAGTGACATTCTAATGACATATAATCAATTGTATATCCTTGTTCAAGTTCAGATAATAGATAGCCATCTACATTAAAATCCCAATCTGGAATAGAATAGACTTCTGACATACTCTTATCTTTAAATTTAATATATACCATATCCTCACTATTTTCTTTTGAAGTAGCATATCCAATAAAATGAAGATTATTAGATTGTTTCATTTGAAGAATATAATCAATTTTATAATGTTTGTAATGATGATTCTTCAAAATTTTTAAACATTCATTATATGATTCATTCGTCTTCATTGTGCTTCCTCATTTCTTTCTTTAAGAAACTCAATATGATCGTGAATAGTATCATTTATATATTTTTCACACGCTCGATGTTCTTTAATTTTTAAATCATAGAAGCGATTGTTATAATCAATGATAGAAGACTCTAATTTGAAATAATCTTTTTTATCAATAATTTCATGATGATCATTTAATAGCATAACGGAATAATAGCGTTTATCATTTTCATCAAAGTTAGAACCTAATACTAAATATTGATTTCCAATAAGATTATCTAAAATAACTCCATAATTTCTGAATTCAATATGATAAAAATGAAACAAAACATCGGTACAAATAATGTGAGAAGTATGCTGAACTAGTGTTTCATAACAGATTCCTGTTTTTTCACAAAAGTTTAAATATTTGTATAATCCCTTTTCATATAAATTAACTTCATAAATGAAATCATCAATAAAATTCCAAATAAGAGCATGAAAATCTAAATTCATAAAGTTTAAATTATAACCATCATCTAATAATTGGAGTACATAGGATTCAATTTGTGAATCAAACACTTCTTTTTGAAGTTTTGAAAAGTTAATCTCATTTCTTTCTAATATAGTATAAGTATCTCCTAAAGCTAATACAACATACTCTACATCCACACAATCATCATAAATTCCAATAACATTTTTAATATCATTGTCACTATCATTACTCAATAGAAATAATAACGATGGGTGGACAAATTTATCCATAAGTTCATTCTCAATTTTAGCAATTTGTTTTACTAATTTATTTTTCGCATATAATAATTCCATAACTAAGCTCCTTTCAATTATTTATATTTATATATAGGAAAAGGGAGAAAAACTATTTCTTCTCCCTTAATCTTTGTTGATATTTTTTTATTGAACGTACTTGAAAATAAATCTTTATCGTAACTATTAATAATAAGATTCCAATTATGCTCCAAGTCATTAAATCAGCGTTATTCATTTGTACCTTCTTTTTTTCTTCTTGATAAATAAATAGAACCTAATACACCGATTGATGAAATACCAGCTAATGCTAACCATAAATTAAGATTTGTTTGATCTCCGGTTTTTGGTGTTTCAGGTTTTAAAGCATCTTTCATAACAATCTTTTCTCCATGTTTAGCTGTAAAGATAATACTTTCGGCAATATCATATCCTTTAGGTGCAAACTTTTCTGTCATGATATATTCTTTACCTTCGACTAGATATTTAATGATGTGTGGTTCATCAGTAGACACCCATTCATCAATTACTTTTCCAGTTTCTTTATCGGTAACTGTAATTGTCGCACCGGGTAATTCTTTACCAGTTGTAATATCTTGTTTACTGAATTGCATTTCTGTTGGAGTATTCACGCAATTGATTTCTAAAACATCACCATCTTTTGTAACTTCAACTTTATAGATATGATCATTTAATACATAACCATCAACTTGTTTTGCTTCTTGAATATAATAAGTTCCAAGTTCTAATTTATCAAAGATAGCGAATCCTTTATCATTTGTTTTAACTGATTTGATGATTTCGCTCATATCTTCTTTTGTAGACATATCGAATGGTACATCTGATAATACTTTAGATTCATTTTCTTTATCTGTCTTTTTCACTTGAATCATACCACGAGCAAGTTCGTTATCAATAATTCCATCATTGCCAATCATTACAGTGTATTTAGATACATCCTCACCATGATAAGCAATTTCAAAATCATATTCAGTATCGTTTAGTACATATTGACCATTTGTAGAAAGTTCTTTTAAATAGTAAACACCATTTGGTAAATCAAAAGTATCAGCTAATGTTAAATGTCCATCTTCATCAATACCAGAAGTATAAATCATTGTTCCATTTTCAATGGCTACATCACCCATGTAGTTATAAATATATTCACGAGCAAAGATTCCAAATACGATGTCTTTATAAGCATCTGGATTTTTAAAGATTTCTTGTTCTTCTAACATCTTTGTCATATCAATATCTACAGTAGGACGATTATTAACCAATGTTGATTCAATTGTTTGCAATTCATTGATTTGATTATCTTCTACTTCAAAATAATGTTTTACAGTATTGTTGATATATCCATGTGGAGTTTTTGTTTCTACATAGTAATAACGACCAACAGGTAATTTCTTACTTAATACTGCATCCCAATCACTTTCTAATGTTTGAATTGCTTCATTTTTTTTATAGTAAGTGTGATTTCCAATCGTAATATCTTGTGCTGCATAAATCGTGATTTCAGCATTTAAGATATTTGATTCTTCCCATACAGGACTAATAGTTTTACCAAATTCAGTTTGGCCAGTAACTGTTTGCATGAAGATTTCACCAGTCTTATTCCATTTGACTTGACCAAAGATCATTTCATCTTTCATTTCAACAGATTGTATATCAGCAGTATCTTTTACAGTGAATTCAATTTCATTGGCAATCGCATATCCATAAGGTGAACTGATTTCTTCTAGGATATAAGTTTTACCAACTTCTAATCCTTTAATTAGATGAGGTTTGATTGTACCATCTGCATTTTTACCATCCTGACCAGAGATCCATGTATCAAAGATTGCTCCTTTATCATCTTTAGGATAAACACTTAGGAAGGCACCTTCGATTTCTTCATCGTTAGTAATATCCTTTTTAGATACTTCAATCTTAGTGATCTCATTTTTAAATAATGCTTCAAAAGTAATTACTTCTTTATATTGTTCTTGATATTTGGTATCAATGGAAATGATTTCGTCTGTACTTGCATAACCAATAGGCGCTTTGATTTCTTTAATTTCAAACTTTGCATTGATAGGTAAGTCGGCATTGAAGATAGCTTTACCATTTTCATCCGTTTCTACTGTTTCAATCAATGTTCCTTTTTCAATTAATAATCGTTTAGCACGAGGAGTATTATCAATTCCATAAATATCTTCACTTGCATATAGACCGAAAACAGCACCTTTTAATAAAGTATCAACTTCCTTATCTTTCTTAATGACACTTAAATCTACTTTTTGTCTTTGATTTTCATATTCAACATCTTCAAAAACAACAGGTACATTTTCATTTTTGTATGTTAATTCTATTTTCTTGATTTCTTTGTTTAATACAAATCCATCGCCAGCAGTTTTTTCATAAACTCTATATTTACCTAGTGGTAGTTTCTTTGATTCAGCATAACCATCTTCCGTTGTGATTTCAGCAACCTTTTGTCCTTTTGAATAGATTAAATCCTTTTGATTATCGGCAGAGTAAATATCTTCATCTGCTTCAATGATGAATGTTGCTCCATCAACAGGTAATTTTTCATAGATAAATTGGATATTTCCGTTTTCATCTTCTTTTGTATCAACCAGTTGTTCACCAATCTTAGTAATAGTGATTTGTCCTTTGACAGATTTATCTTCTTTTGTGACCATGATGATTGGTGTTTTTCCATCATCAGCAATTTGATAAGGAGTCGATGTTGATACTTTGAATTTAATCGGTTTAGTATTTAAAACATATCCATATGGAGCATGAATTTCTTCTAACTGATATTCACCAACTTCTAATGTGTTAGGAGTCGTTACTGTACCAGTTTCATCTGTTTTAAATTCGGTTACATAATGAGGGACAGGGAACCATACCCATTGACCAACATATTTATTTGTTTGTAGATTTTTAATTTTAAATGTTGTATCTGGAAGTAAAACAGTTTTTCCAGTTTCTTGATCTACTTTGACAGCTTTAATCAACGCTTTAAATGGAGCATCATTAAATACTCGCCATACTTGTGGTTCTCTTGAATCTTCCGTGATGACAACTTGGAAATCTTCCACTGGCATCATTTCATCAGGTACTTTTGTTTCTTTCACTGTATACGTTCCATAAGGTAATTCGATTGATTTAGCATAACCTTTTTTATCAGTTGTTAAGATATTGTAAGTTCTTGCTTTATCCCAACCAACCTGATTGACTTCACTTGTTAGTTTCACAGTAAACTCAGCATTAGCAACTAGATCAGATTCTTCACTTCCTTCAGTTGATACTTTAATGATTTGGAATGCTTGTTTCTTAACTTGTTCTTTTGATGATTGGTTTCGAATAACCACTTCTACATTTTGACCTTCATAATCACAATGAATATCATAAACAGTTGGATCAATTAAATATCCTTCACTTGCTTTTGTTTCTTTAAATTGATAAAAGCCTAAAGGCAATCCTTTCACATCTTCCATGCTTCCTTTTTCATCCGTAATACGAGTAGCAACGACTTCACCTTTAGAATAGAATTTTTTGGTATGTGCTTTATTGTAAATATCTTCACCTGCAATTAACTGATATTCTGCACCTTTTAAAGTAGCGTTACCTTGAGCAGTTCCACCAGTTTCTTTATCTTCTTTTGTTAAAGAGATACTAGCGGTTGGTTCTTTATTCGTTTGTTCAGCATTACCAGTAATAATGGCAGTATGTTGATCTTTATAAGATAGAGTGACTGTGATAGGTTCTCCATTGAGTAAATATCCATCAGCTGCATGTGTTTCAGCAAATGTATATGTTCCAAGTTTTAATCCTGTTAAATGAATTTTTCCACTAGCATCTGTAGTCACATCATTCACATAACCTGTATCACTTGTAACATGATATGTTGTACCTGCAACTCCTGCACTTTTATCGTCATTGTATTTTGTTAATGTGATTTCTCCTGTAGGTGCTTTGTTTGTAACGACTAAAACATTTTCGCTTGCTTTTTGACCAGCTTTGACTTCAACGGTTCTCACTGAACTATCAAGCAAATACCCTTCAATCGTTGAGATTTCTTTGACTTTATAAGTCCCAATTTCTAAATCAACTTTTGCACGTTCACTATCCCAGATACCATCTGAACCAGTTGTGACTTTAGATTTACTTCCGTCTGGTTTTGTGATTTCAAAGACAACTCCGGGAAGAGCTTGTCCATTTTCATTGACTTTCTTAATTCGCATTCCACCAGATTGTGGGAATATTCTATACACTTTGTATGTGATAATACTTGTACCATGCTTTGTCCCTAGATCATCTACACCACTAATCATAACTTGTTGTTGAGGTCCACCGGGCATATCCGCTGCACAATGAATGATTTGTCCGTTTCCCATATAAAAAGCCATGTGAATTGCAGTACCTTGGGCATCATAGTAGAAGATTAAATCTCCTTTTTTAGCATTTTTAGGACTTCCTTCATTGGTAGGATATTGATAAGCAGTAACACCTTTACCGTTTAAAAAGCTAAGTGCTGTAGAAGTTGTAATTCGATCTGCTCCTAAAGATAATCCTGTTTTTTTGAGAACATAACTGACATATCCAGAACAGTCAAAACTGTTTGGTCCTGCTGCTCCCCAAACATAAGGTTTACCTAAATGTTTCTTTGCTTCATTAATTACATCATCTGCTTTATTCACTTCAAAAAATGTCGTTTCATTACTCGCTGCATGAACAGGAATAGCAATATTTGAAAATACTGATGAGAATATCATTGCAAACGATGCAGCAAATAGCATGATCTTTTTCCATATACCTTTCATTTTCATTTTCTCCTTTCATGAAAAAAGACACGAGGTATAGTCGTGTCTGTATCAATAGATTGAATTGTTTTACCAAGATGTTTTGAATACAGAATAATAATATCCATCTACATAGTAGATTGACACAACACCTTGTGTATTGTTTTCTCTTAATAAGATTTCATTGTGTTCAGGTGAACTTACCCAAGCACTAAATGGATCTGGAGAGTTTGTGATGCATTCACCATTATCCATATGCCATAAGGCTCGTTGACTTGCCATTGCATAAGCATGACTATCTGCTTTTTGTTGATGATAACTTGATTGTGCTAAAGGTTCTAAACCATGTTGTTGTCGATACACATTGATTTGGTTCATAACAACTTGAGCCATTGCTTCTTGTTTTACTGGTTCTTCAACAATAGGAGTCTCAGGAAGTTCAATCACTGAATCATCTTTAGAGGGTGGAGGTGTATCGGTTGGTAGTTTTTCTATTGGTTTAGATTCTTCTTTCGTTTGTTCCTTAACTTCCTCTTTAACAAGTTTGCTTGAGTCATCTTTTTTGTGTGTTATTTCTTTTTCATTTATCACTTCGCTTTTATTACTTTTTTGTTCCTTTTTTTCTTTAGCTTCATCTTTTGATTTTTCATCTGTATTAACTTTTTGTGTTTCAACAAGATTTTCGTTTATAGCACTTTCAGTTTTTAGAACATTTTTAGAACTGGAAGTCTCATTTTGACTACATCCTGTTATCAAAAGCAATGTCACTAACATCATCAAGCATTTATGTGTTTTCATATACATTCCTCCATTCATGTGATTTCATTTTAGATTGTTATCTATAAAAGAGCGAATGTATAAATCTTATACTTTCTTATTTATACTTATCTACATATAAGATCTATTTATCTTTAAAGAATGAATTATCTTTCTTTACATACTGAATTTTTCTTCGGTATGTTGAAAGGGGGTTGTAGTGGGAAAACACAGTCACGTTTTTGTGCAGAATGAGGCTGTCATTTTGCAAAAGTCCGGACTTATCCCTTGTTTCAGCCTTTTTTTAAATTTTTAAGTCATAGGTATGAATCTCAAATTTTCATCTTTCTTGACTCCTTTCTTTTTTTCTAGCCCAATCACCCAATAATTTAATAATTAACTCTTTCTTTTGATTAGGCGTATATGATTTTGGAAAGTATTTATTGATTTCCTCCATTTTCAAACTCAGTTTTTCTTTTTGATTTGGCTTATCACTCATAAGCATATCCATCATCATAGTTTCATCCAATTCATTTGATTGACTTTTTCGTTTTAGTTCTTGTGCTTGGGCAAGACTAGGTGTTGCTAAACAGGTAGTAATACAATCAACCAGTTCATTTTGCTCTTTTGTGGTCAAAAAGGATAGTTCATAAGCAGGGTTTAATGCTATCTTAAATCCATCTTCATGAATACCATCAACCATATCTCTTAGTGGCTTGACTAGATAAGTTAATCGAATATATCGTTTAATTTGATTTCGACTTTCTCCTACATCTTCGGCAAGTAATTCTATTGATTTTTTACTGTTTACTGACTTGTGCCCAATTTGGGCACAAGTTAAATCAACTCTCTTTCCTTGATGTTTCATTGCTTCTAATTTCATTCGATAAGCATAACCACGTTCAGTAGGTAAGATATTTTCACGCTGAATATTGCTATCTACCATGATAATTGTTGCTTGGTCATCATCTAATTCACGAACAATAGCATCAATCTCATTCGCACCTGTTTTTTCTAAGGCAAACTTTCTACGATGTCCGGACACCATTTCATATCCTTTGCCATCTTTGTCTGGACGAACAAGTACTGGAACTAATACACCATTATCATGAATACTTTCAATAAGTTTTGTCATATCTTCATCTAATCGAACACCAAAAGGATGATTGTTAAAATCATGAATTTCACTAATTGGAATTTTCATTACTTTTTCTAATTGAGCATCTTGTCTTTGTTCTTCAGTAGTAAATAGATCATCGAGAGAACTCATGTCTAGTTTTGGTAATGTTTTTGCCAATTTGCTCCACCTCCTTTGCTAATCTACGATAAGCTAGAGAAGATTCTGCATTAGGGGCATATTGAATAGGACTTTGACCAGATAATGCTGCTTCACTTGTCTTAATCGCTCTAGGAATCTCCGTTTTAAATACTCGAATAAACTTACCATAATTTTCTCTTACTTCATTAGCAATATGTTTAGATAAATTTGTTCTTGCATCTGTCATTGTGATTAAGATTCCGTCAATTTTTAAATTAGGATTAATTTGTTTCTTTGCAGTAGTAATCGTATGCAATAAATCATTTAATCCATCTGTTGCATATGGTTCTGCTTGAACTGGAATGATAATACTGTCTGCTGCTACTAAACCATTAATCGTAAATAAATTTAATGCTGGATTACTGTCTATAAGAATATAATCATAATCATCTTTAATTTTATCTAATACTCTTTTAAATACAGTTTCGCGACTCATGACACTTGATAATTGAATGTCTGCTCCCGATAAAGAAATGTTTGAAGGTAACAAATCAAATTTCTCATCTGTATGAATAATGGAATGATGATAATCAACATCAACTTCATTAATCTCATTAAACAGTAAATCTTTAATACTTTGTTGATACGAGTCTGGGCTTCTATACCCTAGTCCTTTAGTAAGGCTTCCTTGCGGATCGAAGTCAACTATGAGGACTTTTTTGTTATCTTGAGCAAGACAAGCACCTAAACATACAGATGTAACTGTTTTTCCAACACCCCCTTTTTGATTGGCAATCGCAATCACTTTACATTTGTTTTCCATAAAAAACTCCTTTCTACATAACCAAACGCTTGGAATGGATATGTAAAAAGGAAAATTACAAAAAATTTTTTTATTTTTTTTCATTAAAATAAATACACTTCACTAAAAATGCGACAACTACACTCCAAACAATTTAAAGAAAAGCATTGAAGTACCTACAAATAAAAAATTCGTACCGTTGATTATAATTTTCTTTTCAATAAAATGGAATTTGTAAGTATATATAGGATGTTTACCATCCACTTACATTTCAAGAAAGGAGAATTAAAATGACTATTTATTACAAAGATAAGACCTTACCCAATAGGTTTAAAGAATGCCGCTTAAAAGCTGGTCTATCACAACCAGAACTCAGTACTGCTTTAGGATTTAAGGGCGGAAAAGCAACTGTTGGATGCTATGAGCGAAATTTACGTCTGCCCAATGTTACAACTTTAATCAAAATGAAAAACATTTTTGATGTATCTCTTGATTATCTCTTATGTTTAGATGATTACTCATCTCATATAGAATATGCAAAATCTAAATTAAAATTAAATGATGAACTTCTAGAATTACTATTTGAAATATCTAGTAATAAAGAATTAACTCAAAAAGTTAATTGGTATGTTCAGCATGATCTTAGAAAGGAAATTCTAAATTATGAAAATCAATCATATCAACAATCGATTTAAAGTAGCGAGAATAAATGCTGGCTATTCCCAACGAGATGTTTCTAGAATTTTAAAATTTGTTAGTTTCCAAGCATTATCTCACTACGAACATGGGCTTTGTATTCCCAGTAATAAAATCCTATATGCTTTGCCAAAACTCTATCATGTTTCTTTAGATTATCTTTTAAATGAAGATAATTTTCGAAACCATGATGAATTTATCCAAATCAAATTAGGATTAGATAAAAAATCAATTACTATTTTAAGCGATGACTCTGATTACACTATTAGAAATCAAATTTTAAAAAATTACATTATAACCATTCAAAAAAGGAGTGTGAAATAATATGTCAATACAAGAAAGAAAAACTAAAACTGGAATTAGTTTTAGAATTATTGCATATGACGGATATAAAATAGATAAAAATGGTAACTATAGACAAGTAAGAAAAACAAAAACTTTTAAACCTCCAAAAGATATGCCACTACGACAGGCTAGAAAGATAGCTCAACAAATGGAACTTGACTTTACAGATCAATATAAAAAAAATCAAGCAAGTGGTGTTAACATGAAACTAACTGAAGTATGGGAGTGGTTTAGTAAATATTACGCTCCAAACTATCTAAGAGAATCTACACAAGAAACGATGCGAAATATCGTTGAAACAAAGATTCTACCTGAAATAGGACATATAAAGTTAGGTGATTTTTCATCTAATAGAATTACCGCCTTCTTATATGATGTTGCTATATATAAAGATAAAGATGGTAAACCTATTAAACCAACACAATACTATAAAGATTCTTACACCCAACTGATATTTTCTAAATTACACACACTCTTTGACGTTGCAGTTAAGCAAGGTTGGATCAAAGATAATCCCTGTACAAATGCGATAAAACCAAAAAGAAACAAAACTCAAAAACTTCCACCATTCGAAATTGATCAAATCAAAGATTTATTGAAACGTAGCGAAAATTTTGATACCTATAATGCTGTGATTCACTTTCAACTATACACAGGTATGAGAATTGGAGAAACACTAGCACTTACATGGGATGATATTGATTTTGACAAACGTACTATCAATATTAACAAAACAATCAACTATGTTAGAGGTGAGTTTAAAGTTGGTCCTCCAAAAACAGAGAATAGTTACAGAATACTCGGAATGAACAACACTGTATATCATCTTCTTCAACAAGTTAAAGAAGAACAAGACAAAATGAAAATAGCATTAAAAGATGTCTGGCAAGATTTAAATTTAGTATTTACTCAAGATACTGGTGGCTATATCCAAAAAGCAAATATAAATAATAGATTAAGTTCATTAAAAAAAGGAACAAACTATGAATATATCACTGTTCATTCCTTACGTCATGCAAATGCAACTTTACTATTAATGAATGGAGTTGATCTAAAAATTGTATCTGCCCATTTAGGTCATAACGATATTCAAACAACTGCTAACGTTTACATTGATGTCTTAAAATCGCAACAACAAGTCGTTGCACAATTAATTGAATTTAATCTTGAATCCTAAGTATTTTTTATTCAAATGGATTAACTATATACGCTTATAAGCAACTTTAAACACCAAATAAACACCAAAAAATTTTATATATGCAAAAAGCGCCCTATTTATCGTCACTTTTTAACTGCTTTTATTATTCTACACCAACTATAAATGAATAAACAGGCTGTTTACCATTTACTACTTCTAATTCAGCCTCAAAATTATCTTCAACAAAACTTTCAATTTCTTCAATGTCATCATCATTTACGTCTTCACCATAAATCAATGTAATCAATTCAGCATCCTCATCTACTAGTTTTTCTAAAACAACTTTTAATGCTTTTAATTTATTATCTTTACAAGCAACAATATCTTTTTCCACCAAAGCCATATAGTCGTTAGCTTTAATTTCTACACCATCGATATTAGTATCTTTAATTGCAAAAGTTACTTGTCCTGTTTTTACATTTCCTACTGCTTCTGTCATTTCAGCAACATTATCATCCAATGAAGCATCAGGATTAAACATGATACATGCTGATAACCCTTGAGGAATAGTTTTCGTTGGAATAACAATAACATTTACTTCATCTTCTAAAATTGTTGCTGTTTGTTGCGCAGTCATAACAATATTAGAATTGTTTGGAAGAATAATTACATTTTTCGCATTTACATCTCTAACTGCTTGAACCATATCCTCAGCTGATGGATTCATTGTTTGTCCACCACTAACAACATAATCACAATGTAGTTCTAAAAAAGCATCCTTTAGACCATCACCTGCACAAACAGAGATAACTGCTGTTTCTTTAGCTTCACGTTTTGGTTTAGCATTGTCATCAACTCCGACAATCGTTCCTGCATTACTTTGAATAGTATCTGCCTGTTCTTGCATATTTTCAATTTTCAGTTTAACAAATTCACCAAATCGTTGAGCAATGTTTAAAGCATTACCGGGTTTTAAAGTATGAACATGAACTTTAACGATATCTTCATCTTGAACAACAACAATACTTTCACCAGGAATTCTCGCTAATTCTTTCTTTAATTGCTCCTCTTTAAATTTATCAACCAAAGAAGGCTCTAGACGAACAATAAACTCTGTACAATATCCATAACCTTCTTCTCCACCTTCAATATCAGCTACAGCATTCATCGCGGAATCAGATGATTTAATTTCTACATAATCGACTGTTTCTCCTGCTAATCCAGCTAAAAAGCCAGTAAAAACTAATAGTAGTCCTGCTCCACCACTATCTACTACTCCAACTTCTTTTAAAACTGGTAATAATTCCGGTGTTCTTTCTAATGAAGCCTCTGCTTCTTTAACAAAATAAGAGAAAACATCTTCAATTTCCATTCCAGGCTTTGCGTATTTTACTACCGCTTCACTCGATTCTCTAATCACTGTTAAAATAGTTCCTTCAACAGGACGCATAACAGCTTTATAAGCAACCTTTGCACCACTTTCTAGTGCTTGAGCCCAAAGTACTGCGTCAGCTTCTTCATGACCTTGAAGTGCCATTGAAACCCCTCTAAAAATTTGTGATAAGATAACTCCAGAATTTCCTCGAGCTCCCATTAAAAGTCCCTTAGATAATTTTTTTGAAATTTCTCCAATATTATTTGAATCCATTCCCTCAATTTCTTTAGCACCAGCAGAAAATGTCAAAGACATATTTGTTCCAGTATCACCATCAGGTACAGGAAAGACATTTAATGCATCAATTTCAGGATGATTATTATGCAACGTATTTGCGCCACATAAAACCATCTCTTTAAATAATTTTCCAGTTACAACTTTCATCTTCTATCTCCTCTACTCTATTCCTCGAACACCTTGAACATATACATTCACTGATTCGACATTTACATCTAAAGTAGACTCAACTACATATTTAACTTTCTTTTGGACTTCACGTAATACTTCCGTCATTTTAATTCCATATCCTAATAAAACATATAGATCTAAAATTAAACCAGTTTCACCATCTCGAGCAACGATTCCCTTAGAATAATTTTCTTTACGTAACAAATCATAATAACCATCTTTTAATTTTTTTTGACTTGCCATTCCAACAACGCCATAACATTCAATTGCAGCACCGCCAGCAATTGTAGCAACAACATCTAAAGAAATGTTAACAGTTCCCATATTATTATTTTTTTCAATCATTTATATACCTCCTCGTATACAATTGAATTGTATTCATCAATAACTAATTATATCTTAAAAATTCGTTCTTGACAATTATATTGCAGTCAGAAATTATTGTAACAAACCATAAAAAAAATTCAAGCAAAAAAAATGTAATAATTTTTCAAAAAATAATTGCAATTTAAAACTAAAAATGATACTATATGCAAGTACGTTAAAACACTACTAATGAAGAGGAGGAGAACCTATGTCAAGAAAATGTCAAATCAGTGGTAAAGGACCTATGTCTGGAAATACACGTTCTCATGCATTAAACTCAAGTAGAAGAAAATGGAATGTTAATTTACAAAAAGCTACTATTTTAGTAGATGGTAAACCTACGACTGTAAGAATTTCTGCTAGAGAATTAAGAACTTTGAGAAAATCAGCTTAATAATATAAATAGTACTGCGGTACTATTTTTATTTTATCCAATTATAGTTATTCTATGATTGGTTTTTTTGAAACTTTTTTTCATTAAATTTACATTATTTTCTTATTCAATGAAACTATATTAATAAACAAGGCCAATGTATTTACACCTCAATTATTTCCTAATATGATAATACTATATAAATTAGGAGGATAATTAAATGACATTTCCAAAAGATTTTCTATGGGGTGGTGCTGTAACCGCTCACCAGAGCGAAGGTGCTTATAACGCAGGTGGTAAAAGTCCTGCAGTGTGTGATCTCTTCCCTAAACCAGAACATAGTGATTTTAAAGACGGAATTGATAGCTATCATCGTTATGATGACGATTTTTCATTATTTGAAGAAATGGGCTTCACCAGTTATCGTTTCTCAATTGACTGGTCAAGAGTATGCCCAGATGGTATTAACTTTAGTGAAGAAAGTATGCAATTCTATGATGATTTTATTGATTCAATGATTCGGCATGGAATGGAGCCAATGTGCTCATTATATCACTTCGAAATGCCCCAATTGCTAATGAATAAATATAACGGATTTTATTCACGGGAAGTAGTAGATATGTTTGTTACCTATGCTAATAAAATGATTGACCGTTATGGTGATCGTGTAAAAAAATGGATTTCATTTAACGAACAAAATGCAATTGCTTTACCAGGCAGCAGTAAGGTAGCTTATGGTGCCGTTTGTCCAAAAGACATTGACGAACAAACATTTATTAATCAGCTGGTTCACAATACTTTTGTTGCTCATGCTAAAGTTGTTGAAAAAGTTCATACTATCGCTGATGCTAAAGTCTTAGGAATGGTAATATATATTCCTGCTTATGCCGCCACTTGTAATCCTCTTGACGAGCTAGAATCTCGAAATCAAATGGCACTTACAGACATGTATTTTGATATGTTTACGTACGGGGAGTATTCAAGTTACATGATGGCAAAAATGAAAAATGAAAATAATCTGCCAAAAATGCTAGATGGAGATTTAGAGTTGCTCAAAAAGAATAAGGTTGACTGGCTATCATTAAGTTATTATTTTTCAACAGTAGCTTCACATGGCAAACTAAGCATTGAAATGAACGGTAATGCAAAAGCAGCTACCAATCCATATTTAAAAGCTAGTGAATGGGGTTGGCAAATCGATCCCCTTGGTTTACGTATTGGTTTAAGGGATATTTATGCGAAATATCGTTTACCGATTATGGTCGTTGAAAACGGCTTTGGAATGCGTGATATTTTAGAAAATGAAACCGTTATCGATGATACAAGAATTGATTACATGAAAGATCATCTTGAGCAAATCGCATTAGCAATTAATGAAGGTGTTGACTGTCGTGGATATTTAATGTGGGGACCAATTGACATTTTGAGTTCTCAAGGAGAGATGTCTAAACGCTATGGTACTATTTATGTTAATCGGGATGATAAAGACTTAAAAGATATGAAACGTTATAAAAAGAAAAGTTTTTATTGGTATAAAAAAGTTATTTCTACCAATGGTGACGATATAAAAAATGATTAATCTAAAAATTAGCCGTTTTGGCTAATTTTTTTGTTTTAATATCTATACATCTAAATAAAAAGTAAGGTACAATAAAAAGTAGGTGATAGAAATGAAAAAACTAATTCAAAGATTATATTATCGTATTAATAATCGGGTCCTCGACTACCGCTATAAAGTTAATAAAAATGCTGGTTTATGCTTTGCTTACTATTTAATCATGTCAATCATACCGATTTGTTCACTGTTTGCCTTCTTTGCCTCCATATTAAATGTTGATCTTGGCACCTTAGAACAATTACTAAAAAACTACTTAACTCCTGAATTTTCTAACATAATAATTGCATCCTTAAAATCAAGTCATATTACTTTATCATCAATAATTATCTTATTTATCTCATTATTTGTTGTTAGTCGAGGAATCAACCAGCTTTATGGAATTTCAAAAAACTTATTTCCTTCTGCACATCAAAGGAATATAATTATTGAACAATTATTAATGCTTTTAAAAACGATTGCTGTTTTCGTTTTATTATTACTAATAATATCCATATTAACAATCATCCCTCTAATTAATTATTTTATTAATTTTAAAGATATTTTAGTACTTGGTGATTTATATTTATTTTTAGTTTTTTTTATTATTTTATTTTTATTATATAAGATTATTCCAGATGTTCATGTTCACATTTTTGACATTGTAAAAGGAGCCTTTTGTTCAAGTATACTGATGTTAATTTTATTATCTGCTCTTGAATTTTATTTTAGCATAGCAGATTATACTAGCGTATACGGTCCATTGGCTTCTGTTGTAGTTATTATGATATCTTTTTCTCTGATTGCTGAAACAATTTTTATTGGCATGTATATCATGTTTGAAGCTCATATGAAAAGATTAATCATTGAAATGAAAAAAAATAATCATTCTTAAAAAAATAAAAAACGAAGAATATTTTTCCTTCGTTTTTATTTTTTAAATTGACGTTTAAATGCATCAAAAATTGATTCTTTCTTCTTTGAAAGTTTTGATAATTTAGTATATAATTCTTTTTCTTCAGATGAAAGTTTAGTCGGAATCTTAACTTCGATTCTAACCATTTCATCACCATAATTAGTACTACGAAGATCTTTAACGCCCTTACCCTTTAGACGCAGTATTGTTCCTGATTGTGTTCCAGCAGGAATTTTTACTGTAACATCCCCTTGAACAGTTGGAACATCAACTTCACATCCTAATGTAGCATCTACATTAGAAACAGGAATAGTAATATGAATATTTCGCCCTTCACGTTTAAAATGTTCGTGACTTCCTACTTGAATTTCTACAAATAAATCTCCATTAGGTCCACCATTTGCTCCTCGTCCACCTTTGCCAGCTACGCGCAATTGTTGATTAGAATTAATACCAGCTGGTATATCTAATTGTACTGTCACTGTCTTAGTTTCATATCCACGTCCATGACAATGTGGACATTTCTCTTTAACAACTTTTCCAGTTCCATTACAGTCAGGACAAGTAGTTTCAGTTACAAATGTCCCAAATGGTGAACTTTGCTGCTGTTGAACAGTTCCACGTCCACCACAGCGTGAACACGTTTGGACATCATTAGGATTTTTAGCCCCACTACCGTTACAATGAGTACATGGTGCATCATAAGTAACTTTAATATCTTTCTTTACACCATTTACTGCTTCCATGAAACTGATATTTAAACGCATTAAGCGATCATCACCACGACGTGGTCCTGTATTTCTTTGACGTGATCTTCCGCCACCACCAAAGAAAGATCCAAAAATATCTCCTAAATCAACATCTTCAAATCCAAATCCACCAAAACCACCAGCACCACCATTACCAGCACCTTGCTCAAATGCAGCATGACCAAAGCGGTCATAAGTGGCTTTTTTATTAGCATCTGATAATACTTCATAAGCTTCTTGGACTTCTTTGAACTTTTCTTCAGCACCAGGCTCTTTGTTGACATCAGGATGATATTGTTTTGCTTTTTTACGATAAGCTCGTTTGATCTCATCAGCTGAAGCCTGTTTACTTACACCTAAGACTTCATAATAATCTCTTTTATCAGCCATATTTTCACCCTCTTTTTATACTATTTAAAACCAAGGCGGCAAAGCCTTGGCTTTAAATGATTAGTTCTTTTCTTCGAAATCTGCATCAACAACATTATCATCTTGTGCATTTGCTGTACCAGTATTTGCATCACTAGCTCCTGCTCCACCTTGTTGTTGATATGCATATGAAGCCATTTGTTGTGCCATTTGTTCTAATTCAGACATTTTAGCTTCTAATGTAGCCATATCGTTGTTATCTAAAGCTGCCTTTAACTCATCTTTTAATTTTTCAGCAGATTCTTTTTGAGTAGCATCAATTTTGTCACCTTGTTCTGCTAAAGCTTTATCGATTTCATTAATCATTTGTTCAGCTTTATTTCTTGTTTCGATATCTTTACGTTTTTGTTCATCTTCAGCTTTATTAGCTTCAGCTTCTTTAACCATTCTATCAATTTCTTCATCACTTAAACCAGTTGAGTTTTGAATAACGATAGATTGTTCTTTTTGAGATTTTAAATCTTTAGCTTTAACATTTACGATACCATTAACGTCAATGCTGAAAGTTACTTCGATTTGAGGTACACCACGTGGAGCTGGTTCAATACCGTCTAATTTAAATAAACCTAATTGTTTATTATCTTTAGCCATTGATCTTTCACCTTGTAAAACGTTGATATCTACAGCAGGTTGATTATCAGCAGCAGTTGAGAATACTTGAGATTTAGTTGTTGGAATAGTTGTATTTCTTTCAATTAATACTGTCATTACACCACCCATAGTCTCAATACCTAATGATAATGGAGTAACATCTAGTAATAATACATCTTTAACATCACCAGCAATAACCCCACCTTGAATTGCAGCACCCATAGATACTACTTCATCAGGGTTAACAGATTTATTTGGATCTTTTCCTAATAATTTTTTAACTGATTCTTGAACAGCAGGAATACGAGTAGAACCTCCTACTAATAATACTTGATGAATTTCAGTTGGGTCCATACCAGCATCTTTCAATGCTTGACGTACAGGAGTTTCAGTTCTTAAAACTAAATCACGAGTTAATTCATCAAATTTTGCTCTAGTTAATGTTAATTCTAAGTGTAAAGGCCCCGCTGCACCAGCTGAGATGAATGGTAATGAAATTTGTGTTTGCATAGTTCCTGATAAGTCTTTTTTAGCTTTTTCAGCAGCTTCTTTAACACGTTGCATTGCCATTTTATCATTTGATAAATCAACACCTTGATCTTTTTTGAATTCTTCAACAACCCAATTCATGATTTTTTCATCAAAATCATCACCACCAAGTTTATTATCCCCAGCAGTAGCTAATACTTCAAAAGTTCCATCAGCTAAGTCTAAGATAGAAACGTCAAATGTACCTCCACCTAAGTCATATACTAATACTTTTTGTTCTTGATCTAATTTATCTAATCCAAACGCTAAAGCAGCAGCAGTTGGTTCATTGATAATACGTTCTACTTCTAAACCAGCAATTTTACCAGCATCTTTAGTAGCTTGACGTTGTGCATCGTTAAAGTATGCAGGAACTGTAATAACTGCTTGTGTTACAGTTTCACCTAAATATGCTTCAGCTGTTGCTTTTAAGTTTTGTAAGATCATTGCTGAAATTTCTTGTGGTGTATAGTCTTTACCATTTGCATGTTCTTTATGATCAGTACCCATATGACGTTTAACTGACATAATTGTATCTGGATTAGTTACTGCTTGACGTTTAGCAGCTTCACCAACGATAATCTCTCCATTTTTAAATGATACTACTGAAGGAGTTGTTCTGTTTCCTTCTGGATTAGCGATTACTTTAACTTCACCGTTTTCCATAACACTGACACATGAATTTGTTGTACCTAAGTCAATACCAATAATTTTACCCATAATTAAATTCCTCCTATTTATTCACTTACTTTTACTAAAGATGCACGAATAACGCGATCTTTTAACTTATATCCTTTTTGTAACTCTTCAACAATCATATTTGTTTTAAAGTTATCATCTTTTACGGTCATAACTGCTTGATGGAAGTTTGGATCAAACTCTTCACCCTCAGTTTTAATTACTTCAACACCTTGTGACTTTAATACTTCCATCAGTTGGTTATAAATCATTTCATAACCCTTCAAAAAGTTTTTAATTTCATCACTAGGATCAACTACAGCTAACGATCTTTCAAAATTATCTACAACGGGTAATAATTCTTCAATAAATGATTGCATCATAAATTTCATTGCATTAGCATGTTCGTTCTGTAATCTCTTCTTAAGATTTTCCATATCAGCAAACACTTTATAATAATCAGTTTTCCAAGTATTTACTTCATCTTCTAAATTCTTAAGTTGATCTTCAACTGTAATTTCATCTTCTTTTGTTTCAACTGTTTCTTCTGCAGTCTTTTCTGTAGATTCTTCATCTACTACTGTTTCTTTTTCCTTAGCCACTACATTCACCTCTATTCATCGTTTGAATCATCTGATTCGTCAAAGAACGCCTCTTCAATATTCCTTGAAATATACTCTACTAAGGAAACTACTTTTTCATAAGGCATTCTTGTTGGCCCAATTACTGAAATAGATCCCTTGGTTCTCTCTCCTGTTCTAAATGAAGCTGAGATGACCGATACATCCTCAATTTCATTAATCGGTGAATCAGAACCAATTCTTACCGTTACTCCTTCTTCATCAGATAAAGGTTGTAAGGCATTCCATACTTGAGAGTTTTCAAATGCACTAACGATTCTTCTCAATTTATTTACATCATTATACTCAGGCTGGTATAACATATTTTCTTTTCCTGAAAAATATACATTGCTCGAAGCAAATCGAACAAAAGCTTCAAGAAAAGCATTAAATAATTCCTCATGCTCCTTGATTTTAGCTGATAACACCGGTTTTACATCACGTTCTAAACGAAATGCTACCTGATCAATCGGTGTCCCTATCAATAAATCATTCATCACTGCAACACAACTCACCAAATCATCAATTTTATGATTACGGTTTAAATCAAACACCTTGTTTTCAACATAGCCTTGATTCGTAATAATAATCGCAGTAACTCGGTTATCATTCAAAGGAACAATATTGATTTGCTGCAAAGTATCTTCGCTAGAATCTGGTCCCAAGACTACCGATGTTAGATGCGTTAGTTCACTTAACATCTCACAACTTTCATGAATAATTTCATTCAAACCACGATGACGATCGCTAAAAATTTGCGCTACTTGGTTTTTAATCCCTTCATCTAGATCCCGCTTTGCAAGATTATCAACATAGAATCGATATCCTTCAACCGAAGGAACTCGTCCGGAAGATGTATGAGTTTTTTCTAAATAACCATACTCTTCAAGAAAACTCATCTCATTACGAATGGTTGCACTTGAATAAGGCAATTGATATTTTGTCATCAAAGCTTTTGACCCAACTGGTTCAGCCGTTTCAATAAACTCATCAACAATACATTTAAATACTAATAGTTGCCTCGCTGTAAGCATCAGTTTCACCACCCTTAGCACTCATCTTTCCTTTGTGCTAAATACATTATACATCAATAATTAGCACTGTCAACACCTTTGTGCTAAAAAATAAAAAAAGAATTATAAATCCGATTTCTATTTAAAACAACTCTATAATCAATCTAATTCCTTGATAAAATCACAAAAAAAACAGCCCTAAGGCTGTTAAATTTTTTCAAAAACACTTGCCGGTTGTTTACAAACTGGACAAATAAAATCTTCAGGCAATTCATCTGCTTCTAAAATAAATCCACAAACAGTACATCTCCAACCATGTTTTGAAGTATCTGCTTGATAACTAGAAGCATTTTTAGGTGTTGTTCCATTTTTCTTATTATGATAATTTGCATAAGTTAATACTTCACCTTCATTAATCACTTTACAATCAATAACATCGCCAACAAACATAATATGTGTTCCAACATCTGTCATTGAAATAACTTTAACACTAAATGAAGCAGCTATTCCTTCGGTGATTTGTTTAATATTTTGACAATCAACTTCATAATCAATCCCATCAAATTTGTTAACATCTTTACCAGACTGAAAACCAAATCTTCTGATAACATCCATATCAATATCATCAAGTAATACCCCAACGTTATAAACACAACTATTTTCAATTAACGATGTAGTATAATTATTTTTATTCAGCGTAATACAAACTCGTGCCGGCTCTGAAGTAACCTGTACAAAAGTGTTAGCAATACAAGCACTATCCTTACCATCACAACTGCTAGATACAACATACAACCCATAACTTAACTTAAAAAATGCTTTATTGTTCATATCCCAATCTCCTTATTAGTAATGATTACTATTTGATTATACATCTTTTATTTCCTATTGTAAACCCAATTTAGAAGATTTAACCGTTCACTATACGATAACTCATCTAATTATCCCCGTTTATAAAAAATCTATTAAGATTTCATTTAATAACTTAATTGATTCACTAGTTGCATGTAAATAATCATTTTCAATTACTAACGTTTTCATCTTCAAATGTTTATCAATAGCAGTTTGATAAACATCAACTGCTCTAAGACCATATCTCTTTTCAAATTCTTTTAAATCTAAGCCTTTCACCAAACGTAATGACATCATTAAATGGTTAAACATCGTTTCTTCTTTAGAATTAATCATCTTTGTGATTGTATTTTGACGACGTAAATAAGCATTTAAATTACGATTATGTTCTATTAAGCAATCATCAATTTTTCCACTGGCTCCTACCCCAATTCCATAATAGTTATCATACTGCCAATAAGCTAGGTTATGAAGTGACTCATATCCAGTTTTCGCAAAATTACTGATTTCATATTTATGGAAACCTATTTGTTCTAAAGATTCCTCTATCAATTGAGTGATTTTCGATTCCACCTCTTCATCAAGCGGTTGATAATTTAGATTTTTCAAGACAGTATGATCTTCTAAAATTAGTGAGTAGTAAGAAATATGCTCGATCGGTAACTGTCTAACCTTAGCTAAATCATTTTTTATATCCGTAATCGTTTGATTAGGCAAACCATACATAAGATCAATTGAAATATTATTAAAACCAATTTTGCGTGCATAATCGATAATCCGCTCAACTTGTATACTCGTATGCTGGCGATTAATCTTTTTTAAAAGGATATCATTAAATGTTTCAACCCCGATACTTAAACGGCTAACACCACCTCTTTTTAAAATATCTAATTTATAATAATCGATACTTTCTGGATTAACTTCTATGGACACCTCTTTAGTCTCACTACTTATGTATGGTTTAATAATATCCATCAGCCATTCTAATTGTTCATCATTTAAACTGCTCGGTGTTCCACCACCAATATATATAGTCTTTAGCGGCTCTGTAATATTTAAAGCTTGAAGTTCATGCTTTAAAACCGCCAAATAATCATCGGCTTGATGTTCGTTATAAAAAACTTTACAAAAGTCACAATATGCACAAATTTGTTCACAAAAAGGAATATGCAGATATAATGAATTAGTCTTCATTTTCAAAACCAAATTCTTTAGCCAAACCACCTAAAGAAGTTTCCTTATACGCACTATTTAAATCTTTTCCTGTTTCTTTCATCACCCGAACAACCGCATCAAAAGAAACTTTATTTTTTCTCAAGTAACCCAGCTGCTTAGCATACATCGCCGCATCCATTGCTCTAAGTGCACCAAAACCATTACGCTCAATACAAGGAATTTGAACATAGCCGCCTACAGGATCACATGTTAAACCAAGATTATGTTCTAAGCCCATTTCACCAGCATATTGAATCAGATTATTATTAAGTTCTAAAATCCAGCCATAAGCAGCCGCTGCCATTGCACAAGCACTTCCGATTTCTGCCTGACAACCACCATCAGCGCCAGAAATAGTTGCATTTGTTTTAATAACATTGCCAAATATTCCAGCTACTGCTAATGCTTTTATAATCTCTTTTCGAGGAATTTCTAATTGTTTGTAACAATAATATAAGACTGCTGGTAAAACTCCGCTAGCTCCACATGTCGGTGCAGTAACAATACGATGTCCACTGGCATTTTCTTCACTAACCGCATAAGCATAACTACTAACTAATAAGCGATCTCGTTCTCCACTACGACGTGTGTTGATTGCTTGTTGATACATTGATTTAGCAACTCTTTTCAATCCCAGTTTTCCTGGAATAACTCCCGTTGTTGATAATCCAGCTTCAACACAAGCAAACATTGCATTTAGTACTTCAAATAAATAAGCTTTAAAATGCTCATCTTCATACTCGATTGTATAATCATATAAATTGATTCCTTTACGATCACAATATTCTAAAATTTCCGTTAAATTACCATGCGGATATACTTGCTTAGAAGGTTGCAAAGAACTATCATCATACATTAAAGCTCCACCACCTACTGAATAAACTGTAATTTTATCAAGCAATTGATTTTCCCGATATATTTCAAAAATCATCCCATTTGGATGTTTAGGTAATGCTGTATTAACAAAGTGTATCTTAACACTATCTTTACCTAAAGTTTCTTCAATAATGTAATCTGTTAAATGGCCTTTCCCTGTCAATGCTAACGAGCCATGTAGATATACTTCAAAATGTGTAGCCTGAGGATAAGTTTCCTTAACCTTTAATGCCGCTCTTTGTGGTCCCATCGTATGGGACGAAGATGGTCCAACCCCAATTTTATATAACTCTCTTAATGATTCCATAATACCTCCTAAATTCTTACCATAAATAATTCTAAACCCATTTTTTTATCCATTTTACCTGTTTTGATTTCTACATCAAGACGTGATAAATCATCTAAACATTGCAATAATTCATTTAAATCAAAATCTTTTCCTTCTTGACGAACATATTTTAATCGGTAAGGATTAACTCCCAGTATTTTTCCAATTTCTTTATCATTATAACCTTTACGATCCAATAATTTAACTTGGTAAATTAGCCGCATTTGACCCGCTATAAGAACAATCAACTTAATTGGTTCCTCATTTAAAATCATTAGATCATGATAAATCGAAAACATTTTTCTTCGATCTTTTTGAAGAATCGCACTAGTTAATGCAAAAACATTTTCATCCAACGGCTTACTTACCAATTCATCAACAATATCATATGTAATATGTTTGCTGTACAAACATAGTTTTTCCACCTCAAGAGCAACATTATTCAAACTATCTCCTAAACGACTCAATAATAATTCTAATGCATCATCATCGATCGTTGCATCTCGACGTCTGATTGCTTGACGTGTACTGTCTGATAGCTTATAATGATTAACTTTATCTATTTCAAAAAATTGTGCTTGTTTACGTAAATTTTTAACAATTTTTTTACGCTCATCAAAATCTTTACCAACATGATAAATTACAAATATTACTTCTTCACTATTAATTAAACATTTTTCAAAATACTCTAACTCATTATTATCTTTTTTTACTTTCTTTGTCGTTAAAAAATAAGGGTTTTTCAACACAACCATTTTCTTGTCGGTTAAAAAAGGAGGTGTGATCAAATCTTCATAAACTTCTTCTAAACTATCTTCATTAGCCCTATATGTTGAAATATTCATATTATCCTCATTACAATCATATTCTTTTTTTAAAGACTGTAATTTTTGTTCCATCAAAAAACTTTCTTCACCATATATTACAAATATCATTTATCGTTCCTCCAACAGTAATAATTATAGACTATTTAATCATTAAAGTCATTGAAAATATAATTATCATCACCATAATAAACAATCTTCACCATGCCCATTTCATCACTACGATAAACCTTTACTCCATAATCATTTAAGCGGGTAATTACATCATCATGGGGATGACCATAATAATTATCTTTACCACAGCTAATTAGGGCAATTTTAGGTTTTATTGCATTTAAAAAAGCTGCACTAGTCCCCGTATTACTGCCATGGTGGGAAACCTTTAATACATCAATTTTAAGCTCTGGATAATCGTTGATCAACTGTCGTTCTACTGCATTGGATATATCCCCTGTAAATAAATATTTCAACTTATTGATCGTTACCAACAAAACTAACGAACTATCATTATTATCTGTTGATTCAGGTGTTTTCAGTATCTCAATTTCTACCTGCCCAATTTTAAATTTATCTTGGTATGATGTAATAGTATGTCCAATTTCAATTTGATCCGCAAGTGACTGATAAGCTCCACTATGATCAAAATCATCATGAGAAATAAAAACATGATCTAATTTAAACACTCCTACCGAACGTAAATATGGTACTAATGTTAAAGCAGCTAGATCTTTATTTCGCAATCCCCCAGTATCGATTAAAATATTTCCTTGATTATAAGGCTGTTGAATAAAAAAACAATCACCTTGACCTACATCAATCATAACCACTTGACCAAAAGTCTGATAGTATGGTTTAAAATAAAACATGATCACTAAACTTAGCAGTAATAGAATCTCACGGTGAATTCGCTGTTTAATATTTATTTTGACTATTAATTTAAAATAAATATAGTAATATCCTAAAATAAAAAATAAAGATGGTTTAGAAAAATTAATAAAAAAAGAGAAGTCCGTACTAAAAACAACAATATTATCTAGAACTTCAATTACTAGACTAATAACCGGTTTAAAGAAATTACCAAAAATCACATATAACCATAGCAGTTGATATAACACTGAAATCAGTGGTGTTAAAATAATCCCTAAAAACAATGACAGTATATTAATTCGATATTGAATCGAAATAACGATTGGTACGCTAGCTCCATAAACTATCTCATTCAGGTACCTATGATGATTAATCAAAATAATTATTAAATACATAAAATAGGAAAAAACAAAAGATAAATTATAAATAATATATGGATTCATAAATACAAAAAACATAGCAACAAGACTAAAGCAGTCTAATTGATTTAGATACTTTTTAAACAAAGTCATCAAAAGCATTACTAAATACGCCCGCATAAAAGAAATATTATATGGAATAATATACATATACACACCAATTATAATTAGACTGAGGTAATTAATTAAATATTCCGGTAATAAAAAAATTAATACTTCTTTAATCAACCTTCTTAATATATGAATATGTAGTCCTGACAAAGCAAACAAATGAACAATCGACAACTCTGTTAATTGATGATAATAATCATTGATCATTTCATCTCTTATTCCCAAAATAAACATGCTTGCATAACTATTAACTAGCTCTTTACCGTCTATTCGTTTTTGAAGTTTTTGAAAAAGCGTATTATGTTTTTGACTATTTATAAGGCGTAGTAAAGATGCATTATTAGTAATCCCTTGACTATACAAATAGTTACGATAATCAAATGCGTTATCGTTTGTTGCACGACTAATTTCAAAATAATTAACCTCAATTTCTAATTCATCACCAACTTCATAGCCAATAAACTCACCATATACTTTGATCTTTGTTTTTGTTGTTTTCAATACAATGCTCTTTTCATCCCTACTAATTATATACCCGCTTATAATTGGTTCATCGGTCGGCTGAGGCCACCTAATAAACACTAAAAAGAAAATCATAACCAGCCCTATCGTTACAAGTCGCTCCCACCCAAAATGACGAATTATAAAGAACGCATAAATAATTAAGAGCACTAAAAAAACTGGATGAATCAACATGATCAAAACACCTAACAAACATGCTACCGCATAGTAAATCAAATGATATCTTAAAGACATAATAACTCCCTTATTCGCAAATAAGTTTTTTCTCCTATCCCTGATACTTCTTTTATCTCTTCGATGGTAGCAAATGGGTGTTCATTACGATAATCAATAATTTTATCTGCAGTTTTTGGTCCAATTCCCTTAATCGTCATCAATTGTTCTTTTGATGCATGATTTAAAGAAATTAAATTTTTATTTATAGGGATATAAAAAACTGTTTGGCTATCCAAAACAGTTTTTTGATCAAATCCATAAACATTATCAGTATTTAATGCTTTAAATACATCTTCGATTGTTGGTGAAGAATTAAATACTAAAGTTTCATTATACTTACCTTCAACAATTATTTTTACTTGTGGATCTGATTCAATTTCATTTAATGATGTTTCAGGCAATGTAAATGAATAAACAGTTGAGATAATTAAAATAATTAACAAACCAATAATTTCATGTTTTTTCACAATACCTCCACAAAAAAAGACTGTAAAAACAGCCTTATTCATCAATATTTATATTTAAATGTTTATATGCTTCACTCGTTGCAACACGACCGCGAGGAGTTCTCTTTATCAAACCGATTTGAAGAAGATAAGGTTCGTAGACATCTTCTAATGTTTGTGGTTCTTCTCCAATTGAAGCTGCCAGAGATTCCAGACCTACCGGTCCCCCCTTAAAGCGATGAATGATTCCTAACAAGTATTTATGATCCACATCATCTAGTCCTAATTGATCTACTTTAAGACGATCTAAAGCCTCAATCGTCCGCTCTTTACTGATAATTTCTTCACCGTTGAACTGTGCAAAATCTCGAACCCGTCTAAATAATCGATTAGCAATACGCGGTGTTCCGCGGGAACGCATCGCCAAAGCCGATTTAGCGTCATCATCCATTGGCATTGAGTAGACACGACTGGTCCGATCAATAATCGTTTTTAAATCCGTTTCATCGTAATATTCCAGTTTAGAAATAATTCCAAAACGGTCTCGTAATGGTGCTGACAGATCACCAGCTCTAGTTGTTGCTCCAACTAAAGTAAATGGCGGTAAATCAATTCTTACTGAACGTGTTGATGCTTCTTTACCAATCACTACATCAACACAAAAATCTTCCATAGCTGGATAAAGAATTTCTTCAACCACTTTATTTAAACGATGAATTTCATCAATAAATAAAACATCACCCGGTTCCAATGCTGTTAGAATAGCAACTAAATCACCAGTTTTTTCAATACTTGGACCAGTTGTAATTTTGATATTTGTCCCCATCTCATTAGCAATAATCATTGACATCGTTGTCTTTCCTAGTCCAGGAGGCCCGTACAATAACACATGATCTAGTGATTCGTCACGCAGTTTAGCTGCCCCAACAAAAACTTTTAGATTTTCTTTTAAGTTAGTTTGACCAACATATTCATCGAATGATGAAGGACGCAAACTACTATCATCATCAATAACATTTGCATCAAGAATCTCATTCCTTGTCATTTTCTACCTCCTACTTTACTAATAAACTTAAAGCTCTTTTTACATAACCGTTAGTATCTAGTTTTTCATTTAATAGGACTGCCAAAGCTTTATCCACTTCAGATTTTTTATAACCTAGGGCAATTAATACTTCAGCCGCCTCGTCTAAATCATTATTATTTATCAGTGTTGTTGCTGTTGGTGTATTTTTAAACTTACCTTGAAGATCTAAAATAATCTGCTGCGCTGCTTTTGGTCCAATTCCAGGAATTTTCTTTAAATATGCTACATTCCCTGTTTCAATTGCACTTATAATGCTTGTTACATCACCAGTAGCTAAAATTCCTATCGCTGTTTTACAACCAATCCCTTTGACCAGAATTAATTTTAAAAACATTTCTTTTTCTTCACTTGTTTTAAATCCATATAATAATAATGCATCTTCTTTAACTTGTTGGTAAAGAAAAATCTTTATTTCTTTACCTCGTGTATATTCATATGGATTATTGACATATATCAAATAACCAATTCCACTATTTTCTACAACAATATGATCAATATTCATCTCAACTACCGTACCAATTAAGTAACTATACATTCCCTACTCCTTCACATTTACTATTATACAGCACATCGTACTGTTTTTTATCTCAAAATCGTTTCAAACCATTCTCAACAATTATAGCATTGTAAAAGAAAAAAACCAACTAGTATTACTAGCTGGTTACTCATAAAAATCAAATTCAAACTCACCGATAGCAACATTATCACCATCTTGAGCTCCGGCATTTCTAAGTGCATCATCAACACCCATATTACGCATTTTAATCAATAGTCGTTTTAATGAATCATCACTTACTAACGATGTCATTGCCACCATTCTCTCGATCTTCTTGCCAGTAATTTGCCAATTACCATTACCTAAATTATGTAATTCAAATGGTTTATCTTCCTCATCACCCATTGTATAAAGAACAGTATGTTCAACTTCATCTTCCATTGTGAAAGTTGGTGCAGTAGCTAACGCATCAGCAACCGCATATAAAACCTGATCTACACCATCATGAATAATAGCACTAATTGGGAAAATCTTAACATCTTCACCAACCTGTTTTTTAAAACGAACTAAATTTTCTTCAGCCCCATCTTCATCCATTTTATTTGCTACAACGATTTGAGGACGTTCTAATAAACGATATTGATATTCACCAAGTTCTTTATTAATAGTAACATAATCCTCATATGGATCACGGCCATCGACTGCTCCCATATCAACAATATGAACGATTACTCGACAACGTTCAATATGGCGCAAGAATTGATGCCCCAAACCTTTACCTTGAGCCGCTCCCTCAATCAATCCTGGTAAATCAGCCATAACAAAACTACGTCCATCTTTTACTTGAACCACTCCTAAATTAGGAACGATCGTAGTAAAATGATAATCTGCAATTTCCGGGCGTGCTCGTGAAACAACCGATAAGAGTGTTGATTTACCTACTGATGGAAAACCAACCAATCCCACATCCGCCAATAATTTCAATTCACAAATAAGATCGAAATTTTCACCAGGTTCACCACGCTCACAAATTTGTGGTGCAGGATTCCGTGAAGTTGCAAAACGCGCATTTCCGCGACCACCACGGCCACCTTTAGCAATTACAACACGTTGCTTATCTTCGGTTAAATCCGCCATGATCTGCCCAGTTTCTTCATTAAGAATCATTGTTCCAACCGGTACTTTAATGACCGTATCAATAGCATCTTTACCATGCATTTTTTTAGCCATCCCATTTTGACCAGATGGTGCCTTATATAATCGATTATATTTCAAATCTAACAAAGTTGATAATGAGGTCGTCGCTTGAAAAATCACACTTCCACCACGACCGCCATCACCTCCAGCTGGACCACCTTTTGGTACATGGGCCTCACGTCTAAAAGCTACTGTCCCGTCACCGCCTTTTCCAGCTTCAACTCTAATTTTTGCTTTATCAATAAACTGCATATATCCACCTCTTTTCATCTCTTTATTATTATGATACAAATAATCAGTTATTAGTACAAGAAAAAATCCCTTTGCAGGGATTTTAATTATGCAGCTGGGTAAACAGAAACTTGTTTTCTATCTCTACCAAGTCTTTCGAATTTTACAACTCCATCAACTGTAGCAAATAAAGTGTCATCTCCACCTTTTCCTACATTAGTACCTGGATGAACTTTAGTTCCTCTTTGTCTATAAATAATAGACCCTGCAGTACAAAATTGCCCGTCAGATAATTTAGCTCCTAATCTTTTTGATTTAGAATCACGACCATTTTTAGTTGACCCTACCCCTTTTTTAGAAGCGAATAATTGTAAATCTAATTTGAACATCATATGTTACACCTCCACTTTAGATATCTTAATAAATCGACCATAGCTTTCAACCATCGTTTCTAAAGTTACAACAAGTGTCTCTAGCACCACTTGACAAACTTCATCAGTATGATTGACAACTACATTTATATATCCTTCATTAATCTCAATCGTTCCTAAGCCTTTAGCTAAGAATCCTTTTTTTGCAAGCATATTCATTGCTCCAATACCAACAGTAGAAACACCAGCACAAACTAAATCTTTACCATATTCTCCACTGTCAGCGTGACCTGTAATACTAAGATTAACAATTTGATTATTATTTTGTTTTACTAAAACCTTAATCATTTGATTAAGCTTCTGCAGTTTCTTCAGCAGCTTTTTTAGCAGTTTTATTAATTGTATTGATTACTAATTTTGTATAAGGTTGTCTATGACCTTGTTTTTTGTGGTAATGTTTTTTAGCGTTATATTTATAAATAACAACTTTCTTTTCTTTACCTTGTTTTTCAACAGTAGCTTCAACAGTAGCACCTTTTACATAAGGAGCACCTAATTTCATTGTTTTATCGCCTACAGCTAATACTTTATCAAAAACAACTTTTTCTCCTGCTTCAACATCTAATTTTTCTACAAAGATAGTATCTCCGGCTTCAACTTTTAATTGTTTTCCACCTGTTTCAATAATTGCGTACATATCGCACCTCCTATAATATTCTAAGACTCGCCAACCAAGGCAGCATTGCTTTAATACCTTTTATGTGCGGTTGTAGCTAGAGGTCTACAACACATGCATTATATTATTTTTACCCATCAAAGTCAATTACTTTTTAAGTTTTTTATTAAATATTGAAGTACTTCTTTTTCACTATAACCATTCCCACCAATCAAATAATAATTTTCATATGGGCGGTAAAAACGGTAGTCATGATTAATTTTAAGCCGATGATATTGATTATCATGCATCCTTTTCAAATATAATCTGATAATTATATAACGGAACTCTTTAATATATTGATAATTTATATAGAGCAAATAAAAATAAACTAAGATATATCCCATTTGATTATATAATACAATCAAAACTGATAAAGAAAAAATTGAAACTTTAATTTGTAACTTGACTGCTCGATAATAATCTTTAAATAATGAAAAAACTAGTAATAATATTTTTGATCCATCAAGAGGATAAATCGGTAAGAGATTAAAAACAAATACTAATTGGTTAACTGCCAATAAATATTCGCTATCAAAAAATACTTTTATTACTATAAACATTCCCAAATGAGTAGATAGACCCGCCATGACTATTACCAGTTCTTCAATAATATGATGAGTCCCATAATCATTTAAACTCAAAAAAGCTCCAAAAGGGAAAATCTCAACTTTCTCAATTTCAAAATTAAATTTTTTAGCAAAATAATAGTGTCCAAATTCATGAGTACAGACAATAAACAAAGCACTCAAATAAGCAAATAAATTGTCATTTAACCAAGCAGCGATTAGATAAATCAAAGTAAAAGGATGGATATACCAATCACTCCATCCTTTGATACTCTTCATAACTAATTTCCTTACCTAAATGTTCAAACTGTAAAACAAACTGATCTTGATAACTGCCTAAAACCATCCCTTGATCTACCTCGTCATACAATGTCACCATTACATTATCAATATTACTATAAGTAATTTCTACATCATTCTTGCCTAGAATTACTACATATCCGCTCAAGTTTTCATCATTACCAGTTGCAATTACGCGCCCAGCTTCAATACTTAATACCTCATTACTATTATTTTTATAATAGTCATCTTTAACATGCTGATACTCCACGCCACTAGAAACACTAACATCATCACTTGGCAAAAAAGAAAATAAATTATCAGATATCCAGCTTGTTACCGCTTTATAATTAGTATCATTCAAAATCATTTTCTTAATATTAGAATCCGGATTGATTTTAATATATGACATTGATACTAAAACCACTAAAATTACGACCATAAACTTTACCATAAAATTATAGAATCGCTTAAAATTATCATCATTTAATGGCTTTTTATTAGTGCCCCGGCGCTTTTGCATTCTTTTTCTTACATCATCTAGATCACTCATTCTATCACCTATTCCATTATATGAATCTGATGATATTAAAGACGTTAATTATGAATAAAAAAATCGACGAATTAAACTTTTCTTTTTATATTTAGCATAAGGTACTTGCTGCCCGAGTATGCGCTTTGAAATATTAACAAAACAGCTATGTAATAAATGTTGATTATTTAAGAAAATCGGCACACCACGATTATTAGCTTCAATCATATCATGGCTATCGTAAACAATCCCTAGCAGCGGTAATGATAAAATCTCTTGAGCATCTTCCACCGTTAATGAGCGAGCTCCTTCAATATCATCAACATTAACTTTATTAATGATCATATTAATAGTATTAATTCCCTTTTTCATCAATAAACCAACAACACGATCGGCATCACGTAATGATGATACATCTAAATTGACAACAACAATTGCTTCATTAGCTAATGAAGCAGAATATTGAAAACCTTTTTCGACTCCAGCTGGACTGTCCACAATAATAAAATCATAATCTTTATTTAATCGTTCAATTAATGAATTCATTATTTCTGTATCTAGATTTTCAAATGATAAAGATTTACATGACGGTAATAAGCTCAATCCATCTATACGCTTATCCTTAACTAATACTTGTTCAATTGTACAGCGGCCTTCAACGACGTCATTTAAATCATAAACTACACGATTTTCTAACCCCATCATCACATCCAAATTCTTCAATCCAAAATCACCATCAATTAAACATACTTTAAATTTTGAAAAAGCTAAGGCACTAGCCAGATTAACGCTAACACTACTTTTACCTACCCCACCTTTTCCGGAAGTAACTACAATAACTCTAGACATATATCATATCCCCCTTATCTAAGAATATTTCGTTGTCCTTATAATAAAGCATCGTAAGTTCATAACTTGTATAATTTCGTCGAGATACCCCATTAATTCTAACATGGGCATTTTTAAAGAATTGTCCACTAATTTTTGCTCGAGCATTTAATCCCTCAACCAATCCACTGACGCGCCCCATTACATACAACTTTCCTTTAAATCTAACAATAGCTCCGGGATTAACTTGACCAATAATCAAAGCATCTTGATCCAATTCTAAAATTTCTCCAGCATGAACAGTTTTGTTGATTACTTTAATCTTATTTTTCTTCTCTACTTTGGCCATATTGATTCCATCAAACAATAATACCTGCTTACTAAATAATAAATCCAATAATCTTAATAATTCATGAATACTTAAAATTCGACTTTTAAAATCAAAAAAAGCCCTCGGATAATAGCCATCACTTTTAAGCAATGGTGATTCCAAGAGACTTTCCAATTCATTCATTAAACTATTAAAATCTTGATTATCATCTAAAACAAAAACTAGATGATTATTAACTCCTTTTACTTTGATATGCATTGACTTTACCCTCGAATTCTAATTTCTTGTGGATAAAATATACTGGTGCAATCAATAATAAATTAGCTCCTAACGTCGGTAAAAGACGATTTGTCAAGAAAGCTACGATTGATAGCTGCGTAACATTTGTTATCCACACTAACCAATATATCACAACTTCTTGGGCGATTATTGTCACAATTACGGCGATAAACATCTCTAAAAGGGTATAAGTTGCTAATTTAGTATATTTCTTTCCAAAAAAAGCATAAACACAATAAAGCAACACATAAATCAGTAAACTATTTGCGTAGACAATCGCATAATAAAGTCCAGTCACAGTTGCAAATATGTATCGGTGTTCATCACCAATTGTATTATTCAGCAATGTGAACATCATCAAACTAACACAAGGAACAATTGTTATTCCTAATTTATCAAAATTATACGGTAAATAATAACTAATAATGCTATCAACAACAAAACTTAATGCCATCACTAGATAATAACGATATAATTGCTTATTCATTACTATCGCTCCTAAACACTACCGCAACATATGACAGATCATTAAAATCTGCTGCCGGCTTAACTCTAATTGTTTTTGATGTTCCATCTTCAGAAACAATAGAACTTTCTACAGTTCCAATATAAATTCCTTTAGGCGCTTTCCCACCTAAGCCAGAAGTTATTACTTTGGCATTATCTTCAAATTTTTCAACATCACTAAATAGAGTAATTTCAAAACATTTTGACTCAATGTCATAACGATTTAAAAGTCCATAAACATTTTGATCACCATTAATAACTTGAATCGGTAATGCAGAAGTAGGATTCTCTGCTGTTAATAACTGAACTCGCGCCGTCACTTCTGTAACCGAAGTAACCTTACCAATCATTCCTTTTGAAGAAATTACGACCATATCTTTGCTAACTCCAGCCAAACTTCCTAAATCAATTGTAATTTCGTTATTCCAATCATCACTTTCACGAACAAATGATGTTGTCTTAACATTATAATCAGTTGGCAAATATTCAATATTTAGCATCTTTTTCAACTCATCAATCTCTTTTGAAAGAACATCAGTATTAACTTCGACACTGGCATAAGATGATAATTTTGCTTTTAAAATCTTATTTTCTTTATAAACATCTTTTAACTCATTATATTCACTAAATAAATTACTTACAAATTCAACTGGTTTTTTTACTACATAATACTCTATTGCAGCAATCGAATCGCTGACCATTCGCTCAAGTCCCCCTTGGGTTCTTGAAAATACCAATGATATAGTAGAAAAAACAACAATTGCTACCGTTATAATTAAAACTATTCTCTTATTTCTTTGTTTTTTACGATTATTCAAATTACCACCTCACATCCATATCATTATAAGGCATTAATATAAAATAATCAATTATCTTTAAACTTCAATAATCTTATTTGAAGCAAAACTATAAAATCTACTACGACCAATAATTAAATGGTCAACTACATCTATATCTAATTCTTTTGCCATACTATATAGGCGCTCGGTTGCTTCAATATCTTCAATTGATGGTTCAGGATTACCCGAAGGATGATTATGAACGACCATCACACGATTACTACCACAGATCAATGCTTCTTTAAACAGCTCTCTCCCACTAATAATAGATATGTTATTCCCACCAATAAATACGGTTTTTTCTTTAATTACCTCTAAGCGTGAATTTAAACATAATACAATCACTTTTTCCTGCTGTTCAAACATTAATTGATTTTTCAACAATTCATAACCATCACGCGGTTCCTTAATAGCTGACATAGCCACAGGCTGTTTATCCAAACGTTTAGCAATTTCAATAATAGCTAAAACTTCTATTGCTTTAGCTTGTTTGATTCCTTTAATCTGAATCAACTGATAATAATTGATATCATGCAAATAACGAAAACCCCCAATTTCATTTATAACACGTTGAGCCAATTCAATCGCTGATTCTTGCTTATTTCCAGTTCTTAAGACTAATGCTAATAATTCAATATTATTTAGGCTTTCAATTCCGTGATGGAAGGCTTTTTCGCGCGGTCGTTCTTCCAATGGATAGTTTTTTAATTTCATGATCCTAATTCTTTAATAATTGCTTCATAATCTTGTTTTTCAATAACCTCTTTAAAACTACTTTCGAATTTCGTTTGTTTTATTACACATGTGATTCCACTTTCACTAATTGTATTCCCCATGTCCTTTGCCTCCTTTTCATCCAAAAACACACCTGTTATCACTACGAAATTATTATCTTTTTGATACTTATAATTCGGTTTCCCTAAATCTGATAACTTTTTTATCATTTCATTAGCGTTTTCATCTTGTTTATATATTCCTACTTGAACTATGTAAGTATTAATATAACTATTGATCGTTGAAAAAAACTTCAAATAGATTCCACAAAAACAAATTGATAAAGCAACTGCTAACACTACTACAAGTCTTACTATTTTCATCTTGCACCTCCAAATCTAGTATATGTTAGCAGTTTATAAATATGCTCAATTAACGTGTAATTGAAAAACGTTTTCTTAATAATTTAGCAACGCTATAACCAGCAGCTACAGCTACTAAAGAAATCACATAAACAATCGCTCCGCCACCATTGATCTTTTGCTGAGATATAATCGATAATTCTTTCATTTTAACGCCACTCGATTGAAATAATTTTAGGAATCGATACGCGTCCAGCCCCCGAACGAAACATCTTATAAATTGCAGTTCCAATTACGACACAAAAGAAAAATCCCGTAACACCACCGCCCATTACTTCCATTTGCATACATTGCTGTAATTCATTCATTTTTCTTGTCTCCTCTTTTGAATTTAAGGTCACACTCACCACTAAACCTTATATTATTATTTACTGCAAGAAAATAATTTTTACTTTTAAAAATAGAAAAAAGATGAATTTCTTCATCTTTTTACATTTGCTCTAATTTTTCTTTTACAGCATCATACTTAGATTGATAATCCGCTAATTTATTTCTTTCTAGTTCAACTTTTTCTTTTGGAGCTTTTGAAGTGAACTTCTCATTTGCCAACATATTTTGACAACGTTTAATTTCTCCTTCTAACTTTTTAAGTTGATTAGCTAATTTTTCTTTTTCAGCATCTTTATCAATATAATCCCCTAATTCAACTAATAATGAATTGCCACCTTTAATTGTAATATTTGCAACCTCACCAGCAGCATTAAGATTATAACCTGAACAAACTGCATTACATAATTTCTTGATGTAAGGTAAACATTTATTTAACAATCCTTCTAGATCATCGTTTTTAGTATTGATCACGTATGGCACTTCAATTGCATTTTTAATCGTATATTGTGTTCTGATTTCACGGATACCTTTTACAATATCGATTAAATATGTAAATTGATCATTAATACTTTCATCAGTAAAATGATCATTTACTTCTGGCCAGATAGCAATACAAATAGATTCTTCTAAATGTGGAATTGTCTGGAAGATTTCTTCAGTTACAAATGGCATGAATGGATGCAGCATTTTAACAATCGCATTTAAAACATAAACTAATGTATTTAAACTTGCCTGTTTTTCTGTATCATTAGTACTATTTAAATGTACTTTTGTAAGTTCAATATACCATGAACAGAAGTCATCCCAAATAAATTTATATAACTCACTACCAACATTAACAAATTCAAATTTATCCATGTTAATATCTACTTCACGAATCACTTCATTTAAACGATTTAAAATCCATTTATCACAAAGATTTAGATTATCAAATGATAATTCTTCAAATTTCATTTCATCATCAATATTCATTAAAACAAAACGAGCACTATTCCAAATTTTATTGATAAAGTTCCATGATGCTTCTAATTTTTCCGGAATATAACGCAAATCCATTCCTGGTGCCGAATTAGTTGTTAAGAAGAAGCGTAATGTATCAGCACCATATTCATCAATAACATCCATCGGATCAACACCATTGCCTAACGATTTTGACATCTTTCTCCCTTGTTCATCACGAATCAAACCATGAATTAAAACATGTTCGAATGGTCTTTCCTCAGTGAAGTGTAATGATTGGAAAATCATTCTGCTCACCCAGAAGAAAATAATATCATACCCTGTAACTAAAGTATTGGTAGGAAAATAACGCTTAAATAATTCACTATCGGTATTAGGCCATCCAAGTGTTGAAAATGGCCATAGTGCACTTGAAAACCATGTATCTAGGACATCTTCGTCTTGTTTCCAGTTTTCTAAATCAGCAGGTGGATTTTTCCCAACATAAACTTCACCGGTTTCTTTATGATACCAAGCCGGTACTTGATGTCCCCACCATAATTGACGAGATATACACCAGTCTTCAATATTTTCCATCCACTGATTAAATGTTTTTTCAAAACGTTCAGGGACAAAATTTACTTTAGAATCCTTTAACTGATTTTCTAAAGCTGCCTTAGCTAATGGCTCCATTTTAACAAACCATTGTTTTGATAAATATGGTTCAACGATTGCATTACTTCTTTCTGAATGCCCCACCTGATGCATATGTTTTTCAATATGGTCAACAACCCCAGCTGCTTTAAAATCAGCAACCAAAGCCTCTCGACAAGCAAAACGATCCATTCCTGCATATTTATGTGCCAGTTCATTCATAGTTCCGTCATCATTCATACAAATTGGCATTTCTAAGTTATATTTTTTTGCTAACGCAAAGTCATTAGGGTCATGAGCAGGGGTACATTTCATTACCGCTGTCCCAAATGACATATCAATATAGCTATCAGCCATGATTGGTAACGCTTCACCATTAGCTGGATTGATTGCTTTTTTCCCGACTAGGTGAGTATAACGTTCATCATCAGGGTGCACAAATATAGCTTGATCGGCAAACATTGTTTCAGGACGTGTTGTCGCAATAATTAATTGTTCATCACTATCAACGATTTGATATTTAAAATAATACATCGCCCCTTCAATTTCTTTATGAATCACTTCAATGTTACTTAATGCCGTTCTTTGAACTGGGTCCCAATTAATGATCCGTTTCCCTTGGTAAATCAATCCTTCATTATATAATTTAACAAATACTTCTTTAACTGCTTCGCTTAAACCATCATCTAAAGTAAAACGTTCTTTAGAATAATCTAATGATAAACCTAATTTTTCCCATTGAGCTCGAATAATTGAAGCATATTCTTCCTTCCATGACCATGCTTTTTCTAAAAAGCCATCACGACCAAGATCATAACGAGAAATACCTTCTTCACGCATCCTTGCCTCTACCTTAGCTTGAGTTGCAATACCCGCATGATCCATTCCCGGCAGCCACAAAGCATCATAACCTTGCATTCTTTTATAACGGATGATCATATCTTGTAAAGTTGTATCCCAAGCATGACCTAAGTGTAATTTACCAGTTACATTAGGTGGGGGAATAACAATTGAATACGGCTTTTTGCTAGTATCACCAGCTTCAAAATATTTTTTATCGATCCAATGACGATATTTTCCTTCTTCTACTTTATGATGATTATACTTCGGTTCCAGTTGTTTGCTCATCAGTTGTTACCTCCAAATCAATAAAATCATTTTTGTTTTCACGAATAAATTTAGCTGCTTTATTAACAATTCCAGAAGATTTCAACATTGACAATAATGAGCTTGTAAAATCAGAAAAATTATATTTTCCATAATCACTATCTTCATCTAATTCAATTTCTTCCTCATTTTCAATCATTACAGCTAATTTTTCTGCTGCAGTCATCAACTCAGCAATTTCATGGCAATCCACAGCCTCAAATGCTTTAATGGCATATGGACGATAAAGGCAATATGGTTCCTTAATAAAGAATGAGTGCAATGAACCACGCCCTCCTTCCATTGAAAGTTCTACTTGATAAATAGTGTAGATCAGTAATTCGCTTGGTGTCATTACATCAAGCAATGTTCCAGTAATTTCTTCTCCTTCATACAATTTATCTTCTTTTGCTAAAAGGTGGAATAAAACAGCATGTGTTAACTCTTCATCAGGAGTTTGATCAAACACTTCGCTTGTAAAATGACTATACTTAACCCGGTTTTCTTCATATGCAGCCCGCTGTTGTTTTTGATATTTTTTAACTTGACGCATTTTACCACTATAAAAATACATTAAAAATAAACATCCACCTAAAAATAAAATCCAAACCACTGAATAACTCATAATTTCCTCCTTAAAATAAAAAAGCACCGTCATAAGGACGAATGCTCGTGGTACCACCTTACTTTGCATAGCTTATCTATGCCTCAAGACCTTAACGCAGTCATACGTGTCTACCTACTTTTTTTCAATAGACATGCTCCTAGGCTACCTTCAATCCATTATCTTATCCCCTTCCACCAGCCAGGGACTCTCTTAAAAGTTTCTGGATCTACTCCTCCTAATCATTGCTAGAAATATTCTAACAAAATCATCAGCCCTAGTCAATCGCTAACTTTTTATTTAACGAAGAAATTGAATCCAAATAATATAATAAGCGAGACATCATGATAATATTATTAATTTCATCATGTCCTAATTCAATGATCGGAACAACATGTAACAAACACTGTAATAAAAGCCGCTCTTCTTTTAAGAGCTTTATCTTACAAAAATAACTATCAAGAATAACGTCAAAATCAAAGATAAACTCTGGAATTCTTTGATACATATTATAAATATCATAAATACATAAGTTGATTTTAATTTGATCAATAGAAATTAATTTACTTTCTTTCATCATTACATGACTATAATTAAAATTATTATATGTCAGACATAATCTTATCGTATCTAGATTGCAAACATATTGTTCATAGCATTCCAAAAGTTCTAAGGCTTTTTTTAGACAACCTTCAATTCGATGATAATTTAAAACAAACATCCATCCTGTTGGACTACGATACGATAAAACTTCAAAATTACTCATAATTTCATTGTAATAAGCTTGACGCTCATGAATAATATTTGCTATATCTTCAATTTGACGTTTAAAAAAACTCTTTGAAACACTATAATTAAAAAAAGAAGTTGAATGCAAATATGATAAGCATTCATAATAAAATTTTAATTTTAATTCTTTAACGATTGCATTATCACTTGCTAACCAAGGACTTAAATAAAAAGTTTTATCCTCATAACTTGTTAGAACTTGTTTTTTATAATTTCTGATTACTGGCAAAAAGCATTTTAAATGCAAGCTCTCTATATGATCAATAACAACAGTCAATCCATTGTCTTCAACAAACTTTAAACAAAAGAATCCTTCACGACATTTTACTTTATAGACTTTTTTTGTTACTTTAATATAACCAATAACTTCTAGTGAATAGGCTTCCTTAATTAATTCGTTCATGGAACATATGGAATGATTAAGACACTGCCGGCTTCTAGAGCCTTATCTTGGTTATAATTGCGGATTATTTCTTCATCCACACTATAACGGGTCGCCACTTCACTATAACTATCATTTTCTTTAACTATATATAAGTAATAAGTTCCCACACTATCGCTAGTGTCTTGAAAAATTGGTCGTGACTTGCTTTGGTAAACCTTTTCTTGAAGTTGTTCACTAATCTCCTCAGCCATAGCTGTTTCTTTTTTACTGACTTCCATTACAGCAGCTTCTTTAGCAACATGTGCCATTGGTTCTTTGGTCATATGAACAGCCGGTTCTTTTGCTGCGTGTACTGATGACTCTGATTTCTGCGGTATTACAGCAACTTTTGATGTTTCTAAGTTTTTAGGATGATTATCCATTTCTTTTGCCACTGCTTTTATCTCTTTTACTGTTGAAGTCGTAGTTTCAGCAGCCATCGGCTTACTTTCTGGCTGCTTTGCTTGAGCAACGTAAGCTGGAGTTACTGGCCCAGTTTCTTGGACTTCGACAGGTTTAGCTCGAACTAATTGCTCAATTGAAGCATTAGCTGGTTCAGTATCCTTGATTAAGTTTTCAATTTCTTCAAGTGCTTCATCATGCCCAAGATGCTCATCCCGTACATATCGATCTTCTCCTTCTACCACCCCATGAATACCTACTTCAATCTTAATTTGGATATTTCCATCTTTAATAAAATAATCAAAATCTTCAACTTTAATATTGAAATCTCGCTGATCAACAATCTTATCAAATGTTGCCAATACATCTAATTCAATATTTTCATCAAATTTATGATTGCCATTATACTCTCCTTTAACAATTAAACTTCCTACTGCTCGAACGCCTACACTTTCAATCTTGTAATTAATAGACTCATCTACTGATAATGATAATAATTCATTCAATTGATGATTTAAATCAATCCATTTTTCAAAATATATCTTTTGCATATATACCTCCCATCAAACTATATGCACGATTCTTAAAAATATGAAAAAAGACCGCCTTTTATAGAATATACTAATTCATTCTACTTTGTTCCACCAGAATCTAGATACTTTGATATTATTTAAACAAAATAAAAGTAGATACATTTAAAAGCTCTATCTTTCTTGCATCTACCATCATTTTACTTTTTAAAATCTAATTAAAATTAATATCGCATAGCTCATAGATAAAGTTCCATGCTTCTTCAATTCCTTTTTTCCTTAAGCTTGAAAAACGAACAAATTTATCTTCAGGATGAAACCCCAAAGTATCTTTGATAATTTTTTCATTCTTTTTCAGATCATTTCTTTTTAATTTATCTTCTTTGGTTGCCACGACCATTACCGGAACATCATGATGTTTAACAAATTCATACATCAGCACATCATCTTTAGTCGGTTTATGACGATAATCAACTAATAAAATAAATCCTCTTAAAGTTGAACGTAAAGTTATGTATTCATCCATTGTCTTACCAAATTGCTTAGTAATACTATCATTAACTTTAGCATAACCATAACCAGGAACATCAACAAAATATAATGCATCATTGACATTAAAAAAATTTAATGTTCTTGTCTTTCCTGGAGTCCCTGAAACTTTAGCTAAACCATTATGATTTAACATTGCATTAATAAAACTGCTTTTACCAACATTACTACGTCCCGCCAAACACATTTCAGGAAAACTTTCTTCTGGCCATTGACTTTTCCATGCTGCGGATAAAACATATTCTGCTTTCTTTATTTTTACCATTCTCATCACCTTTTTCATTGTACCACACAATAAGAAAAAAAGGGTTATTTTTAACCCTATTTTTCAAGTGCGTGATCTAGTACTGTATCAATATGATCAGCTAATACGATTTCTAATTCATCTTGAACAGATTTTGGTATATCATCAATATCTTTAGCATTATCCTTTGGGATAATAATCTTTTTAATTCCAGAACGATGCGCTGAAATTGATTTTTCTTTTAAACCACCAATTGGCAGCACATTTCCCCGTAATGTAATTTCACCCGTCATAGCAATATCATTGCGAACCGGCTGATTTTTAAAAGCTGAGTAGATAGCAGTGGTCAAGGTAACACCTGCACTAGGGCCATCTTTCTTTACAGCTCCTTCAGGCACATGAATATGAATATCTTCTTTATCAAATGCAATTTTTTCAAGACCATATTTCTCTTTATTAGCTTTCATATAGTCTAATGCAATCGATGCTGATTCTTTCATTACATCCCCTAATTGACCAGTAATAATAAATTTACCAGATCCTTGGAAATGATTGACTTCAATTGGTAAAATATCTCCACCAAATTGTGTATATGCCATACCAGTAACGACACCTATTTGGCTATGATCTAATTTCTTAGTATGTTCAAATGGTGCTTTACCTAAATGTTTTTCTAAACTTTCTTTATTAACTGTTAAGTTATCACGTTTTTCTTTTAAAACGATTAATACCGCTTTACGACAAATCTTTGCCAGCAATCTCTCAAGATCACGAACTCCAGCTTCGCGCGTATAGTGACGAATAATCGCCATAATTGCATCATCTTCAATTACTAGTTGATCTTCCTTTAAACCGTGTAAAGCTAACTGCTTTTTAATTAAATGATTTTTAGCGATCATTAGTTTTTCTTGTTCTGTATATGAAGATAGTTCAATGATTTCCAAACGATCTCTAAGCGGAGCTGGAATATTTCCTAGATCATTTGCAGTAGCGATAAACAATACTTTTGATAAATCATATGGTTCTTCCAAATAATTATCAGAGAATTGACTATTTTGTTCAGGGTCTAAAACTTCAAGCATTGCACTAGTCGGATCACCTTTATAGTCACTTGACATCTTATCGATTTCATCAAGTAAGAAGACCGGATTTATTACTCCCGCTTTCTTCATCCCTTGAATAATTCTTCCTGGCATAGACCCAAGATAAGTACGACGATGTCCACGTACTTCAGCTTCATCTTTAACTCCACCTAATGATGCCTTGATGAATTCACGCTGTAGTGCACGGGCAATACTTTTAGCGATTGAAGTTTTCCCAACCCCTGGTGGCCCAGCAAGACAAATAATTGGTGCTTTTAGCGATTTAGTCATTTGTTTAACCGCTAAGTATTCAACAATTCGTTCCTTTACCTTTTCAAGACCATAATGATCTTCATTTAAAACATCTTCAATTGCTTGAATATCTTCAACATCTTTAGTTTCTTGATACCAAGGTGTTTTCATCATCCAGTCAATATATGTTCTTACTACATTAGCTTCTGAAGAAGCTGCTGGCATTGTTTCAAAACGGCGTAATTCTTCTTCAATTTTATCCTTAACATGCTGTGGATAAGGATTTTTTTCAAGTTCTTCACGAATCGTTTCTGCATCGTCTTCCTTCGGTACACTATCACCTAATTCCTCTTTAATAGCCCGAAGTTTTTCTCTTAAATAGTACTCACGTTGATTTTCATCAATACTTTCACGAACTTTACGATTAATCGTTTCTTCAATTTCACCTATCACTTTTTCCGATTCAATTGAACTAGCTACTAATAATAAACGTTCATTGATATTAATAGTTTCTAAGATTTTTTGTTTTTGATTAAGATCAATTGGTAAATATTGTCCAATTGTGTCAGCTAAAACACTTGCTGATACTCCACTAGTTAATCGATTGATTGAATCTAGCGGCATATTTGGCATACTGCGTTTTGCTTGTTCAAAATACGAAGTTGTCTTACGAACTAAAGCAACTTCTTCATTTCGATCTCCAAATTCATCTTCAATAATTTCAACAGTTGAGTAGATACTTCCTTGTTGTTCTTCAAAGTTAGTCAGCCTAACTCTTTTTGCCCCCAAAACAGTTAATTTGATAGTTCCCGAACTGTCACGGCGCACTTTACGATCAATTTTACAAAGAGTTCCAATATGGAACACATCATCAAAAGAAGGATTATCCACTAATGGATTGATTTGTGAGACAAAAATGATATTGTTATCATGTTCATTAGCACTTAATTCAAGTGCCTTTAAACTCACTGGACGACCAACATCTAATGTTAACCTGTTTTCTGGGAAAACAATCATGCCCCGTGTACAAACTACCGGTAACGTTAATACAGTTTGTTCATTCATTCTATTTCCTCCTATTTCGCTATTTTACTAAAAAGACGCATGAGCGTCTTTTCATTATTTTAAGTTGTCTTTTACTAAATCAACAGCTTTACGAGTTAACAAATCGTTTTCGATACGGCTCATATTTCCTTCGAAAATTTTCTTAACTTCGTCTAATTCTTTTTGATAATATTCAGCAATTGTTTTTAATTCTGTTTCTAATTCTTCATCACTAACTGCTAATTTTTCTTCTTCGATAATTGCTGCAAGAATAGCATTTAATTTTACTCTTTCTTCAGCTTGAGGTTTAATATCTTCTTTGATATCATCTTTTGATTTACCAGTAAATTGTTGGTAAACTTCAAAATTTAACCCTTGTCTTTGTAAATTTTGTTCAATTTCTTGTAACATTAATCCTTGTTCTTGTTCTAATAAAGCATCACTGTCTTCTACTTTAGAAGACGCTACGATTGCTTTATATAAATCATCCATGAATTTATTTTCATTTTCAGATTCTTTACGAGTTTTAATATTAGCTTTGATATGATCCTTCAATTGATCTAAAGTTTCAACACCATCAATATTTACATCTTTAGCTAATTCATCATCAATTTCTGGTAAATGTTTTTCTTTGATTTCATGTACAGTCACTTTGAAAGTAGCTTCTTTACCAGCCAAATCAGCTGCACCATAATCTTCTGGGAAAGTAACAACGATATCTTGTTCTTTATCTACAGTCATTCCAATCACTTGATCTTCAAATCCTGGAATAAATGAACCACTACCGATTTCTAATGGATAGTTTTCACCTTTTCCACCTTCAAAAGCAACACCGTCTACAAATCCTTCAAAATCAATTACTGCAGTATCACCTTTAGCAACTTTCCCACCTTCTTTTACTGTTAATTCAGCAAATTGAGTTTGATAGTTTGCTAATTGTTCTTCGATTTCTTTTTTAGTTACTGTAACGCGACCTTTTTTAACTTCTAATCCTTTATATTCACCAAGCTCAACTTGTGGTTTTACTGGTACTAAGATTTGAACTTCCAATTCATCAGCATCTACTTTTTGAACACTTAAAGCAGGTTGTGCTACTGGTTCAACATTTGCTTCAGTTAAAATTTCAACAAATTTTGTTTGTAAAATCATATCTGTTGCTTCTTCTAAAACACTAGCTTTAGAAACTCTTGCTCTTACCATAGCTGCAGGTGCTTTACCTGGTCTAAAACCATCGATTTTTACATTTTTAGCTAATTTATCAAGTGCTTTTTCTTGAGTAGCTTTCCATTCTTCAATATCAAATGCTACTGTTAGTTCTACGATTGCATTTTCTAATTTTTTATTATTGATTTTCATACTATTCTCCTTTTTTAGTTTCATCACGTATTATATACTAACAATACTATTAATTCAACTTTTTTGAACAATTAATCTTGCAATTTCAGTACTTTAATATTCAATTTCTTTAATTTCATTTAATTTTTCTAAAATTTCTTCTTTATCACAATTATAAAGGTACTCGATATCATCTAATTCAATGTCAATATACTGCATCGACGCAATATGATAATGAATTGCTGCAGCAATTGAACGATAATCATAATCATCGATATATTTAGGATAAACTAAATATAGATAGAAATTTAGAAACTGCTCACACAATGAATATAACGAAGGATTATCATCTTCAATTCCTTCAGATAAAAGATTTAAGATCGTTCCACCAACTTCTTGATTCAAAACTAATGGAGCATAACTTGGATTAATTCCATATTCAATCCCCTTTTTTACCAAGGTCATTTCTTCATCTATTTCTTGATCAATCATCAATTCAATGAGTAAACTCTTAGCGAAGCTAGGCTTATTTTCATCTTTCAAAAAATTACGAATAGCTGGTAATAGGCGCCGAATATTAATTCCTTCCATTTGTTCAATTGCCATATACAATAAATCCTCATTAGGCAAATCTTTCATCAAAATATTTTCCATATCATCCAAACTAAAAGCATTATTATGCCGTTCCATTCCCTCGTTTGCTTCACGTTTAGCTAACAGCAGTTCATCATGAGCAGCATTAAAGATTGCTTCATATTCATACGGAATATATGGCATTGATAATTCTTCTACCATGATATTGATTGCTTCTTCAAACTCCTCTAGTTCCTTTAAAGTAGCCACATAAATACTTACAACATCATAATAGGTATTACTTGCTTTCGCTTTTGCTAACATTCCTTCAGCTTTAGCCATTTGATATTCACCTAAACCATAAAGACAAACAAGACGCTGATACCGCGTCATTTCGTCATCCATATCATTCAATAGATCAAGTGCATCTTGAAATTGATTATTAGCTATATATTCTTCAATCATATTTTCTCCTTAAAAATGATGTATCTAGGATACATCACTATTCTTCTTCTAAATCAAATTCATAATCCAAGACATCTGTAGTTTCTTCTTGTTCTTGGAGACTTTCAATCACTTCATTATAAAGTTCTAACTTACTATCCTTTAAAAAATCATCATCTGTCAAAGGCATAATCATCACTCCTTACAAACGTAATTATAGCAATACTTTATCATTTTGCAATCGAAACACCTCAAATAATTCTTCGTAGTAGTCATTAAAAACACTATTTTTACGCCAGATAAAATTAATATCATGTTTTATTGTTAAAGCATTTACTTTGACTTGCTTCAATCTTCTTTCAGCTAATTCTTTTTCAACAGCTAATTTATAGATAAAAGTTATTCCATGATTATTTTTAACAAGACGTTTGATCATATTAATATTACCAATTTCAATAATATTACTAAAATCATCAATATCTAAATTCCGCTCTTTTAACCATCGTTCAATAATTTCTCGTGAACCTGAGCCATTTTCACGAATAATTAGATTATACTTAAATAATTCACTAATATCATGGACTATTGACAATGGAAAATCAATTGAACCAACACATATATATTCATCTTGACAAAATTTTCGATAATCATACTCTAATTTATTAAAGTATCCTTCAACTAAAGCAAAATCAAGTTGTCCTTCATTGATCATCTTTAATAACTCACTTGTATTTGCAACCTGCATCTTAATCATTGTGTTTTGATTTTCATTTAACAATTGATCAATCACTTTAGGCATCACATATTCCCCTACTGTAAGTGTTGCTCCAAAAACCAGCTCTTGTTTCAATGACAAATTATTTAATTTATTTTTCAAAAAAATATCATCATGCTTTAATGTTGTAGCTACATCAAGCAAAATTTTTCCTGCTTTAGTTAATTGCATCTTTTTACCAATATACATAAATAACTTAACATCATAATATTCCTCTAAATAACGAATATGACCCGAAACAGCTGGCTGAGTAATATTTAAATACTGACTTGCTTTAGTAAAATTCATATATTTGCATACCGCCAAAAAAGTATCGATCCGAAAATCTAACATTAAATCACCTCATTATAACTATAACATATTATTATCGTTATATAAATATATATAATTTTTATTTATTGTTTGATTTATGTATAATAACTTCGACAAAGGGGGATTAGAAATGTCAAAAATAAAAAATAATGCTTTAGGAGTTATTCTATGTCTAGCTATTGCAATGCCAGCATACTATCTCGGTAAACAACTGCCATTGATTGGCGGTCCCGTATTTGCCATTTTAATGGGAATGATCATTACATTCTTAGTTAAAGATAAAAGCAAAGTTCAAAGTGGGATCACATATACTTCTAAAAAAATCTTACAATACGCCGTTATATTATTAGGATTTGGTATGAATTTAAGCGATATTGTAAAAACAGGAAGTTCATCTTTACCAATAATTATCTCAACGATTGCAACTTCTCTAGTCGTAGCCTATGTACTATGCAAAGTATTAAAAATGCCATCAAAGATTTCAACACTGATCGGGGTTGGTTCATCAATTTGTGGTGGTTCTGCAATCGCTGCAACCGCACCAGTTATCGAAGCTGACGATGAAGAAATCGCTCAAGCTATATCAGTAATCTTTTTATTCAATATTCTTGCCGCCTTAATTTTCCCAACTTTGGGCGGTATGCTAGGATTATCAAATGATGGTTTTGGACTTTTTGCTGGAAGTGCAGTCAATGATACATCCTCTGTTACCGCCACTGCAACTGCATGGGATGGTATTCATGGAAGTAATACCCTAGATCAAGCAACGATTGTTAAATTAACAAGAACACTAGCAATTATTCCAATTACCTTAGTATTAGCTTTTAAACGTACTCGCGATGCTGAAAAAAGTGAAAGTACTTTTAATCTCAAGAAAATTTTTCCTTTCTTTATCTTATTCTTTATCCTAGCTTCTGTTATTACAACAGTCTTCAACCTGCCTGGTAATATTACCGCACCAATTAAAGATCTTAGCAAATTTTTTATTGTTATGGCAATGGCAGCTATCGGATTAAATACAAATATTGTTAAACTTGTAAAAAGCGGTGCCAAACCAATTTTCATGGGATTTTGCTGTTGGGTGGCTATTACTGTGGTTTGTTTATCAATGCAAGCACTATTAGGTTTATTTTAAAATGACGAATATTCGTCATTTTTTATTTTTAAAACGCCAAGTTATTTACCTTTATCCATCTAGACAAGCAATATATGCGATTAATTTCAAACGCTCTGGATCAATTACTTCATTTCCATATGCTTCATAAAATAAATCACCATATTTATCATTACCTAGATTATAAGCAAGTGACCATCTTCCCCAAAACAAATCATAATGGCGATCACCTACTCCCGCACGTCCCATATCCAAAAAACCGCAAAAACGATAATCTTGGTCTAAAAAAATATTTGGCAAACAATAATCACCATGAATAACTGTATCTTCAACTAAAATATCCTTTTTAGCATTAATATAACTAAACACCTCGTCAAGTTCTAAGCAGCCAATACCTTGTGTCATTTGCTCATCTAAGTTGGCTTGTTGATAATTTAAAAATACACGTTTTAATATTTCTTCATTATGATTTATAGATATAGCTTCAGTAAATTTTGTATCATGGAACTTTCTTAACAGCTTTCCCAAAGTTACTGCTAATATCTCTGGATTAGAAATTAGTTTTGGGGCACAGCTGCACATACCTGACATTCTCTTAGTTAATAAATAATCTCGCTCACTACTGCTATATTCTAGCGCCGCTTGACTGTAATTATACTTACTAAAATATATTAATGCCCGATACTCTGCCTCTAATTCACGTTTTTTTCCAATTTTTAAATAATAATCTTGATAGCAGTAGGTTTTGGCACCAGATCTCCCACTTGTATCTAAAAATAGTTCGGGAGATTTTCTAAATAACTCTAGCAAACTCTTAATATCCATATAAAGATCACCTGCCTCTTTTAAAAATCATCTTTTTTTATTATTATATCAAGGTTATTAATTGTTTCAATTAATAAAAATAGAGTAACGTCATTAGTTGAATCCCTCTACTCATAACGTTAACTCTAAAATCTATTATTACGCTTTTATTTACTTTTAATGTCATCAATGATGATTCCATCTTCAATTGTAATGATGCGGTCTGCCTGATAATTCACTAATAAAAGCAGTTTTTTTATTTTTAATATCAAGCAATTCTAAAACCTCATCAATATTGTATTCCTTTGTCAAAGGTGAAATTCAAGAACAATTAGTACTTTATTCACAACTTATTCACATTTCTTAATAAAGCTATAACCTTTTTTATAATAACCATTTTTCTTATAAAATTCATGTGCTCGACGACGTTCAAGTCCGCTATTGACTGTGATGGCACTTACCTGTTTGCTCAGGGCGTATTGTTCGCTATACGCAATTAAAGAACTTCCAATTTTTTGCCCTTGATATCTATGTTCTACTGCCAACGCAATAATTCTCATAATTTTCCCTTCAATTTCTAACCCCCAACCTAACATCAATCCAATTATCCCTACTACTCTGTAATCGATAATTGCAACATAAATTTGATAGTTTGTATCTTGAAGCATTTGATCAAGTCGCCAACAAAATTTATTAAATTCCAAGTTTTGGTATCCTAATTCATATTTAACTAATTGATACACGTCCTGATAATCAACTTCCTCTATTTTACGTATTAACATTTAATAATCTCCCTTCTTCCTACAGTTTAAACCCCCTTAAAATTTTAAGCAAACAAAAAGGCCACATGTTATTTACAATGTGACTTTTCTAACCATCGGTATGCCTCAATGATCCAACAATGAGGAAATAATAATAGATCGTGGTCAAACTGATATTTTATATACTGATAACAAGCTGCTTCTAAAGAATCATTTAAAACCATTTCAATATTCTTTTTAAACGGTGGTTCCCCAGGCTGATCCCAAGCTAGTTTATCAGCAATAAAAATAATCATATCTAATTTACTAGGATTAGATCTTAGTGTTGTATGTGATTCGATTGCCTTTAAAATTGATAAATTCCTAATTTGAAAATACTCATAAGCTATTAAAGCAGATATTTTTTGATGCAATAAAAATGGATATATCTTTTCTGCACTATCTAATTGCCATTGTAATTCATTAGCAATTTTCATCATATCTTGGGGAGTAATAACAGCACTAATATCATGTAATAAAGCTGCTACAATACAAGCTCTAATATCTTCTTGATATTGCAAAGCTAATTTTTCTGCTGCCATAGCCACTCCAAGAACATGCTGATATGTTCTTTCTTTATTATTAAGCAAATAAAAATCTTTTATTTGTTCTTCAATAGTTTGATTCCTTAGTGGAGTTTGAATGTAATTTAAATCCATCATAGTTACCTTTCCATTTAATAGCCAATATTAATTAACAAGTTATATCTTCTAAAACTGTTTTTAATTGCCTTACTCCATTTGATTGAGACGTTATAATAGCTTGTAAAATTGTTTTTAATTCAGAACAAATTGGATATTCCAAAGTTGTTTTCGCCATTGCAATAGCACCTTCATGATGTGGAATCATTTCATTAATAAAATTTACATCAATGTCATTACTGCATGATGGCTCAGCCATTTTTGTGAACATAGTTCCTACGATAATATCAAGCCTATTTTGATAATCATACAATTGTTCTTGAGAATTTGTCTGATTTTGACAATCACATAAAATTCTCCGCATATTCTCAATACTTCTTGTTTGTTCTTTTATAATGTTAAAAGCAATATTTTGTAAAGCTTCATTCTTAGTGTATTTTAATAAATTACATGACATTAAAATTGCCGCACGATGATGCGGGATCATTTGAACCATAAAATTATAAGATATGCTGCACGACAATTCAACACTAGTCATTTTATTAATCATTTGATTTAAAATACAGTGATACTCATCTAAATAGGATTGAAGTTTTTGTTCATAACAATACAAATTTTCCATCTGCTCATCTCCTATTTATTTATATGAATCATGAGCATCAAATGTTCCTTTTATATAAAACAAAAAAAGCCCCAAACCATTGGTTTAGAGCCATTTTTAATCAATGGCGTCCACGAAGGGATTCGAACCCCTGACCGCACGCTTAGAAGGCGTGTGCTCTATCCAGCTGAGCTACGTAGACCTCTCTCTCTTGACTGCTCATATATAATAGCATATCTAAAAGAGATGTGCAAGCATTTTTTAACAAAATATTTGTTTAAATTTAACTTCTATTTTTCCCTGGTCAACTAGAATAGTACAATAAGATTTTCCACTCCCACGACGAGGCAAAGTGGTTGAACCAGGATTAATTAAATAAAAACCCGTCACCTCATCACATTGAGGAACATGGGTATGTCCTGATAATAATACATCACAACCATGTCTCAGCAAATCATCTACCATCGCTTCTTCACGTTTATAATATCCATAACGATGCCCATGAGTAACTAAAAATCTTACTCCTTCAACTTCAAAAACAACTTCATCATCAAAAGGAGCCATCCAATCGTTGTTTCCACGAACACATATCCAGCCTTTTAACTGCTCTTCACGTGCTTCACTATCACCACAATGAACATAGTAATCGCCATCAGGTTCTAAACGTTGTACTTCATCGATCATCTTATGATAACCATGGCTATCGGACATTACTACTACTTTCTTCATATTTATCACCTGACATTATTATACACAATTAAGGTTCAAAGTTAAATTACATTTTAATTCGGTTGTCTACTTCACCATTTACATCTTGAACTGGGTCTATCTCTTGATTATCTACAAATAATGAAACTTTTTTAACATTTTCTAAATGACTAGCTGATTTAACGATTCGATTATACAAAGTATTATCAATCGATTCATTATCATTTAAAATATTAGCAGCTAAATGAATTGATAGTGTTCCATCTTGTAACGAACATTGATCAACTAATGATAATGGTTTATCATAATCCATTTCATTTAACATGATTGATACTTTTGTATCAATATCATTTTCATTTGTTTCAATTCGTTTAGTTACAGGAACATAATATTCTTTGTTATTGATAGTCTCTGTATTATAAACAACAACTGGTGTTGTTTTATAAATATAATTAGTGCTTGCTTCAAAATTATTGATACCCAACTGATTTGTAATACAGCTTGCTGGTACTGTACTATTCGGTAAAGTACTAATATCATTACCATCAATTTTTAAATTTACTTTTTCAATATCTCCGTTACAAAAAACATAAGAAAACATTTCAAAAATGTCAAGTGCTTCCTGATTACTGTTAACATACAAATTATCACTTAAATCAAAGGTTAATGATTTATCATTAATTGCCATGGCATTCACTTGCAGGTTCGAATCTAAGATAGGATGTAAACCTAAATACTCGTAATCATTAGATTTCATTACCTCAATCATATTACGATATTTTGTATCATCTTCAACTTCAGCACCAAAATCTACTTCAATTGGAACTAATGTGTTTTTATCGTCTCTAAATACAACTGTTTGATAATTTGCTGTCATCGTAGCAGTATTCTTTTTTTCATTCCTATTATTATCTTGTTTAATACAGAAAAAGCATACCATCAAACAAGCACAAATGATAATACCATTACGTAGTTTTCTTTTCATCCAATCACCTCAATATAATAATATGAAGTGATCCTCTTAAAAGACCAAATAAATATTATATATTTCTTATTTAATAAAAATACTTTCATCAAAAAAATTAGTCGGATTATAAAATCACGACTAACTATTTTATAATAATATGTTCAACAACCAAATCTGTATAATCAAAAAAACCTGTTGATGATTTTAAAAATTCATCAACTCTACCTGTTGTATAAATCTTAATAAATTTATTTTTATTAAGATTTAATAAATTATTTTTAATTAAAACATCTCGAACATTTTTACAAACAGCATCACTGCTGGAAATATATTCAATATCTGGTAAAATATCTTTTATTTGATTCTCTAAAATGGGATAGTGCGTACAACCTAAAATAATTGATTTAATCTTTCCTGCATAAGAATCCAAATACTCATGCAATACATCATAAATATCTTTTTTATCCATTCCAGCCTCCACTAAAGGAACTAACTTAGGTGTTGGCAACGTAAACACCTCAATTCCAGTCTGATAACAATCAATCGTATCTGGATACTTATGAGAATTAATCGTTGCTGCTGTTGCTATAACAAGAGTATTATCGACTCCGCGACTGATAAAATCTTCCACTGTTGCATCAATCACTCCAATGATCAGGACTTCCTTATAAACAGCTTGCAGTTCATTTAAGACCGTAGCACTAGTAGTATTACATGCCAAGACAATCAATTTGACATTTTCTTTAATAAAATACTCAACTATTTCACTTGCATAACTAAATAGTTGTTCTCGTGTTTTTTCACCATAAGGGCAATGATAATTATCACCAATATAAATAATATTTTCATTAGGCAGCAAGGTCCTGATAGAATTCAAGACCGTTAGACCGCCTACACCGGAATCAAATACCCCAATCGCTCTTTCCATAGTTACTCCTCGTTTGCGTTATATTCTTCTAAAGCTAAATTTTGAACATGTAATTTAGAAGCAATTTCTTTACCTACATACCTAAATGTTGTAGAGCTATATTCATGATTTGTCACATCAACTTTATCACTTGGATACCGCAGTATAAAACCATATTCATGGCAATGATTGATCAACCACTTATATATGTCAGTTTGATCAAAATCAGCAATACTTATTTCCCTTTTTTGAAGATTTATAGTGGTCCCAAGCTGATATTCGTTATAGCCCGGTAAGATCCCGCTACTACCTAAAGATGCCACATCATAGCTGATATAAGCCGCTGTTAAAACCATATCATTATATCCCTCATCATTAAGTGCCCGATACATCTCCATTAAACTATTATTTGCATCTTCTTGAAGATACATAGAATATTTGACTCGAGGTATTCCTCGTATCTCAACCTGATTTTTCGGTTCATAACCACCTATATATGTCTCGTTATTGACAACCAAAGCTAAATCACTTGGGTTATAAATTCGTTTGGCATTAGGCTGCAAATCATGATTAAAGAGCGATGCTAATGAACCCTTAGTAAAATTATTACTCAGCAATTTAACATTATCATATAATTTTTTACCTTCTAAACCATCAAACTCTTTCATAATTGATAAATAAGTATTAGTATCTGCAATGTATGTATAATCACCCTCATCATAAAGTGACCGTAACAATTGGTAATAATCAATATTATCGAAAGAAAAACCTTCTTGATTAATATAAGCATTGACTAAATCATTTTTTATTAGTGTATTGCATCTTGATAGTGCATTACTAGCAAAAGAAACTTCCAATTTACTTGCCAGCTGATTACCAACATTGATCAAATCACTATAGTTTGAATATTTATTTGTTCTATTTAACGCATTATAAAATTCATAATACTGTAATTTAAACTCCGGAAATTCTATATATTTAATAAACTGATCGACTGCAATCGCATTTTCCACTAAGTAATCTTGTTCTTCATCATCTAAATACATCTCTATTAAAGCGCGATTATCATTATTAATTCCATTAACCCGATAAAAGCGATCATACTTGCGGTTTATTGAAATAAAAGCAATCGTAAAACAAAGTGTTACAATTAAATATAAATGCCATCTTTTCAATTTCATAATATCACCTTGTTCCATTATATACCAACTAGTATTAAAAAACCATAATAAAAGGAACTAGATTATAGTTCTAATTCCTTAAATTTAATCAATTCAAAAACTGCTTGAATCCTTGAATCGACACCTAATTTTTGAATCACATTAGAAATATGATTACGAACTGTTTTTTCACTAATTCCTAACGTTTTAGCAATATCTCTCGTTGACTGATTCTTAATTAAAAGATTAAAAATTTCCTTTTCTCTAGGAGTCAGGATTATATTCATCTTTACGTTCACCTCATACTCTAATATATGAGAAAACTACTTTTCGGTGTCTGCTTTTAATACATTAAATAGATTTAATGCTACCTCATGTGGTAAAACACGTTCTAACTGTTCCAGTTGTGCTTCTTTTAGTTGTTTTACACTGCCAAACTCTTTAAGTAACATTTTTCTTCGCTTTGGTCCAATTCCTTCTACACTATCTAAAATAGATTGAAATAAAGATTTAGAACGAACATTTTTATGGAAACTGATTGCATAGCGATGAACTTCATCCTGCATTCTTGTCAGTAAGAAAAATAACTCACTTTTTCGATTTATTTCTACCACTTCACCACTACTATCTAACAAGACTGAAGTTGAATGTCTATCATCCTTTGCCAGACCACAGACCATAATATTAAGATTTAACGCATCAATGACTTCTTTTGCCACTTTAATTTGCCCTTTACCACCATCGACGATAATTAAATCCGGCTTTTCTAGCCCTTCCATTAAAACACGATAATAACGCCGATAAATTACCTCTTTCATACTGGCATAATCATCCGGTCCTTCAACTGTCTTGATCTTAAATTTACGATAATCTTTTTTTGATGGTGTTCCATCTTTAAAACAAACCATCCCTGCAACAGCATAAGCCCCCTGGATATTTGAGTTGTCAAATAATTCAATTCTTCGAGGCAATTGAATATTTAATATTTCTCCCAGCTGCTTGATTGCTCCAATTGTAGAAGCTTCATTTTTTTGAATCAATAAAAACTTCTTTTCTAGTTGTTCTTTAGCATTTTCATTTGCCATTGCTACTAAATTTGCTTTATTTCCTTTTTGGGGTTTGATAATTTTACAATTTACAATTTCTTTTAATAATTCAATATCTAGTTCTTGGGGCACCAGCAACTCTTTAGGCTCAGTATTTTCTTGATAAAACTGTACTAAAAATGAGATAATTTGTTCTTGATAGTCATCCTGTGCAGGAACTAGATTTAAATCACGAGCTAATAACTTTCCATTTCGCATAAAGAATAACTGCAAGCATAAATATCCTTTGTCACTATAATAACCTACAATATCACGATCAACTAAATCATTAAATTGCACATGTTGCTTACTTGTCACATGCTGAATATGAGTGATTAAATCACGGCATTCTTTAGCCAATTCATAATTTTGTACCTCACTGGCACTCATCATTTTATTTTGTAAATCATTAATGATTTCTTTCGTATCCCCTTGAATAAACTTCGTAATACTTGATGTCATTTCCTTATAAACTTCATCACTGACCTCTTGAATACATGGTGCAACACATTGATTCAAGGAATAATATAAACATGGTTTTTTAGGAATATGATTACATTTTCTCAATGGATAGAGCCGATTTAACAATTTAAATGTTTCACGAGCCGCTGTACCATCAGGAAACGGACCAAAATGTTTATGTTTTTTATCTTGAGCATTGCGAACAATTTTTAAACGTGGATGCTTTTCTTTAGTCAATTGTATATATGGATAATATTTATTGTCCATAAAAGAGATATTGTATTTAGGACTATAGTCTTTGATTAAATTTATCTCTAATAATAATGCCTCTTTTTCTGAATCCGTAACAATATAATCAAAATCAACAATTTCTTGAACTAACTTTGTTGTTTTATAATTATGTGCTCCAACAAAATATGAAGAAACACGATTTTTTAATTTTTTCGCTTTGCCAACATATATAACTGTATTATCTTTATCTTTCATTAAATAACAGCCTGGCTGTAACGGTAAAAGCGAAAGTTTATCTTTAATCATCTGACGATTCATTATTCAAAATATACAAGGGTTGCCCCAAGTCCTCCTTCATTAGGCCCACCATCCCGGTAGCTAACAACATTCTTGTTTTTATCTAACATTTTACGAACTCCATTTCGTAATACTCCGGTTCCCATTCCATGAATAATCCGAACCATTGTATAATTATTAACAATTGCATCATCTAAAAATTTGTCAACGATTGCCATTGCTTCTTCATAACGTTTACCTATAATATTCAACTCATAGCTTTGATTTGTTGTTTTTCGCAAAGATTTTAGATTTGATTTAACTTTTTTAGGCTTCACTTTCTTAGAAATAAAGCTAACTTCCTCGGGCTTTGCATTTAATTTTAATCCACTCATATTAATAGTTAAAATTCCCTTTTTATTAATTGAAAGAATTTCCCCTTGACGATTAGCTGATAATACTTTGACTACGTCACCAACTTGATATTCATGGACTTCTTCATTAATAACTTTTTTTGGTTCATGTTTTAATAAATCAAGATTTCTCTTAGCATCAATGACAACATGTTGTTTTAAAACAGCTTGTTGTTTTAAATCTTCTACCACTAAATCAATTTCCTGCTTCGATTCCTCAAGTAGTTTATTAGCTTCCGCTTTTGCCTTTTCCATCATTTCATCTTTATGTTTTTCAAAACTGCTAATTAAGCGTTCATATTTATTCATCTTAACTTCTGTTTCGTTTGTTAAAGCTTCTAAACGATCTTTTTCAATTTGAACCTGAGCTAGTTCATTTTGCAGTTTTTCTAATAATTTATCTGTATCTGTCAGACTTTCTTCTTTGATTTGATAAGCCATATCAACAATTTCTTGATTAAGACCTAATCGCGATGAAATTTCGATCGCATAAGAATTCCCAACACTGCCCTCAATCAAGCGATAAGTTGGCTGCATCAGTTCTTGATCAAATTCTACTGCTGCTACTAAAATATAATCTTCATTTTTAGCAAATTCTTTTAAGCCTGAATAATGGGTTGAAGCTACAATCAAGGGATTGATTTGATGTAAATATCTTAAGATTGCTTCAGCAATACTTTGTCCTTCACGCGGATCTGTTCCAGAACCAATTTCATCTAGTAAAACTAATGATTTTTCAGTTACTTCATTTGTTATTTCAACTAATCTTTTCATATGGCTAGAAAAAGTTGACAATGATTGTTCAATTGATTGTTCATCACCGAGATCAACACAAATTTGATCAAACATTGGAACCGTTGCTTTAGTACAAGGCAAAGCCATAGCACACAGTGCCATCACACTTAATAACCCAGCCGTTTTTAAAACAACTGTTTTCCCTCCTGTATTCGATCCACTAATCAATAACATTCTCTTTGGTGCATTTAACACTATATCATTAGCTACAACATCATGTGGCTCAATTAAAGGATGTCTCGCTCTAATCAAGCTAAAATGCTGGTAGTCTTCAGCCACTTCTGGAACTATTCCATCTATTTTGACTCCATAAGCAGCCTTTGCGAAAATAACATCAATATCAATCATTAGTTCTTGGTCTTCATGTAGAACATCATAATGGTCTTTTACATTATTCGAAAGTACGGTTAAGATTCGATTTACTTCACGTCGTTCATCATCTTTAGCATGAACTAGCTGATTATTCATTTGAACAATTATATCAGGTTCAATAAACATTGTTTGTCCGCTTGATGAAACTGCATGGACAATTCCTTTAATTAAATTTTTATTGCCGGCTTTGACAGGCAAAACCAGATGATTATTTCTTGAAGAAATAGCTTCTTGACTTAAATAATCTTTATTAGCAACTTTTACTTGATCAATTTTTGTTCTAATATTAGATTCAATTGATAAAATTTGGCGTCTAATTCGTCTTAATTCCGAACTAGCACCATCTAAAACATTTCCACTACTATCAATACAGCGATTAATATCAGCTAATAATTGTTTAGGTAAAACTAGCGCATTGCATAATTGCAACAGCTCATTGTCTACCAATTCTTTTTCGCTCAAATAGCTTTGTACTTCTTTGACATTATTCAACAAATAAACAATTTGGACAAAATCTTCACCGAATAAAGTACCATCTTTTGTTGTTTTTAATAATAACGGTTCAATATCAATAAAATGACCGATTGGCATTTTCCCGTATTTAAAAATCAGTTTCATTGCTTGATCTAAATATTTTTGTTCCAGCTTCAAATCATCAGTATCTTTTAACGGCATTAACTCAGCTATCCTTGTTTTCCCTAATGAACTAACACAATAAGTACTGATTTTATTTTTAATTTGATTAAATTCTAATGTATCATATATATTTTTCATTCTATTCACTCACTATTATCTTATTTAAAATTTTTGTTTGATCAAATTTAGCTGAATCTAATTTTGATAATACATCAACAACCTCATTATATTGATCTTGATTTAACGAAATAGGCTCATTAACCCGATCGATTTCATCATAATATTTTATTAACGCTGATTCAAGGTCTTCCTGATTAATTAAACCATGTTTATAAGCACTGTTCAATGAAGCAGCAAGCGCAGCAACGTTTCGGGCATCAAAACTATCATAATTTATCCCATCATTAATAATATTAGTAAAAACATCAAACCCGTCTGATAATGCTTTCATTTCTTCAGTAACTGAAGGTACAAGCTCTAAAATTTTGCTTGCTACAACTGTTTTCTCAACATTCTCTTTTCCTCCTGGAATAATTGGTGTAATTACAAAAATTAAAGCTAAATAAATAATGATCGTTCCTTCAATTAAGCTAACTAACGCTCCTAAAAGATGATCAAGATGCTCAAAAATACTAATTGTATAGATTATATTTTTTAATATTGGTTTAATAAATTTACCAATAATTAATAAAATAACTTTTAAAGCAATAAATAAAATAATAAATATAATAAATCGATTTATTGTCTTACCAACAATTTCCCCAATCCCTTCAACTTTATATATTTGATATATTGCTGAAAGCGGTGAAGAAGCATATAGTGCTGCAAGCAACGATACTACTGTTGCCATCAAATCATATACTCGATATACAAAACCTTTAAAATAGCCAAAAATCAACATTAGCAATAGAATAAAAACAATAACTGTGTCGATTGCCATGGAATTTAGTGCAAAATTCATTAAAACACCTCAATTTCTTTTAATATACATTGTATCAAAACAAATTTGTACTGTCAAAAAGATTAGAAATATGATATACTAATTTAGTAGGACTAGGAGGACAAGTAATGAACATGAATGTAGTTAGAAATAATAGTTCAAAAAGAATCAACATTATTAATATGCATGCTTACGATAAACTTGTAGCTTTTAGCGACTCTAGTATGGCCGACAGTAGCAGTGCCTTAAACGACGCTAGTAAATATACTAATATTAGTCATATTGGATGTGACGAGACTGGATCTGGAGATTTCTTTGGACCATTATGCGTTGTTGCCTGTTATGTAGATGAGCGCGATTTTGACTGGTTAGTCAGTATCGGTGTTCGCGACCCTAAAGACATGGACAACAAAGAACTTGTTCGGGTTGCTAAAGAGATTAAAGATCGTCTTATATATAGCTTATTAATCCTTGATAACTCTCATTATAATGCAATGGCCAAAGCTGGAAATAACCTAGCTAATATTAAGGCAAAACTTTATAACCAAGCTGTTACTAATGTAATGCAAAAAGTAAGTATGCCAATTAAAAACAAACTAGTCAATCAGTTTGTTTCTCCCAAAACGTATTATAACTATTTAAAAAGTGAAGTGATCGTTGTTAAAGATCTAACCTTTGTCCAAAAAGGCGAAGAAAAATATTTAGCAATTATATGTTCAATGATTTTATCAAAATATGCATATTTACAATATTTTAGTAACATGTCACGAAGTCTTAAAATGAAGTTACCGCGCGGGAATAGTAATAGCGTTGATGCCATTGCTATTGAAGTAGCTAACAAATATGGCGCTAAGATGCTTAATAAAGTTACCAAAACAAACATGACTAACTTTAAACGCATTAAAGATTTGATCTAGGATAACATGGTTATCCTTTTTTATTATTCATTTTTTTAAAATAAATATACAAAAAGGTTGTCAAAACGACAACCTTATTTAACTTCAATCACAAAAGGCTCAACTTTAGTATATTTTACACCTGCTGCATCTAACATCCTTTTAGCCGCACGATCGCTGTCAGTCCCTTTATATTTATCATCTTCATAAACAATTTCACTAATACCACTTTGAATAATCGCCTTTACACACTCGTGACAAGGAAATAATGAAACATAAATACGACAACCTTTTAATTGTCCTGTACTATTTAAAATTGCATTTAATTCAGCATGAACGACATAAGGATATTTGGTCTCATACAAATCACCTTCACGCACTTCCCATGGAAATTCATTATCTTCACATCCCCATGGTAAACCATTATACCCCACCCCAACAATTTTATTTGCTTCATTTACAATACAAGCACCTACTTGGGTATTTGGATCCTTTGAACGAAAAGCTGATAATTTAGCAACTCCCATAAAATATTGGGTCCAATTAATTACTTTACTCATCTTTCAATTCCTCCTGTAACTCATCTAATTTAGCTTGGAAATAATCAGGTAATGGGCTTTCAAATTCCATATATTTTTGTGTGGTTGGATGAATAAAACCAAGTTTTTTTGCATGTAAAAACTGTCCGTGACTAAAATCATCCTTACGATACCCATATTTAGGATCTCCATAAACCGGATAGCCAATATAACTCATATGTACTCTAATTTGATGTGTCCTCCCTGTTTCTAATCGACACTCAATCAAACTCATAGCATTATAGCGCTTTAATACTGTAAAATTAGTAACTGCTTCTTTACTGTTTGTCCGTGTCACTGCCATACTTTGACGATCTTTAGGATTACGCCCAATTGGAGCATCGACTTTCCCATGTTCATGAGGAATAAGTCCATGCACTAATGCTACATATCGACGAACAACAGTATGATCCTTTAATTGTTTTGATAGTAAACGATGTGCATTATCATTTTTAGCGACCATCAAGAGACCACTTGTTTCCTTATCAATTCGATGAACGATTCCCGGCCGGTTAACACCATTGATTCCTGAAAGATCTTTACAATGAAATAATAATGCATTTACCAATGTTCCGTGCATTATTCCAGCCGATGGATGAACGATCATTCCTGTTGGCTTATCAACTACAATTACATCCTCATCTTCATAAACAATTTTTAAAGAAATATCTTCCGGTTCGATATCCAAATCCACATTATCTAAAATTGTGATTTCAATTTCATCATTTAATTTTGTTTTATAACTTGCTTTTTCCTTTTTTTGATTAACCAGCACTAATCCCTGATTGATCATATCTTGGATCTGCGTCCGTGATAACTCCTGTAACTGCATCGCAATAACTTTATCAAGCCGTAAATTATTATCCTCTTCAATTATTAAATTAATTTTTTCCATGAATGTACTCCTCAAAAACAATCTCAACAATTATCAATGCTACTCCAATCACAACTGCCATATCTGCAATATTAAAAATTGGGAAATTATAATTGAAAATAATTACATCGATAAAATCTCGGACATATCCTAAAAAGATTCGATCAACTAAGTTTCCAATCATTCCTCCAAAAGTCAACACTAGACCAAAACGTGTCAACACTTCCTCACTTTTTGTCTTTCTAAAAAATACGATCATCACAACTGCTGCAATAATAGCAACAACAATAAATAACCCTAATTTACCAGCAAACATCCCCCAGGCAACTCCAGTGTTATGAGCATAGGTAAAATAAAAGAAATTATTTATGATTTCATGAGACTGTCCTAATAACATTGATGATGATACTAAATGTTTTGTAAACAAGTCACCACCAACTACTAATATCAATGTAACTAAATATAATATTTTATTTTTTTTTGTTAAATTCATTATTTTTATCACCCACCGACATTATACAATAATCTAAAACTAACCACAAGAAAAAGCACCACTGCTCATTTAGTAAAAAATTAATAAACTTCTCAGCTTAAAATTACTGTTTCATTGATGATAGCAGTTTTAGCAATATTAACGACTTTGATTAAGTTTTTAAAACGTGTATTCCTGAAACTTAATAGGCCACTTACTACTCTTGATAATGATTAATGTGATTGGTGCCAAAGCTACTTGTAAATCCTCTTTTATATATTTATCATTGACATTTCTTTTCATTATTAACATTTTAGTAATTTCTAAAGTTTGAATTATATTTTTAATAATGTTACTTGAGCTGTTTCAATCCTAAATTCAGATTGCATCTTACTACAATTATCAATACTGGTTTCAATTACTTTTAACGCTTCAATGAAATAATTATTCATCTAGCTTTCTTTTACTATTTCTATTGGCGCAGTCAATTCAATATGATTACCTTCAGAATCAATTATTTCTACAACCCAATTAGTACCTATTGGAGTTAATGGAAAACATAATTTATAAGAGCTGATTTTTGCTTTTAAAACTTCTTTATTAAGAAACTCAATACTAGGTAAACAATTACTGCCAAATATATGTTCTTCATTCATTTTTTTATAAGCAAATAAACCAAGACGGAAACCATTAATATCAAAAATACTATATATTTCATCTTTTTTTGTCACTCTTTGTTCAAAAAACTGTTCATAAAAACTAACTGCCCTATCCATATCATTGACACATAAATACATTGATTCAATCCTACAATTCACCATTTCATTTCTCCTCCCTTTAAAATAATGATCATTATTTTAAACTTTTACTGCTCCTAATCCCCTTGTTATATCACTCTAATTCTACCACTGTAAATACTAGATGTCACTTTATAAAAAAAGAACAAATTAAATTTGTCCTTTACAATAAAATATAAATGATGATTGCCAAAAAATGAAAAGCAGAGCCAATCATTACAAATATATGGAACAATTCGTGAAAACCAAATGTTTTAAACCAATTTGGCTTCTTCACAATATAGACGATTGCCCCAATTGTATAACTAATGCCACCACAGGCAATTAATCCCAAGCAACCAAGCGGAACCTTACTAAATGCGGGTAAATCAAAAATCAGTGCCCATCCCATTAATAAATAAAAAATAGTAGAAATAAATCTCGGTGCATTCATCCAAAATAATTTAATGATAATACCAACACAAGCAATTGCCCATATTGCTGCCAAAAAATAAATACTATGCGGATACTCTAAATATGACAAACAAATAGGAGTATACGTACCAGCAATCAGTACATAAATCATCGAATGATCTAGTTTTCGTAAAATCAGCTTAATTTTATTATCTTCATTCGCGTTATAATAGTGATAAAGACAACTGGCACTATACAAGGCAATTGACGATAGTCCAAAAACAATAATTCCAATTATAGTTAAGTGATCTGACCCTTCAATAATAGCAATAATCATCATCATAACTAGTGTTGCCAATGATAAAACAGCACCAATAAAATGCGTTTCACTACTAACTGGATCCATCGCTTTTTTAAAAAATCTCATATCTCAACCTCCTTAAGTAGTTTTAATAACTATATTATGTATTTATGATATCATTATTGTAAGATATGTCAACCATATCTTGAAACATTAACTCAAATATTATAAAATATCCATGAGGTGATTTTATGAATCAATTAGAATTATCAGAAATAATTGATAAAGTTGTAAATAAAAGCGATTTAACCACAAAAGATATTCCATCATTAGATCTATATATGGATCAGATTATGACTTTGTTTGATGACCATCTTCAAGACAATAAACGCTTTGTTGATGATAAATTACTTACCAAAACAATGATCAACAATTATTCTAAAGCCGGAGTAATTAAACCAGTAAAAGGAAAGAAATATACAAAAGAGCAAATCATTGGAATGCTTCTTGTTTATAACTTGAAAAACACGATTACTATTCAAGAGATAAAACAAGTTTTGGCTCCTGTTTATGCTAATGATGAATCGTTAGAAAATATTTATGATCAATTTATTGAAATAAAAAAGTTTCAAAGCGATCAATTAAAACCATTAGTATTGAAAACAGTTGAAAATTTTAATTTAGATATTGATAATGATAACCAAAGGTTGATTAGCATCATGGCTTTATCATCATTGTCTAATCAATTAACAAATATCGTTCAAGGAATCATTGATAACTATTATATTGAAAGTGAGTAACAAGGGGTTTTAGTTGACTAGACCTCTTGTTTTTCTTATAATTAACGTAATTTATTTAAGGAGAGACTACACATGAAAATTATTGATTTATTACACCGGCGACCAACTTTGTCGTTTGAAATCTTTCCCCCTAAAAATCACGATGGGGATATAAGCTCAATCTATCAAACAATTGATGAATTAGCAAAACTTAAACCTGACTTTATTTCAGTTACATATGGGGCTGGGGGGTCAACAACTGAAAACACGGTAGAAATTGCATCTAAAATCAAAAACGAATATAGTATTGAAGCAGTTGCACATTTAAGTTGTATTGATGCGACACCAGAACAGTTAATTCGCGTTCTAGATTCATTAAAAGCTAACAATATTGAAAATGTCTTAGCTTTACGTGGAGATTATCCAAGAGGATACGATCCGATGAAGGCTCCGCACTATTATAAATATGCTAGTGAATTAAATGATTTTATTAGTAAAAATTATCCTGATACTTTTTGTTTAAGTGGTGCATGTTATCCCGAGGTACACCAAGAAGCAGCGTCATTGGAAGAAGATTTAATCGCTTTAAAGAAAAAGGTTGATGCTGGAGCAGAATATTTAATTACACAAATTTTCTTTGATAACAACTATTATTATCGTTTGGTTAGAGAAGCTCGAATTAGAGGAATCAATGTTCCGATTATTGCAGGAATAATGCCTGCAACAAATTCAAAGTCGTTATTAAATATTGCTAAATTAAGTGGTTGTAATATTCCTTATAATTTATCAGCCTCAATTGAGCGTTTCAAAAGCAATCCTCAAGCAATGAAAGAAGTTGGGATGAACTATGCGACAAATCAAATTATTGATTTGATCACTAATGGAGTAGATGGAATTCATCTTTATACAATGAATAAACCGGAGACTGTACATGAAATTTTAAAACGAACTAGTAATATTTTAGCTGAGTTTAAAAATGATTAAAGAAAATGCTTTAAAATATTTGGGCTATTTAGATAATCAAGTAGATTCTAATACTGAAATTCTTTTAAATGAATGTCTTAAAGAATTAGAACAAGTAACACCCAAATTCATGTATCAAATATACACCTTAACTCATCATCCCTTAACTATAAAAGAATTAAACTTAACGATTAACTATCCCGATTTAATTGATTTATTTGACAGTTGCGATAGAATCGTTATAATTGCCTGTACTTTGGGGTTACAGCTAGATCAACAGTTACGTTATTATTCAAAAATAAATTTAACGAAAATGACTGTGATGGATGCCTTAGCTAGTAGTTATATTGAAATTAAATGTGATGAATATGAAGCAAAGCAAAATTTTGGTAAACGGACCTTCCGTTTTTGTCCGGGATATGGTAATGTTCCACTCGAATTAAACAAAAATCTTGCTAACGCATTAAATTGCAGCAAACATATTGGTTTGACTGTTCAAGAAAGTAATCTGCTGCTACCGCAAAAATCAATGATCGGACTAATTGGTCTTGGAGATGAAAAATTGACTAAACATTGCTTTTCATGTGTTAATAAAGAAAATTGTATGTATCGGAAAAGAGGACAAAGATGTTACAAGAAAGATTAAAAAATGATATTTTGGTTTTTGATGGTGCGATGGGGACGCAACTTCAAGATGCTGGACTTAAAGCTGGTGATATTCCAGAATGTTTAAATATTACTGACCCCAAACTAATTCAAACAATTCACTTAAATTATTTAAATGCTGGTGCTGATTTTATTACGACTAATACTTTTGGGGCAAATCCTCTAAAAATGGCAGAGGCTCCATATTCTTATGAAGAAATAATCAATGCTGCAATTGATAATGCGACTATTGCTCGTAAGACAGCTGACCGTCAAAACGATAGTTATATTGTTTTAGATATTGGTCCCATTGGCCAGCTTCTTGAACCAATGGGTACTCTAACTTTTGATGAGGCATATGAAATTATTAAAAAACAAGTTATTATCGCTAAAGATAAAGTTGATGCTGTATTATTAGAAACAATGACTGATATTTATGAAGTAAAAGCTGGAATTTTAGCTGTTAAAGAAAATAGTGATCTTCCTGTATTTGTTACCATGACATATGAAAGTAATCTGCGAACACTTTCCGGCTGTGATCCTTTAACTATGGTCAATGTCTTAGAAGGGTTAAATGTTGATGTTTTAGGCGTAAATTGTTCATTAGGACCAATTGAATTAACCCCCATCATTGACCAAATCTTAGCCGCAGCTACAATCCCTGTACTGCTCCAGCCAAATGCTGGCCTTCCTTGCCTTGTTGAAGGTAAAACCTGTTACAATATGGATAAAGAAACGTTTGTTCAAGAAAGCTTAAAACACGTAAAAAATGGGGTAGCAATTATCGGTGGATGTTGTGGTACAACACCCGACTTTATCGCTTCACTAAAAAATAATTTACCTGTTCGTAAGAAAATTACCCCAAAACGAGCCACTCGGGTTTCTAGCGGAACGAAAACTGTTGAATTTGGGCATCATGTTGTAGTTTGTGGGGAACGACTAAACCCTACCGGTAAAAAGAAATTAAAATTAGCATTAAAAGAAGAACGATATGATGAATTAGTTGTAGAAGCAATCAAACAAGATCAAGCTGGAGCCCATGTTCTTGACGTTAATGTTGGTCTTCCCGGTATTAATGAAGTTGCGACTATGAAACATGTGATCAAGTTACTTCAAGAGGTAATTTCTTTACCACTACAAATTGATAGTTCTGTTCCTGGAGCAATTGAACAAGCTTGCCGTTATTATAATGGTAAACCCTTGATTAATTCTGTAAATGGTAAAGATGAAACGATGGATGCAATTTTCCCAATCGTAAAAAAATACGGCGGGGTTGTCATTGGATTGACGTTAGATGAAAATGGTATTCCTCCTCTTGCTAAAGACCGCTATAAGATTGCTAAAAAAATAATAAATAAGGCAGCTTCTTATGGTATTACCAAAGAAAATATTATTATTGATTGTTTAGTTTTAACTGTTTCTGCTCAGCAAAAAGAAGTTATGGAAACGGTCAAAGCAGTTGCAATGGTCAAAGAATTAGGTGTTCATACTGTTTTAGGAGTAAGTAATGTCTCTTTTGGACTGCCAAATCGTCCTTTATTAAACAAAACTTTCTTAGCTATGGCTATGTCAGCTGGTCTAGATCTCCCAATCATTAATCCAATGGATCAAGAATTAATGGCTACAATCGATGCTTTTAACGTATTATACAACTATGATCATGATGCTGCAGTATATATTGAACGTCGTGCCAATCAAGAAACCATAACAAAAAAGGACACTTCAACATTTACTTTAAATGATATTGTTCTTCATGGTTTAAAAGATGAAGTTACTAATGCTACAAAAGAATTATTGAAAACAACACCTGGTTTAGAAATAATTAATAATATTCTCATTCCTGCTTTAGATACCGTTGGTAAACAGTATGAAAAAAATATAATCTTTTTACCTCAATTGATTCAATCTGCTGAAACATCAAAAATTGCTTTCGGGATAATTAAAGATACTTTTAAAGATACTGCTGCTACAAAAGGACCAATCATTATGGCAACAGTTCATGGAGATATTCATGATATTGGAAAAAATATTGTTAAAGTAGTATTGGAGAGCTATGGCTATAAGGTAATCGATTTAGGTAAAGATGTTCCACCAGAAACTGTTGTTGAAGCTTTCCATAAGCATCATCCTAAGGCAATCGGTTTAAGTGCATTAATGACTACCACCGTAGTTTCAATGGCAAAAACTATCGAACTATTAAAACAAATCGATAATATATGCCCTATTTTTGTAGGTGGTGCTGTTCTTACTGCTGATTATGCTAAAGAAATTAATGCTGATTATTATTCTAAAGATGCTATGGAAGCAGTAGAACTACTTAATAAGATAATAAAATAATCCATCTTAAGATGGATTATTTTTTCGTCTATCAAAAAATTTTACAAGTTCACAAATCACAGTAGTTGATAAACAAAGTCCTACACAAATTCCCCATTGAACAATGTTTAATGGTTGCAATTTAAAAATCGCACTTAATTCAGGAATTGCTAAAATAATCACTTGTAACAATAACCCTGCTGCTAATGCTCCCCATAAATAAGGATTATTAAATAGTGTTCGATTTAAAATCGAAGCACTACTTTTAACATTAAAAGAATGCACTAACTGACAACCACATAAAGTAATAAAAGCCATTGTCATCCCAACTGTATGATCTTGGTTATTGCCTATTGCATAAGCAATCAACGTTAGCGTTCCGATCATTAATCCTTGCCAAGCAATAGTAAAACCTAAACCATGCGAGAAAAATCCTTCATCTTTTTGGCGTGGTTTACGATGCATTACTGTTGGTTCAGTCGGTTCCATTCCTAATGCAAATGCTGGTAAACTATCAGTAATTAGATTCACCCATAACAAATGGATCGGTAACAATGGCACCCCAAAATTATGTGGTGTTAACAATGAGATCAACGAAGCTCCAAAAATTGTCAATACTTCACCTATATTACTTGATAATAAGAATTGAACATCTTTTTTGATATTATCAAAAATACCGCGACCTTCACGAATTGATGTAATAATTGTCGCAAAATTATCATCTGTCAAAATCATGCTTGCAGCACCTTTTGCAACATCAGTTCCAGTTATTCCCATCGCGCAACCAATATCCGCTGCTTTCAAAGCTGGTGAATCATTAACTCCATCACCGGTCATAGCTACTACTTTACCTTTGGATTTCCAAGCATTAACAATTCGTACTTTATGTTCTGGTGCAACTCGTGCATAAACAGAATACTCTTCAATATGCTCAGCTAGTTCTTGATCTGACATTTTTGCCAACTCACTTCCCATGATTGCTTTTTGACCAGATTCTAAAATTCCAAGACTTCGAGCAATTGCACTTGCGGTAATAACATGGTCACCGGTAATCATAATCGTTCTGACCCCAGCTGATTTAGCTTCTGCCACTGCCTGTTTAGCTTCTTCACGTGGGGGATCAATCATTCCAACCATCCCAATAAAAGTTAAATTATTTTCAATCATTTCACTGGTGAATTCTTGTGGTTCTTCATCCCAATATCTAATTCCTAAAGCTAAAACCCTCAGTGCTTCATTTGACATTGTTTCATTAACTACGCTAACCTCATCAATGTCTAAATTATTGCATCGCGCAAAAATAACATCAGGTCCCCCTTTAGTAATCGAAATAATCTTATCTTCATGTTTAACAAAAACTGTCATCATTTTACGCTCAGAATCAAAGGCCAGCTCATTAAATCGAGGATATAATTCGGCTAAACCATCTTTGGTAAATCCTTTTTCTAAACTAGCTTTAACAAGAGCAGTTTCCGTAGGATCACCAACTGCAACTTCCTTTCCTGCAACAGTAGAAATACTACCATCACTACACAAAGTAAAATAATTCAATAATTGATTAGTCTCTTCACTACAAGTTTCTAATAATTCAATTTTGCGATTATAAAGATATGTTTTTACAACTGTCATTTTATTTTGAGTCAAAGTCCCCGTCTTATCTGAGCATACTATTGAGGTACTACCTAATGTTTCAACTGCTGGTAAACTTTTAACAATTGCATTCTTTTTAACCATTCGCTGAACACTCAAGGCAAGAACTACAGTAACAACAGTTGCCAACCCTTCAGGAATTGCTGCAACTGCCAATGCAATTGATGTTTTAAAAGCCTCAAGAATTGAGAGACCTTCCAACAGTTCCATTCCAAAAACAACGATACAAATAATAATACAAATAACTCCTATTGTTCTTCCAATTTGATCCAATTGATCTTGAAGCGGTGTATTTTCACGCTTAGTCTGCTGAATCATCGTTGCAATCTTTCCAACTTCATTTTCTTCACCAGTCGTGGTAACAATTGCGATTCCCCGTCCATATGTAACATTACAAGAAGCATAAACCATATTATTTCGTTCTGCTAACGGGATCTCTTCTTTATCAAGAATCGAGCTGATTTTTTCGACAGGAACACTTTCACCAGTTAGTGCACTCTCATCAACTTTAAGGTTAAAACATTCCACTAATCGCCCATCACTTGCAATACAGTCACCCGCTTCAAGCACTAACAGATCCCCTGGTACGACTTGACTGGCATTGATCGTAATAATATTACCCTCACGAATAACCTTAGCTTTAGGACTCGCCATTTTTTGCAAAGCCTCTAGTGCTCTTTCTGCATTATTTTCCTGAACTAAGCCTAAAATCGCATTAACTACTACCACAAAAACAATGATTGCACTATCGATCCATTCAGTTGGTTCAACAATAATGCTGACAACTGCAGCAATAATTAAAATAATCGTTAACGCATCTTTGAACTGCAAAAAGAATCGAACTATAATAGATTGTTTTTTAGTCTGTTCTAATTCATTTGGACCATATTTTGCCAAATTTTCTGTGACTTGCTGTTCAGTTAAGCCACTTTTTAAATCAGTTGAAAATTCCTGGGCTAACTCTTTAATCTCACGATTGTAATACATAAATATCTCTCCTTTTTCTAAAACATTATGCAAAAAACGAGACTATATCGTATTTGCATACAATAAAAGTCTCGTTGTTTAATTACGATACGGATATAAAATAATATCGAGTTGACGGCATCGTAAACCTAATGGCTAACTACTCCCTTTTATATATACTTATTTTATCATTAAGCGTTTTAAAAAGCAACTAATACAATAATTCTTGATCATCAATATTATTCCCAATTTTCCATATTTAATCCTAATTAATGCATATTTCTGCCTCTCCAGCAATCATTAGAACGACTATTACCATTATTAATAACAATAATATTTATTTTTCGACGTTTTTTATATACTTCTAATTTTTCCATATTTGCAATTGCACTTAACCGTTTATGACCATCTTGACAATAAAATTTCCCTTGTTCTAAACTTACTTTTACCGGAAATGACAGTCCAATTCGAACAATCGAATCATACATTCCTTGAGTATACTCCTTTGTTTGAAAAAAAACCTCTGTTATATCTACCTGCTGGATCCTCATCAAATATTCTCCTCATTTAAACTAAAATCACGATAAGTTAAGTCCTCACGCTCCTTAAATCCTTGACTCTGCCAAAAATCATTACCTAGCTGATTGTCCGCAAAAACAACTAAAGCAGTCTTATTAATTCCCTCAGCTTTAACCGCTGACAAACATTCTTTTACTAGCTGCGTCGCAATTCCCTGACCACGATAATCACTTCGCACAGTTGTATGATAAATATAAGCACGGCGCCCATCATTACCAGCAAGGATCACCCCAACAATTTTATTACCATCACTCGCAATAAAGTTTGTTGTCGGATTGCGTTCAAGAAATTTAGCAATTCCACTACGACTATCATCAAGATTTCTCATTCCCATTCCTTTGGTATTCATCCAAAGCTCATACACATCGTCGTAATCTTTAATTGTCATTACTCGTACCACTATCATTACATTTTCTTCTCCCAAAATCCTTTGATTTTTAATTGAAAATTATTACTAAAATATTCTAGTTTATGAATGTCTTCTTCACTCAAAGTTATTTTTAAAGCAGCCAAAGCACTATCAATATGCTTAACTTTCGTTACCCCAATAATTGGAACAGTATTTTTTGCCAGAGCATAAGCAATAGCAATTTCAGCAACACCGACATTATATTTTAATCCAATATTTTTCATTTCTAGAATCAATGGTTCAATCTGTTTTAAACGTTGCTTACTAAAAGCCCTGGCACGTCTTGTCCGTTTAGGAAAGGGATGATTATAATTGTAATATCCAGTTAATGCCCCTTGTTCTAAAACCATGTAAGCAAAAAAAGTAATTCCTTGTTCTTCACAATATTTCATAATCCCATTTTCTTCACTGTTACGATATAATAAACTAAAATGATTTTGAATTGCCGCTAATTTAAGACCTGCATTCTTTAAAATTAGCTCTACTTCTTTGATTTGTTTCAAATTATGATTTGAGATTCCACAATATCGAATTTTATTAGCCTTCATTAATGGAATAATTTCTTTAGCCCATTTAGTTACATTGGCAGGTCGATGAATCCAATAAATATCAGTATCTGCTCTTTTCAATCGACTCAGACTAGAATTAAGTGTCCAAGACATTGATTTACGCGGCAGCCAAGATGTCGGCATAAACTTAGTTGAAATAAGAATATCTTCACCGTTAGATAGATCCCCAATTATTTTTTCAGATGACCCTAAACTATAAACAGGCGCTGTATCAAAAAGCGTTAGCCCATTTTTTACTGCATAATGATATATGGGCTTTAATTCTTCAATTCCATGACTAACACCAAAAATAAATTTACTCCCAAATGGTCCTTTTCCCCAAGCCCAAGTGCCAATAGCAATTGGAGGAATAGTCAAATCTTGCATTTCTATCTGTTTCATTTTAACCTCCTTATGAGATAAAGGACGCTTAAAGCGTCCCCTGTTTAGTTATATATTTCATCACTTCTTCTTGATCACTAAAATGATGTTTCCCTGTTTTAGTAATCTGATAATCCTCATGTCCTTTTCCAAGAATCATTAAAATATCATTATGCTTTAATTGTTGCATCCCTTTAATAATTGCCTTTTGGCGATCAACTTCTATTTCAAAATTACTTCCAGAAAGTCCATTAGTAATATCATCTAAGATCATTTGAGGATCTTCACTGCGCGGATTATCACTTGTAAAAATTACATAATCACTATGTTCTAACGCCGCTTTTCCCATAATTGGACGTTTAGTTGCATCACGATCACCACCACAACCAATAATGGTAATAATACGACCATTTTTAAACTCTTCAGCACTTTTTAATACATTGATCACCGCATCGGGAGTATGAGCATAATCAACAAAAATACTATTTGTTCCATATTTAAGCAATTCCATTCTTCCTGCTGGTGCCTTTAATTTATCGTTTAAAGCAAGTATATCTTCGATTTTTACACCTAACTTGTTTACTAATAATAGAGCAATTAAATAATTATAAATATTATATCGCCCCACCATATTTAATCTAGCTTGATATTCATGATTTAAATATTCAAATTTAAATATTGTTCCTAAATGTGAAAAGCTCATTTCTAAAATTTTAACATCACTATCATGTTGACCAATAATGATATTATTGTTTGATTCTAAAACAAAATGCTGGTAATGTTCATCATCACCATTAATAATAGCAATCTTATCATTTCTAGTCTTAGTAAATAGAATCCTTTTAGCATTAGCATAATTTTCTAATGTTTTATGATAGTCCAGATGATCTTGAGTTAAATTTGTAAAAGCCACCTCATCAAATTCTAAACCATGAATCCGATCTTTATCAAGGGCATGAGAACTTACTTCCATGACAAAATACTCTACACCATTTTCCTTAGCTTCTAATAACATATTATAAAGCACATCGACATCAGGAGTAGTATTTACCATCGGCTTTTTCACATCACCATAATAAAATCCGATTGTTCCCATATAAGCAACATTCTTTTTCAACATTTTTAAAATCTGATAGGTCATTAAACAGGTTGTCGTTTTACCGTTAGTTCCTGTTAATCCAATTAATTTTATATCTTTAATCAATGGATAATAATTTTCATATAAATATGTTTTTAAATATTCACGAGTGCTTTCTACGATTATTGTTTCAACCTTGTAACTTCCATGTTCTGCAATAATTTTTGTCGCACCGTTGGCAATTGCTTGTTCAATATAATCATGTCCATCACGCGCTACGTTTGGGATGGCAATAAATGTATCACCTGGTTTAACTGCTCGTGAATCTGTTTTTAAAGCTACTTCCACTTTACTTCACCTCATTTAGTTCTATTATAGTATAAATAAGTCTTTGAAAAAAGAAAAAGGATAGAAAATTTACTTATTTTCTATCCTTATAACTACTTAGTCAATATATCCAACGCATTATTTATATAACTTTAGCGATTTCTAAGATATTTAATAAATTGAATAACTGGTAAATTTGCTAAAGCAAGACCATATACTATCATTAATTGTTCAATATTTAATGTTTGAACTTTAAACATTGATTGTAAAAGCGGCATTGTTAAAACAAGTGTAATTAAAATAAAGCCGACTAAAAATGCACCTTGCAAATATTTATTATTAAAAAATGATTTTTTAAATAATACTGGTGATTTAGATTTACAGTTATAACCATGGACTAGTCTTGAAAGACATAATGTTCCAAATGCCATTGTACTAGCAAGTAATGCACTTTCTTGATAACCGATCATAAATCCAACCATCGTCATTACAGCAATAACAAAACCTTCAATTCCAACACTTGCTAAAAATGGTTTTGTTAAAATAGATTCATTCATTGGCCGTGGTTTTTCTTTCATAACACCTGCATTATGAGGTTCTAGCCCTAGTGCAATCGCTGGCAAACTATCAGTCAATAAGTTAATAAATAACAAGTGTACTGGAGCAAACGGTACTGGCAGAGCCATTATCGAAGCATACAAAACTGCTAATATTCCACCAAAGTTACCTGATAATAAAAACTGAATTGCATCTTTGATATTAGCATAAACATTTCGCCCATTTTCAACCGCTTTAATGATTGTTGCAAAATTATCGTCAGTTAAGACCATTGCAGCTGCATCTTTAGAAACTTCACTTCCGGTAATTCCCATTGCCACTCCAATATCTGCTTGCTTTAAAGCTGGTGCATCGTTAACACCATCACCTGTCATCGCTACAATATTACCCTTTTCTTGCCAAGCACGAACGATCCTTATTTTATGTTCCGGTGAAACTCGCGCATAAACTCGCTTATCTTCAACATATGTTTTTAGTTCTTCATCACTTAAACCATCAATTTCACTACCTTCAACAGCTTGTGAAATATCTGTTAAGATTCCAATTCTTTTCGCAATCGCAGCTGCAGTAATCTTGTGATCTCCGGTAATCATAATTGGAGTGATTCCCGCTTGGAGACATTCTGTTACTGCTGGTGCACTTTCAACTCGTGGGGGATCCATCATCGAAATCAGACCTAAGAAAATCAAATCATTTTCATCATCATAATCTAAACTTTTTTCAGCAGTTAATTTTTTATAAGTTATCGCTAGAACACGTAATCCATTTTGTGAGAATTCCATATTCATCGCTAAAATATCTTCTCTATCTTGTGCCGTTATTGGTACGATTTGATTATTTTTACGAACATATTTAATCCGTTCGATCAAAACATCAACTGCCCCTTTTGTAATCATCGTGTACCCATCTTTTAATAAATGAAGGGTTGACATCATTTTTCGATCACTGTCAAAAGGAATTTCACTTAAACGTGGATATACTGCCCGAACACGACTTGCTGGTACTCCTAAATGAGCGCTTAAATTAATTAATGCCGTTTCTGTTGGATCTCCGATTTCTTGACCATCAACATTTGATGAATCATTACATAAGATACTTAAACGCATCAAATCTTTATGCAAAGGAATACTTGGATCAATCTCACTAGCATCAATTCGTTTTCCTTCAATATAGTAATCTTCAACAGTCATCTTGTTTTGGGTCAATGTTCCAGTTTTATCAGAGCAGATAATAGAAACACTGCCCAATCCCTCAACTGCTTGTAATTTACGAATAATTGCTCCTTCTCGAGCCATCTTTTGAGTTCCAAAAGATAAAACGATTGTTACAATTGAACTTAATGCCTCAGGAATTGCAGCAACAGCTAGTGCGACAGCAAACATAAAGGCATCTCCAACATTACCACCTTGAAGGATATTAATACCAAATAACAATGCACAGAAAACCATTATTATAATTGATAGTTTTTTTCCAAAATTATCCAGATTAACTTGAAGTGGTGTCTTCTTTTCAGAAGTAGATTTCAATAATTGTGCAATTTTTCCTACTTCAGTTTCCATTCCAATTCCTGTTACTAAAAAATTACCACGTCCATAGGTAACAAAACTCCCGGAATAAACCATATTTGTGCGATCACCTAAAGCAACTTCTCCAGTGATTAGATCAGAGCTTTTTTCAACGGCAACACTTTCACCAGTCAAAGCACTTTCATCCACCTTCATACTAGCATTTTCTAAAATACGTCCATCTGCAGGAATAAAATCACCGGCTTCTAAATAAACCTCATCACCGATCGTTACTTCTTTACTGGGAATTTCAATAACTTTTCCATCTCGTAAGACTTTAGCACTTGGTGAAGATAATTCTTTTAAACTATTTAATGATTGTTCTGCTTTGACTGTTTGAACAGTTCCCAAAATAGCATTAATCGTAATAACGATTAAAATAACCAGCGTACTTTCGATATCACCTAATACTCCAGAAATAATAGCTGCAAAAATTAGAATAATTACTAAAAAATCTTTAAATTGTTCTAAGAAAATTACAGGTATACTCTTTCCTTTAGTTTCAATTAACTCATTTAAACCATACTTTTCTTGGTTAGCTTTAACTTGTTCATTAGTTAGTGGCTTTAATGAACCATTTACTCTTTTGCGGACCTCCGTCTTGGCCTCATTGTAGTATTCTTTCATTCATTTTCTCCTTTTCTCAACACAATAAAAGCGAGCCCTTTATTGCATACTTAAAATGCAATAAAAGTCTCGCTATTTCATTACGTTCCGGATGATTTAAAACCATCGTATTGACGAAATCGTAAACACATTGTGTTAGCTACTCCCTTTTATTAACCATAATATTATCCTCTACTCATTCGAAAGTCAATCTTTTTGTCGATATAAAACAATCTTTAACGAACTCTTAACAATTTTAAGATTATAAGTTCCAGACGGATATGTTTCACCATCAATATTGACCTGCTGTCTTGTTTTTAATGTTAAATAAGGTAATTTTTGATGATAATAGAGCTTCCCTTGTTCAAGTTTGCCCGCTAATAGTAATGTTAAATAATAAGGTATGTATCGTTTGTGAAGACTTGAAACAAGATTAATATCAATCATTCCGTCATCAATTTGAGCTTCTTTACCGATTTTAAAACCACCTCCAAAATATTTTCCATTACAAAAAGCCCCGACGATTAAATTCCCTTCATAAAATTTTTTACCATCTTGGAATAAAGCGGTTGGAAACAAACAATACTGAGTTATTCGCCGAACTAATACACTGGCATATTGCAAAGAACGAGGAAGATATTTTATTTGACTATATTTATGAACATTATTTGCAATATCGCTATCAAAAGCACAGCATAAAACATTAATACAATAAATATCATTAGCTTTAATCAAATCAATTTCTGATGCCGCTAACGATAATGATTTCTTTAATAACTTTTCTGGATCATTTTCATCAGCAATCGTACGGACAAAATCATTTCCTGTTCCTGTTGGAATAACTACCAGTTCATTATCACTCCCCACAAGTCCCTGAACTATTTCATGAATCATTCCATCACCACCTACTGCGTAAATTCGGTAATTGCATCCACTATAACTTTTAGCTAAGAGAGTTGCATGGCGTGGATAATGTGTATATTTAATCTCATAACGATATCCCTGCATCACTTTAACGATCATCGCTTCAATATTCTTATTATTTTGATCAGGTTTAATAATAAATATATGTTTCATTCTCTCACCTACTTTAGTATATTCTAACAAATTTTGATAAAAAACGTCATAACTATTATCATCTTTTTTTAAATGTGCTAACATATGCTAAAGGAGATTGCTATGAAGAAAATATTACTCATCACTGTTGTGACATCACTAATTGGAGTATCCGGCTGTTCTAATAAAACAATTGCTGAAGATAAAGCTAAAAAAATCGCATTGAATGACGCTGAAGTCAGTGAAGCAAATATTACTTTTACGATTCAAGGTAAAGATCAAAATGGATATCACTATTTGTTTGAAGATGATAATTACACTTATGAATATGAAATTGATATTCATGATGGAACAATTGAGAATAAAGAAATCTTAGTTAAAGAATTTTCTCCTCTCAATGATTATGATAAGATCATCAGTAGTGATGAAGCTAAAACAATTAGCTTAAATTATTTTAATTTCACTGAATCAGATATTAGTAACTTAAACATTGAGTTAGATAATGACAGTAGCAATATCTACTATAACATCAGTTTTACTAAAGATAAGCATCACTACTCCATCAATATTGAAGCTGTAAATGGGATTCCCACTAATGCTAAAACAACAAAAAGCTCTTAGATTTACTAAAGAGCTTTTTTATTCATATCATCATGATACATCCGATAACTAGCCAAACCATCCTGCTTAGCTTTGTATAAAGCAATATCGGCCTTCTTATAAAGATTATTGAATGTCGTACCATACAAAGGGATCATCACAAACCCAATCGATAATGGAGCCATAATTTGGTACTCCTCAATCAAATATGGTATTTTCATTTGTCTTGTGACATCTTCTAATTTCATTCGGATTGATATTTCATCGATATTGCGACATAGAATCATAAATTCATCGCCTCCGAGTCGACACAAGATATCATCATTTCTAAACATCTCTTTTAATCGTTTAGCAGTTTTAGTAATTATTTTATCACCAATAGCATGACCGTAATTATCATTAATTTCTTTAAAATCATTCATATCCAGCATCAATAATGCTCCGCACGTCATTTCGTTACTAAGCAAGATCTGATTGATTTCATTAATAGCTTTAGACCGATTATATAATCCTGTCAAACCATCATGTTCTGCTTTATTTTTCAAAGCCAATTCTTGCCGTTTTTGTTTATCAATATCAATGACATATAAATAGCAAAAAATATCTTTATTTTCCTGCAGATCAAGAATATGATAAGTTGCCTCCATCCAATAATACTCACCATCAACATATCGTTTATACACCACAGAATTAGTTGTAGTACCTTGTTGATAGCGAGTGAGAATTGCCTCTAATCCTAAGACTTCTTTAACTTTATCCTGATATTCTTTTTGAATAATCTTTTCAGTTATGCTATTGATATAGCTGCTATAACTGCTGTTTATAAAACTTAAATCATCCTCCTGTATATTAGTATTAATAATTCGATTTTGACTTAAATTAATTGACAACTCATAAAAAGATTTTTCTTGTAATGCTTCTAATGTTTTAGCATTTTCTAAATATTTTTGAAATGATGATTTCTCAAGAGTAACATCTTTAAAATAACCTACTAATTTCAAAGGACGGTCACCGTAATCATAAATAGTTTCTCCGACTACTTTGATCCAAATAATTTTACTATTAAGCGTAAGCGGTAATTCATAACTAAATTTATTCTGTACTGTTTGAGCAATCAGCTGTTCCCTTATTTTTTCTTTAGTTTGTTCATTCATTACTTCAATATTATTGATTTTATTTAAATAATTATCAATAATAATATCTTCATTCCTTGGAAGATCTAATATTTGATAAATAAAACTATCTCTCTCTAAATTCATTAAAATCAGCTGCTTTGTTTGATAATCATACTGCCAAATATTTAGATTTGCCATTTTTATAACGCGATCAAGAATTTGTGATGACAGCCAAATCTCCTCTTCTTTTTGTTTCATTGATGTTACATCATTTAATACACACAAATATGTTCGATAACCATTTTCAGTATTTAAATATTTTGTTTTGGAATCCATCCACAATGTTGTTTGTTCCAATTCAAATCGATAAATCGCATTGTAATCTTCTTTATTATCTACCGCTTTGATATAGTCATCTTTAATTGCTGCATAATCATTTTTATTGATCAATCCGCAGTTTCCACCTTTTTTCATTGCTTCGATACACGATTGTTTTGTATATCCATATTTTTCTAAAATACCGATTGAAATCATATTTATTTCTGGATTTTTAAAATTTGGAAGAGCATCTCTCAAACGAATTAAAAAGACTACGGTCATAGTATTATCAATAACTAACTGATTATTTTTTCGTGCATTTACTACCTCGGTAATATTAATAAAGTCACCATAAAAATATGGTCTTCCAGCCTTGTCTTCATAATAACTTGCAATCATTTGAATATAAGCAATACTCCCATTTTTATGTTGAACACGATAGATAACATCTAATGGTCTTTTTTCCCTATAGGCTGCCTCAAATGCTTCATTAACGTAATCAATATCACGTTTATCAATTAAATCATAGCTCCGCTTTGTCAGCTGACAATATTCTTCTTTACAATAACCTAACGATGTTGATAAATTACTGCTAAAAAATTCAATATGATTAGGTGTCATCATAAAAATATCTCCAGGCGAATTATTTACTACTGCCTCCAGATGATTTTTTAGTTCTACACGTTCGGTTATATTAATAACGATTCCACGCCAAATCAGGTTTCCTTGATGAGCAACAAGTTCTAATTGATTAGTTACCCACATATATCCTGTACTACTATTAATTCGATACATCAAATTAATCGATGTACTCTTATCTGTTAATTTATCAGTAATCTTATGACGATCATCAGGATGAATCAATTGTACTAATTGATTGTTATAGCTAGTAATAATTTCCACTTGGCTAAAACCAACAATATTTAAAAAACTTTCACTAAGATAGTCAAATTCTAATTGGCTGTTGTTTTTACAATGAAAATATCCACCTAACGTACATTCATTTAAAAATGAAAGTTGTTGTTTTTGTTTTATTAACTGTTGATTAATTTTTTCTAACTCGATTTTTGATGACATTGTTTCATTAATATCTACAATCGCGCAGATATAAGCTAATAGTCCGTCTTTAGCTTTAACGATTCGCCCTTTTTCTTGAACCCAAAGCCAAGTCTGATCTTTTTTCATAATTCGATATCGAACGGTATATTCAAATCCTTCATCTTCTTCTAATCCAATGGCTGCATATACTGTTTGATGATCTTCAGGATGAATAATGTTAATAATTTGCCCTTTACAAAAAAGATTAAACTCTTCCATTGTAGTAAGGTTAAGTAGACTCAACATTTCCCGATTAATAAAATAAATCGGCAATTCCTTGGTACGATAACATCCTAAAATTCCCGCAGGAACTACTTTTGAAAACATCGAAACTGCTGTTTGACTATCTTGATAATTTAAATAATCTTCTACAGCCGTATCTTCAGGAAAACCTAACAATTGATTGATTGTTTGTTTTGATGCTTTAAGCTCTTGTTCTTGCAAATTATTTTTTGTAACATCGTTCATAGCACCATAAAAAATCAGACTTTTATCTTGTTTTCGTAAGAAAAAAACTCTTAAACTTATCCATGAAACTTTTCCTTTTAATGAATAATAACGAATCGTAGCTTCACTACCACTTATTGGGTTTTGATAAGCTTGATCAAATAAACTAATAAATTCATTTTGATCATCCGGATGTACAAATTCAATTATTCTATCTCGAATATTTTCAAAATCCGCTGGATTAATTTTAGTAATATGATAAAAAATATCATTTACTTTAATTATCGATATTTTATCCTCTGAAACTTGATAAAAAGCAATCCCGCCTAAAATATTATTTAACATTGCTTCACTTGATATATCATTAATAAAAATATCTTGTAATCTAACTTGATCAACCTGCTTTAACATTATCCCTCGATAATCAACAAGGTCAGAATTACTGATAATAGCTTCAAATTCCTGAACTGATAAAGGAGGATAAAAATAATATCCTTGACCATAGATACAGCCTAATTCATTCAACAAATCAATTTGCTGTTTTGTCTCCACACCTTCTGCGATTACTCGTAAACCCATCAATTTAGCCATTTTTACAATTGCCTCTAAAATTCCAATCCCACGCCCAATACTGTCTTCACGTAATTCGAGAAATTTCATATCAATTTTTAAAATATCAACATTTACATCTTTAAGCATATTCAATGAAGAATAACCACTTCCAAAATCATCCATTAGTACAGTAAATCCAGCTAGTCTAAAATCATCTACCACTTTTGAAATAATTTCATAATCACTCGCATATGAGCTCTCAGTAATCTCAATTTCAATTAAATTTACAGGTAGTTTATATTCAGCTACGAGTTCTTTAAATGTTTTTACTACATCAATTGCATAAATATCTGTTCTAGAAACATTAACGGATACTGGTACACCTTGATTTCCTTGATCAAGCCAATTACTCAACAAACGGCAAGTTTCTTGCCAGACAAATAAATCCAAATTTACAATAAATCCATTTTTTTCTAAAATAAAAACAAAATCCCCTGGTGAAATTATTCCCTTGGTTGGATGATTCCATCGCACTAATGCTTCAACACCTACAATTTTTCCATTCAACATATTACATTTTGGTTGGAAATATACCATAAATTCATGGTTATAAAGGGCTTGTTGGGTATCCATTAAAATACTTTGGCTATATTCAAAATCTTGTCTTATATTGCTGTCATAGTAAGCAATTTGTTTTGTATAATTTTCTTTTATTGAACTTAAAGCGATTAAAGCCCGATCATACATTGCTGCAACGTATTCACCATCAATTACAATATAAATTCCAAATTTTGGAAAGAAACCTGGATTAACAGTTACTACTTTTATATGGGCGATTAAATCAGTCAATAATTTATCAATCAATGGTCGTTCATTTGGCATAATGACAACAAAATCATCACCACCAAAATATCCTGCTACTGTTTTAAATTCATTTTGTATCTTTTGTAATTCTAGGCCAATTTGCCCTAATATTTTATTTCCCACGACCATACCAGTCATTAAATAATTTAAAATGCTCAATATCTATCGCAATCAAACAATAGTTATCATTACCTCCTTCTTCTAATAAAAATCTTGCCGCTTTCAAAAAACTATGCTCATTTAATAAACCGGTTGTTTGATCATATTCCTTATAGTTTGTACTTTCAACATTTATCGGAGTTAATCCCCCATCTTGAAAAAGGCACATGTAAACAGTATCACTAAATTGTCCTTTACTTATTGCAATCAAAATACCATTGATCCAACTGTATTCACCATTATTTAAAAGTCTCCTAAACCTTCCCATAACTGGCTTAAAATCCCCATGATTATTTTTCATTTTATTAAATAACTGCAAAAAATCATTTTGATCATGTGGATGAATAATTTTCTGAGCGATTTCTCTGATTTGCTTACTAAAACTACCTGATAATGCTGGAATAATATATTTATCTTTACGATAAAATAAAATATTATAAGTATCTCTTGTAAGATTAATTTCTACTAATTCATCATATAATGCTGATTCTAATACAGGACTTACAGAATTAATATTTACTCTTTCAAGTGTATAAATATAGCTGGCTTGATCATTGATTATAAAGTCCTCTTTGATAACTTTAAAATCTGTCTTTTGAATTGTATGATAAGATACTTTATTTATCTCATTTATTACAGCATCCCCTAGTTTTGTTTTATAACCAATTTTTTCTTCATTAAATAAATTTTGATAAAAATCATTCATGTAGACTAGTTTATTATGACAATCAATGATACATACTGCTTTAGCACTAAGACTTACCATACATAATTACACCTACTTTCTCTTTATAACATTTAGGATATTTTACCATATTCTAAGTAATTAGTAGAGAAATTCTGTTAAATTCATCATCATTAGTTAATAATTCAACTGGTGATAAAATATGTTTTATCTATTTAATCTTTTTTTAGGTTTTATTTTTGTTTATCTTGATTTCAATAATATAGATAGCTGCTTGATTAAATATCTAACTATTTTTAATAATTTTCTTTACCTACTCGTTAAATCTGTAAATAAAACAGCTCTTCTAGCAAGTCTATTCACCTGCATTGCTGACTACTTTTTACTTTTCACTAATAATCAGCTTGCTGGAGTACTATGCTTTATCATTGTTCAAAGCAACTATATGAAGCTTTTAGATCAATATACTTTTTTTCCTTTTGTCGCAATACTCTTATGGCCTGTTAATCCTCTTATTGCTTTAGCGTCAAATTATGCATTACTAAGTTCACACAATCTTTATTACAGTTTTAAATCACGTTATCAATCAAAACATCAATATTATTTATTTATAGCAATTTTTCTTTTATTATGTTGTGATTTTTTTGTTGCACTTACTAATATCAATCTACCGGTCCCTGCTGTATTTAGAATTTTGATTTGGATTTTATACTTACCTAGTCAGTTATTCTTCAGTGCTAGTCAAATTATTTCAGAAAAATAGTTTTTTAATATTTATTTTTTAGAGTAATGATGATATAATCATCAAGTACTGTCCTCATAGTGAAATGGATATCACGTAACCCTCCGGAGGTTAAGTTGTAGGTTCGATTCCTACTGAGGATGCCATGAAGTCTATAAACCGCATTCTAGAGCGGTTTTTTTATTTAAATTAAGTCCGTGCAGTAACCGTGCAGTAAAATTTTATATATATAAAATAAAAAAGTGTCTGGAAACAAATACTTCCAGACATAGAGGAGGTGTTAAATATGAACCTAAAAGACAAAAAACTTCAAGAAGCAAAAACAAAATTAACAGCATTAGAAGAAAAACTAAAATTCTTGGAATTCTCTAATTTACAGGATAAGGAAGAAAAAA